>Ga0070733_10001440_pt1 | contig 17753 bp, 12 predicted proteins | sample Coa_R1_9_FD_66450 | JGI IMG/M metagenome (GOLD analysis project Ga0070733, IMG submission 66450) | Surface soil microbial communities from Centralia Pennsylvania, which are recovering from an underground coalmine fire - Coalmine... | ecosystem: Environmental > Terrestrial > Soil > Unclassified ... | reverse complement strand
GCGAAGGCGGCGGCCAGCAGCGCCAGCGCGCCCCAGGCCGGCCGGCCCCGCCGGCGTGCGCGGGCCGCTACCGCGTCAGACAGCGCACCTCCGGTCGCCACTGCACCGGGCATCGCTGCATCGAGTACCGCCACAGCGGCCAACCCTGCGCCGGACACCGTCGCCGGCCGCCACGCCCATCGCGGCCAGCGGATCAGCAACGCCGCGGCGGCCAGGCCGGCCGCCAGCGCCGCCATCAGCGGATCGCCGCTGAGCAGCAGCAGCGCCCAGAGGACCGCGACGGCCGGGGCGTGGCTCGCCCGCCGCGACGGCTCCGCGAAGCCCAGGCAGGCGGCGATCAGGGCCGGCGCCAGGGTCGCCCCGGCGATCAGGTTGTAGAAGGAGAGATGGGAGAGATAGAAGCCGGAGACGCTGTAGCAGACCGCCGCCGCCCAGGCCGGTTCCCGCGCCAGGCCCCAGCGCCGCGCCATCCAGAAGCAGGCGAAGGGGGCGAGCAGGAGGTGGATCCAGAAATGGGCGTTGAGCGACCAGATCGGCGTCGCCCACAGCAGCAGCAGGTTGGTGGGATAGAACGGCACCGCGTTGGGGTTGCCGGCCAGCGGCTGGCCGCCGCCGCGATAGGGGTCGAGCAGGGGGAACCAGCCCTGGCGCAGCGCCTGCGCCTCCGCCACCTTCATCGGCAGGTGGGCGTTGAGCACGTCCCGCATGTACAGGGTCTCGGTGCCGCGGGCCAGCGGCAGCGCGATCCAGGCCAGCAGCAGCATCAGCGGCAGCACGTAGAGCGCCGTAAAGCGCCGCCGCGAACCCGCCGGCGGCGCCACGCCGGCCACGGCCGGCTCCTCCTCGTTCATCGCTTGCCTCGTATCCCCGTACAATACCGCGCGTGCTCCGACCCCTGGTCCGCTCGCTCCGGCCCACCCAATGGGCGAAGAACCTCTTCGTGCTGGCGCCCCTCGTCTTCGGCAGCCGGCTCGGCGACGCCACCGCGGTCACCCGGGCGCTGCTCGCCCTGCTGGCCTTCTGCAGCGCGGCCTCCGCCGTCTATCTGGTCAACGACCTGCGCGATCGCGAGGAGGACCGGCACCATCCGCTCAAGCGCCTGCGTCCCCTGGCCGCCGGCACCCTCGCGGTGTCGACGGCGGTGACCACCGCGCTGGTGCTGGCCGCCGCCGCCGCGGGTTTGGCCGTCTGGCTCGGGCCCGGCTTCGCGCGAGTGCTCGCAGCTTATCTCCTCCTGAACCTGCTCTACACGCTCTGGTTCAAGCACATGGTCATCCTCGACGTCATGTGCATCGCGCTCTTCTTCGTGCTGCGGGTGCTGGGCGGCGCCGCGGCCACCAGCGTCCAGGTCTCGAGCTGGCTGTTCCTGTGCACCACCTTCCTCGCGCTCTTCCTGGCTTTCTCCAAGCGCCGCCACGAGATCACGCTGCTGGCGGAGGGCGCCGTGGACCAGCGGCCGGTGCTCGACCACTACAGCCCGGCGTTCCTCGACCAGATGATCAACGTGGTTACCGCTTCGTCGGTGCTCTCCTACGCCCTCTACGCGGTGGCACCGGAGACCGTGGCCAAGTTCCACACCCGGCGGCTGATCTACACCATCCCGCTGGTGCTGTTCGGCGTCTTCCGCTACCTCTATCTGATGTACCAGCGGGCGGAGGGGCGCAACCCGACTGAGGCGATCCTCACCGACCTGCCGTTCCTGATCAACATCGCGCTCTGGGGGCTCGCGGTGATCTGGATCGTCTACGGCCGCGGGCTGCCCGGCTGGTTCGCCGCCGGCGGCGGGACCGCCGGCCCGTGGCGGGTCCGGCGGCGGCGGAGCAAGCGACGCCCCCACCCCGGCGCGGCAGTCGATGGCGGTTGCGGCTGCGCCGGTGGCTCCCCTGGCTGGCGGCGGCCGCCATCCTCGGCGGCCTGGCCGCCCGGCTGCCCCGCGCCGAGCTGCTCCATGCCCTGGCCACCGGACCGTCCGTGCCGGTGGCGGTGTGCTCGGTGGCGGTGGTCGCCGCGGCGCTGCTCGCCGATACCTGGGCCACCCTCACCGCCTTCGCCGCCACCGGCGTGCGCTGCTCGTGGCGCGGCCTGCTGCCGGCGCGCGGCGCCACCTACCTGCTGGGGTTGCTCAACTTCGCCGCCGGCCAGGGCGGCATGGGGCTTTACCTGCATCGCGCCGGCGTCGAGCCGCTGCGCGCCCTGGGGACGCTGCTGTTCCTGCTGGCCACCCAGATCGCCGCCCTCGCCGTGGTGGCGGCGGCCGGGGCGGCGGCCAACGTCGCCGGCGCCGCTGGAGCGGCCGGCGGCGCGGTCGCCGGCGCGCTGCCGCTCCTTGCCGGCCTCGGTGCGGCGTTCGCGCTTTATCTCGTTTTGGTTGCCCGGCGGCCGGCCTGGCTCGTTCGCTTCCGGGTTCTGGCGCCGGCATTCACCGCCGGCGTCAGGGGCTTCCTGCGGGCGACCGCGGTCCGCGTGCCGCACGTGCTGGCGATGATCGTCGGCCTGTGGCTCGGTCTGCGCCTGTGGGGCGTCACCCTGCCGCTCACCCGCGGCCTGGTGGTGCTCTCGGGGGCGGTGCTGATCACCGTCCTGCCGCTGGTTCCCGGCGGCCTCGGCACCCTCGAGCTGGCGGTCGTCGCGCTGGCGTCATCCTATGCGCCGGGACCCACCGTCGCGGCGCAGCGCGCCGGCGTGCTGGCGTTCACCCTGGTCTATCACCTGTGCAGCATCGCCGCCCAGGCCCTGGCCGGCGTCCTCTGCCTCGGCTGGTTGATACGCCGCGCGCGGATGGCCCCACCGGCCTTGCCGGCCGGTTGAACCGCGGGGCCGCAGCGCTTACATTACATGGCGATGGAGCCCATCTCAGCCGCGCCCATGGCGCCGGGACCGGAGCCGCCGCCCGAGGCGGAGGCGGCGCCCCCGCGGGTGGCGGTGGTCGTGCCGTGCCACAACGAGGCGGCCACCGTCGGCAAGGTGGTGCGGGACTTCCGCGCCGCGCTGCCGGAGGCGCAGGTGCTGGTGGTGGACAACGCCTCGACCGACGCCACCGCCGAGACGGCCCGCCTGGCGGGCGCGCGGGTGCTGCGGGAGCCGCGCGCCGGCAAGGGTTTCGCCCTGCTCGCCGGCTTCCGCGCCGCCAAGGGCGCCGATTTCGTGGTGATGGTGGACGGCGACGACACCTATCCGGCGGCGGACGCGGTGGCGCTGCTGGCGGCGGCGCGGGACGGCGCCGACATGGTGGTCGGCACCCGTCTCGCCGGCGCCGAGGAGGGTGCCTTCCGCGCCGGACATTCGCTGGGCAACCGGCTGTTCAACCTGCTGGTGCGGGTGCTCTTCGGCGTCCGCACCCGCGACCTCTTCTCCGGCTACCGCGTGCTGTCGCGGCGCTTCCTCGAAACCACGCCGCTGATCGCGCGCGGCTTCGAGGTGGAGGCCGAGCTGTCGCTGCAGGCGGTGGTGCAGGGCTACCAGACCGCGGAGCTGCCGATCCGCTACCGCGCGCGCCCCGAGGAGAGCCCGAGCAAGCTGCACACCTACCGCGACGGCTATCGCATCCTGATGGCCATCCTGATGTTCTTCCGCGATTACCGACCGCTCAAATTCTTCGGCCTGCTGGCGCTGCTGCTGCTGCTGCTGTCGCTCGCCGGCGGCGGCGTGGTGATCGCCGAGTACCTGCGGACCGGCCTGGTGCCGCGGCTGCCGCTGGCGGTGCTATCGGCGGCCCTCTTCATCCTCAGCGCGCTGTCGCTGACCTGCGGCGTGCTTCTCTCGTCGATCAACCGGCGCTCGGCCGAGATCGCGGCGCTGATCCCGTGGCGGTGAGGGGCGCCGGCCGGCGCCGGCGCTGCCACCGGCAGCGGTTGCCGGCGGTCGCCGGTGCCCTGGCGCCGGCCGCTGCCGGCCGAAGCTGATGGCCGGTCCTCTGGCCGACGTCGCAGGCCTGTTGCTCACCCTGCTCGCGCTCGGCGCCCTGGGCGCCGGCGGCTACCTGCTGGCCTGCCGCCTGCTCGGGCGCGAGCGCGCCGAGTCGGACGCCCTGACGCTGGCGGTGGCCTGGCTCCTCGCCTCGACCGGCCTGGGCGTGGGCATCGGCCTGGCGCTCGGCGCCTGCGGCGAGCTGCGCCTGGGACCGGCGCTGGCGTTGGCGCTGCTGACCTGCGGCGTGCTGCTGCCCCGCCGCCGGAGCGAACCCGGCGGGCAGGAGAAGGGGCATGCGCCGGCGCGTCAGACGGAGGAGCCGGAGGCTACGGCTGGCCGCTGGGCGGAGCTGGCGTGGCCGGCGCGCCACCTCGGCGCGCGGCTGGCGACGCGGCTGCGACAGCACTGGGTCCTGTCGCTGCTCGCCTGCCACGCCATCGGCAGCGAGGCGCTGCGCGGCCTCATCCGCCCGCCGCTGTCGTGGGACAGCCTGATGTACCACCTGATGCTCGCCGCGACCTGGTTGCAGCGGCACGATCTGGCGCCTGTATTCGGCGCCTATCCGATGAACTACTACGGCTATACCCCGGCCAACGGCGCGGTTTGGCTGTGGTGGTGGATGGCGCCGGCACACGGCGAGATCTACGCCAACCTGGCCTTCTTGCCGCAGTGGGCGCTGCTGGGGCTGGCGGTCGGCGCCGTGGCGCGGCGGCTGGGCGCCCACCGCTCCTGGCCGCTCGCGGCTCTGCTGACGGCGATGACCCCGGTCGTGGTGCGCTTCGCCGCCACTCAATACGTCGATGTCTTCACCGCCGCCTGCCTGCTCGCCGCCTGCTGCTTCGGGCTGTCGTGGCTGCGCCGGCCGCGCTGGGGGGACGCCGTGCTGGTCGCCGTCGGGCTCGGACTGGCGGCGGGGGCCAAGGTGCTGGGATTGGTCTACGCCGGGGCGCTGGCGGCGGCGCTGCTGCCGCTGGCGGTCGGGAGCTGGCGGCGCCGCTCGCTCCAGGCTGCCGCGGCGCTGGTGCTGGCGGCCGCCCTGGGCGGCTTCTTCTACCTGCGCAATGCCGCGCGCGGCATTGATCCGCTGGCCCTCGAGTGCGAGGGGCTGCCGCACCGCCAACCGGCGCGCGGGCTGCCGCGGCTGCCGCGGCCGGGCTCGGTGGCCGCGCAGCCGCGCCAGATGCTGGCCGAAGGGCGCCTGGCGCGCGCCTTCCTGGGCACCGTCGCGGAGGTGGCGGGACCGTTCGCCGACCTCGGCCTGGGGCCGCAGGCGCTGCTGGTGCTGCTCGGAGTCCCCGCGCTGGCCGCCCTGCCGCGGGAGAGCCGGCGGGAGGCGGCGGTGGTCGGCAGCCAGGTGGTGGTCGAAGTCGCTTTCTGGATCGCCGTGCCCTTCGCCGCCGCCGGACATGTGTTCGCCAACGTCCGCTACCTGCTGCCGGCCGTGGGGCTCGGCTTTGCCGGCGGTGCCGCCGCCGCCGAGAGCCGTGGCGCCGACCCGCGGCTGCTGGAGGGGCTCGCGGTGGCCCTGGCGGCCCAGGACCTGCTGCAGCTGCACACCATGCTGCCGGACGGCGTCCGCCTGGCGGTGGCGGCGGCGGACGCGGCGGTGGTGGCGCTGGCGCTCTCACCGCGGCTGCGCGGCTGGCTGGTCGCCGCGGGGAGATCGGGACGCCGCCGGCGCCTGGCGCTGGCCGGCACGGCGCTGGTCGCGGCGCTCGCCGCGGTGCCCTGGCTGGCGCGCTTCCGCGCCGCCGACCGGACGCGGGCTCTCACCCACGAGTACACGGCGCACGGCATCAACGTCGGGCTGTACGCCGCCGGCTGGGACTGGCTCGATCGCCACGGCGGCAACGGCACGGTGGCGGTGGTCAACTCGCCGGACACCTTCTTCTTCTATCCGGCGATGGGCCCGCGGCTCGAGCGCCGCGCGCTGTACGTCAACGTCAACGCCGCCAACCTCGACGAGGCGGCCGCCTACCCGCTTTGCCAGCCGCGGGTGCAGCCCGCCGCCGACGCCTGGATCGCCAACCTGCGCCAGGCGGGCGTGCGCTGGCTCGATCTCACCCGCACGCCGCCCTATCCATTCGCGATGGAGCGGGACTGGGCGCGCGCGCATCCGGAGCTCTTCGCGCTGCGCTTCGCCGATCCGACCAACCTGATCTACGAGCTGCTGCCGGCGGCGAGGCCAGGCGCTTGAAGCTGCTGATCGTCTACGAGACGGTCTATCCCGACTTCATCGGCGGCGTGGAGCACCGCAACCACGAGCTGGCGGTGGCGCTCTGCCGGCGAGGCCACCAGGTGACCCTCGCCGGCTTCTGCGGCGACCTCGCCTCGACGGTCGAGAACCTGAGCATCCTGTCGCTGGGCGAGCTGGGCGCGATCTACAACCGCGCCGGCAAGCGCAGCACCCGCCAGGCGCTGCGCTTCGCGGCGGCGCTACGGCGCCTCGACCTGACGCCCTACGACGCCGTCGAAACCCCCAACATGCCGTATGTCCACCTGCTGCCCCTGGCCTGGAAGTGCGCCGCCGCCGGCAAGCCGCTGCTGGTCACCTGGTACGAGCACTGGGGGGCCTACTGGAGCGGCTACGTCGGACGCCTGCGGGCGCCGGCCTATCGTGCCGTCGAGTGGCTGACCTCGCAGCTCGGCACCGCGGTCACCGCCACCAGCGAGCTCACCCGCGGCCGGCTGGCCTCGGCGCGGCGGCGGTGGTGGCGGCGGCGCGGCGAGCGCGGCGGCGAGGTGGAGTTGGTGCCCTGCGGCATCGCCGTCGCGCGGGTGCGGGCGGCCGCCGGCGACCGTGGGGAGGGCGGCGACGGCGGGGGAGGCAACGGCGGGAAGGGAAGCAACGGCGCGGACGACCGCGAGGGCGCCGCGCCGCTGATCTATGCCGGCCGGCTGCTGGCGCACAAGCGCCTCGATCTGGCCCTGCGCGCCGTCCAGCTGCTGGCGCGCGGCGAGGGCGCCGCCGCCGCCGCGCCGCCACCGCCGCTGCTGCTTACCATCTTTGGCGAGGGCCCGGACCGCGAACGGCTGGAGGCGCTCGCCGGCGAGCTCGGGATCGCCGGCCGGGTCGCCTTCCGCGGCCACGTCCGGAGCAGCGAGGAGGTCTGGCGCGAGCTGGGCCGCGCGCGCCTCGCCGTGCAGCCGTCGGCGCGCGAGGGCTTCGGCCTCTTCCCGCTCGAGGCAATGGCCGCCGGGCTGCCGGTGGTCTACTGCGGCTCGCCGGAGAGCGCCGTCGGCGAGCTGGTGCGCGACGGCGTCGAAGGGGTCGCCGTGCCCGCCGACCCCGCCGCCCTCGCCACCGCCCTGGCCGCGCTGCTCGCGCCGGCGGGGGAAGCCGAGCGCCGGCGCCTCGGCGCCAACGCCGCGGCGCGGGCGGCGCCCTACGACTGGGAGGAGATCGCCGCGCGCATCGAGGCGATCTGCCGCGACCTCATCGCGGGCCGCGATCGACGACGCCGATGACCAGGCCGCGGGTGCCGGGCCAGCGCTCGCCGTAGGCGGCGCCCGCGACCGCCGGCCAATCGACCTCCGACCAGGTGGTCAGGCCCTCTCGCTTCAGGTAGTGGCAGCGGCTGAACGGCAGGGCGCCGGCGGCGAGCAGCGCATCCATCGGCGGGTTGTAGCCCAGCGGCAACGTGGCCAGCAGCTGCCCGCCCGGCGCCAGCTGGCCGCTCAGGTTGGCGATGGCACGCGCGAGCTTTTCCGGATCGCGCGGCTCCTCGTCCCAGCCCACGTGCTCGAGGGTCGAGATGCTGACGATCAGGTCGTAGGGATGGCCGCCGCGAAAGCCGGCCGCGTCCTCGTTGCGCACCGCCGCGCCGCGCTCGAACTTGTCGATCACCTCGTGATCGCAGGCGAAATAGTGCGAAAGGACGTTGCCGACCTCGAGCACCCGGCCGCCGCGCCGGGCGCGCACCGCCGCCCAGACGATCGGGATCTCGACCGCCCGCTCGTTGCTCGCGGTGAGGTTGTAGGCGTGCAGGAAATAAGGGTAACGCGCCGATTGGAAGCTGAAGGTGCGGGGAAAAACCCGGGCGTGGAGCCGCAGCAGCGGCAGAGCGGCCCACACCGCCGCCTGCCGCGCGACGTAAAAGAAACCTTTTTCCGCCAATGCCTGGCGAATGCCGCGCCAGCCGCCCGGCGGCTCGGCGGCGTCGTACCGCCATCTCACCTGCCGGCACCCGGCCGGCTGTCGCGCAACGTCGGCATCGGCGCCGGCGATCATAACGGCCCGCCCAACGCGCCGGCAATTCAGGGGCTGGTACTACCGGAATGGCGCCGGGCTTGGCCAGGGGTCGGTCAGGCAACGACCGTCATGGCAGCGATGGCGGTCCATGTGCTATCAATCCCACCCGCATGCTCCTCGCGGTGATGGGGCTCGCCCTGACGCTTCTGGCGCTGGCCCTGCTGGCGGTCGGCGGCTACCTGCTCGCCCTGCGCCTGCTGGGCGAGGAGGCGCGGCGCGATCCGCTGGCGCTGGCCATCGCCGCGCTGCTGGCGGCGACCGCCGAAGCGCTCGCCATCGGGCTGCTGCTCGGCATCGGCGGCTGGTTGCGGATCGACGCGGCGCTGGCCGCGCAGACGCTGCTGGTGGCGCTGCTGGGACGGGCAGGACGGCCCGGCGCCGCGACGCTCGCCGCCGACCCCTGGGAGCCGGCACGGCACCTCGCCAGACGGGCCTGGGAACGGCTGCGCGCCCATCCTGCCCTCGCCCTGCTCACCCTCCATGCCGTGGGCAGCGAGGCGCTGCGTGGCCTGCTCCGGCCGCCGCTGTCCTGGGACAGCCTGATGTACCACCTGCTGCTGACCGGCACCTGGCTGCAACGGCACGACCTGGCGCCGGTCTTCGGCCCCTACCCGGTCAACGACTATGGCTACGTGCCGGCCAACGGCTCGATCTGGCTCTGGTGGTGGATGGCGCCGTCGCACAGCGAGCTCTACGTCAACCTCGCCTCGCTCGCGCACTGGGCGCTGCTCGGCCTGGCGGTGGGCGGCATCGCCCGCCAGCTGGGGGCGCGCCGGCACTGGCCGCTGGCGTCGTTCCTGGTGCTGCTGACGCCGGTGGTGGTGCGCTTCGCCGCCACCCAGTACGTCGACATCTTCCTGGCCGCGACGCTGCTGGCCGGCGGCTTCTTCACCCTGCGCTGGATGGAACGGCCGCGCTTCGACGACGCCCTCCTGGCGGGCGCCGGCGGCGGTCTGGCCTGTGGCGCCAAGCTCCTGGGAGTGGCCTATGCGGCGGCGCTGGCCGCCGCGGCGCTGCTGCTGGCGGCGGGCGGTGCCGACGCCGGCGGCCGCCGGCTGCGGGTGCGGACGCCGCAGCTGGCCGCGGCGCTGCTGGCGGCCGCGGCCTTCGGCGCCTTCTTCTACGTGCGCAACGTGACGCTCGGCGCCGGGCCGCTCGCCCTCGCCTGCGAGGGACGCGAAGGCGCCGCCGCCGGGCCGGCGCCGCCGCCGACCGCGGGCCAGACCGGGCAGGCGACGGCGGCACCGGCGCCGGGAGCCGCGGCAGGCCCGGCGCCGGCCGCCGCGCTCCGGCCGCTGCTGCCCGTCCTGCCGCGTCGCGACTCGATCGCGGACAAGTGGTCCACCATCGGGCGCCATCAGCTGCTGGACGCCTTCCTCGGTATCACCCGGCCGCAATCGGTCGAGCTCGGAGCCGGCCCCCAATCGTTGGTGCTGCTGCTCGCCTTCATCGCCCTGCCCTTCGGCGTCGCCGCCGCCCACCGCCGCGCGGCGCTGCTGGCGGCGAGCCAGATCGTCTTCGAGCTGGCCTTCTGGCTGGTGGTGCCGTTCGCCGCCAATCTCCACCTCTTTGCCAACATCCGCTACCTGATCCCGGCCATCGGCCTGGCCTTCGCAGGCGGCGTCGCGGTCGCCGAGCACCGCGGGATGAGCGAGCCCTGGCTGCGCGGCATCGCTCTCGCCCTCGCCTGCCAGGGCCTGCTGCAGCTGCATGCCGAGATGCCGCACGGCGTCCGCGTCGCCATCGCCGCCGCCGACCTGGGCGCCGTCGCCCTCGGGATCTGGCCCGGCCTGCGGGCCGCCGCGCGGCGCCGCGCCGGCGCTCTCGCCGTCGCCGCCCTGGCGCTCGCGCTGCTGGGCGCGCCGCTGCTGGCCCGCTTCCGCGCTCGCGACCGGCCGCGCGCCCTGGCTGCCGAATGGACCGCCCACGCCACCTCGGCATACCTGTTCGCCGGCGCCTGGGGCTGGCTCGACGCGCACGGCGGCGACGGCACCGTCGACGTGGTCGGCTCGCCGGGCACCTATTTCGTCTATCCGGCGATGGGCCCGTTCCTGGAGCGACGGGTGATCTACGTCAACGTCAATCGCGCCGATTTCCGCGTCGCCGCCAGCTATCCCAATTGCAACCCGCGAGTCGACCCCTCGCCGCAGGCTTGGCTCGACAACCTCGCCGCCGCCGGCGTCCGCTGGCTGCTGCTCTGCCGCTACCTCGAGTTCGACTACCCGCTCGAAGGCCGCTGGGCCGAGGCGCGGCCCGATCGCTTCGCCCTGCGCTACGCCGACCCGGCAACCGTGATCTTCGAGGTGCTGCCGCCGGCGGCCAAGACGACGCCGGCCCCGCCGGCCCCGCCCGCAACACCGGCGGGTGGGGCGCCTTCAGGCCCATGAGCACCGCCGCCGGCGCGGCGGGACCGCGCACTCGCATCGTGGTGCTCGGCGGCGGCTTCGCCGGCGTCTGGACGGCGCGCCGCCTGGAGCGGTGCTGCGCCCGCCGGCCCGGCGTCGAGATCGTGCTGGTCGGCCGCGACAACTTCTTCCTGATGACGCCGCTGCTGTTCGAGGCCTTCTCGGGCACCCTCGAGCTGCGGCACTGCTCGCTGCCGGTGCGCGACTTCCTGCGGCGGGCGCGCTTCGTCGAGGCGACGGTGCGGGCGATCGATCTGGAGCGCCGCGTCGTCCTCGCGGCGCCGGGCGAGGGCGCCGCCTACGAACTTCCCTACGATCAGCTGGTCCTGGCCCTCGGCGCGCGCACCAACCTGGACCTCATCCCGGGCTCCGCCGCCGCCTTCACCTTCAAGACCCTGGCCGACGCCATGCTGCTGCGCGACCACATGATCGAGCGCTTCGAGCGCGCCGACGTCGAGCTCGACCCCGAGCGCAAGCGCCGCCTGCTCAGCTTCGTCGTGGTGGGCGGCGGCCTGGTCGGAGTGGAGCTGTTCGGCGAGATGACCGCCTTCGCCGACGAGATCGTCCGCTACTACCCGCGGGTGCGGCGCGACGAGCTGCGCTTCCATCTCCTGCAGGCCACCGCCCGCATCCTGCCGGAGGTCGGCGAGGCTTTCAGCCGCTACGCCGCCAGGGTGCTCGGCGCGCGGCAGGGCGCGGTCATCCGCACCGGCGCGCCGGTGCGCGCCATCGCGCCGGGCATGGTGCACCTCGACGGCGAAACCATCGCCGCCGAGACCATCGTGCTCGCCCCCGGCATCGTGCCGAACCCGTTGACCGCCGACCTGCCGCTGGCCCGAGACCACCAGGGACATCTCCTGGTGGACGCGGCGATGCGCTGCCGGGACCGTCCCGAGGTCTGGGCGCTGGGCGATTGCGCGCGGATCCCCGACCCGGCAGGCCAGCCCTACCCCTATCTCGCGCAGCACGCCATCCGGGAGGCCCGCCGGCTGGCCGGCAACATCGCCGCGGTCCTCGACGGCAAACCGCCGCGCCCGTTCGTCTACCAGACGCTCGGGATCATGGCCTCGCTGGGGGCGGCGCGCGGCCTGGGCTCGGTGCTCGGCGTACCGTTGCGCGGGTTCATCGCCTGGTGGGCGCGGCGCACCTACTACCTGCTGCAGATGCCGCGCTTCAGCCGGCGCGTGCGGATCGTCGCGGACTGGACGCTCGCCCTGTGCTTCCGGCCCGACATCGTCAAGTTCGACCTCGCCAGCGAGGCCGCCCAGCTGGCGCGGGACCACGCCGCGGGCGCCCGCCCCGACGACGCTCCAAGGCGTAACTAGCATAGCTACAGCCGGATAGGCGTAAACCGGCGCTTGTCGGCCGAAACCGCTGCGTGCAGGCGGCGCGCTTTCCCCCGCGGCCGGCACCTTGATTGGTAAGGGTGACCTGTCTCATCGGGCGTTACAGCTAGCCAAACCGGGCGTAGGGCCCGGTCTGACCGTAGCCGCTGGCGCGGGCTCGGGCCGCGGCTGTGCGTTGCCGGATGAGTCCACACCAGGAAAGGGGCAACCATGGAGAGGAAGCGGTCGAGCAGAAAACGCCTGATGGCGCGCGGGCTGGCGCTCTCGGGGGTGCTGGCGGTGCCGGTGCTGTACGCCATTGCCGCCACGGAAGCGCCGGCCGGGTTCGACAACCAGACCAACGGCTTCGAGGCGCAGGCCAACATGGACGCGGACCGCGCGACCTTCGACGAGATCGAGCAGGTCGCGGACGGCCTCGGTCCCAACTACAACGCGCAGTCCTGCCGCGAGTGCCATCAGAACCCGGTGAGCGGCGCCATCAGCCAGATCACCGAGCTGCGGGCGGGATCGACCAGCGGCCACACCTTCACGCCTCACATCGGCGGGTCGCTGATCTTCTCCCGCGCCATCGACCCGCAGATCCAGGTGCGGGCCCTGGGCACCGACACCACGGCAACCTTCCGCACCAGCCTGAACATTGCCGGCGACGGCTTCATCGAGGCGCTCCCCGACAGCGCCTTCACCGCCATCCAGTCGCAGCAGGCGCAATACGGCATGAAGGGCACCACCATCACCGTGCCGGTCCTCGAGGCGCCCGGAGTCAACCGCATCGGCCGCTTCGGCTGGAAGGATCAGCACGCCAGCCTGCTCTCCTTCGCGTCGGACGCCTACCTGAACGAGATGGGGATCACCAACCCGCTCAATCCCACCGAGAACACCTCCAACGGCGTCGATGTCACGTTCCTCAACACCCAGAACGGCGTCCCCGCCATCCAGGACCCGGCCACGCCTCAGGATCCTTTCGGCCATGACATCGACGCCTTCACCCGCTTCATGCGGTCGCTCAAGGTGCCACCGCGCGACACGGTGCTGGCGGCGACCTCGGATGCGATCGCCGGCGGGCAGATCTTCAACGCCATCGGCTGCAACATCTGTCACATCACGTCGATGACCACCGCGCCGGCGGGCACCTCGTTCAACGGCGGCCAGTTCATCGTTCCGGCGGCGCTGGGCAGCATCACCTTCCACCCCTACAGCGACTTCATGCTGCACGACGTCGGCACCGGCGACGGCATCGTCCAGAACGGGCCGCAGTCGACGGCCAACCTGATGCGCACGGCGCCACTGTGGGGAATTCGCACCCGCAACCGCCTGATGCATGACGGCGAGGAGATCACCCGCAACGATGCCATCCTGCGCCACACCAATCAGGCCGAACCGGTGATCGAAAACTACATCTTCCTGACCAACCAGCAGCAGAACCAGCTCATCACCTTCCTCAACTCCCTGTAGCGCCTCTCCAGGACCGGCCGGGATCCGTCTCCCGGCCGGTCCGCCGGCGCGGCGCTGCCGCACCCGCCACGCGCCGGGGATCGGGCCGCGGCGAGCGCCCGCGGCGGCCGGCCAGCCCCGGCCAGCCCCAGCTACCCCTACCCAATGCTGCCGCCGGTCGAGCGGCCGCTGACCACCATGTGATCGCGCCGGTTCCGCGACCAGCAGCTCTCCTGATGCTCGGTACAGACCGGACGCTCCGAGCCATAGCTCAAGGTGCGCATCCGCTGGGCGGCGACGCCCAGCGAGGAGAGGTAGCTCTTCACCGCATTGGCGCGGCGCTCGCCGAGCGCGAGGTTGTATTCCGCGGTGCCGCGCTCGTCGCAGTTGCCTTCGATCATCAGGTCGAAGTGGTCGGTCGCGGCTCCGGTTGTCGCCATTCGCGACACTCCCGGCAGGTCGTAGGTGCGCAGCAGGTTGGCATTGCGCTGTAGCCTGTCGCGGGCATCGCTCTTGAGCTCGCTCTTGTCGAAGTCGAAGTAGACGTCCGGGCTGAAACCCCGGCGATGCAGCTCGCCGTTGACCACCTGCATGTCGGTCGAGAGCATGGGGTCGGCGGGCGGCGGGGCGGCGGGAGTGCGGGCCGGGCGCACCTCGGTCGCCGGCGGCGGCGCATCGTGACGCGATCTAATCGTGCTGCGATACTCACTGATGCGGCTCCGGGTGCTCCTTCGCCGAGCCCCGCTCGCGAAGGTTCTCCTCCTCGTAGATCCGCACCCGCGCCCGCATGACGCCGGCTCGGCCAAGATAGCCGAGAAGGCGGCGATGGTCGTGGCGATCGACGATCGGCAACCGGCCGATGTCGTGCCCCAGCATGCGGGACACGGCGTCGCGGATCAGCTCGTCGGGGTAGCCGACGACGAGGTCCCGCGTGCCGGCCGCCAGCACGGTCGCCTCTCGCCCGCCCTCGGCCTCCATGGCCCGCATCAGGTCGCTGCGGGTGATGATTCCCACCAGCTCGCCGCCCTCGTCGACGATGGGGATGCCCTGACGGCCGGTCAGGGCCGGGTCGCCGGCGGCGATCCGGGCGGACAGGTCGGCCACCGTCATCGTCGCCGGGATGGTGACCACGCCGCGGTCCATGACCTCGCCGACGCGGTGCACCTCGAACGGATCGACGCTGTACTCGCGCACCAGGTGATGACCGTGCCTGGCGACCTTCTCGGTGAGGATCGAGCGCCGCAGCAGCAGCACCGTCGCGCCGTGCGCGACCACCGCGCCGACCAGCAGCGCCGGCAGCAGGTTCCAGTCGTGGGTGAGCTCGACGGTGAAGAGGATCGCGGTCAACGGCGACCGCATGGTGCCGCCCATCATCGCCGCCATGCTGACCGTGGCCCAGAGCCCGGCGTCGCCGACCGGGATGAGCGAGGATTCCAGCGCCCCCAGCGCGCCGCCCATGATGAGCAGCGGTGCGAGCACGCCTCCCGAGGTCCCCGACCCCAGGGCGACCGACCAGACCACCGCCTTGAGGATCAGCAGCGACACCGCCGAGAAGCCGGCGAGATGGCCGGCGAGGAGGTCCTGGATGGTGTCGTAGCCCACCCCCAGCACCCGCGGGTCGAGCAGGCCGCCGAGGCCCACCGCCAGGCCGCCTAGAATTGGCCACCACATCCAGTGCACTGGCAGCTTGGTGAACAGGTCCTCGAAGGCGTAGACCAGGGTGGTCAACAGCCCCGACGCCAGGCCGGCCGCCAGGCCGACGGCGACCGCGATCGCCAGCGTCCCGACCCCCAGCGGGGCATGGCCCGGCACCGGGAAGATCGGGCCGGCGCCGAGCAGCGGCACCCGCAGGACCGCGGCGATGACCGAGGCGACGGCCACCGGGATGAAGCTGCGCGGCTTCCACTCGAAGAGCAGCAGCTCGACCGCCAGCAGCACCGCCGCCAGCGGCGTGGCGAAGATGGCGGCCATGCCGGCCGCGGCGCCGGCGACCAGCAGGGTCTTGCGCTCCGCCGAGGAGAGGTGGAAGAGCTGGGCGATCAGCGAGCCGACGGCGCCGCCCGTCATGATGATCGGGCCCTCGGCGCCGAACGGGCCGCCGGTGCCGATGGAGATGGCCGAGGAGATCGGTTTGAGCACGGCCACTCGCGGCTCGACACGGCTGCGGCCGATGAGGATCGCCTCCAGCGCTTCCGGGATGCCATGGCCGCGGATCTTCTCGGAGCCGTAGCGCGCCATGAGGCCGATGACCAGCCCGCCGACGACCGGGATCAGCACCGCCCAGAAACCCAGCCGGTTTCCCGCCGGCGACACGAAGTGCGACGAGAAGGTCTGGTAGTAGGCGAGGTTGGTGATCACCGCGATCAGCCAGACCAGCGCGTAGGCGACCAGCGCGGCTGCCACGCCGATCGCCACCGCCATCCCGGAGAGCACCAGGACCCGGCGGTCGGTGCTGAAGTCCGCCAGCTCGTCGCGGGGAAGAAGTGGTGGCGCGGTGGTCGCGGTGGTGGGTCCCCGGCCGCCAGGCCGGGTGGGGTGGGAAGGGTCTTCGTCGATCTCCGTCATCCAGGTCACCTCCGGCGCAGGCCAATCCGCCGGTCCCGATGGTATCAACCGGCGCCGGAGCATCCCTCGAACCAGTCGCACGCCAGCTGCCGAGATCAGCGGGGAGGCGGCCAATCCCGGCGCTCGCAGGCGCGGATGCGGTCGTCGGTGAGCGGCACCGGGCGCGGGTCCACCCGCACCTGGCCGCCGCCCAGCAGGACGACGTTGGGCAGGAAGCAGTCCAGATAGCCCGGAGGGGCCTGACGCTCGTGCGCCATCATCCAGCGGTGGCGGCGGCCGGGCGGCAGTGGGGTGTGCGCGATGACGCGATCGTTGAGGCCCAGACTGTCGATGATCGCCACGTGCGGCAGCACCCAACCCACGACGCCGACGCCCGGCGCCACCAGCACCGGCCGGCCGCTCCACGGGATCCGGGCGCCCTCCTGCCGCGCCGGCAGCTGCGCGGTCACCCAGTCGTGAAACACCTTGTGCTCCTGGTGGCGCGCACCCACCGCGTGCGCGATCAACGCGGCCTGCCAGCCGTCCCAGGCCGCCACGACGGACCGCAGCGGCGGCGGGAAGTCGGGCGCCAGCGGCCAGCGCAGCAGGCGGGTCTGGTCGCGGGTCGCGAGCTCTCGCGTCCGCCACCAGTGCAGCCAGGGCAGCGGATACGAGGCGAGCAGGAAAATGCCGAGCAGGGCCGCGCCGGCGGCGGCGCCGAGGCCCGCGGCGTCTAGGAGCGCCACCGCCGAGACGAACAGCAGCGGGATCAGGTAGCTGAAAACGCGGTACTCGAAATGATCGCCGCCGACGATCAGCGTGTAGTAGGAGACATGCGCCAGCACCACCGCCGGCACCAGCCAGCGGGCCAGCCGGCCGGCGGCCCACCAGCGCTCCCGCCGCCAGGCCGCCGCCGCGGCCAGGATCGCCAGTAGCAGCCAGACCCAGGCGCCGTTCTCGACCACGAACGAGGCGAGGTATCGCCAACCCATCGCCGGCCACGGCGCCGGGACCTTGGCGTAGTAAGTGTTCGGCGCCCACTCGCCGTAGGTCCGGCGGCGCCAGAGCAGATGCGCGGCGACGGCGAGCAGCGGGCTGGCGGCGAGCAGGCGCGCCGGCCGCCACGGCCTGCCGGCCTGGCGCACGCTCGCCAGCGCCAGCACGGCGGTGACCGGCACCGTCAACAGCCCGTCCGGCCGCGCCAGCGCCGCCAGCGCCGAGGCGCCGGACAGGCGCAGCAGCCAGGCCGGGCTCTCCTCGCCGCCGAGCAGCCCCAGGGCTTCGAACGCCCACCAGGTGAAGCAGAGGTTGAACAGCTGCGTCTCGAGCCCCGAGCTCAACCAGGTGAGGAAGGTGCGGTTGGTGCAGATGCCGAGGAGCGCCAGAGCCGAGAGCAGCGTCCGGGCGCGCTCCAGCCGCGGCGAGAGGCGCAGCCGTCCCAGCGCCCGCCAGACGATGGCGAGGGTGGCGAGCCCGCAGAGCAGCGTCAGGAAGCACGCCGTCCGCGGCGGCTCGAGGCCGGTCAGACGCCAGACGGCGGCGAGAACCAGCGCCCAGAGAAAGCTGGTGTATCCCTCCACCGGCAGAAACGGCGGCGGGTTCCAGACCAGCCCGTAGCCGGCGATCAGGTTCGCGACGTAGCGGAAGGTGATGTAGGCGTCGTCGGTCAGGAACCAGAAGAGCTTCCACCCGGCCACGGCGAGCAGCATCGCCGCGGCCAGCAGCCAGAGGCTCGCACCCTCCGCCCGCGGCGCCGGGGGCGGCGCCGGCAGGACGAGGTCGTCGCGGGCCATGGCGAATCGTACAACTTCCGGCCCGAGCGGCCGCAGGCTATGCTTCCGTCAGGCCGAGCCAGCCAGGGAAGCA
>Ga0070733_10001439_pt1 | contig 17767 bp, 13 predicted proteins | sample Coa_R1_9_FD_66450 | JGI IMG/M metagenome (GOLD analysis project Ga0070733, IMG submission 66450) | Surface soil microbial communities from Centralia Pennsylvania, which are recovering from an underground coalmine fire - Coalmine... | ecosystem: Environmental > Terrestrial > Soil > Unclassified ... | reverse complement strand
CGCCCCTCAACCGACGCAAGATCCTGCCCCGTCTGGAGATCAAGCACCGTGACGGCATGATGCAGCTGCCCTTGGTGGCCCGTACGGGTGACGACAGGTTGGGCAACAACGCCAACACCTACGACGATCGTCGGGCTCCCATCTACGGTTCGACGTTCGTAGCGTCTGGCAGCCTCAGCGGGTCTGCCCTGTCAACGCCCATCAAAGTCAACTACCCGTCAACGTTGACCAGGTTCTTCGGCGGCACCGCCCCGGGCGTCCTCGAACGGCAGAACCTGTTCAGCGGTGACATCCTGGTGACGGGTAGCGTGGTCAAGAGCGCCGTCGAGCCCTTCATCGGTGAACTGCCCATCACGTACACGCCCCCGTACAACGAGAGCCACCGTCACGAGCAGGACGTCTCAACCCTGACGTCATCGTTCTACGCATCGGGTTCCAGCGTGGCCGCCGTCGGTTCTGGCTTCGAACAACCCTTGAAGTCCAAGACGCAGGTGCGGTTCCAGCTGCCTGTCAACGTCCCGACCCAGATGCCGGGCATCACGTCGAGCATCTACTACTACAACTGGACCGACAAGTGCTGGGAGGTGCCTGCAAACTCCACGTACGTCCTCGCCGTCAATGGTTCGACCCCTCCGTCCCCCAACCCGGGAGGCGGCGGCGACTGGATGAACCCGGCGCAGTGGCTCTTCCTGGGCTCGATGGCAGAAGATGCCCGAGGATTCAGCCCGGTCGGCAGCCTGGCTTCATCGGGCAGCCACACAGCCACGACCCCCTCGTTCGCCAACAACTACACACCTGACCAGTCAGACTACGCGATCGGTGCAAACTACTACAACACCCTGTTGCCCCTGTTCGCGGGCAAGAGCTACCCCAAGAGCATCCAACGCAACTTGCAGTACCGGGCAACCGCTGATGAGACGTTCACCATCCCGATCACCTCACCCTTCCTGATCGAAAAGGCCACGTTTGAGATCCCGCTCGCGCTGGGCCCGGGCTGGTTCAACGACCAGACGCAGGTCTTCTACCCCTACGGCCAGGACGGTGTGGCGCTCGACTTCGCGGGTCCCGCAATGACGGTGGCCCTGTACAGACAGGTCCAGCTCGGAGAGAACTCGGATGCACCGACGGTGCTGGACCTGATCATGACAGGCACCATCACTCACACGTTCGACTACGTCTCGGGTGTCATCTTTGAGAAGCCCGCAACGTCGGGCTACCACTTCCTGCGCCCCGTCGGATTCCAGTCATTCGCAACCCCCGCGGGTGCAGTTGTCCCGGTGCCCCTCGACCAGCAATTCACAGGTTCAGTCACAGTCGAGTCGGTTGCGGCCAGCGTCGCTGGCGTTGACCTGTCGTACAACTTCCTGTTCTACCCTTCGACGGGCTCACCCGTTGCATCGGCAACGATCCAGTACCTGACAACGCCCATCTTGCCGTTGCCTCAGGCTGGAACGTACGGTGGTGGCACCAGCTACACCAACGCACAGGTGACGCCCTACATCTCGCCCTTTGGGCGCTCTGCAGCGGGCTTCCAACAGGCAGGCCGGGCGATCTTGGGCAATGAGTTTGGAACGCTCCAGTCGATGCTTGACCAGACGGGCAACTCTGTCGCGAGCCCGTTCTTCACGGGCCCGACAGTCGCTGACATCCCGCCCACCATCTACCAGCAGATCCTGACGGGTTCGATGCAGAGCGGGTTCACGTTCCTTCTTTGGGCGATGGCAGTCGTCTCGCTGAAGAGCCACTTTGTGTCTCCCTACTTGGTGATGCCTGGCGACAAGCTCGTCCTCAGCATCTCCAAGATGCGACCCGTCATCTACAACATCCTCAGCAACACCTCTGCACAGTTCCTCACGAGCTCGCTGCAACACGACGTCAAGCTGATGCCGGGCAACATCGACATCACCCTGTACGGTAGCCAGGTCCAGGGAGGCGCCGAGTACCACGACACCCTGAACCAGCCATTGGGATCTGACGTCTGCCACGAGGTTGTCGGGGTTGACCCAGTCCTCGACCAGTTCGAGCCCGCCTACCGCAACGAGTACTCGGGCAGCTTCACCGACAACGTCATGATCGGCCAGCTGCTGACGGCGATGGTTGCCAACGGGCAGCTCACCTTCACGCAGGGAAACCGCTTCCGCATCATCAGCGACCTGGCCGCAACGCTGAGCGGAACGGTCTTCGTTGACAAGCGAATCGGCAACCCATCGCAGGACAGGTACGTCGTCAATGGTGTCACGGGCAGCTTCCCGTACAGCGCCGGCAACCCGGCACCCAACGTCAAGATCGTCAACTCGGTGCCCGCCACGTTGGACACCTCGCTGGCCAACGCCGAGATCAACAACTCCAAGGCATACAGGGAACAGCCCTGGATCGAGCAGGTCGGCAGCGTCAGGCTGTCACAGTTTGTCGATGACTCAGAACGCTACTGGGACTCGTTGATGCCCGCAGTGGATCAGGCCTTCGCTGCAGACGGCTGTGGCATCTTCGTCACCAGGTACGGTGCATTCGGCAACTCTGAACAGGTCAATGTCGTCACCGCCAGTTTGGTCGGCTCATCGAGCCTCATCGCGCCGCCCAACACCCAACCCTTGGGCTGGCTGTGGTTCGACTACCAGCTGCCCTTTGTGATTGATCAGCCCGTCGGGACCAGCCTGGCGCCTCTCATCAACGCAAACTGGACGAAGGCGTTCCCATTCGAGCCCAGGTACCAGAACGCAAGTAGGCAGCTCAGCGTCAGCAAGGGCCTGATCGCCACGTACCTGTACCAGCCCACGGTCCAGGCCGCGGGTGGAGCGGGCAACTTCAACCCCATCATTGCCGCGGGTAACCCACTGGTGTTGCCGATCCAGCCCACCCCCGTCAGCGGGTTCCTGTTCGGCCCAGTCCAGCAAGGAACGTCAGTCGATTCGACGATTGTCGGTTACTACTACATCGGCTTCTGGATCTTCATCTTCGGCTTCTGGCTCTACATCCAGTTCCCAGTCGCCGAACAAGGTTTGGTCTACAGCGTCAACGACTTGTGCAACGGCTGGATCAGCGACTCCTTCATCGGGCCCCAACCACCCGCGTCAAGCTCTTTCCTGTCTGCATCGCAGTCGAGCTACGGCCTCAACCCGTACGGCTACTTCACAACGGGCAGCGCCGACCTAGATGACATCTCCCGGGCCCTATTCGGCTTCGGTGACCATAACGGTTATTTCCAGCGGACCAACTACGACACCAGCGTCAGCCTCTTGGGTGCAGGTCACTATGCTGAGTTCCGTGACCAAGAAGGCCCGCACCCGAACGGTCTGGGCATCAACGGCACCGACAACAACATCTTCAAGTACTCGCCCGTGATCCGTGGCTGGAAGTACGGCGTTGCCAGCGGGCTGCCTCTGTTCAGCAAGGCCTACTGGCGCAGGGGCAAGTTTGGGCAGTTCCGCGACATGCTGGAACAGCGACCCTTCACCAAATACTACGAGTCGCCAGAGAACAACCCGACTGACCCCAACTTCCAGCAGAGCGTCAAGGATGCTGTTGTCACCGTCAAGTACCTGAGCCCGGACGGCCGCCTCACCGCACCCGAGAACACCTGGTCCAGCAACCTGAGCTTCGAGTGCACTTCGTCCATCCCTTACATCGAGGGGGTGCCGACCAACAGGCCAGTCGTCCTGATCTCCACACCGACTGGCATCAAGTTCAGCGTGAACCCGCTGATCCTGAACAAGCACATCCTCACATTCCGCGAGGACATCTTTGGCAACCGCCGCCTGTGACAGGCAGGGTAATTTAGAGCGGATCCTCGAGTGATCTCTGAGGGGCGGAACACCAGATGGCATCGACTAGCACGGGTGAAAAGGCACAGGCGACACAGTCGTTCTTTGTCTTCGTCCGTGACAACAACACGGGGCGGATCGAAAGCCTCGTCATCCCTGGCGATGTTCAGGTAGGCCTCGATGGCAACCCATCCGCCCTGACGTTGATGGGACGCCTCAGCGTCGCCGCCACCAACTACGACGTCACTTTCACCAACAAGGGCATCCTCCAGACGAGCCCTGACGACACCATCATCGGTGTCAGCCTGGTGACGACGCCGCTGAGCGGCAGGATCTCACTGTACCTGTCCCAGACGCCCCGTGAGGGTGAACTTCACTTCGTCAAGGACCTGACCGGGACCAGCGATACTGTCCCGATCGACATCTACCCGACGACAGGCTACACCATCGACGGCATGGCGAAGGTGACGTTGACAGATCCAACGGCCTCGCTGGCGCTCGTCTTCCTGAACGGCAACTGGTACCGCCTGGTCGCGGGCTTGGGGACCAGCGGCGGATCGGGCGCAGACCCCAACGCAGAGTACATCCTCCTGGCGGGCGACGGGGGCCTGCCCAACTCGCGCACCTTCGAGGTCAGCACCAACCTGACCGAGACCGACACGGGTGCTGGTGGCACCATCACCATTGACCTATCGCACATCTTGGGCGCTGGCGCCGGGACGTACACCTACGCTACGGTGACGGCTGACGCTTTCGGTCGCATCACCGCGATCTCTGCGGGCGCCAACCCGCCCCCAGCCAATGCCAGCTACCTGACGGCCCTGAACGAGCCGACCCTGACCTCACACCGCCAGATGTCGGGCGGCGTTGGCACCACAGTCACCGACACGGGCGCGGGTGGTTTCTTCTACTACAGCGTCGACCCACGGATCGTCCCGTTCCTGACAGGCGCAACATTCAGCGGGCCTGTCACCTTCAATGGTGGCCTGACGGGCTCGTTGCAACAGTTGCCTGGTGGGAAGGGTGCTTACATCGTCGGCATCGGCGGCATCGGCGTCACCACGGGGTCCAATGGACAGATCATCATCAGCGGTTCCAGTGGCGGCGGGACGGTCACCAGCATCGTCGGTGCGGGCGGCACGACGGTGTCCAGCGTGGGCGGTACCTACACCGTTTCAAGCTCAGTCTATGCAGACCAACAAGCATCGTACGCGTTGATCTCATCCGAACCGTTGGTTGACCTGCCTAACCAACGACTTCTCACGGCGTCGGGTGGCACTGCACTTATCGATGGGGGCCCGGGCAGCACCCTCACCATCTCAAGCTCGGTGTATGCCGACAAGTTCGCTTCGTACCTGGTGGCTTCTGCTAGCGCTGAGGACCCAACCGCCCGTGTCCTAGCAGCGGGCACGGGTGTGACGTTGGTCGACAACGGGCCGGGCAGCACACTGGTCATCAACGCTTCAGGCAGCGGCGGTTCATCGTCGTCCAGCATCGGTGCCAACAAGTATGCCTCGTACCTGCTGGTCAACCCCGACGCAGAAGACGTCAATGCTCGTGTGGTCTCACCTGGCACTGGCATCAGTTTTTCTGATGGCGGTCCAGGGGGCCTCTTCACCATCAACGCAGTCCAGGGCGGCGTGCCCGTGCCCGCTCCTGCTGTCGCGTACATGGGTCACTGCACTGGATCGTTGAACTTCGGGACCCACACCGCGTGGACCGACCTGATCACTACGATCCCGGGCAACTGGTTCGATGACATCCAGAACGGCATCACCCGAAACGGTACAACGTTCACTGTTGGCACCACGGGCTACTACTACTTCCATGCCTTCTTCAACGCAATCCAAGGCAACCAGTACATCGCTTATAGGTTGTCTGGTAGCAACGGGACAATCCTCCAGAGGACCACCTGGCAAAACGGTGGCCAGCCGCCCTCTGTCATGGACGGCGTTGTCTTCCTGACCAGCGGCAGCTCGGCCCGATTGCAGTTCTACGACTCGGGTGGCAGCACATGGGGCTCGACGGATCCCATCGGTACCGCACCCGACCAAGAGAACATGCGGACGGGCGACGTCAACATGTTCCTGATCAATCCGCTCACTGTCGGCACGGTCAATGTCAACGTGACGGGTTCGTTCGTCCCACCTGACTCGTTCGACTACCTCTGGTGGCCCTGCACCGACACCCAAGGCCCGTATGTCTTGAACTACGGCACAGCGGGAGCGATCGGCAACCTGACAGCTTCATCAAACACTGTCCGTTACAACCAGGTCGGTGGTGACCTCAACACCTCGATCGGTGTCAACACCAACGGTGCGACAGGCAACTACCTCGGTACCCTGAACACCGCGACGCAGCCCACGCCCAACACATCCAACATCACGGTCTCAGTGTGGTTCCGCCCGAACCTGGAGGGTGGCACCGGGTACTCGCTGAACAACAACCACCAAAAGATCCTCCTCAAGTCCTACTACAACACCACGGCAACGTGGAACAGCCCGTTCGTCGCCATCGACATCGGCCTGGCTGGCACTGGCAACGGCCAGATGGAGTACTCACTTTCGGGCCTTTCTCCTGTAGGCCCGGGACAGAACATCACGGGTTCGTGCTGCACCTATGGTGAATGGAACCACGCTGGCATGACGTACGACGGCACGACGGGCAGGTGCTACCTGAACGGCGTGTTGATCTTCCAATTCCCACAGACTGGTAACATCGACTACTCACAGAACGGCTGGTGGGCGCTGGGCGGCAACGAAGCAATCCCAGGGACAGAGTACTTCCAGGGCGAGATCGCTGACGCTCGTGTCGCCAACACCGTCAGGTCACCCGCCTGGTTCGCTCAGGTCTGGGCGAGCGGTCGACCCGGGGGTTTCCTCGTCGTCAGCGGCTCGAGCGGTGGCAGCAGCGGGCCCGACTTCGATGTCTTCAACGTGTTCAACAGCTCGTCGGCGGGCACCACGTCGAGCATCGCGATTGATGGCCAGGGCCGATCGCCAGCACAGATCGGCACCGACGTCTACTTCTATGCCTCTGGGACCATCGGCCTACCCCCGGGCAACCCAGCACGACAGGTCGATGTCTTCGGCGGTGACACCGTCCACTCGGGTTCTGTCACCGCGCTTGACGGTGGCGGCTTCACTGGCAGCCTGACGCAGACCAACACGCCTGGCAACCCATTCATCGTCGGCATCGGTGGCACCGGCGTCACCACCAACTCGCTGGGCCAGGTCATCATCAGCAGCTCACAGGGCGGTGGGGGTGGTGGAACTGTCAACAACACCTACATCATCAGCGGCAGCGCCGCCCAGGGACAGGCTGCGTACTTTGGTTACGTCACCTCGTCAGTCTGGTGGCAGCCTATGGGTGTGTGGGAACCGTTCGTGAATGGATTGCCCGATGCCACAGTGACCGACGTTCTGACCCAGAGCATTCTACGACAAGGTTCATCGTTCACTTTCCTCAACGGTGGCACCTACTGCTTCCACGCCAACTTCAATGCATACGGCAGCGACGCATACATCAGCCTGAGGTTGAACGGTGTCTCCAGCAGCAAAGGCATCGCTCTCGAACGCTCGACGTACCGATCAACACCCGCTGACCAGAACCAGGTCATCCTCGACGGCATCTTTACCGCCACATCGGGTGACATCTGGACGCTCGAGTACGCGACCCAGGGCACCACGTTTGCTTGGACCGGGTCCAACCCGTTGCCCGGCGACGGACCGATGCACACGGGTGAGGTGTCGATCTTCCTGGTCCAACCCTCGGCCAAGGCACCCATCTTCTCAACACCGATCTTGGCGGGTGTCCTGTCGAGCAACACCTCGTTCTCGGGCAGCTTCCAAGAGCTGGGCATGTGCTTCTTCAACCCCACCATCGTCAACGGTTTCAGCTTCTCCACAGCCCGTTACTACTTCCGGGCCATCCTCGACTGCGTCAGTGTCGACACCAACCTGTCGGCCGCCGTAGACCTCTATGACTTCAGCGGCATCGTCAGGTACCCACCTGGTGAGATCGTGGGATCGATCCTGCAAACGGCGAGCCCAACTTCGGTCCAGCTGCAGGCTGAGCTGACGTCGTTGTTCCAGAGCGTCACCGGGTCAGGCCTACTGGAAGCACGGCTCTGGCGCACGGTGTCAGGAAGCCTCAGCTCGATCGCCAGCTGCCGCAATGCACGGTTCGATGTGGAGTTCACGTGATGCACAGAAGTGATAATTTGAAGAGGAACACATGACCGTCCACGGCCGAGCAGACTGCTACATCAACCCATCCGACGCTTCTCTGGGGCGTCGCAACGAGGAGATCTTCGGGAACATCTGTGACTTCCTGACGGGATCGTTTGCCCAATCGCTGGGCATCTACCTCGTCGCCGCGAACTGGCAAGGTGGCACGGGCGGCGCGGGCCAGGGCCTGGGCTTCTGGGACGGCTCACCTGGCACCAACGAACCCCTGGGACCGAACGGCAACGGGCCCAGCCGCTTCACCTGGGCCGTCTTCCGCTGGCCCAACGCACCGCGTGGCTCGTTCGACATGCTGATCGCGATCGCCTCGGGCAGCGGCCAGTCGCTGAGCCCATTCGACTTCTCACAGAACACGGGCACCGTCTTCGGGGCCAATAACAGCTTCGGCATCGTCGGTTGGGCCTGTGCCACGTTCCCCTCGTCCAGCACGACGACGGGCAGCAACGCCTACCCTTGGGGTGGCAACAACAACATCGGCAATGGGACGCTGGCCAGTCCAGTCTGGCGGACGGGACCCAACGGGGGCCTCGCTGTCTTCCCACGCGTCAACTCGGCTGACGGGACCAACGGGTCAACTCGTAACTTCCTGGTCGAGATGCACGATGACAACAACAGCAACTTCACGTTGCCCATGCGGATGCACATCATCATCACCGAGGGCTCGTTCACCTGCGTCCAGGACTACGGCCTGATCAACGACTACCGCTTCTTCCACTTCGGCAGCTACAACCCACGGCCTGGGCTGGTTGTCGACAGCCCGTACTTCATGATCGCTGGGAAGCTCCTTCCGGCGACAAACAACATTGTCCAGCTCTACAATGCTCTCACATATGGCGGCACCAGCGGCCAGAACTTCAACGTCGGTGGCGACGGCGGCATCGCGGTACCGGTGTTGCTGTCGGGCAGCAAGAACGTGGCGTTGGTGACGATCGCCAACCAGAACGTCGACGTCAACATCGGGTCATTCAACAGCTGGATCAACTCAGGCAGCGGCGGCGGGTATGACCTGTTGCCCGCTTACGTCTGCATGCAGGACACGGGCATCTTCAACGGCATCATGGGTGTCGCTGACTACTTCAACTTCGGCTACGGCATGGTCGCGGGCGTTGTCAACCAGGCTTCCTCGACCGTTGCCTTCGGCCAGAGCGGAGGCACCAGCCTCAAGGTCGTCCTACCCTGGAGCGGCTCGTCGCCCGGGACGCTGAACAACGTCAGGACGGGTAGGGACTTCTGATGGCCGAGTTCGAATCGTTCGCCAACCCGGGATCACCCACTGATCCATCGCGGCTGCCAGGCGAGGGCGGGCAGATGTCGTTCGTCAGCAAATGGCCAGCCCCACCCTTCCAGAACACGGGAGGTGGGGGTGGTGGGTCCACGATCGTCGTCACCATCCAACAAGCTCTCTTCGTCCTCCGTGGGTTCTACCCAACGTCTGGGCAGTATGAGGTCTGGTCTGGCACTTCACGTAACACACCCAATCCGAGCGGCCACCCGCTCACTGACATCACCGTGGTTGCCGAGTTGATCGGCAATGCGATGTACTGAGGTAGGCCATGGGTGGGATGGGCAAACCGGGCAACAAGCAGGCACCTTGGGTCTACAACCCGGGCACCGACACGTGGTTCGGCAACATGCCCGTCACCGGCTCGTCCGTCACCCGCCAGTGGAAGTTGCCCTTCCTGATGGCCATGGTGACGTCGCCCCAGTACAGCGGCAGCAAGGCCAACCTGGGTGTCAACTACTACGATCCAACGATCCAGAACACCTCGATCGGCCCAGTCCGTTTCTTCCTCCGCGCCAACTTCGCACCCGTCATGAGCCCGGGCAACGCATTCGTCGACCTCTATGACTACAACGGCATCGTCACCGGGTTTCCAGGACCTGTCTCAGGGTCGGTGCTGACAGCCTCAAACCCAAGCTCGCTGACGCATCTGTCGGTCGAGTTGACGTCAGTGTTCGCCTCGGTGACAGGCTCAGGCATCCTCCTGGCCCGGGCCTGGGTCGACCCATCGGGTAGCAACTACGTCAACGTGGGTGGTGTCGAGCTGGACCTGGAGTGGCAGTGATGCCATACTTTGAGGGACGACCATGAGTGGGCTGATCAGGGGAAAGATTGAGTGTGTGGCGACCACGTTGCCTCAGAACCGCCAGAACATCGTACAGATCATGTTCAAGAACATGTACGATTTCTTTGCGGCTCACCCGAACTACACCCTCATCGCGCTCCAGTACGGCAACTCGACCAACCTTGTACCCGGTAGCGCATCGTCAGGCACTGGGACGAACTACTGGGACCAGCCCTTGTCATTCGGCTTCAACGCGTTCTTCGTCGTCCGTGCCAACGCAACAGCGGCACGGCCCTTTGACGTCTACTACCTCATCCAGTGGGCTGGTGCTCCCAACGTCACGGCGAACTCGGGCATTGGGGTAGCACCAGGTGCTCCTGCACTGTCCAACGGCCAATCATCGATCCAGGGCAGCAACAACGAGGCGGGCATCATCATGCAAGTTGCCATTGGCATCGGTGGCAGCGGAGGCAGCGCTCTCAGCCCGAGCAACGGCAACCCATGGAAGGGGACGTCCAATGCCAACGGCGCTGATACAAAGGCGACGACGGGTCCAGTCTGGGGTGCGCCCGCAGGCGGTGGGACGGGTGTCATCATCTTCCCACGCTCGAATGACAACTTTGGAGCGTTCCACAGCTTGGCTCAGAACGGGGGCAACATTGCGTTCTACGGCAGCGAGCCCGCTCAGGCGAGGTTCCACCTCATCGGCGATGACGACTCGTGGGTGTTCGCCAACGACGGTGCTGACAATGGCAGCTATTCCATCACCTTCAACGGCCTCTACACCCCACGTACGTCACTGACGATCACATACCCGTTCTGCAGCGTCATGTCGGTCTCGACGCCCTGGACGTACACTGATGAGAGCATCTACGGTGACATTGCCGGGACATCGAACCAGCAGGGCGGCGTCGTCCAGCTGCTGTCCGGCACCGTCGCACAGATGCAGTTGGATCACTACAGCAACTTCGCAACAGATCCCAACTTCTGGCCCAACAAGCAGTTCGCATCGACGACCTACGATGAACTCACCATCCCGATCGGGATCTACGAGGCGGGTACTTCACAGGACAACATCTCGGGGTTCTTGGGCCAGATCGACTTCGTCCGTGAGATGTACAATGTCCCAACGAACGGCGTCAAGTCGGACTACTCACGGATCTTCGTGGGGACGACGACATTGCAGTCCACACACTACTCGATCCCATGGGACAAGGAAACCAGAACAGTGCCACGCAGCGGCAACACTCGTCAAGGCTACAGCTTCACCGCCCCATCGTTGCCGGGACCGTTGAGCTGAGGAGGAACACATGAGCGGCCTAACACGTGGAAAGATCGAGTGTGTCATCAACACTACCAATAGGCAGGCCAACATGCAGGTCTACTTCAAGAACCTGTATGACTTCTGGAACGCCCACCCGAACGCGACAATGATCGCGCTGCAATATGGAAACTCGACCAACCTCGTGCCAGGCAGCTCCAGCTCGGGCACGGGTACCAACTACTACGACCAAGCCACCTCATTCGGCTTCAACGCTTTTTTCGTCGTCAGGTTGAACGCAACAACGGTTCGTCCCTACGACGTTTATCTGCTGTTCCAGTGGTGTGGCGCTCCGAACTTCACCTCTAACTCGGGCTTCGGTACCTCACCTGGTAACCCGGGCAACATCAACGGAAACACGCAAGGCAACGCCTTCAACAGCAACAGCAACCCAGGCATTGCAATGCAAGCTGCGATCGGCATCGGTGGCACCGGGGGTAGCGCAGGCAGCCCGAACAATGGTAACCCGTGGAAGGGAACATCGAACGTCAACGGAGCCGACACCAAGAACGCCACGTCGGTGTGGGGTGCACCTCCTGGTGGCGGCACTGGCATGATGGTCTTCCCACGTTCAAACCAAGACGGAACAGGCGCATTCAGGAACACGGTTGCCAACTGCATGGGCATCTCATACTTTGACTTCGACACAGGCCAACAACGGATGGGCATCGTTGCTGATGACGACAGTTTCATCATCTTCACCGACCATAGCGACAACGGCAACTACTACATGTGCTACTCGGGCATCTTCAGCCCAAGGCCCAATCTGGTGCCGCTGATCACCTACCCGTACTGCGCAGTGTGCACCATCAACAACATTCCGCTCGACTTTCTTGGCGTCTTTGCGAATGGTGTTACTCATGGTTACGGGGAGATCGCAGGCACCCAGAACAACCAAGGCGGTATCGTCAATGTCCTGTCGGGCACCGTGGTGACGTGTCAACTCGATCACTGGGCCGGTAACTTCAACGTCGACTCCAACTTCCAGCCCAACCACCAGTTGGCTAATTTGGGTACCCCCTACAACGAGTTCCCGATCTGGTGTGGAGTAGCAGAGTTGTACCCGCCCCAACAAGCCGGATGGTTGGGCCAGATCAACTTCATCCGAGACGTGTACAACGTGCCAACCAACGACACCAAGTCTGACTTCTCCCGCATCTTCCTGGGCTCAACCACTGCAGGCTCATCGCACATCTCCGCACCCTGGGACAGCCAGAACAACACTGTACCGCGTAGCGGAAACACACGTGCTGGTGTGACCTTCGTGACCGGCGGCGACGGGCTGTGAGGTGACATCATGAGCGGTTTCATCCGGGGCAAGATCGAGTGCTACATTGCTAACAAGGACTTCAACTTCAACCTGCAGAACGGGTTCAAGAACCTGTATGACTTCTTCACGTCACACCCGAACTACACGCTCATTGCCCTCAACTACGGGGCAACGAATGGTCCGGCTTCGTCGGCTGCTGGCACGGGCACGGGCTACGCTGACCCAAACAACAGCAATGGGCCCAACTTCCCAACGTTCGGCAACAATGCTTGGTTCGTCGTCCGAGCTAATGCAACAACGATCAGGCCCTACGATGTCTTCCACTACTTCCAGCTTGGCACCGAGGTCAATGCTACCCGTGGTCTGGCATACAACCAAGCTCCCGCTAACCCGTCACTGATCAACGGGCAGACGGTCGTTGCGGGTAGCAACAACAACGGCGGCTTGGGTTACGCCTGCGCGATCGGCATCAGCGGGTCAGGCGGTCCGATCGGTGGCAACACCATCACGGGTCCCAACATCACTGGTTTCGGTGGCAGTACATCGGGCAGCCTTGGCGCGGGCTTTGGCAACCCGTGGCGTGGCAGCATGAATGCCCTGACAGGCACCTTGGGCATTGACCAGAAGGCCAACGGAGGCAGCAACGGTCTGACAGGCGTCTGGGGACAGCCCCCAGGCAGCGGTAGCTACGCATCAGGCAGCGGGGTAATGATCTTCCCGCGTTCGAACGACGGGTCCAATGGTTCGCACCAGTGGTCATCGACCTTGGGTCACTTCGCCGAGAACACTATGTGTATCTTTGAAGCGGGCACCAACAACAACGACTGGCGGATGCACATCATCGGTGACGACGATAGCTTCGTCATCTACATCGATGTAGGTGACCAGAACACCAACAACAGCCTCACCTATAGCGGGCTCTACTTGCCCATGAACTTCCAGGCATCAGGCTCGCAGTCGCTCATCACCCCGTACGTTGTTTTGGCCGACGGCATCGACGCGTTGCCCTGGAATGCCAACAACGAGAGTACTTGGGGCGACGCCGCGGGCACGCAAAACAAGCAGGGTGGCATCATTGGCAACACGTCTGCGAGCGTCAAGCCCGTTGTCCTAGATTACCCGAACGTTTTCTTCAGTGACACCAACTTCCAACCCAACAACCAGATCTCGTCGTCGGTCGGTAGCTACGGTGGCAACCCACCAACCCAACCAGGCGCGGTCATCGGTGGCGCGTTCTTCGATGAGTTGCAGATCCCGGTTGGCATCTTTGAGACGACCCCCGCTCAGGTGTCAGGCTATCTCGGTGAGATCGATTTCGTCCGTTGGGTCTTCAACGTACCCATCCCGGGTATCAGGTGGGACTTCAGCCGGGTGTGGATCGGCAACCCAACAAACAACTTCAGGCTCTCTGTACCATGGGACAACATTGGCAGAACAGTTCCCAGGACAGGCTGGACCAGGCAGGGCATCACCTTCGTCAGGCCTCCGCTGACGGCGTACGGTGTCGTGGCGTAAGGTGAACGATGGCGACTGACACCACGCTACCGATCTCAGCGTCGTACTTCATCCCGAACACGACGATCGCCACGTCGTCAGTCGCGCCCATCACCGGGTCTCAACTGGGCCCAGTGGGCCCGTTTTCGTTCCCCATCTCAGCGTCGTACTTCCTGCCCGGGACAGGGCTCGCTACATCGTCACAGGCACCCATCACCGGGTCGCAGCTGGGCAACCAGGGCTACGTCACGTCGCTGGTCAACTTCCAGCAGCCCGTCACGGGCTCAGGGGGTGGCAGCGGTAGTATCTTCGTCCCGTCCACCTTCGTGATGACAGGCTACTACATCGCCGGTGCGACCCGGGAGACCTGGTCTGGTGCCAGCGTCAACACACCCAACCCGAGCGGTCACCCGCTGGTTGACATCATCGTGATGGGCAGCTTCCCGCCGCAGAACTCAGCGACGTGAGGGACGGCCCGGGTCGACCGGGACGATCTCAAGGGCTGGCTGCGGAGACCTGCGGAAGATCTCCTCGAGGGCGTGCTGTCGCATCGCTTCCTCACGCTCGAGCTCTTCCTTGCTCTTTTCGGGCGGCAGGGTGATGATGTCTTCGTCTCCCATCAAGTCGATTACGAACATTGCCATGTCGCCCTCCAAAACGTAAGTATCGGTGACCTGCTAGATCCACCGTAACCACGGTTTGAGCGGCTGTACAGGCCCACACCGTGGGCCCACAGACAATTCATGGGCCCAAGGATGAAGGCTACAGGGTCAGCTTCGAGAGAATGGTGTCGAGGCTGCCGTCGGACAGCTTGTTGTTCTTGCACGCGGAGGCGAACCACTCGCGGGCGTCCTTGGAGCGGCACTCCCACAGGTTGAAGTAGACCGCGGTGAAATCGCCGGTCAGCATCACCTGCTCGGCGAAACGCTTGCGCGAGCCGTTGGCCTCCCGCTTGAACTCTTCGACCCTGGCATCGACCCCCTTGCAGTAGTCGACGAAGGCACGTTGCATGCCCAGGAGCTTGTCCTGGACTTCCTTCGGGACCAAGGGCACGATGTCGTCCACCTTGTCGAGGATGACAGCCTCGAGCGCGTTGCGCTGCGAGGACATCACGGTGTCCTTCGACTTGTGGGCAAGGACGTACGTCTTGTTCTTGACCTTGAGGCGCTGGAAGTGCGGGCCGACCTGGACACAGGCGACCGCACCCTCGAGCTCAGCCGGGTTGGCGCTGTCGACGAAGCAAGCCAGCGCTGCCACGTCCCGGATCTCCCAGGTCTTCGGGCGTCGGACGTGCTCGAGACGGAGCGTCTCGATCGGGACTTCCTTGCCCGTCTGGGTGTGACGGACCGCCAGCAGGTAGACTCGGGGCTCCGGGTAGACGACCACGATCTGGTTGTACGGGGACACCAGCTCGAAGACGTAGGTCAGCTCCTTGTTGAGGTGGATGACCTTGTCCGGACCTGACAGCTCCCAGCCGACGGGCTTGCCCGACACCTCTTCGCGTGTCGCTGCCAGCGCCTTCAGGAACAGCTGGGAGAACGTCATGTCACCGATCTCCATGTGACCGACCTGGATGGGCAGGTCCGCCTCGGGGACCGAGCGCGTGCCGCAGTGCCACTTGTCGTGGAGCGGGTCCCAGTACAAGATGATGCAGGTGCCGTCGACCTTCTCGTAGACCTTCAACGAAGGGTGCGACCAGTCGATGTTGGCAGCGGCTGCGTCACCGTGGTTGTAGAAGCGGTTCATGGGCCAGGCCAACACATCGATGGGACCGACCTGTTTGTTCTTCCAGTCGATGAGGCCCGTCTTGCGATCGGTCTGCGTCAAGCGCGGCAGCTCGTGCGGGCGGACCACCATGCCACGGCACTGCTCGGCGACAGGGTCGCCGCTCTTGGTCAGGATCTGGTCGTAGTTCAGGGCGAACTTGTCCAACGTCGCGTTGGGGCGCGCGCAGACACCGTGCTCGTCCTCGAGCTCTTGGAACGAGTGGTCGAGCAGGTAGTCCTTCACGAGGAGATCCATGGCCCAACCCTACCACACGTAAGGTGCAGGATACACTGTGCACCTGGTTGGTACAATCGATTGTGGGTTCATCGACGAAGCTCCTGAGGGAGTACATCAGGGCCGTCCGGGAGACCCGGCACCCCAAGAAGCTGTGGGTCTTCGACTTTGACGACACGCTCGTCAAGACCGACGCATGCACCCATGTCACCTCGGCATCGGGTGAGAAGTTCGACCTGTCACCGGGCGAGTACGCGCTCTACGAGCGCAAGCCGGGAGACGTCTTCGACTACACCGACTTCGAGAAGCTGATCAACCCGCGTCCCGTCAAGTGGGTCAACCACATCCTGCTCAACGTCTACATCCATCACGGCGCTGGCGCCATCGTGGTGCTGTCAGCCCGGTCGTACAGCGCGCCCATCAGGCAGTACCTGGACAGCATCGGGTTGCAGGACGTCGAGGTCGCCACGTTGGACACCGCGGCGCCCGAGGCCAAAGCCAAGTGGATCGCTGACCGCATCGTTCGTGATGGCCTGGGCGCTGTCGAGTTCTTCGATGACAGCCACAAGAACGTGGCTGCAGTCGGGGGCCTGAGGCACCTTCACCCTGAGGTGGAGGTCATCGCCCGGCACATCATCTACAACAGGATCGCCAGCCTCAGTCTTCAATGATGACGGGCTCGTCGTTGAACAAGGCTGCCAGGTCCAGCTTCCCGTCAGCTTCGTTGATGGGCCACACGTCGATGTGCGGGTCGCTGTAACGCTTCATCGGCAGCATCGTTCCCATCACCCAACCCATGTGGGTTGACACCTCGGTGCCCGACGCGTTCTGCGTCTCGTGTGCTTTGCCCAAGCGGACCAGGTCCAGCCGCTTGCCCTTCACTGAGGTCGGGATCGTCCCGGGCTTGACGCCCTCGTCATAGGCGTAGTCGAAGCCCCTGAGCTCGGCCTCGATGAAACCGCCCGGCTCCAGCACGATCTCCTGCATGCCGTCGACCTGGACCTGCTCACCACGTTCCAGGGCGCAGGCCCAGACGTAGAGCGCCTCGGCGCTGGGGAACAGGTAGAACTTCCTGCCCGGTGAGTTGGGCTTGAGGGTGATCTTGACCTTCTTCATCACTGCCACCTCAGTGGATTGTCGGGGAGGTCGGGCTCGACATCCTTGTTGACCAGGTTAACTAGGTCCTGGGCCCGTCTCAGCCCAATGGCCCCGGGCAGGTCGATCCATGCCTCATCGTCCATGACGTGCCCGAGCATCAGGACAAAGTTGAGGTCGCAGTTCCCACCGATGCTGCGGCGTGCCTTGTTGATGATGCACGCGGCACAGTGGTCACAGTACTCGAGACCCAAGGTGATGTGACGGACAGTGGCGACAGCTTCCCCGCACCGCCCACACTTGGCGTACCTGTTGAGGATCAACTCAGCGTGCTCGGCGAAGCCCTGGGCCAACACGTTGGTCAGGTTCTCGTGCCGAAGCACCAGCTTCGTCAAGAAGTCGAGGAGGTCAACTGCCATCTAGTGACATAGTACCCCAGCTGCAGGCGATTTGCAAGTCGGCCATGCGGGAGTTGAACCCACGCACGCACGTTTATAGGACGTGCCCCACCG
>Ga0070733_10001436_pt1 | contig 17803 bp, 18 predicted proteins | sample Coa_R1_9_FD_66450 | JGI IMG/M metagenome (GOLD analysis project Ga0070733, IMG submission 66450) | Surface soil microbial communities from Centralia Pennsylvania, which are recovering from an underground coalmine fire - Coalmine... | ecosystem: Environmental > Terrestrial > Soil > Unclassified ... | reverse complement strand
AACCGGGATTCCAACAAGGGAATCGTCGACCGCGTTTACAAGCCGTATGATCCCCTTCTTGCCAGAATGCGCGATCTGAACCGAAAGATGTATGGCGTATCGGACGCGATTGACTCTGCCGACATTCACGCGATCGCCAGAGACCGCCGGTAGTCTCGGGATTCCGCGGGTTACTTCTCCTTGCCCACGTCTCGCAGTTGCGGGTGGGCTCCCGCTAGCGGTACAGAGTCGCGGGATTATCGACCAGAATGGTCTTGCGCAAGGCCGCGTCCGGAACCCACGTCGCCAGCAGGTTAAGGAGATGGCCATCGTCAACCCGAAGCGGTAGTGATACATCGCTCGGCTTGCGACCATCGCCGGTGTCGGGATGCGGCCAATCCGAACCCCACAGAATCCGGTGAGGATTGGCTGCGATCAGCGCGCGCGCCAACGGTGCCGCATCGGGATAATCGGGCGCGCTGTTTGACGCGCGATATACTCCCGAAATTTTGACATATCCCTTCCCGCTTCGGACGAGCTGTAAGAGTTTGTCAAAACCCGGTTGCTGAACGCCGGCAGCGCCTTTGGCTCCGCCAAAGTGGTCAAATACTACCGGGACTGGAGATGAGAGTACGAGGTCGCTCAATCCTGCAACCACCGGCAAGGCGGCATAAACCTGTACATGCCACTTGCGACTTTGAATTTGCTCAATCGCGGACTTGAGGCGATCTCGCGCACCGGCAAGATTCGTATCTCCCGCTGTCCCCAGATTGATCCTGACACCGCGAATGCCAGCACTCTCCATGTCGTCGAGAGTGGTCGACGGAATCTCGCTTGACAGGACCGCAATGCCCCGCGCCCCCGCGCCGTATTGCTTCATGGCGTCAAGGGCACAGGAATTGTCCGTGCCATAGACGCTGGGCTGCACGATTACTACACGACTGATGTGCAGCGCCCGGTGCATAGCCAACAATTGTGCTGCGGACGCGGATTCCGGGGTGTATGTGCGCGATGCCGCGAATGGGAACCGGCTCGGATCTCCAAAAACGTGGACGTGGCAATCGCACGCTTGTTCAGGAACATCAAAGCGAACTGGTGTAATCGAAGGTGGGGCTTCGGCAGAGCTGCTAAGTCTTAGCGATCCAGCCATTCCAGTGACGACCATTCCGGTCAGAAATCCTCGGCGCGACAGCATAAGCGAATCATTCTATTCGTCCGGAATCTTCGTCAGCAATACGATTACAGAGGCGGAAGTAGCTTTAAGCACGGACGGCTGGCCCACCTGATTTAATTCTGGCGAACCACAAGCCAGTCCTTGTTTTGCTCGCGATTGACCGCGGGTTCTCCGGCAGACTACGATGTGCGATGAAAGCTGGATTCATGGCTCAAAGGGCGTCTGCGAAGTTCACGTTGAGAGTGGTTCGGTGCGACTCGGCCGAATGCGAAGCCGGCGGCAACAACATTCGGGACATCCTGCTTTGGGGACCACCGTCGGAGGCGTATAAGCTTCACAGGGTTGTTTGTCCATACTGCGAACGTGCCATTGACCGGAACGTCGACTTGGAAGAGCTCGTGAAGGTCGAGCGTCGGTCGAAGTTCAAGATGACATGAAACGGCTTGCGGCCGACCCGCAGGCCTTAATGACGAATTAATGCAGCCGGTTGGCCCCCTGGGCAAGCCAAACGCTATCAGCTATCAAACGACGGTGATGGGCCGTCACTGTTCGAGGTAATTGCCCCAATTTCGCGCTAACGTTGGACTCTGGCCGTACCTCCACTTGCCACGGCTCGAACCTCGTCTAAGGTCGCCATGGTTGTGTCTCCGGGAAAAGTCGTAAGCAGAGCGCCATGCGCCCATCCAAGTTTGATGGCGTTTTCAGGCGATTCGCCAGTCAGAACTCCATAGAAGAAGCCCGAAGCAAACCCATCGCCTCCACCGATGCGATCGTACACATGGAGTTCGCATTGTGGTGAAACGTAGCTCTTACCCTTGATCCAGGCTACAGCGCCCCAGTCGTGACGGTTTGTAGAATGAACTGCTCGTAAGGTCGTAACGACTATTTTTATGTGAGGATATTGTTCCACCACTTTTTCAATCGTTGCGAGAAACGTACGCGGATCCAGTTTTGATGTCGCAATGGCATCCGGGCCACTAACGCCAACTCCTTTTTGCAGGTCCTCTTCATTGCCGACCAGAACGTCCACATGCTCGAGAATGCGTGCGAGCACTTTTCGGGCGCGTTCCTCACCGCCGCGCAGCTTCCATAACTTCGCTCGAAAATTCAGGTCGAAAGAGACAACAGCGCCAGAACTGTGGGCAGCTTGCATGGCTTCAACGATCAGCTCGGCTGTCGTGTCCGAAAGAGCAGCAAAAATACCTCCGCTATGAAACCAGCGGACTCCACCGGCGAAGATCTCATCCCAATTGAAATCGCCTGGTTTCAGTTGTGCAGCGGCCTCATTTGCCCGATTGTAGAAAACCAGAGGCGCACGTACGCCAAACCCCGTATCACTGTACACGGCGGCAATGTTTGGACCATTGACTCCATTGTGATCGAAGAATTTATAGAAAGGCGCTACTCCCATGGCGCGGACCCTTTCCGCGACTAGATCGCCAATGGGATACTTCACCATTGCGGTCACGATTCCTGTACGTAAACCAAAGCAGTCGGAAAGATTGGCGGCTACATTGAATTCGCCGCCACTGACGTGAATCTTGCATTCATGCGCCTTGCGGAATGGAATCACGCCGGGATCAAGCCTATGGACAAGCCCGCCGAGGGATACAAAGTCGAGCGCCGCTGAATCGCGAATTGAAATGCCTTGAAAGTTCATATCCTCCTTTGCCACAAACAGAATTGGCCGAACCCAATCGAGCTTAGGAGCAAACTGATTCAGAGTCAATGGACAGTCATAGGCGCCTGATTGGCGGGCGACCCAAGCCATATCCTCAATGTCAACTACAATCGAGGGGGCTGACTCAAGGCTGGCTTTAGCTTGAGCCCGACCGCGTAACGCCCGAAGAAGCAGCAAAGTTTCTGAAGATCAGCCCCGTGGCTGTGAAGAAGATGGCTCGGGAGGGCCGGCATCCCGCGCGTCGCATAGGCGATGGAGTCCGCAAGAGCTGGCGTTTTAAATTTCAGAGCTAGTTCGTGTTTGCCGACCATACGGCGGAATCCGATTGCTTTAGCAGGAGGACGCCTGCATCTTCTTGATGTGGCGTTCATCCAAAACAGAGTGCAGTTTCGCCATAACCGGTAGCGTCTAGCCGAAGCGAGGAGTTGATGGATGTTTGAGAGCATTCTCTGCCAGATAACGGAATATGATCCTGACGTCCTTGAGTCCCTGATTGGGCTCGCAGTCGAAATTGCTCGCGAGGGGCGAGAGGGAAGACGGGTTGGGACACTTTTTACTCTCGGCGACGAGAGTGCCGTGCTCGCGCGATCCAGGCCGTTGATTTTGGATCCTTTACTGGGGCATCCTGAATCTTCACTCCACGTCACCAATCTGAATCTACGCGGAACCATCAAGGAGTTGGCGCAGTTGGACGGCGGGTTTGTGGTAAGTCGCGAAGGAATAGTCCTTTCCGCGTGCCGCTACCTCGATGCCGTAGCCGCACAAGTGGATGTGCCGCTGGGACTCGGCAGCCGTCACATCGCCGCCGCCAACATGAGCGCCGTTACCAAGGCGGTAGGAATTGTCGTCTCGGAGAGTTCGGTAGTGCGACTCTTCTGTCATGGACAACTTGTCGGCGAAATCATTCCCGAGGTTTGGATGATGGATCATGCCGCCCACCTTCGCGGTACCGCGAAGCGGGAGCAAGTTGGCGAACTGACGATTCTGACACCAAATCTGCGACCAGCATCGACCGCGAAGTGAAGGTGATTCACACCAAATGGAAACTGAAAACATGACAACGCTGAAGGAATTCAGATGTGAAGTCTGTGGACTCGTTACCACCACTCCCACCCACTGGTTCGTGATTCGATGTGGAAATTCCGACCTTACGGTGTACCGGTGGAACTCTGAAACCGCCAACGCGGCCGGAGCCCGCCATTACTGCGGTGAAGCGCATGCCGAGGTATACATCAGTCGCTGGTTTGAGTCGGTGTGCGCGCCGCCTAAGCCAAGTTTTACGTAGGACTCCAACCGTTTCTGCAACGGCGCCCGATTCGCTCAGACGAGCGTTCGACTTAAGCCTTCGCCAGTGTGAATGATGGAAGGAGGGAAGAGAAGAAAATGTCAGTTTCCTTCGAGAGGGACATCAGACCGCTGTTCAGGCAGATTGATATCGACCACATGAACAAACATAACGTTCTGCTCGACAACTACACCTATATGTCGGATCCTTCAAACGATCACGGCAATGCTCAAGCTGTCGAGGACAGTCTGGCAAACCAATCCATGCCTCCCGGTGGCCCTTATTGGAGCAACGAGGAGTTGATCCTTTACAGGCAGTGGAGAACCGACGGATATAGGCCTTAGTCCATAATAAGGTCCTGCTCGATCAAGCCTGACGATTGGGCGCTGACGGTCGAGCGCACGCATCTTGGCTACCGCCCGCGAGACAGCGGAAAAAGGGGACAAGGCCGGGTGACGGATACCGCTGAAAAGAACTTGAGCACAGGGGGTTCGTCGAGTTTGTGGCGACCCCTGCGTGTGTCGACCTTCCGCAATCTCTTGCTCGCAGATGTGGTTTCCGATATCGGCACTTTCATGCAGAACGTTGGGGCTGCATGGTTGATGGTGTCACTCGGTGCCGGGCCGATCTACGTGGCGCTCACCCAGACGGCTGCTTCGTTACCATATTTTCTGCTTGCCCTTCCAGCGGGGTCAGCCGGGGATATCTTTGACCGCCGCAAATTGGTCCTGGCCACTGAGTCATGGATGATGGGCGTAGCCCTGCTTCTCGCAGTCTTGACCATCAGTGGTTTTATGTCACCCTGGCTGCTGCTGGTATTGACGTTTGCGCTCTCCGCCGGAGATGCTTTCGAAACACCGACATGGCGCGCAATTCTGCCTGAACTAGTGGCCAAGGACGACCTTGCAGCGGCATCAGCGCTCAACGGGATCGAATTCAATCTCGCCCGTGCGGTTGGGCCTGCACTCGCGGGCATAGTCATATCCGTCGCGGGCGTCGCCACGGCATTCGTCGCGAACTTTGTATCGTTTTTCGGCGTCATTCTGGTGGTTGTAAGGTGGAAGAGGCCGATTCGCAAGCGGACCGCGCCACCAGAAACTTTGACGGGTGCGACTGTTGCCGCAATTCGCTACGTCCGCCACTCGCCCGCGATCCTCACCGTGGTGGTTCGGACAGGCATAGTCATGTTCTTCTCAAGCGCCCTCTTTGCATTACTGCCGACCGTTGCCCGGAGCGTGAATGGGACCGCAATCGGGTACGGGATATTGCTCGGATGCTTTGGGGTGGGGGCAATTGGCGGTGCATTGCTAATGCAGTTGGCCCGTGCCAGATGGTCGACGGAAGTCGTTGTTTCGACTGGAGTGGTGATGTTGGGGTTGGTGATCGTAACGATCAGTGGCTTACACAGATTGAGCACACTTGCTCCTGTGATGCTCGTAGGCGGTGCGGCCTGGGTAACTTTCATCTCCCTGATCAGTGCTCTGGTGCAGAACCTTGCTCCGGATTGGGTACGAGCACGAGTGCTTGCAGTCTTCATCCTCGTTTATCAGGGGAGCTACGCGCTCGGGAGCGCCTCTTGGGGCGCGGTGGCCCAACGAGCAGGCATCCAAGTCGCTCTTGTGTGGGCCGGAGCTGGAACAATTGGGTGTGTGACGTTGGTGCTGTTCGCAAAACTTCCTGATTCGACCACGGATCTGAGTCCATGGAACCACTGGCGCATGCCGGTTGTCGTCATAGAGGCTGCAGCTGACCTTCACCGGGGACCGGTGTTGGTGGCGGTCGAATACACTGTCATTCGAGAACGCGAAGCGGAGTTCGTGGAGGCGATCCATCAATATGCTCGCATCCGACGTCGCGATGGGGCTTATCGGTGGGGTGTCTACCGTGATACTGAAGTCGCGAATCGCTATGTGGAGATATTCCTCGTGAATTCGTGGGCGGAGCACCTACGACAACACGAACGGCAAACCCAGGCGGACCGAGAAGTTGAGCAACGCCTATCGAGCTATGTGGCCCGTGACCCAGAGGTACGTCATCTGATTTACGCGAATTCGATAGAAACATAGCTTGGAAACAGGCGGATCGTGCCCCGCTTTGTCGCACCTACGCGACTGGCTGCCAAAAGAAAACCACGAAGAAATCTGCGCCGACGGAGCAAAAAAGGGAAAGTTGCAGCCAAGAAACAGCCACCCCTGAGCGCACGTCGCCCTCGCAGGCAGTGCCATGCCGAAGGCGGAGACGACAGTTGAGAGCCTTACACTGTAGAAAACGTTAGGAGGTTAAGATGGCGGAGACCGGATACGAGCCTTTTGAAGCTCTTGATCCATTCTTCGAAGTTGTCATGGGAGGCTTACGCGGAATCGTTGACGGCAAGCACTATTTTGATACCTTCGCCGAAGACGCAACCTTTGAGTCCCGCTATCACTTCCCCGGTTGGCCTGTGACCATTCGAGGCCGAGCCAATCTAATGGCTGCGCTCTCGGGATACGGCAAGACCATCAGGCTTCACTCCGGCGACGCGCTTGTTGTGCATCGCTCTCAGGATAGTCGCGTCGTGATCCTGGAATACGAAGTGCACGGAAGAATTCTCTCTAGTGGCGCACGCTATGAGAACAGGCTGATCTCGGTCGTCACGATTGAGAATAGAAAGATCATTCATTGGAGAGACTACATGGATTCTTTAGCTGCCTGGACCGCGCTGAACAGTGCCTCTCAATGAATGCAAGCTTCCAGTTCCGCCTCAACTCAATGCGACCGTACCGGCATGCGTTCCTTCCGGACGTTGGGAGCAACCCTGGTTCCCAGAAGCTCGATCGACCGTAACATCTTTTGGTGCGGCAATGCTGAGACACCCATCTGGAAACTAATTCGAGAAAGGCCTCCCAGAACTTCGTTCACGTAAAGTATCTTTTCCGCGACCCTTTCAGCATCTCCGATAATCAGTGCACCGGTGGGTCCGCGCAGAGCGTCAAACTGCGCCCGAGTTGCGGGGGGCCAGCCGCGTTCTTTCCCGATCTCTGTGAAGGTGTGAGCGTATCCCGGATAGAAATCGTCGGCAGCCTGCTGTGTGGTATCTCCCAAAAAGCCGATTGCGTGAAGTCCGACCAGCAGTTTCTCGGCGGGGTGGCCGGCGCGGCGCCCAGCCTCGCGGTAAAGATCGATCAGGGGCCGAAATCGTTTGGGCTCGCCGCCGATAATGGCGACCATGAGGGGAAGGCCGAGAGTGCCGGCGCGAACGAATGATTCGGGAGTGCCACCGACGCCGACCCAAATCGGCAGCGGATTCTGGAGCGGGCGCGGATAGACTGCCTGTCCCGTAAGCGGAGCGCGGTGCTTGCCCTTCCAGTGAACATGGGTGTTCTCGCGAATCTTAAGGAGAAGATCCAGCTTTTCCGAGAAGAGCGAGTCGTAATCGTCGAGATCGAAACCGAAGAGTGGAAACGCCTCTATTGACGAACCTCGTCCCGCGACGATTTCAGCGCGCCCATGGGAGATCAGGTCCAGAGTAGCGAATTCCTGAAAGATTCGGACGGGGTCGGCGGCGCTGAGAACGGTTACCGCACTTGTTAGGCGAATATCCTTGGTGCGGGTAGCAGCTGCACCCAAGATAACAGGCGGAGCTGAATCCACGAACTCGCTGCGGTGGTGTTCTCCGATGCCAAAGACATCGAGGCCAACCTGGTCGGCTAAAACAATCTCATCCAGCAGATAATCCATACGCTGAAGAGCGCTCAAGGTCAGGCCCGTGGCCGGATCAGAGATAACTGCTCCGAAACTGTCGACACCGATCTGCATCGTACCTCCTGATATGTGTGGCCCGGACACACAGGCTCCGGTCAGGCCCTGAGGTCATTCATCGATTTTCTAGCTTGTTCTTTGCTGGCCTGTGACTTTGCCTTCTCGCTGTCAAGTTTTTCCGCTGCGAGCAGACCGAGCTTCTTAAGCGATCTGTGAAGTTGTTCCATTTCCCGCTGGGACAACACTGACGTCAGCGCCTCAAGGTCCACTGAATGCCAATCGAAACATTGTGCCGCCAGGCGCTTTCGTTCCGCGCGGAATTAGCCGCGCACGTATTTGTTAAACCAGTCGATCGTGCGTTGCCATGCCAGGTCGGCCGCGGTTTTGTTATAGCGTTCCGGCGTCGCATCACAATTGAAGCCATGAACGGCGCCTGGGTAAATATAGCCCTCGTGCGGAACGTTCGCCGCGCTCAGGGCCTTGTCGTATGCCGGCCATGTGGCTGCCAGCCGGGTGTCGAGTTCTCCGTGATGCACCAGGATCGCCGCCTTAATTTTCGGGATGTCCTCTGGGGCGGGAGGACCCCCATAGAACGGCGCTGCTGCCGCTAGGTCGGCTCCAAGGCGCACCGCCAGCATATTGGCGGTCGAGCCCCCATAGCAGAAGCCAGTAGCGCCAATCTTTCCCGTGCAGTCAGGGCGCGACTTCAACCACAAGGCCGCAGCCACCATATCCTCGGACATCTTTTCCTTGTCGACCTTATTGAACATCTGACCGCCGTGGTAGTCGTCCCCGGGATAGCCGCCCAAAGATGTGAGTCCGTCCGGCGCAAATGCCATGAAGTTGGCCAGGGCAAACCGCCGAGCGATGTCCTCGATATGCGGGTTCAGGCCTCGATTCTCATGCACTACGATTATGCCGGGCAACTTCGTTACGGTCTCGGAGCGGGTGTCGGCGCTGATAGGCCGCACGAGATATCCCTTGATGCTTCCGTTGCCCTTGGGGGAGGGAAGGGTCTCGTAAGTGGCCTTGATTCGGTCATCGGTGCGAGAAACCTGCTGGCCGCGCGCATAATTTGGCATCAATGCATTGATAACCGTGGCTGCCGCCAGACCGCCCGCCAGTCGCTGCACGCCGTCCATAAAGGCGCGGCGACTGATCTCGCCGTGAATGAAATCGTTGTAGAGCTCGATGGCTTCGCGCGGAAGCTTGGATTTTGTCGGTTCCATTGTGGCTCCCGACGCGATAATACCATCGGTTTCTTGTCATTTGGGAAGGGCCTCTTTTCTAGCCGGAAGCGACTGTTCCACGTTGCACTGCAGTGTTTCTTCTCAGTGTCGAGCTAGTCGGGTTAGTGCCGATTGCGTTAAGATCGGCAATCACTTCGGGAGGAATCTGAAGCAGCGAAGACTGTAGATTCTCGCGAAGATGAACGAGGGAAGATGTTCCAGGGATCAGCAGGATATTGGGCGAGCGCTGCAGGAGCCAGGCAAGCGCAACCTGCATGGGCGTGGCCTTGAGCGACGCTGCAGCTCCATCAAGCGCCGACGACTGTAATGGAGTGAAACCACCCAACGGGAAAAATGGAACATACGCTATACCTTGGGCGGCCAGGTCATCGATGAAAGCATCGTGGTTCCTCTGGGCGACGTTGTAGAAATTCTGCACGCAGACAATCTCGGTCATGGCTTGCGCTTCGGCCAACTGCTGGGGAGAAATGTTGCTCAGGCCGATGTGACGGATCAGTCCCTGGCGTTTGAGTTCGACGAGCGCGGTCAGTGGTTCCTCGATCGATTCCTGCCCCGGTTCCGTGAATCCGCCGACCCGAAGATTAACGACGTCGAGACGGTCGAGGCCGAGATTTCTCAGGTTGTCGTGGACGGCATCCACCAGCTCCTGGCGGGAGAAAGCGGGAAGCCAGGATTTGTCTGGACCCCTACGCGCGCCTACTTTGGTGACGATCACGAGATCCTTGGCGTAAGGATGGAGCGCCTGCTTGATGAGTTGATTGGTCACATGAGGTCCGTAGTAGTCGCTGGTGTCAATGTGATTCACGCCCGACTCTACCGCCTCTCGCAGAACAGAAATGGCGGTATTTACATCTTTCGGCGGTCCCCAGACGCCCGGGCCAGCGAGTTGCATGGCACCGTAGCCCATGCGGTTTAATGTCAACGATTTGCCGGGCAGCGTGAAGCTGCCCCCGAGGTTTTTTTGTTCAATCATTCTCGTTCCTCCGGGTGCATTTCCTTAGTGTAATGATAAAAGCTAAAACGACTCTCCAACCATTTCTTCGCTCTTCTTCCAGAGCTCGTCGGCGGCTTTTGGATCGATCGCGTAACCGCGTACACCTTCGTTTGTGGCGACGGGCAGATCGTCCGGCACGACGTGGGCGACGTGACAATCCTCGCAGTACTGACCGCCGATCGCGTCGGCGGAGGCGACCACAGCAGCCCACACCGAAGTCGCGGCTCCTTGTGGAATCGTTTTCCACTGGAAGGGGCCTTTGCCCTCGGCTGCGCGTTGCTGATTTATCTGGTCGATCATCTTCTCTATCCGGCCGGGATCCTGGTAGCGACCGAGTTCGGTCTGAATGCCTCCGGGATGCACAGCCGCTGCGCGTACCCCACGGTCCCGGTGCCGTTTGTCGAATCCGACCGCGAATAGAATATTCGCTGTCTTTGATCGGCCATATGCAACCATGGGGTCATAAGGCGTGCGCTCAAAGTTGGCATCGTCGAGGTTCACATTTGCGTAGCGGTGACCGGCGGAAGACAAGTTGATCACCCGCCCGCCATCGCGGATAAGAGACGCAATCCGGTTGACCAGGACAAAATGGCCCAGGTGATTCGTTCCGAACTGGCTTTCGAAGCCATCCGCTGTGTGGCCGAACGGTGTGGCCATCACTCCGGCATTGGCAATGACCACATCCAACGGTTCACCCTTCACCAGCAACCGGTCGGCGCAGGCACGCACGCTTTTCAGGTTGGCAAGATCGAGTTCAACCATTTCGAAGCTTCCGCCATTCGGCGAGGCGTCCCTTCGAACTTGCGCAGTTGCAGCTTTGGCTTTGTTCAAATCTCGGGCCGCACCTACAACCTCAGCGCCGTGGGCGGCTAGGGAGTGCGCCGTTTCCACGCCCAGGCCGGCCGAAACGCCCGTTACCAAGATCCGTTTGCCCTTCAGATTCACGCCGGACAAAACATCGTCTGTGGTCGAAGTCGGCCCAAATGAAGTTGCCTCAAGTATGTTCGTCATGTTCTGCCTCCTTGTACCAACACTTTCAAGTAACTGCTCACTATCGCTCGCGCGTTAGCGGCGCGAAGCCATGGCGTCGGCAGCGTGTTCGAAATAGTGCTCCGCGTTCAGATCGGCAATAATGCCGGGCTGAACCGGCCGCCATCCCAGCCGTTCCTGCGTTTGTGCGCTGGAAGCCGGACCATCCATCGCTAAGAACATCCCCATCCAGCCAAAATGAGCGGCTGCTTCTTCGCTCGACTTGCTGACGACCGGTACGTTTAGGCCGCGGCCGATTGCCGCAGCGATCTCTCGAGTCGGCACGCCCTCGTCGGCCACACCGTGATAGCTCGCCCCGGCAGTACCTTTCTCAAGCACGAGCCGATACAAACGAGCAGCATCGAGCCGATGCACCGCGGGCCAGCGGTTGAGCCCGTCGCCTATATATGCGGAAACGCCCTTTTCTTGTGCGATGCTGATCAAGCGCGGCACAAAGCCATGATCACCGTTGCCATGGACCGATGGGGGAAGGCGCAACACAGATGCGCGGACTCCCTGTGCCGCCAGCGCAAGGGCCGCCTCCTCCGACTTGCGGGGGAAACTGGGATTGTGTGCATCCTCTTCTGTTGCGAGCGGGCCTTGGCGTTGAACGAGCAAGGTCCCGGAAGTGACGATAAACGGGCGATCAGTGCTCGCGAGCACGGCGCCGAGAGTCTCGATGGCTCGCCGATCCGCTTCGGCGGCTGGCCCGTAGTTTGAGAAATCGTGGATAAAGGCTGTGTGGATCACTCCGTCGGCAGCGGCAGCTCCGCTGCGAAGGCTATCGAGATCTTCGAGCGAACCGCGATGGACCTGAGCACCAGCGGCGATAAGCGACTTGGCGCCCGCATCCGAGCGCGCAAGGCCGAGCACCCGATGACCCGCGTCGATCAGTTCTCGGACGACAGCTGTACCAATAAAGCCTGTAGCTCCGGTGACAAAAACACGCATATTCATTTCCTCCTAAGCATTTGTGAATTCGGCCGATAGGGACGGCGGGGACGAAGTGTTCACTCCACCGAGGAGCCGGGCCGAAACTTTTGCCGTAATCAATCTCCATTCGCGGGCAGAAGTAGGCAGACCGTCGATCCTGATCAACTCCTGCAACCAGTCTTCCGCTGCGAGTTCCGCCTGTTCTGACCCGAACAACTTGGTAACGGCATTGAAGAATGCTGACAACTCCCGCTCCGCCATTGTCATGACCTCGGCGCAAGGAAAATTGGAATTCTCCGATGGTTTGTAAGCAGCCAGCGCATTCATATTCCTTACCTCTCGAAGCTGGAGATCGAAGCCGCGAAACCCGGAACAGTTATTGACAGGCTGCCGCGTTCCGGATAAAACGGAGAGTGTCTCCGAATCACTAGATAAGATAACCGGAGACTATCTCCGGTTGCAACTTTTTTTCATGCCCACTAAGAATCAGGCAATTGCCCCGCGAAAACCGCGCGCTGACGCGCAGCAGAACCGCCAACGCATTCTGGAAGTGGCAAAGGAGGCGTTTACCCAGTGTGGTGCGAACGCCAGCCTCGACGACGTCGCCAAAGAGGCAGGTGTTGGAGCGGGAACCTTGTATCGCCACTTTCCCACGCGAGACGCACTGATCGAAGCGGTCTATCGGACTGAAGTCGAAAGGGTGGCCGCAGCCGAGAAGAAGTTTTCCGCAAACCTTCCTCCCATCGAAGCCCTGCGAGCGTGGATGTTACTGTTCGTCGACTACATCGCGACCAAGCAGATCATTGGCCCCGCCTTGAATTCACTGGTCGGAGGGCCCTCGAAGCTGTATGAAGGTTCCCGCATTCAGATCAAAGGAGCGATTGATTCGTTGGTGAAGCGCGCGATCAAAAGTGGAGACATACGCAGAGATCTCGAGCCATTCGATCTACTCCGCGCACTGATTGGCGTCTCCCACGTGGCGTCCGGTCCAGATTGGCAACAAAGCGCCAGGAGACTCGTGGACATTCTCATCACCGGTTCGCGGCCGATCAAATAGACGCTCTGAGGGCTGGGAAGAAGCCAGGCAATGGTTTTGACACCCATGCGAGTGCTTCCCCGTGTCCTTGCCTAACAATAAAGACTACCAGTGGCGCACACGCCCGACGTCGACGTGCACGAAGTCTGAGCTGCGATAGTATCCCACTCCTCCGCGATGCAGGCGCAGGGCCGCGTCACGTAGCTCCGACGTCAGAATCCCGGGTAGGCGAATGTCGATCGCTTCAGCCTGCATGTGCAGGCTGTGCTGTGCCACGCCGGTGTGCGGATTGCGGGTGCGCAGGAATTCGTTGCTCCAGGGCGTACGATAGCCGCAAATCACATCGATTTCACCACTGGAATCGCCGAGCGACGCGGTCAGGTCGTGGAGCAGGTCGAAGAGGCGAGGATCGAAATGGCGTACATCTCCGGTACGGTGGTCGCGCAGATAATGGTCGAGCGCGCTTAACGCTTCGGGGATGTATTGATCGCCGCGGCGATAGACGACATCCAGTCGCTCGCCCGTGTGCGTGTGATAGAAGCGGAGCCTGTACTCCCGCGGGGATGGAGCCGCCGATTCTGCGGTATGCCCCAGCGTCGCCAGCGACAAAAAAAGAGCCAGCAAGAAACAGAACGTAGGACTCACTCTCCGCAAGGCCGTCGAAAATGTCTGGCGTCCTTGCACGAGGTTCGTTTTGCTGTACTCGAAGAGGAGCATTGACGTTAGATGCGAGTCAACCCGATTCGGGTTCGTCAATGTCGGTCCAAAAAACCACCCAGGCACGGGGGCTGAAGCCACGCCGAATGTGCTGGTTGACGCGGCCCTAAAAGGCCGCTCTTCCACGCTAGTGCCTAAGGATGTTCTCTGGCCAAAGCTTTGTCGAGTTCTGCGTCATAACCATAGATATCGTCAAAAAAACGAATCTGATTTTCCTCGTTCACCGTAGCCGTGCCGTAGACAATCAGAACCGGAATTCGCGTGACCAGGTTCACCTGAAGATTATTTTTTTCGCCGTTCATCGTAGCCTTTACCCGCTCCAAATCCCAGCCAGGATTGTTGCGCAATACCCAGGCAACGAGGTCCGCAGGCTTCTCTACCCGAATGCATCCGTGGCTGAAATCGCGGACGTCCGGCGAGAACAGTTCCGGAACGTCGGTGCCGTGCAGGTATACGTTGTCCGGATTGGGGAAGATGATCTTCACCAGGCCCAGTGAATTCGTGTCGCCGGGCTTTTGCCGCACCATCAGGTGCAGAGATCGAATGCCTTCTAAAACCTCTGGGCTCACCTGATTGTCGGTAACGACCTCGCCTTGGGGCGTGACCACTTCAAAATCATGCTTGGCGATGTAGTTCGGGTCCTTCTGGATGTGCGGCACGATCTCGTTCCGCTGAATGCTGGGAGTCACGTTCCAGTAGGGCCGGAAGACCACGTATTGGATCTCTTTCTCAAAGACCGGAGACTTGTGGCCGTAGGCTTTTCCAATGATGACGTTCTTGTAGAAGGCAATGGTGCCATCGGGGTTCATCGCGCGTACGCGATACTCAGGAAGATTCACAACCACGGGCGGTTGTGGAAAGGAATGCGGAATCCAGCGCCAGCGTTCGAGCGTCAACTTGATCTGGCGAATACGGGCCGCCGGGGGCGTATTGAGTTCATTGATCGTGCGCGCGTCAAGGTTGCCGGTAGGAGTCTCCCCATGTCTGTCCTGGTAATGCTTCACGCCGTCGACGAGCGCACCGTCATAGGTGGTTCCGTTGGGGTTCAGTTGTGCGCCTGCAGGAATGTCGCCGATGACTTGAAGAAATCGCCCCAAGCGGACCACGCCAGCGTAGGGTTGGCCGGGCCGCACAGTCTTCGTGAGCGTTGGCAGTTTCTCTCCGGCAACTTGGTTTGCGTATCCTTCATAAACTGGCAAGAGCGCGAGCAGCTTCCGGTAGCCCGGGAAGGGCGGTTCCAGTTTCTGAATTTCAGTGGCTGGATCGCCTGCATTCACGACCTCGGTCTGAATGAATTCCGCCAATGGGAGTAGTTTTCCCTCGGTATCAAGCTCAAACTTAAATTCTTTGGGGTTCACGCGGCCGCAGTGGATGGAGCGGATGTAGCGCATCGTCGAGACCGTAAGCGCGGTGTCGAATGAGACAAGGTCTTGTTCGGACGGCTTTTGCCCCAGATTGTTTTGACCCAGCTTGAGCAGGCGGCCCTGCCATCGCGAGCCGTCGTAATCTTCGGGGTCGAGTCCTTTAGCTTCCGCATTTTGCAATAGCTCGATTACGGCCAGCCCCTGGGGTCGGACGCGGCCGTTCTGAACCCAAAGCAGAGAATAGCCGTTCGTCTCGTAAAGTTTGGCGACCTCTGTCTTGTAGGGCGCAAAGTCGGGCCAGCGAAGATCCGCATTACGAGCTGAATCCACAATGGCGTGGAGCGCGGGAATACCCGAGGCAGACAACGTCTGGCCTGCAAGAGGAGAGTGCGGCTCGCCGAGGAGCGCAGGGAAGCTCTCGCCAATCGCAATAGACATTCCGGCAACGACTACGCTCGTTAGAACGATCATCCAATGAGGCCGATAAACAGGATTCCCCACGGCAAACCTCCGTTTGACGTTCTTATTTGAGTCTCGAAAGCAACTCCAGTTTCCCCTTAATTGGAAGGGATTTTCTTGTGCAGTATCGCTCGCAATGGGTTACTGCTGCCAGCCTCCGCCGAGCGCCTTGTACAGTTGGACGAGGCTTCGGTATTCGTCGCCCCGCGCAGCTGCAAGCGTCAGTTCGGCGCCGTAAAGCGACCGCTGCCCGTCGAGTACCTCGAGATACGTCGTCGTGCCGCCCCTGTAGCGAAGCGTGGAAATGCGAACGGTTTCCTGCAGATCCGCGACACTATCCTGCTGGCGCATTCGCACCTGATGAAGCTTTTCATAACCGATGAGTGCATCGGAAACGTCGCCAAATGCTCGTTGGATCGTCTGTTGATATGCAATGAGAGCTTGTCGTTGTTGAGACTCAGCTAGATGCAGATTCCCTTTCAGTGCGCCTCCGGTAAAGATCGGCTGGGTTACCTGCGCGCCATAGGACCAGATACCTAGCTGCGTGGGGAAGAGGCTTGGGAAAACAGAGTCCCGACCAAATGAACCGCCGCCGGCCCCGGTCAGAGAGATTTGCGGGAAGAACTGAGCTTTGGCGACTCCGATGTCGGCGTTCGCGGCAACTAAGATTTGTTCTGCCTCTCGAATATCCGGCCGACGCTCGACGATCGAGGAAGGAATACCCGCTGGAACTTCCGGCGGAAGTGTTTGCTCGACGAGCGGAATCCCGCGTGCGATGTCTTGCGGGTAGTTGCCGAGCAGGATGCTGATGGCGTCTTCTTCCTGGGCGATTTGCCGCTCCAGGTCAGGAATCTGCGCATTCGCCGTGTCGAGGACCTGTTGAGCCTGGAGCACATCCAACTTGGTGGCGACTCCATGCTCGAGCCGCAGCTGGGTAAGTTTGACCGAATCGGTCTGGGTCTTGACGGTCTCACGCGTGATCGCGAGCTGTAGGTCAAGTTGCAGCAGCGTGAAATAGTCGGTCGCAACATCGCTGACCAGGGTCAGTGCGACGACCTGGCGTGCATCTTCGGTTGCCAGCATTTGCGCGCGTGCTGCTTCGTTGGCGCGGCGCAGCTTTCCGAAGAAATCCAGCTGGAATGCAGCGTCAGCCGTCAAGGTCAGGAAGTTGTACCGGGACTGCTCAAGGTTCTCCTTGCCTCCACTGAAATTAGCGTTGCCCGATACCTGCGGAAACAGGCTAGATCGCGTAATCGCCAGCTGTGCGCGGGACGCATTGATGCGCTCCGTTGCTAGTTGCAGATCGTAGTTCTGCCTGAGCGCCGTGCGTATGAGTTCCTGCAGCTTTTGATCCTGAAACACCTGCCACCACGGCAGATCGGCATACGAGGCCGTCTGCGCCTGAAGCTGAGCATTGTCTGCCAGGTCACGAAAAGAATTCGGAGTCTGAACGGCAGGGCGATGATATTTAGGCCCAACCATGCAACCGACCAACATGACCGATCCCACAATGACGGTTGACAATTTTCCAGTGTTCATTTTTTCGGCTTTCATAGCACTCGACCCCATCGAGCCCGCGTTCTCTTCGCACCCATGGAGCAGCCTCAGTCTCCCGGCGCGGGTGAAGGCTCAGCTGGCAATATGCCGGACGCAGATTCCTTTCCCGCGCCCGACCATTTCTCGACCATATAAAAGATGCCGGGTATGAAAAAGATTCCAATCGCGCTGGCAGTGAGCATTCCGCCGATGACCGCCGTTCCCATGATCTGGCGGGCAACGGAGCCGGCCCCGCTCGCCGTCCACAACGGAACGCAGCCCAGGATAAACGCGAACGATGTCATCAGGATCGGGCGCAAGCGCAGTCTCGCGCCTTCGAGCGCGGCGTCGGCCAGCGGTTTTCCGTGTTCGTACTGGTCCTTGGCGAACTCGACGATCAAAATCGCGTTCTTCGCCGCCAGGCCAATCAGCATGATCAAGCCGATCTGCGAGTAGACGTCGGCTTCAATCTGCACCATGTACGGTGGAAGGAAAACGCTGAGCAGGATGCGGCGCAGCCATAGCACGGCAAATGCTCCAAAGATCGCCACCGGCGTGCTGAGCAGTACGCTGAACGGCAGCGACCAGCTTTCATAAAGCGCCGCTAGAATCAGGAACACGAACAACA
>Ga0070733_10001435_pt1 | contig 17812 bp, 14 predicted proteins | sample Coa_R1_9_FD_66450 | JGI IMG/M metagenome (GOLD analysis project Ga0070733, IMG submission 66450) | Surface soil microbial communities from Centralia Pennsylvania, which are recovering from an underground coalmine fire - Coalmine... | ecosystem: Environmental > Terrestrial > Soil > Unclassified ... | reverse complement strand
CCATAATCCGACGCCAGCATGAATGTATTGATCATGACGCCCGCCCGCTTGCACTTGGAGACTTCTTCGAGGGTCTGACTCACCACCAGCGGGTCCAGCCCAAAGGCGTTCTTGTAAATGCGTCCGTCTTCAAGCGTCAGCGCCGACGGCTTCCCATCGGTGATCATCACAATCTGCTTCATGTCTTTTCTTTGTCGCTGAAGAATCCGCTGCGCCAGCCGCAGTCCTTCGCGCGTGTTGGTGTAGTACGGCCCAACTTTCACTCTCGCCAACTGCGATAGCGGCACTTCCTCCGCAGAATCGTGAAACAGGATGAGCGACAGCGAATCGCCGGGGTACTGCGTCCGAATCAAATGTGACAACGCCATCGCAACTTTCTTGGCGGGCGTGAACCGATCTTCGCCGTAAAGGATCATCGAGTGCGAGCAATCCAGCATTAGCACCGTGGCGCAAGACGACTGGTACTCGCACTGATGCACCTGCAAATCCGAATACTCAATATTCAGTGGCAGGGCCATGCCTTCGCGTTGAATCGCGTTCGAAAGGGTCGCCGTAATATCCAGGTTCAGCGTGTCGCCGAATTCATAGGTTCGTGAAGCCCCGTTGGCCTCGACTCCGGTGGCCATATCGCGGGTATCGTGACGGCCAAAATTCGATTTTCCCAGCGAGCCCATCAGATCGCGCAAGGTCTTGAAACCCAAAAAATCCAGGCTCTTGTCGGTGATTTCAAACTTTACCTGTTGTTGAGCGCCGCCCACCTGTCCGCCCACACTCGATCGTTGTGAGGGATCATGGGGCTGGTCAATACTGATGTAGTCTTCCTGTCGCATGCGCTCGATCAGTTGCTCGATCAGTTCATCCAGCGTGCCGTCCATCTGCATTCGCTGCAATTGCTCGCGCATTCGTTCGTCGAGTAGGTCTCCGTTCATCAAAGCCTGCTCGATGGCATCGCGGAGATCGTCCAGGGTTTGCTCGCCCTCAGGAAAGTCGTCGTAGAGAAAATTCTGGAAGCCGCTTTGCAGCAGGAAGTCAGAGAGGGCACCGAGCAGGTCTTCCATGCTCATCTCGCCCGCGGGATCTGGGACGTACTTGGTATAGCGGATGCGTTTCATAAAACAGCTTTCAGCCGTCAGCTCTCAGCAGTCAGCGAAACCCGCTGAAAGCTGACGGCTGATAGCTGAAGGCTAATTAAACGGCCTTCTCGGCCGGTACGGTACGTCCTCTCGCTCAAACGGCTTTTCCGCTGGATGCTTCGGCTGTTTTTCTCCAGCGGTGAATACGCGCTCCTCATTCCGCCCAACCCGTTTGTGCGCGTGCAAACCTTCAAGAATGAACTCCGCCGCCGATACCTGCGTTTCCGGCGTGTCTTTTGGCCCAACGTTCAGCTTCACCAATTTCTCCATCAAACCCTGAATGCCGCGTAGCGACGGCAAGGCTTCGGCCGCACTGGCCGCATCGGCCAACTGGATTTCGCCTCCCAGATCGAACCACTGCACCACCTGCTGCATGTCCACACCCTTGAAATAGCTGTCGTAAGCCTTGGCCACGGCGTTGCGAATCAGCTCGCGGCCCACAAAATCGGCGCCTTTCATTTCACCTTCATATTCCAGCTCAAGTTTGCCAGTGATCGCCGGCATGGCGGCATAAACATCGCCAATGCGCGGTACTACCAGCTTCTCGTCATGTTTGATGGCCCGCCGCTCGGCGTTCGAGATCACGTTCTCCATGCACGAAATCGGCAGCCGCTGGCTCACGCCCGAGCGCTTGTCCACCCGCTTGTCTTCGCGCGCGGCGAACGCGATCCTCTCGATAACCTCCTGCACATATTTCGGAACGTGCAGCTTGTGCCCGTCACGCTGGGTCCATGCTTCTTGGGTGGTGATCGCAATGCCTTCTTCTACCGATGCGGGATAGTGCGTTCGAATCTCCGATCCAATGCGGTCTTTCAACGGCGTGATGATCTTGCCTCGGGCGGTGTAGTCTTCCGGGTTCGCGCTGAACACCAGCGCAACATCAAGGGGCAGCCGGATGGGATAACCCTTAATCTGCACGTCGCCTTCCTGCATGATGTTAAACAAGCCGACCTGAATCTTTCCCGCCAGATCAGGCAGTTCATTGATGGCGAAAATCCCGCGGTTGGCCCGTGGCAGCAGACCGTAGTGGACGGTCATCTCGCTGCTGAGTTCGTGTCCACCCCGTGCCGCTTTGATGGGATCAATATCGCCAATCAGGTCAGCAATCGTCACGTCGGGTGTCGCCAATTTTTCCACGTAGCGTTGCTCGGGGGTCAGATAGGCAATCGGCGTGGAATCGAGGTGCTGCGCGATCTTCTCGCGGCATGGGCGACAGATGGGAGCGTAAGGGTTGTCGTGGATTTCGCAACCTGAAACGTAAGGCATTTGAGGATCGAGCAAGGTCGTCAATGCGCGCAGGATGCGGCTTTTCGCTTGTCCGCGCAACCCGAGAAGAATGAAATTATGCCGCGAAAGAATTGCATTAACGATCTGGGGCACCACGGTATCGTCGTAACCCACGATTCCCGCGAAAATTGTCCCTCCCTGACGGAGTTTTACCGCCAGGTTATCGCGCAGTTCGTCCTTCACCCCGCGCGTCCGCAGAGCTGATTCAGAAAATTGACTTTGGCGCAATTCGCCGAGCGTCCGCGGAAGACTCATGGTCACAAAACCCCCAGGGAGAACGAGAACGACAACCACATCGTGCCCCAATTATACGCCGCATGCGCGGGTATTCTCGGATTGTATGCCAGAGGCTGCGGGCGCCCAGGGAGTACGGCAGACTCTCTTGACTCGGGATCGCAGAAAGCATACAAGCAACGAAATGACGCTCTCCGGCAAAGTCGCGGTCGTGACTGGTTCTTCGATGGGCATCGGCGAAGCTATCGCAAGACTCTTCGCCGACGAGGGAGCCAGCATGGTGCTGCTGTCGCGCGATGCCGTGCGCGCCGAGGGCGCCCGCCAACGGATCGGACAGCCCGATCGCACGCTGGCGCTTTCCTGCGATGTGCGCAATCGCGAAGAAATCGACCGGGTGGTGGGTCTGACGCTGCATCACTTTCAACGTATCGACGTCTGGGTAAACAATGCCGGCCACGGTCTGCTGGATTCGGTCTCTCTCGCCGACCCTGCTGCGATTCGCGAAACTTTCGACACTAATTTCTTTGGCGCGCTCCAGGCCATGCAAGCAGTGATTCCGGTGATGAAGCAGCAAGGCGGTGGCACCATCGTCAACATCTCCAGTGTCGCCGGACACATTCCTCTGCCGTTTCATGCCATTTACAGCGCCACAAAATTTGCCATGAACGCGCTGAGCAAGGCGGCCAGGGTCGAGCTGAAGAAGTCCGGCATTCAGGTCCTCACGGTCTGCCCAGGTTACGTGCGAACCGCTTTTGGCGCTAATGCTCTGCGGGGTGGAGAACAAGAGCAGGTCCGTCCGCGTTCAGTACGCGGCATCACCCCGGAACGAGTTGCACGAGCGGTGCTACAGGGATATTTGGGGAAGAAAAGGGAAGTCGTCGTCCCCTGGACCATGGGGCCGGTCATTAAGCTCTACCAACTATTTCCTGGTTTGGTTGAGTGGGGGATGTCAAACTTGATCACGCGAAGGCAAGACTAAGCAAGAAAGATGTTTTTCTCCACTCTTAGCGTGCAGTTCTCGGCGATCTCCGCGTTGCAGGGTGTTACTCTTCCCACGTCATGATCAGCTCACTTTAATTCATCGAGCAATGCGGTCATTTCGGATTGCGCATGGGAGTTTCCTGTCCGGACGGCCGATGAAATCCCCTCTACAAGCATCTTCCGGGCTTCCTCGCGGCGATTCGAGGCCACCAGCGTTTGCGCGGCCATGAAGTATCCGGCGGTGTAGTCGGGATGAGTTGCAAGCAGCTTCCCGAACTCTTCCATCGCCCGCACTGCGTCCCCGGCTTTCGAATGCTCCATCGCCAGTCCATAGCGCGCAAAGGCATCATTAGGATTCTGCGTCAGGATCTCATTCAACATCGCCACACGATCCATTTCAGTCGCTCCAGGCGTGAATCAATTGCCGGAACTCGTCGTCGGTCAGTAGTCCGCGTTTGGCGATCGATCTTTTCTTAACCGCCGCCAAAACCGGACCGCGCTGCTCCGGCTGAATACTCAGCCCGAGTTCCTTACACTTCAAATCAATGCTATCCAGGCCGCTTTTCTTTCCCAACACAATACTCCGATGAGCGTTCACCAACTCGGAGGAGTACGGCTCAATCGCCTCGGGCAGGTGAAACTGACTGGCCACCGCCCCGCTCTCTCTCATGAAAAGATTTTCTCCCACTAAAGGCTTCCAGGCGTCGAGTGTGTAGCCGGAGGCCTCACCGACAGCGGCAGACGCCTCTCGCGCCTTAGTCAAGTCCAGCGCCACGTCCACGCCATAGAGACAACGCAAGGCCAGAGCGATTTCGCAGATATCAGAGTTGCCTGCGCGCTCGCCCATTCCATTGATGGTGCCCTGAATCCAGGTCGCGCCAGCCCGGACTGCGGCCACCGCGCACGCCGTCGCCATTCCGAAATCATTGTGACCATGCCAGTGCACCGGGACGTTTGGGCCCACCCAGTGGCAGACTTCAGAAACCAGAAACGCCGCCGCCTCCGGGCCGCAGGCTCCAATGGTATCCACCACCACGATTTCGGCGGCGCCCGCATCGAGAGCCGCCAGATAAATCCGCTTCAGAAAATCGAGATCCGTGCGGGTGCTATCGACGGCGAAGTACGCGGTCGCGATATGGTTCCGCCGTGCGAAGGAAATTGCCTCCGTCACGCGTTTGAGCACTCCATCCCGGGAAATACCGTAGGCTTTCAGTTTAATGTCGCTGGTGGGCGATTCAATCACCGATGCGCGCAAGCCCAGCCGAACCAACTCCTCCACATCGCCTTTCACGGCGCGCGAAAAGCCCCACAGTTCAGCCTTGATATTCGCTCTCTGCATCAGCTCAATGGCTTCAACGTCCTCGGGAGAAACTTTGGGAAAGCCAGCTTCGATGCGGCTCACGCCAAGCTGATCGAGCTTGCGTGCAATCTCTAGTTTTTGCTGTGGCGAAAGCACAACCCCGACCGTCTGCTCGCCGTCGCGCAGCGTGGTGTCATAGAAGCGAACCGTCTTGCCCTCAAACGGCGAGCGTATTTCCGGCCGTGAGTTGATCTCGCTCACCCAGATTTTGGAATTTGTACCCATGGTTGTTGAAACCTAATTCACACAGAGTCACAGATAAATCTTGGAAAACGGGTTTTCTCTGTGACTCTGTGCTGGATTTCCGGATTACTTCTCCTGTGTCGCCATCGCGGCCGGCTTGTGCCCGTAGGCTTCTTCCCAGGAAATCACCGGGTTTCGCAGGACTCCAATCTTCTCGATCTCGCACTCAATCACATCCCCGGGCTTCAAATACCAGGCTTTAGGATCGCCGCTGAAAGCCGCTACGCCCGAAACTGTGCCGGTCGAAACCACGTCGCCGGCGCTGTATCCCATGGGCGAATAGTGCGACAGTATCTCCGGAATCTTGACCGACATCTTGCTCGAATGCGACCGCTGCCGCGACTCGCCGTTCACCCGCAGTTCCATCGCCAGGTTATGGGCGTCGGGGATCTCGTCAGCGGTGATAATCCAGGGGCCCAGCGGGCAGAACGTGTCAATTCCTTTGCAAAAGCTGAATACCCCGGACTTCATCTCGCGTCGCTGAATATCGCGTGCCGTAATGTCGTTGAAGATGACATATCCCCCTACGTGGCTAAGCGCTTCTTCCGGCGTGAAGTGCTTCCCGCCGTTCTTCAAGACCACCGCCAGTTCCAGCTCGTAGTCCAGTTCCTGGGTGAGGTGGTCGGGATAGATCACCGGTTCCTCGTGTCCGATAATGGCGTCCACGTTCTGGAAGAACACAATCCACGGCATTACCGGATGCGAAAATCCTGCTTTGGTCGCCTCTTCGTGATGCTCCCGGAAATTCCCGGCAGTATGAAAGAACTTTTTGGGGACGATGGGAGCCTTTAGCTTAACCTCGCTCATGGAATATGTGATCGCCTCACCCTGCGGCCCAATGATCCCGACATTTTGCTGGGCGTAGTCGAAGGCTTTGCGTGCCGCTTCCAAACTCGTATCACCGCCCTGGAACAGCGCCAGCATGTTGGGAGGGACCAAAGCTCCTGCCAGACGATAAAAGGCGCTTTCGTTTTCCACATCGCGTAAGTAGAGCGCGCACGCAGAAGTCAGGTCGACGACCCGTTCGTCGCCGGTCACCGCACCAATACGGGAGCGGCGCACCGAATCTTCAAAAGTGATTAATCGCATAGCAAAAACGCAATACAAGCAGTTTATTCAGCCTCAAGAGGCCTTGTCCACCGCAGTGGATGAAATGGAGCGCCTTAAGCCGCTCAAACTCCTTCGCTTACGGGCGAAACTTTTCTCCCAATCCAGACTCTAATCCAGTGCGTACAATTAGCGGAGGTCACTCCAGTGTTTCGTTCTTGTCTTACTGTTTTGTTGGTTCTCGCGTTGGGTGCAGCCGCCTGCGCCGGCAATGGGGGCTTTCCCGTGCCCGCGGAGGACGCGCCCATAGCCAAGACTTCAAGTCAGCAAACCGCCGTCGTCGCCGGCGGCTGCTTCTGGGGGATTCAGGCCGTATTCCAGCACGTTAAGGGAGTTATCAGTGCCACTTCAGGCTATGCCGGGGGCTCTTCTTTAACTGCTCACTACGAAGTGGTCAGCACCGGCGCAACCGGTCACGCCGAATCGGTCAAGATCGTCTACGATCCCTCGCAAGTCACCTATGGCGAGTTGCTGCGTGTTTTTTTCTCCGTGGCCCATGATCCTACTGAACTGAACCGCCAGGGGCCCGATGAAGGCACGCAGTACCGTTCGTCCATTTTCTACAACAGTGACGAACAGAAGCGCATCGCCGAGGCCTACATTGCTCAACTCGACCACGCGAAGTTTTTTTCTCACCCAATTGTGACCCAGGTGGTGCCGCTGAAAGGCTTTTACGCGGCTGAGGATTACCATCAAAACTATGCCGCGAATCACCCGGATGATCTCTACATCCGCTACAACGATGCGCCCAAAGTTGCACACCTGCGTCAGCAGTTTCCGGATCTCTACACGGGGAAGTGAACGAAAATGTTCGATTCTCTGGATAACATAAACTCGAAACGCAAGCTGGGCCGCCGCGAGTTTATCGCCGCGGCAGCCTCAGCAGCGCTGGGCTATGCCTACTGGTCCGTGCGCCATCCCAAACTGGTAGCCGCTTTGGCATCACAACCCGCGGACAAGTCCGGGCTGGTGAAGATCGTCCAATTTTCGGATGTTGGCAAGCGGCTGCAAACCGTCAGTATTGCAAAGGTGGTTAAGACCGAGGCTGAGTGGCAAAAGCAACTTACTCCCGCCGCATTCGACATCACGCGCCACGCTGACACCGAACTCGCCTACAGCGGCCGGTATTGGAATCTGCACGAAAAAGGCCTGTTCCGTTGCATCTGCTGCGACAACGCGTTGTTCAGCTCCGATACGAAGTTTGATTCCGGTACCGGCTGGCCTAGCTTCTGGCAGCCCATCGCGCCGGAGAACGTCCGCACCACGCGCGACCTTAGCCTCGGCATGATTCGTGACGCAGTCTCCTGCACTCTATGCGACGCGCATCTGGGCCACGTGTTCGACGACGGCCCGCAGCCCACCGGTTTGCGCTACTGCATGAACTCAGCCTCGCTGCGGTTTGTGAAACGCGCCTAAAAGGATCTTTGCATCGTATTTCCGCCAGCCGCGTAAACTGAACTCATCATGCCCACACTCCCTGAATTCCGTCCGCCTACTGCCGTGGAGCGCATCTTCAACCGCGTGTACGGATTCCTGGTCGGGATGGGCGTCGGTTTTTCCTACAACTATCTGCTTCAAGTGAAAGGCCGCAAGAGCGGGAAAACCTACTCAACTCCTATCGATCTCCTGGAACTGGCCGGCAAACGCTTTCTGGTGGCTCCCCGCGGGCGTACGCAGTGGGTGCGCAATGCCGAATCCGCGGGGGAAGTCATGCTGAAGAAGGGAAGCGCCCGGCAACGATACAGGCTACGGACCCTGTCCGATGCAGAAAAGCCACCCATCCTGAAGGCCTACCTCGACCGCTTCAAGAGCGAAGTGCAGCGCTACTTTCCGGTGGCGGCGGGTTCGCCTGTCGAATCTTTCCAGGAAGTGGTGGAGAGCTATCCTGCCTTCGAACTCATCGCACTCTGATGCGGCAGATCGGTTTACTCGAGCACGCTATCGTCCAGCTTTTTTCGTCCCCAGTCGGCCGCGGCCTGAACAAACGCCATCACCAACGGGTGCGGTTTCTTGGGTTTCGATGACAGCTGCGGCTGGTAAAGCGTTGCGATGTAAAAGCGGTGCGTAGGAGATTCGATGGCCCGAATCTCACCCTTTGCCCCGCGAGCCGACACCGGAAAGCCGGCCTCCATAGCCGCCCATTCGTACTCGGGGTTGACTTCGAAATTGCAGAAGAATTCTTCGGTTACGACGTCCTGCGTGTAAAAGGAATGCAGATATGATCCCGGCCGCAAGCGAATTTCAGGGACCTCGCCGGAAAGTTTGGGTGCGTCCTTGCCGCGTTTCGGCGCCGCGCAAGCCACTGGATAGATCACAATATTCGTCGATCCGCTGTTGTTCTCGGCGGAGTTCGCGTCTTTGATGCCCAGCACATTGCGGGCACACTCGATCAGCGCGTACTGGAACCCTCCGCAAGTGCCCAAGAACGGCCAGTCGCGTCGGCGCGCAAACTCGATCCCCTTCAGCATGCCATCGAAACTCTTGTAAGGGCTACCCGGAGCCGCCCAGATACCGTCGAACTTCTCCAGCGTTTTCTCGATAGTGGGTTCGAGCAGTGAAGGCGTGGCCAGCCATGTGGATTCGACGGCGACGCCCAGTTTGGCCGCAGCGTGCTGCAACGATTTATCGACAGCCGGCAGCGTCGGCGACTTCGGATCGAAGTCTCCTAATATGCCGATGCGAACCGAGTCAGCCACGGGCCAATTCTAATTGAGAAATTCGAGTCGCGAAGGTTACCGAGGTGAGAACCCTGATGCTCCAGTTACGCGCGAGCCCTCGCTCTCCTCTGTGTTCCCGGGCGTCCTCGGTGGTAGATCCTCTACCCCGCGGTCCCAAAGCTCAGCTTCACACTCGCCTTGTCGGCATCCTCCACCTTGAACATGGACTGCGGCCGCAGGTTCATAAAAGCCGCCACGAACGTGTCCGGAACCTGCTGAATGCGGATGTTGAAAGCGTTGACCGAATCGTTATAAAACTCGCGCCGGTCGGCGATTTCGCCTTCCAGCTCTGTAATGCGGTTCTGCAGCTTCAAGAAATTCTCATTGGCTTTGAGTTGCGGATAGTTCTCAGCCACGGCAAAGAGCCCGCGCAGCGCCGAAGTCGTCCCTTGGTCCGCTTGCGCTTTCTGGTCCACTGAAACCGCCTGCTGGTACTGGCTGCGCGCCTGGGTCACCTTCTCGAGCGTCTCGCGCTCATGGTTCATATAGCCTTTGCAGACTTCCACCAGGTTGGGCAGTTCGTCATGCCGCTGCTTCAGCAGAATGTCAATATTGGCCCAGGCCTTCGCCACATCGTTTTTCAAGGAAACGATTCCGTTGAAAATCATGACCACGTAGACCGCGAGGCCGATGATTGCGAACAAAAACGCCAGCGAGAGAATGTTGTCCATTGTTTGTGTTTCCCTATCTGTTTACAGCCAACCGAATTCAGCCGCCAAAATGTAAACACACGCGAGTGTTACCGCTGGACCACCCCAAATCATCATCGCGGATTTCCATCCCAGCGCCGTCACGATCTCACGCTGGCTTCGCCAGGAAATAAAAAATGCCGGATTGTGTGCACCCTGCATTAGTACGGTCGGTGGATGTAGATCGAACTGCTCCGGTGCAGGCGCGGCTCCCGCCGCGCTTCCTCCGCCACCGGTCACCGTGACTGCTACGGCTTGCATTTGGTTGATTCCTGCCGCCGTCCAGGCCGCAGGGTTGGTAATCCCGGCTTTGGTGAGGGCGTCGGCGATCTTCGCCTGCTGCGCCGGAGCCAAAGGCACCGCCTTCGAGCTTTGCGCAGAGTCGAGCGGCTCAAGGTTTCTCTTATAGCTGCCCAACGTCAACGACTCGGAGAATGTCATGCTCGAGCCCATACTGAACGAGACCTGGTGTTCGACTGGAAGCCAAGTCCGCACGGGAACTGCGCTGATTTCGATCCCGGGATTGCGGGCCAGCGTCCCCAGAATAAAAAGTGCGTTCTTGGGCTTGATGCAATACTCCTCGATTTTGATCTTCTTGCTCGTGTCCACTCCATGCGCCAGAAGGAATGTCGAGATGTTGGCTGGAACCTCCAGAGCGCTGGAAAACAGTGAATGGCTGAATTCCTCCTTGAAATCGCAATGGATGTCCATCTCCGCGCCTTGCGGATCAACCAGCACGCGCCCGCTGCCGTCATCCAGAAAGAACGGCACATGCAGGCCTTCGTCCGCTTGCTTTACCCAAGAACTGCCTTTATCGCGCTGTTTCCATTCCCACACCATGGTGCGATAGTAGTAGCAGGGAACTCCTGTGACCGGGGCTTTCAGCGTATAAGGGCCGGTCGCCAGACCACTGACTTCCACCAGTCCCATGGCCGCACTGCGAATCTTCGACGACGGCGTGTCCATAATCAGACGCTTTCGTTGCAACAACCGGAAGCCGTGATAGAAGAGATACACTCCGGCTACTACTCCCAGCAGAGGCATGATCCAGAACGAGGGTGGAATCGTAAGCGAGATGAACGTCAGAGCAAACATCGCGGTTTCCGATGCCTACAGAAAGCATCGGGCCGAGTTTAATGGGGAATCGCGGTGCAGAGCAGCAGGAAAGGGCCGAACGGACTTACGTTGGTAATGGAGGACGAGTGTCCCTTCTACGCCGCTCGGAGGTGGTCTCGCCCCCGAACGGAGCGCCAATGGCGGTCTTACCGCACCGCCACCGCCCGCTCTTTCAGAATCTCTTCCACCGCATTAATCCCGGTCTCCAACTCTTCATCCGTGTTGTAGAAATGTGGCGACATGCGTACGCCAGCTTTGGGGCGGTAATCGACCAAAATCTCCCGCTTGATCAACTCGCGGCAAACTTCCTGAGCATCGGGCATCTCGATCGATACCGTTCCACCGCGACTTTCCGCATCGTGAGGCGTATTCACCCGCCAGCCGTGCTTGCTGGCCAGTTCAATCAGTCGCCCGGTCTGCCGTTTCGATTTCTGACGAATGTTCTCGATGCCGGCTGAAGCGATGATCTTCAACCCCGGCCGCGCCGCTTCAAGCGCCGGAATGTGTGGCGTTCCATTCATGAAGCGGTAGGGCGGGTCGGTATAGCGAATAGCTCCAGTCTCGAATGCAAACGGACTCTCGTGTGCCGTCCAGCCGGTAAATTTCGGTTCGAGCTTCTTCCCCAAATCCGGCCGCACATACAGGTATCCCACGCCCGGGCCGCCGCAAAGCCACTTCAGCACGCCGCCACAAGCGAAGTCCGCATTGAGCGCCTGCACGTCCACGGGCACGGTTCCGAGCGACTGAAAAGTGTCCAGCACCACCATGGCGCCGACTTTGTGCGCCTTATCGATGATGGCTTTGGCGTCCTGGATGAAGGCGCTGCGGAAGATCACGTGCGAAATTGGCACCAGCAAAGTCGTTTCGTCGATTGCATCCAGCAGGCGTTCGAGTGGAACCGTGATGCCGTCATCGGTCTTCACCATGTGAACGCGGGCGCCATGAGACCGTTGTGCCTCCCAGAAATACATTACTGAGGGAAAATTCATATCGCTGTAGACGATCTTGTTTCGCTTCGCGGAGAAGTCAAAACACGATGCCACGACTGCCTGGCAGGTCGTCACGTTCTGATGTGTAGAGACTGATCCCTGGGGCGCGTTCATCAATGCGCCAATCTCATCACCCACTTCCGCCGCCAGCATCCACCATCGCTCCTCCCAGGCGCGCACGCCGCGCATAGCCCAGGTGTCGGCGTAGCCCTTCATGGCGTCGTATACGGCGCGGGGCATGGCGCCAAGAGAATTGCTGATCAGATAAGTACTTCGTTCCAGGATGGGGAACTCCGAGCGATATTGCAGCAAGTGATCGGTCACCGAAGTATTGTACTTGGTCTTCGCACCTTTCTCATCACCGCGTAAGCCAAGGAAAATAGGGACAAATAAGCCAGTCCGCTTACCAGGTTGACGCGCGAATCCCACCACGTCCGCAGGACTGCGGTCGTCACCAGCACAAATCCCAGCACCGATCCCCAGATGCCGAGGCGCGAACGCATCGGCAGCTTCTGCAATTCTTGCTCCGTGGCGCGTTTCCGAAATGAAACATGCGCCGCCAGCGATGTCAGCCACGACAACATCAGCCCGAACAGAGCAGCGCTGAGGATGTACACAAACGCGTTCTTCGGCGCCCAAGTTTCAGCCACCAGAGCCACTGCGATCCCATAGGAAGAAGCCAGCAGCGCCAGTTTTGGCGACCCTGCGGCATTCAATTCTCCTAGTTTTGCCGGTGCCCACCTCTCCCGCGCCAAAGAGAACAGCATTCGCGATCCCGCGTACAGATTGGCATTCGCCCCCGACAGTGCCGCCGTCAGAATGACAAAGTTCATCAGAGCGCTGGCCGCCGGAATCTTCACCATGCGAAAGACGGTGACGAATGGACTCTCAGAGACACCCGCGTGGTCCCATGGCATGACTCCGACCAACACCACCACCGCTCCCAAATAAACCACCGTAAGAATTCCGAAGGTGTAGATCACTGCCCGCGGGATTTCGGCGACACTGCGCGATTCACCCGTGGTGATGGCCACAATCTCCACCCCTCCAAACGTGTAGAGGGCGAACGTCAGAGCCAGCAACGACGCCACGGGCCCGTTAGGGAAAAAGCCTCCGTGAGTCGTGTACTGGGGGACCACGTGGCCGCTCAGCAACAGCGTCCCGCCAATGGCGATGAACGCCAGCATGGTGGCCAGTTTCACCATCGAGAACCAATACTCAAACCGCCCGTACTCGTGAACGCTACGCAGGTTTACCAACCCCAATAGCAGCGAGAACAAGGCCACCCAAAACAGGGGCGGAACTGACGGAAACCAGTAGCGCATGTAGGTGGCAGAAGCCACCAGACTCGCGCCGACGGAGAGGCAAATCGCCGCCCAGTAGCCGGCGCGCGAAACGAAACCCGCCCACTCATTAAGGTAAAGCTCGGCGTAGACACCAAACGACCCGGCCGCGGGATGCATGCTTGAGAGTTCTCCCAGGGCCATGGTTACCGTCCAATTAATGAAACCAGCGAGCAGGAAACTGAGAATTACGCTGGGCCCGGCCACTTCGATCGCGGCGGCAGATCCCAGCAACAGTCCCGTCCCGATCGACCCTCCAACCGCCACCATCGCCATCTCGCCGGCGCTCAGTTGGTGCTGAAGACCCTGCTCTGGGTCGCGTGTTTTGGCCTGAGGCATCCCGGCACGTATATCAGAAACTCCCATATTGCCAAAGACTTATTCGGCTGAATGACCTTCGTAACCGCCCCCGGCCTTACTTCATTGCTGGTCACCGGACCCCCTCCTAGAATTTCAGTGGGTCAATCTGCGTACTTCCAGTTCTCATGTCAGAGACCGTCAAGCGAATGGACCGGGCCGAAATCAGCAAGCGGGTGGAACGCGCCGAAAAGCTTCTGCAGAAGGGGAAGACCGACGCTGCTCTGGAAGAGTACCTGCAAATTCTGGCCGCCGATCCAACCAACGACAGCATCTGCCAAATGGCGGCCGACCTCAGCCTTTCCCTGCAACGCATTCCGGAGGCGGTAAACCTTCTCGGAGCGATGTTTGAGCGTCAGATCCAGGCCGGCGACGCTACCCGTGCCAGCCTCACTTACAAGAAACTGGCGCGTTTTGTGAATCCCACATGGGAGCAAAAAGTCCGGTTCGGAGAATTGCTGGAGAACAACAACCGCAAACTTGCCCTCGAAACCTACGAAAACGCTCTGGAGGAACTAAACAAGCAGGGCCGGAAGCAAGACTCCCTCTCGGTTTTGCAGCGGGTGCTCAAACTCGACTCCAGCGAGAAGAACCTAATCCGGCTGGGGGAGTTATCGTCCGAACTGGGCGACGGCAAAGGCGCTGCCGCGGCGTTTCTCAGAATCTCGGAGATGGCACGAGGTTCCGGCGGTAACAGCGCGCCTTGGATCGAACGGGCCTACGCCGAGGATCCCACCGATCCGCAGATCGCTCTTGCTTACAGCAATGGCTTGGTCGAACAGGGGCAAGTTGGCGCTGCGATCTTCGTTCTCGAACCGCTGGTTGCCGCCGGTTCTGCCTCGCAAGAGATTCGCCACACTTACGGCAAAGCCCTGCTGGCGGCCAATCGCCTGAACGATGCCGAGCCCATTCTGTGGCAACTGTTCGAAGAAAATCCTTCCCGGACCCAGGACATAGCCAACCTCATCGGCCTGCTGATTGATGGAAGTCAAGACACCGATGCCGTTAACCTGGCGCGAAAGTTGGAGCAATACCAGCGTCGTAAGGGTGATCGCCGGGCCTTTCTCAATCTGATGCAGGAAATCGTTGCCGCCCACCGGCCTTCACCGGACATGCTCGAATTCATGAGCGAGCAGTTCAACTCCTCCAATCGCGAGACTGACTATTGCCAGACTCTGCTCAAGCTGTTCGATCTCCATTGCAGCATGGGCCGGTACGACAAGGCCGCCGAGTCGCTGGACCGTGCCGCTGAAGTCGACGCCTATGAACCCGGCCACAACAAGCGCCTGGAAATGCTGCGCGGCAAGATCGACGAGAATCGTTTCAAAGTGATCGCTTCCCGCTTCACTAGTATGGCGGATTCCACCGCCACCTCGGTTCGTGCAGAAGAAAAACTCCTGGGCGCAGCCGCCTTGCAGGATCTTATGTTGCAGGCGGAAATCCTGGTGCAATACGGCATGCGCGCCAAGGCACTCGAGCGGTTGCAGCGTATTCAGCAGCTGTTTCCCCACGAGGAAGAGCGCAACCCAGCTCTGCAGCAACTCTATCTCTCCGTGGGCCTGATCCCGCACTACCCGGGGTCGGAACCGCCAGTAGTCGTCCCCGCGCCAGTTCCTGCGCCCGCTCCAGTTCCAACTCCCGCGCAATCGACGGCCGCGGATGTCAGCGGGTTTGCCCGCGTGGCGGACATCACCCGTAAGCTGTATCGCCAGAGCAATGCCGAAGCCGTCATGTCGACTGCTGCCAACGAAATCGGTGCGCAGTGGAAGGTGGGCCGCTGCGTGGTTGCCATGCGCAAGGCAGGACAGCGCCCGACCAGCACGAAAGAATTTTGCGGTCCCGGCGTTGAACCTGCCGAGATGGCTGCTCTGGAAAAGATTGTGTCCGCTGCACACGATGCCGCGATTCGCCAGGGCAGCATGCTCGCGGTCGCCAGCGTTCGATCCACTCCCGAGTTGGCTGGTATAGAAGACGCATGTGATGAGCTTGGAATGGTTTCTCTGCTGATCCTGCCACTGGCGGATGGAAGCGAGCACGCTGGGGTTCTGCTCCTGGCACAAAATGTGGCACAGGTCTGGAGTCCCAACGATGTTCTGGTCCTCAAAACGATCTGTGATCAAATATTGATTGCCCTGAACAACGCCGGATTACGGCGTCTGGTCAAAAGCCTTTCCGTCACCGACGAACGTTCCGGTCTGCTTAAGCGCGCCTCCTATCTCGACCTCCTGATGGCGGAGACTCGCCGCAACACCCAGCAAAGCACGTCTCTGTCGATCCTCCTGTTGCAATTCGGCGAGAAAGCAGCCATGCTGAAAGAATTCGGCGAAGCCGCGATCGAAGCCTTGATGCAGCAAATTGGACAGCTCTTCGCCGCCAATATCCGGCAGAACGATCTCGCCTTCCGCTACGAAGCCACCAGCATTGCCATCGTGCTGGGTGAAACTACCGAGAAAGAAGGCATTCTGGCAGCGGAAAAACTTCAACGACTGGCCGCCCAAATCAAGCTTCCCGAGAAAGACGACCCTGTCCGCTTCAATGCCGGACTGGCCGAGGCCGTGGTCCGCGCCGAGTACGATCCCGTGGATATCGTCACCGAAGTCGTCAATCGCGCCGAGCAGGCAGTCCACCTGTCGATCGCCCAGGGCGCAGGCAAGGTCGTGGTCCTCGCGGCCTCTGTCGCTGCTGCCGCCGTTGCCTAGTGGTCTTGCCACGGGACTCAGAACCGGGAACTGACAGCTGACAACTGGTTCTATCTCAACATCGGCGGCACGTCTTTCTAAGCGTACAATTTGCTTGATTCACGCGAAGCGTAGAATGACGAGCGAACCAAGAGCGCAATGGCGAAGCTGGATTCCCACCATCGTCTTCTGGGTCTTGTTCTTAGCGTCGCTTGCTCTGGGGAAGCGGTATCCCTGGCTGGACTCTGTCTGGTATGCCGCGTGGATGTTGTTTCTTCTGGTCGTAGCTGTCGCTGCGGCGGTTGATATATTTCGGCATCGTCACGCCCCTGGAGGCCACATCGGGTATCGCGGAGTTCCTCGCTGGGCGGTAAGGCTCTTTGGCGGCGGCGACGATTCAAAGTAGCCCATTCCCATACATCGTTGGCGCTTTCCGCTTCCGCACTGTTACACTTTTAAGTTCAGCCAAGACTCTTAATCCTAGGAATTCGCCGCTTCAGTCATGCTCAAACCAGGAGACATCGCCATCGTCAGCGGGGCGCGCACGCCCTTTGGCCGCTATTGCGGCAAGCTGAAGGACTTCACCGCCCAGGAACTGGGCGCAATCGCAGCCAAAGGCGCCATCGAACGCGCCGGAGTTGATCCCAAAGACTTCGACCACGCTGTCTTCGGTAACGCGCAACAAACTTCCGGGGACGCTCTCTACGGGGCACGCCACGTCGGCCTGCGCGCCGGCTTGCCTATTGAAACTCCGGCCCTCACTGTGAATCGCCTCTGCGGATCAGGCATGCAAGCCATCGTCAACGCCGCTCAAATGATTCAACTCGGTGAAGCCAGCGTCGTTCTCGCCGGTGGAATGGAAGCCATGTCGCAAGCTCCGTTTGTAATTCGCGGACGCGACGGCTTCTCGCTTGCTCCCGGCGGCAAACTTGAAGACTCCTTAATGGTGGCTCTACTCGACACCTTCTGCGGTTCCTACATGGCCAACACCGCCGAGCTTTACGGTGAGCAGCAAGGCATTACTCGTGTGGAGCAAGACGAGTTTGCTCTACGCTCACAGCAGACTGCCGACGCCGCCTACAAAGAACATCGCTTACAGGATGAACTAGTCCCAGTGCCGCTCAAGAATCACAAAGGCGAGCCCACCGGCGAAACCCTGACCGAAGACGATCATCGCCGTCCTCAGACCACCATGGAAGGCCTGGCCAAGCTGAAACCCGCGTTCGGCAAGAACGGCACCGTCACTGCCGGAAACGCCAGCGGCATTGTGGATGGCGCCGCAGCGGTTGTGGTCATGTCGCTCGAAGAAGCCACCAAACGCGGGGTCAAACCCATGGGCCGGATCGTCAGCTGGGGGATCGCGGGTGTTGAGCCGAAACTTATGGGCCGCGGTCCGGTACCGGCAACGAAGATCGCGCTGCAAAAAGCTGGGCTGACTCTGGACTACATTGACTTGATCGAAGTCAACGAAGCTTTCGCGGCGCAATATCTCGCAGTCGAGAAGGAACTCGGCCTCGATCGCAATAAGGTCAACGTCAACGGCGGAGCCATCGCCCTCGGGCACCCCCTTGGGGCAAC
>Ga0070733_10001433_pt1 | contig 17818 bp, 14 predicted proteins | sample Coa_R1_9_FD_66450 | JGI IMG/M metagenome (GOLD analysis project Ga0070733, IMG submission 66450) | Surface soil microbial communities from Centralia Pennsylvania, which are recovering from an underground coalmine fire - Coalmine... | ecosystem: Environmental > Terrestrial > Soil > Unclassified ... | reverse complement strand
GCCTACGGTCCGGCCCAATCCATATGGATGTCGGCCACATTAAAAACCGAAGCCTTGGTCACCATCGATTTTACTGAGCAGGCAAAACGCCTTCATCCCCTGTGCTTGCTTGATTCAGATAAAGCCCACACCGCTTTGGCTCAACGCCTAAATTCTCAAAAACCATTGGCAAAAGCCCAAACATCATGGAACCAGGAAACAGCGGAAAGTTACGGAAAGGATTTGGCGGATGAAGTATGTACCCGACACAAGACAGGCACACTCACCTTGGTGGTCGTCAATCGGGTCAGTCGTGCCCAGGAAATTTTTGTGGCGCTACAGCGCGCCTTGAAGAACGCGAAAAATGCACCCAATATACTGCTCATTCATTCCCGCTTCCGCCAGGCTGAACGGCAAAAACTCCAGGTCCGATTGAAAGAAAAACCGTCTCAAGGCCAGATTGTTATCGCTACCCAGGCGATCGAGGCGGGAGTGGATCTTTCCGCGCGGACACTCTTTACCGAGTTGGCTCCCTGGTCGTCGCTCGTGCAGCGGTTTGGCCGGTGTAATCGATTTGGCGAGTACGATGAAAACGATCCTGCGCATGTTTTTTGGATCGATCTCGAAACATCTTTGTTGAACAAAAAGGGGGAGAGAGAACCGATTATGGAAGCGATCCGTCCATATGAGATTAACGAACTCGATTGGGCAAGGGAACAGTTGAATGGATTACTTGATGTCGGTCCACAAGAGGTGTCCAAGATTCGGGACCCCCATCCTTTTCTAATAACGCATGTCCTTCGTCGAAAGGATCTGATCGATCTCTTCGATACCACCCCGGACTTGGCCGGCAATGATATCGATGTATCCCGATACATCCGGGAAGCGGAAAACAATGATGTTCAAATCTACTGGCGAGAACTAACGGATGGGGAACCGAAATCTGAAGAGCCTGCGCCAAGGCGTGAAGAGTTATGCGCCGTTTCTATCGGCAATATTAAAAAGCTTCTTAAGAAGGAAATAAAAGCTTACCGATGGGATGGCTTGGATCGGGACTGGATTAGGGTAAAAGAGGCAACTGTATGGCCTGGACTTACACTTCTTTTAGACACAAGTTCCGGCGGCTACTCTATTGACATCGGCTGGACGGGCAAGCCGGATGACGTAGTTACGACCCTTCCACCTCCGCCAGACGCCCCACCGATGAGTTCCTACGACGATAATTACCCCACTGTCATAGGCCGATATGTCACATTAACTGATCATTCAAGGGATGTCGCCGGGGCTCTTGATATGCTCAGGAATATTTTTTCCGGTTCTCTGCCTGATGTTCCCTGGGATGAACTCTCCAAAGCGGCTCGATGGCACGACATAGGAAAAGCCCATGCGGTATTCCAACAGATGCTACCCGTCCCCCTACCGGGCGACGATCTAGGGGGATGTCAGCCTCCTTGGGCGAAGTCTGCACACAAGGGCGGTATATATCCCCGCCGCCATTTCCGCCATGAACTTGCCTCGGCCTTGGCCCTCTTGCAACACAAGGAATCCGACTTGGCTGCGTATCTTGCCGCAGCGCATCATGGGAAAGTTCGTCTTTCGATTCGTTCTCTCCCTGGGGAGAAAATTCCAAATGAGGGCAGACGCTTCGCTCGCGGAGTTTGGGAAGGAGATGAGCTTCCAGCAGTCGACCTTGGAGATAAGATTCAGAGTCAGGCCTTGGTCTTAACGCTTGCCTATATGGAAATGGGTGAGAGCTCTTATGGAGCCAGTTGGTTGGAGCGAACACTTAAACTGCGGGATCAATACGGTCCCTTCCAACTCGCATGGATGGAAACCCTTGTTCGTGTGGCCGATTGGCGGGCCAGCAAGAAAGAGGCAGAGAATACCGAGGTAAACCGGCCATGAAACTCACAAGCCTCGAAGCAATCATCCGTGAGTTAAATGACGCGAACGCGCGATATCTGATCGTCGGCGGCCTCGCTGTGGCGGCGCACGGGTATGGCCGGGTCACCTTCGATCTCGATCTGGTCGTTCAGTTGCAGCCGGACAATGTGCAACGAGCCATGAGAGCATTAGAATCGTTGGGTTACCGCCCGACCGTCCCCGTTTTAATGCGAGACTTTGCCGACGCGGCGCTTCGTGAGACCTGGATTCGGGAGAAAGGAATCGTCGTGTTCTCCTTATACAGTGACAAACACCCGGAAACAAGGATTGATCTCTTCGTCGCTGAACCGTTCAACTTTGAGCGGGAATATGAAAATGCAATGATCGGGGCAATTCTTCCAGGTCTGCAAACCCGCTTCGTTCGTATCGAGACACTCATTCGAATGAAAGAGGCCGCCGGCCGGGAGAAGGACCGGGAAGATATCCGACAATTAAAACTGTTAATGGAGAACCCGAACGATGCCAAATGATCAGAGCTCTCATCGTCCATCCGCAGAACGCAGATGGGAAGAACACAATTTATCGCAGCTCAAATATTTCCGTTCCTTGAGCCTGCAACAGAAGCTGGAAGCGGTCGAAGGGATGGCGGACGTGGTCCGCCGATTTCAACAAATGCGGGCGCAAGGCGAATTCAAAACCGCCTCGGAGAAAACAGAGACATTTGGAGCCTCCAGCGCCCATGAGTCTGATTCACAATACCACTCGGACCATCATCTCATTGCTCTGCACGGCTGTAGGCCAGAACCGCTCGCCTACTATTTAAAAGCACTTGGAGTTTTACGTCTTGTCAGCGAACAGAAAGACCCGACCGTGAAGGGATGGTGGAAAGAAGATATTTTTTTGTTGAGGACCAGAATGAACCTGGAAGAGTTGAAAGATTTTTTTCTCAGAGAATATCAAGCGACACCGATTGTCGCGCCGTGGAATGGCGGAAGCGGGTTCTATCCCAAGGACAAAAAGAATGGGATCAATGCGATTCGCTCATCGAAAACGGACCGGTTAGCGAACTACAGAATGACAATCGAAGCTGGAGAACAGTTGATTAAATCCCTCTGCTTGGCCGAAAAATCAAGCGGTACAGATAAACAGCTCCTCCTTCGCTCTTGCCGGAATTACTTTCCTGACGAGGCGGTGGCTTGGCTTGACGCGGCCTATATCCTGACGGAGAAGGAAGCGAAATATCCTCCGCTCCTCGGTACGGGCGGCAATGATGGGCGGCTGGAATTCACCAACAATTTTATGCAGCGGCTTATCGATTTAATGGAACCAGAAACCGGCGCGCCGAAACCCTATTCTAATGCTTGGCTGGCTGAGGCGCTGTTCAACGAGGCGATACCCGGTTTATTGAGCGACAAGCCGATTGGTCAATTCCATCCGGGCGCAGCCGGCGGGACCAATGCGACAACAGGGTTTTCCTCCAAGCCATTGATCAATCCCTGGGATTTCGTTTTGATGATAGAGGGAGCGCTCGTCTTCACTGCGGCGGCCACGAAGCGACTCGGAAACAGCGGAAGGGGAGAGTTGAGTTACCCTTTCGCCACGCAGGCCTCCGGGGTTGGATATGCAAGCGCCAGCGGCGCGGATGAAAACCCTCATGGAGAGATTTGGACTCCCCTGTGGTCAACCCCTTCAAAGTTATCTGAAGTAGTTGCTCTATTTTCCGAGGGAAGGGCGCAGGTAGGTCGAAGGCCCGCGATGAACGGGGTTGATTTTGCCCGTGCCTTAGCCACTCTTGGAACGGACCGGGGGGTTAGAGAATTTCAGCGATATGGTTTTCAGGTAAGGAACGGTTTGGCTTATTTTGCGACTCCCCTCGGACGCTGGAAGGTCGCGCCCCGACCAGAAGCAAACCTCCTCAACGAAATCGACCATTGGCTGGATCGGTTCCGTCGTGCAGCGAAGGGTGCTACCGCTCCCGCCCGAATAGGGCGCGCTCTCCGGGCGATTGAAGAGGCGATCATGGACGCTTGCAAGACAGGGGGGGCGCCTCGAATGACCAACATACTGATCGCCTTGGGAGAGGCCGAAGCAGCTCTGGCTGTGTCACCCAAATTCAGAAAAGAAGGATTTTTAAAGCCTGTTCCGCTTCTCTCATCCGAGTGGATAGATGCCTCTGACGATGGGACCGTTGAGTCTCAGTTGGCATTAGCGCTGGCCTCGGTCGGCATTCGAGAAAATATCGAACCGGTCGCGGTCAAATCCGATTGGGCAGAGTGGCTTGATACGGAAACCCATCCACGCGTCGTCTGGGGCGGTGGTTCTCTCATTGATAATTTGATTGCCATCCTCACCCGTCGTTGCATAGACGCCCAGAAGGAGGGAAGAGAAGGTTTGCCCCTGAATGGCAGGCATGCCTCCGCTTTGAATGATATTGCAACATTTATTTCGGGCGACGTTGATGAAACTCGCCTTGAAAAACTTTTATGGGGATGTTCGCTGATTCATTGGCAAAAAGTCAAAACCCGACAAAACGTTACCGGTCAAGGCGGTCAGGTTCCCCCGGCGCTTTACGCGCTTCTCAAATTGACGTACCTGGCCGGTCCACTCAGAGGCGTCCGTATTCCATTGACTGCAGCGATCCTTGCACGCGCGGCTGCGGGAGATGCCGCCGAGGCATCACGCCTTGCCGCCGGGAGATTGAAAGGGAGCGGATTTGTTCCGCTGGTCGATGTCATCAAGGAGCCTCAAGAGTCGACCCGCAGAATCGCTGCGGCGTTGCTCTTCCCGATTTCCGATGCCGACGCCCATCGACTGGCCGGACGTATTTTGAAAGAATCTGAACAAACCAAAAACAGAGAAACCAAACCTGTATGACTCAAAAGGAGCACGATCATGACCACACACTTGGACCTCAAACCGCTTGAAGATGCGCCTCGTCTACTCATTGAAGCCGATCTTCAACCGATCCAAGGAACCCGATTTCAACCGACCGGCTTCCCCGACTTAGGGGCAGCGACCTATACCTTGCATGATGGAACCGAAATGCTTTTGGTGGAATCGGCCCAGAGTATGGCAAACAGGTTGGAGAATGTTTGTTGGGACGAAGCAAAAAGCGATCTTGCTTCACCAATAAAAGGACTTCCTTATATCGTAGTCGAGCAAAATGGAAAGGTTATCACGAATTCTCTATTGGAATCCCATCGGATCAATTCTCCTTACATTCTGGAAGGAACGGATAAAAACTTCTTTAATAAACTAAAAGAAGAATTGGGGGCGATGGAACAAGGTCCTGTCGACCTCAAGTTATTGGCGACGATCATGATGAAATACGATGTGAATGCATTATTGCATGGCGTCTTTCTGGCCAAAAGCGATCTTGCCGGTGGAAGGCTTCGTTTGTCCAGGAACCTCTCTGCCTTCATCGAGGCAAGACGTGCGACTGTCGCTGCAAGCGGCGGAGTCAAGATGGATCGTGTGAATCCCCAGGGCGATACGAAAAAAGGGTTCGGGCATGTTCCCTTTCATCGCGATGAATTTACCGCCGAAAAGATCACGGCCTATTTTAACCTTGACCTGACCCAAATCCGGGGCTTTAGTTTGGGTGAAAGCGCCGAGAAACTTCTTATCGCTGTTGCGCTGTTCAAGATTCAAAAGTTTCTAAAAGAAGGGCTACGACTTCGAACGGCGTGTGATTTGGAGACCGTCAAGATAAACGTGAAACGACCTGATACATTCGCTCTTCCTCCGCTGGAAGAGATCGAAGGTACTCTGCCAACCCTCATCAAGACCGTTGCCGCCGAAGGGAAATTTGCCAGTCCGGCCGTAACCACGGTCTCTTTCAGAGGGGAATAAGCATGATCGTCTTAAAAATTCGTTTTACCGCCGGTCGGTACCACGCGACCCCCTGGAGCCGGCATGTGAACGAAGGGGCGGTCGAATGGCCCCCTTCGCCTTGGCGGATTTTGAGGGCGCTAATCGCCGTCTGGCATCGGAAATTCTCGAATGAGATCTCCGGGCCTTTGGTTCGCGGTGTGATTGAACAATTGACCGAACCGCCTCTATTTCATCTCCCAAAAGCCGCCTTGGGACACACGCGTCACTTCATGCCTCAGAAAGATCCGTTGGGCAAGGATAAAACGAAGGTGTTCGACGCCTTTGTTTCTGTCTCTCCGGACGATCCTCTCACTGCTGTTTGGCTCGATGTTGAATTGAGCGAAGAAAATCGTCTCCTCCTGGCACGATTGGTTTCCGGTTTAGGTTACCTGGGTCGCGCGGAAAGTTGGGTCAACATGGAGATATCAGATCAATGGGATGGCATCTACAATTGTGAGCCGATTAAAGACGGCGACAATGTCGAAGGTGAACTTGTTCGAGCGCTTGCAGCGCTTAACCCGGAGATGTACATGGAGTGGATGAATCGCTCTGTCGCTCAGGTGGCGGGCCAAGCATCATCCCGTATAAAGGGGCGTGGGAAAATTAAAACTGGAACACCGCCTATTCCGCCCGATCTTTGGACAGCGCTTCACGCTGAGACAAGCGATCTCCAAAAGCAGGGCTGGTCATCCGCTCCGGGCAGTAGGTGGGTCGATTACGCGCGCCCCGGCGATTCCTTTCAGGTCACATACAAAAGAAGAGCGAGGATCGAAAAGATGCTTCCCACTGTGGCCCGTTTTGTTCTATCGAGCGCGGTTCTTCCACGTTTGACCGATACCCTTTTTATTGGTGAGCGGATGCGCCAAGCCCTGATGGCCAGGTCAAGAGGGTTGGATGGGAGCGAGCATGCTCTGCCGGTTTTTTCCGGAAAGGCATTGGACGGAAGCGCCTTGACTGGTGACCATGTTCATGCCTTTTATCTGCCCGCCGACGACAATGGCGACGGAAAACTCGATCATATCACCATTTATGCTTCAAAAGGGTTCGATCTAACTGCCCAGATTGCATTGAACAGCGTCCGTAAGTTGTGGGGGTCAGGAGGGCATGACATTGATACAGTCCTGGTCGGACTGGGCGATGCAGAAGGCTACGGCGGTTTTGACCTGCGAGATGGCCAGACGCCGCAATTGGCATCATCCCGTATTTGGATGTCCAGGACACCTTATCTCCTGACTCGCCACCCCAAGAAAAACGGGAAGGATTCACCAGAGGCCCAATTACGAGTGGAGTTGGCGCGCCGAAGGTTTCCCGATCCGACCAAGGTCGATCCCTTAGACCACACAATGTCGTCCGGCAAGAAAATCAGATGGCTTGAGTTTAGGCGGATCCGTAAAGGCGGGGGAGGTCGCCTTGCCAACCCCAGTGGGTATGGCTTCCGGATTGAATTTCCCCAAGAGGTCTCCGGCCCTATGGCTTTAGGCTACTCGTGCCACTTCGGCCTCGGCCAGTTTATCCCTGTTGAAGAGTAGGAAATGGTAAACCCCAAAAAGAAAAGCGTATCCCCCTTCCTCCCAACGACGCGGAGTTTCTTTCCTTCTCTCCTCCGTCAAGGAGCGGATACGCCAAAGCCGCCTTCGGACGTATCGGTCGATCAATCGGGAACTGACCGATCTCTATTGGAGCATCGGTCAAGGGATCGTGGATCGGCAGGAGAAACATGGGTGGGGGAAGTCGGTCGTTAAACGGCTGGCCGCCGACCTCTGTAAAGAGGTTCCGGACTCGTCCGGGTTTTCTGCGCCTAATCTCTGGTTCATGCGGCAGTTTACATGGAATACAGGGATCATTCAAATCTCTTACGACTTGTTAGAGAAATTCCCTGGGGCCAGAATATTTCCATCATGACGAAAGTGAAAGATACCGCTTCGCGTCGATTGAAAGTCGAGTATGTGTTGCTGAACAACCAAAAACCCTGGCACAAGGAGCAACGATGCAAACCCTAGAAGCAACATTTAGAGTAGTAACTCCGATGTTTTTAAGCGGAGCGGATCAGAGCCGGGCCGAATTGCGGGTTCCTTCAATCAAAGGCGCGCTCAGATTTTGGTGGCGCGCGAGAGCCTACCAAAACGACTCCGGGAATCTGAAAAAGATTAGACAAAAAGAGTCAGAACTATTTGGAAGCGCCGACACAAACGCAGGACAAGCAAAGGTGCTGATCCACCTTGCCGAGGAGAATATAAAATCAAAGTCCCAAAATAAATGGGAACCGTATGAATGGCAGGCCTATATCGGATATGGACTGATCAAAAGTGTTCAATCGCAGACATCACGGGAATTTATTTCAGAAAGAAGCGCGTTTACCTTGAGATTCATTCTTAACAAGAATTTAAACGAAACGGATAAAGCAAGCATTTCTGATGCCTTAAAGGTATTCGGCTTACTGGGGGGATTGGGAGGGCGCTCCAGAAAAGGTTGGGGAAGTATTACACTCATCCGTCTTGCCGGTTCTGACTCCAATTGGGAGGAACCCGTTGACGCCAAAGCTTTGAAAAGCATTTTAGAGACATTAAAATTAAAGACGGTCGGCGAAGACCCCCTCCCCCAATTTACGGCCTTTTCCAAGGAAGCACTGATTGTAGTGGGGCCTGTCAAGAATACCGCCGAGGAGGCACATTGCTATTTGGCAGATAAATACAAAGATGCAGTGCGAGCGACTCAACCAAAGCCCAGCCGGGAGCAGTTTGGGTTGCCAAGAAAACAAAACATGAACCGAAGGGCATCTCCCTTGTTTCTTCATATTCATGGTTTCCCCGATGAAAAAGCCGTCTCGGTCGCCGCATTTTTGCCCGCTCAATTCCTTCCGGATCAACCCAATCTTCCCGGAAATGGAGATGATATAAAATCCTTTCTTGCCGGCATACAGGAGGTCGCCAGATGAAAATCCTTCACTTCACCCTTGGGCCTGTTCAAGGTTTTGTGGCGCAGGCGCGCCGCACCCGGGATTTGTGGGCGGGGTCCTTTCTGCTCTCGTGGTTGTCCGGGCACGCCATGAAGGCCGTGATGGATGACCCAGGGGGGAAAATCGAATTTCCAGCGGTTCATGACGCCGCTCGTGTTGCCTCGGACCCACTATTAAAATCCATTCTTCATCCGCAGCAGGATAGGCCGCAGATCGGCTCGCTGCCGAACCGCTTCAAATCCTCTGTTTCTGATACCTTTGATCCGGAAACCTGTCGGGAAGCCGTGCTGGGGGCGTGGAGAAAAATCGCGCAGGCCGTTTGGGATGAATTTGCAGCGCCGATCGCCGATCTTGGAAACCGTACGGAGGCGATCTGGAATCGACAGATTGACAACTTTTGGGAAATCGCCTGGGTTCTGGACCAAGACCCTGAAGACAAAACAGATTCCCGTTGGCTCGATGCCCGGAAAAACTGGCGCAGCCATCGGCCGCCGATCGAAGGAGGAGACCATTGCACGATCATGGGAGATTGGCAGGAGATCTCCGGCTACATTCGCGCAAGAGAAAAAGAGAAACAGGATCTGTTCTGGCAAAAATTCCAGAAGGTGGAGCCCGTTAATAAGCTCGACCTGCGGGAGGGTGAACGCCTTTGCTCCATCGCGCTCATAAAGCGCCTCTTCCCAAAGCTTTCTCGTAAAAAGCTCCAAGAGGCTATCGGCTGGATTCCGGGAGGAAAGCCGGAGAAAGTTGGCAATTGGCCCTCTACCGCTTATATGGCCGCAGTACACTGGGTTGAGCGTGCACACAAAGAAAACCCGGAGGGCGTTCGAAACTATGTTTCCGAAATCAAACCCTTTATATCCGGTGGCTTCGGAGAAAGGGCCACGGAGATTCGTTGTCTTTCCGAAGCTGGAGAAATTTCAAAACTCGATGGAAACTTCTTCTTCATCCAGGCGATTGAGAATCCCCGTGCCACAACGGTTGGAAATGGCCAGGACGACACCGAAGCCCGGGAAAAAATATCGGAGGCATTAAAAATGTTGCAAGAATCCCTCGGCGGCAAATCGGCCAGCCCTTTTTATGCTTTGCTGCTTATGGACGGCGATAAAGTGGGAGCGCTCCTGAATGAAATGGATGCTGCGGAGGTTTCCAAGGCATTAGGCCAGTTTAGCGAGACCGTTCCCAAAATCGTCGAGAACAACAATGGGGTGACCATCTACTCGGGTGGGGATGACGTTCTTGCTTTTTTGCCCCTGGAGGACGCCATCCCCGCCGCTATTGCACTTCGAAAAAGCTACTTGGAAGATGCTTTTCAAAACGAACCAAAAGCGACGATCTCCGCAGCCATCGTGTTCGCCCATTATCATCTCCCGGTCCGGTCCGTGCTGGAGGAGGCGCATCACCAGCTCGATGACGTGGCCAAAGAGGAGAACGGGCGTGACAGCCTCGCAATTGCGGTCTTGCAAACGTCTGGAAAGGGGATCGAATGGGTGTCCACCTGGGATACTCCGGATCGGCTGAATCCTCCCCAAAAGCTGAGAGACCTGGCAGAAGAATTCAGAACAGATCCGAAATTTTCGAGCAGGTTCTTTTACAATATCCGGAGCAGATTCGGTCTATTGACGGATGAAAATCACCGCCTGATGGAAGGCCTGGATGCGGTCTCCTTGCTCACGGCGGAGTATTTGAAAAGCCGCGAGCAAACTGCTGACAGACAAGAAGCAACAACAAGGGTGACCGACCTTCTGAAAGTTTGCAGGAAATATTCACCTCATAACCCCGAGGCCGACCAAACCTTGCGCATCGACGGCGCGCTCCTGGTCCGGTTTTTGTCGAGAAAAGGGGTAGAAGCATGAAGACGGCAATTTTTACACCGCTCGATACCCTCTTTTTTCGCGACGGTCGCCCATACAATCAACAAGAACTGAACCAAACCGACGTCGCAAGCCGGTTCCCCCCCGCGCCGCCCCCTCTGGTTGGGGCTTTGCGGGCGGCGCTCGCCAGAGGGCAAGGTTGGAGTCAGGGAGACTGGACTCCGGATATCAAAGCAGTTCTCGGCGACGGAGAGGCATTGGGAGCCCTACAATTTTTTGGTCCTTATTTGCTGCGTCAAGACAATCCCCTTTTCCCCGTCCCGACCTTTCTTTTGGGCATCCCCTCCAAGGGCAAAGAAGGGGAATGGACAAACATCACCCGTTTGCGTCCCGGCCCTTTGCTTTATTGTGACCTGAGTGGAGGCAAGCCGGTGCGATTGCCCGTTCCTGAAGAATCAAATGGTGGACTCAAAGAGATGGCGGGCTGTTGGATCACGCTTGAAGCAATGGAAAAAATTCTGGACAGCGGACTCCCCTCACCCGAAGAGATCATCGCGAGCAAACAGATCTTGCGGGAGGAACTTCGGGTCGGAATCGAGCGTAACGATAAGACGCGCACGACGGAAGAAGGCGCCCTTTACTCCAGCCGCCATATCCGGTTGGATAATAAGGTTGCCTTGGCGCTGCAGATTTATGGGCTGGCAGCGCAGTGGAATCCCGTCAGCCCTGCGCCTGTTGGAGGGGAAAACCGAATGGCCTGGATCGATATAAAAGAAGGAGAGGTTCCACTCCCGCCCTGTCCTGATCTGAGTCCGGTCGATGGCAAAGTCCGCTATACCGTCATTCTCCTGACCCCTGCCACCTTACCGGGCGCGGCCTGGCCCGGCCCGGGCGATTCGCTCGATCAGATGCCCGGCAAGATCGTTTCCGCCTGCATCGGTCGCCCGTTGCAAATCGGCGGTTGGGATTCCATCGGCAGTCGGCCCCTGCCGCTTCATCCTTTTCTCCCCGCCGGAAGCGCCTGGTTTATGGAAGCGGATGCCTCGCAATCAAAAACAATCTCTGATTGGCATGGGAAGAAAATAGGTGAACGGGCCGCCTGGGGTTTCGGACAGGTTTTAATCGGTACTTGGAAGGAGGAAACAATATGAAAAGCGTTATCTTGGGTCTGTTGGCGGAAACCTTTATCCATCCAGGTGGCGGACAATCGACCGGAACGATTGACCTCCCCGTGTCTCGCGAGGCCGCCACCGATTATCCCTACATTGCCGGCTCCAGCCTGAAGGGGGCATTGCTGGACATGGCGAAGCAGAAACAACTTGCTGGGAGGGACGAGCTGTTCGGAAAGCAAGAAAGCGCAGGGCAACTGCTTGTCTCCGACGCGCGTCTCTTGCTCTTACCGGTGCGAAGTTTGACAGGCAGTTACAAATGGGCGACCTGTCCGCATCTTTTGGAGCGGCTTCAGCGCGATATGGACCGTTCCGGCAGAACGGTCTCTTTTACCATGCCGCAGGTCGGCGATAAGAATATTCTGACGCAGGGGAGCGGCAAGATCTTTTTGGAAGAGCGTGGCTTTAATATTACCGCCGCTCCGGGTCAGGCGATAATCGATGCGATCAAACCGCTCATTTTTCATGACACCACCCGCGAGCGGTTATCCGGCCGATTGGCTATCCTGCCCGATGACGATTTTACCTGGTTTGCGCGTTACGGCTTGGCGGTGCAAGCGCGCAATCAGTTGAACGACAACAAAACAAGCAACAACCTCTGGTATGAAGAAACCCTTCCTCCCGACACCGTGATGTATATGGTGCTGTCGGAGCGCAAAGCAAGTATGGCCCAGGCCGCGATGGAACTCTTTAACGGGAACCCTTACCTGCAAACCGGCGGGAACGAAACGGTGGGGCAGGGATGGTTTGTGGTCAAGCCTCTGAACGGGGGAGAATCATGAGCCAACAAAGCCTTGCACAACGACGAGCGAAACATGCGCTGGACGAAATCAACGGTCTCAAAGAAAAGCAATATGGCAATTATATCAGTTACGTCAAAAGCCTGGGTCCAACAGTTATCATGAATGGTTTGGGTCAAGCTGCAGCCACTCTACGGGCATCGGCCAAAGGGAAGAACGACGATCCTCATGAGATCTTATATCAGCACCTTTCCAGATGGCTTTGTGGGGGGGATGAGGACAGCCCCTATCTTCAGGGAGACCTCCTAGAAAAAATAACCACTACAGATGAGAACTGTTACCTTCGCGCTCAGGCCGAAGCTTTGGCCTATTTGGAATGGCTCAAAAAATTTGCGAACGCCTTTCTTGAAAAAGGAGGCCAAACAAATGCGTCCGCTGCATCCGCCTTATAACTTAGAGGAATCCCTAAAATTTGACACAGGAAACGCCAGTCTCTGGTATGACAAATTCTGTGATCAATGGAAATCCGACTTCTCAAAATTGAAAGATCAGGGAAAAATAAAGTGGATCAACCAGGTCACAGCCAAACCTTGCGGAGATAAAACGGAAATAGAACAGGCCGGAGGTCGAATCAAGGATCTCCTTGCAGCCCATGGCCAAAAACCTCACCGGTTCAGAACAGACGGCCCGTTTGTGACCGGCCTGGGGCGTAGCCATCCGGTGGAAAACGGTTTTGCCTGGCATCACACATTGGGGGTTCCTTATCTTCCCGGCGCCGGCGTCAAGGGCATGGTCCGCGCCTGGGTGGAGCAATGGCAAGATGATAAGGAAACAGCCGCACGTATTTTCGGTCCGAAGGGAGATACCGCTCGAAAAGAGCTCAATATCGGTTCGGTCATTTTTATCGATGCACTGCCGGTCGCGCCGGTCTCCTTGAAGGCCGATGTCATGACACCTCATTACGCGCCATACTATCAAGACCGAAACGGTGGCACCTCTCCCGCGGATTGGCACACTCCGACTCCCATTCCGTTTTTGGTCGTCGCCAGGGAGCAAACCTTTCAATTCGGTGTCCTTCCCCGGAGGCCATCCGACCCACGCGATATTGAGGATTGTAAAACCGCCACAAAATTTCTGAAAGAAGCACTCGCATGGATCGGGGCCGGAGCTAAAACGGCCGTGGGATACGGGCGGATGATTGAAGTTCCAGAATCGGTCGAACCGGCTTCAGCCAGATCATCTCCGGAAAGATCCCCAAAACCGATGCGAGCCCAACATCAATTCAAAACCGGAGATAAGGTTGACGTTATACGAACTGAAGATCCCAATGGCAAAGGGCGAGTTTGGTTTCAGGCTACCGATGGGTTCGGAGGAATCGTTGTCCACGGGACACCACCGGAAGTTGAGATCGGGGCAACGACATCCTTATGGGTTGACTCTGCAAACGCCGGCTACAACTTCAGAACGGAACCCCCTCCGCCTGCGAAGAAAAAGCGAATCAAAAATCATGATTCTCGAAAAAAGGGGGGACAAAAGCGATGAATATTCTCCTCTGCCTTATTTCCGATCAGCATATACCGAATCTTTTATCGGTCCATCACTTCAAACCCGATCGCCTGGTTCTGATCGAGACCGGTGCGATGCGGAAGAAAAAGGCAGTCGATTATTTTTTGGGCGCGCTAAAAGTGGAAGGGTTGGATTATTCCGCCCGCTGTGATCGACAGTCGCTTGACGAGGAAGACACACTGGATGCGATCAAAACCGCGCTTAAAGCGGTTTATGAGAGATATCCGTCAGAGAAGTGGACGGTCAATCTGACCGGGGGAACAAAGCTGATGTCGATCGCTGCTTATGAATACTTCAAGGAAAAGGGCGCGCGCCTGATTTATATCAGCAACGCGAAACCCAACACCTTTCTGACGCTTGGCCCGGAGAAAGAGGAAGTGTCTCACCATCGCATTTCCATTCAAGCCTTTCTTGCCGGCTATGGTTTTGAATTCGGAAAGAAGGCGGACCAGATAGCCAAATCAGAAGAGCGCGCCCTTTCATGGTGGAATTGTGCGCGCATGATTGCTGCAGAAGCGTCTTCGGAGGATCTGCTTTCCTTCCAGGATAGTGAGAGAAATAAAGCCCGTCAGAAAGGGTACCGATTGGAGGCCGAACACTTCTCTAATATTTCGGATGAACTCAAGGAGACCATTGATACCACTTTCAATCTGAAAGGCCTTCAAGGAGATGCAGATAAATATATCGTCCAGTTTTTAACGGGAGGCTGGCTCGACGTCTTCCTCTGGGGCCTATTAGACAAACATAAAGACGATCTTGGCATATGGGACATCCGTCTCGGGATCGAAGTGACGAAGGGTGAAAGTAATAACGAAATCGATATTGCGTTTATGTTTAACCATGCACTGCATATCGTGGAATGTAAATCTGGAAACCAAGAACAGGATCCCAATACCGACATCCTATACAAGTTGGAAGCGGTAACGCGCCAATTTAGAGCCCTCCGGGTCCGATCTTATCTGGCAACCATGTCCGGGAAAGTATTTGACGGCACCGGAGAATTAAAAAAGAGTATTGGGAATCGTGCGGCGATTTATGATTGTACGATTTTTACAAAAAATAACATTCTCCTCATGGCGCAAAGCTGGCAAGATTCAGCCCGCATAAAAGAGTGGATGAGATTAAAATAATGGTGATCATAGACCTTTCTCAACTTTATATTTCTACAGGCACGGCCAAGCTTTCGGAATTTCCTCTTTACGAGGCTGAAACGTTGAAACAAGCCGGGCTCGGGGATATCGTCAAGCTTACCGGCGCCGCGCCGGTATGGCTTTACTTGAGGCTGGCCCATGCTCTTCATGGCAAGGCCAAAAAGCTCATTTATGATTCGCCTGTTACAGGCGAAGTCGTCATTTTCGACCACGATCCACACTAAAAAAACAGATCGGGTATACTTGCTCTTTGACAACTGAAAGGAGATCTCCATGAACGCCAATGCTACAGCCACACCTCCGGCGGAGCTGCCGCTCCTCCCCGTTCGGATGCTGAATGAGTTTTCCTATTGTCCCCGTTTGGGATATCTCGAATGGGTGCAGGGGGAATTCGCCGACAGCGCCGACACGGTGGAGGGGCGGTATCGCCACCGGCGGGTCGATCAGGGGGCGAAACGGCCGACCAAGAAAGATTCGGAGGAAGAAGAAAAAAAAGTCGTTCTCCACGCCCGGTCGGTGTCGCTCTCCAGCGAGCGGCTGGGGCTCACGGCCAAGATCGATCTCGTCGAAGGGGAAGGCGCCCGCGTGACGCCGGTCGATTACAAAAAAAGCAAACGGCCGCATGCGGCGAAAGGGGCGTGGGAGCCGGAGTTAGTACAGCTCTGCGCGCAGGGGCTGCTGCTCCGGGAGCAGGGGTATGAATGCGCCGAAGGGGTGATTTACTTCGTCGGCTCGCGCGAGCGGGTGACGATCGCTTTTGACGACGAGCTGATCGCCCTCACGCTGGAGCGGGTCACCCAAATGCGGCACGCGGTCGTTTCCGGCCAGATCCCGCCGCCGCTGGAGGAGAGCCCCAAGTGTGTCCGCTGCTCGCTGGTCGGCATCTGTCTGCCGGATGAAGTGCGGTTCCTGAGAGCGAACGCCGCCGGCCTTCCGGAGCCGCGTCCTCTCTTTCCGGCGTCGGACGATACGCTGCCATTGCACATCCAGCATCCGGGCGCGAAGGTGTCGAAACGGGGCGAGGTCCTGGCTGTCCTCCACGGCGAGGAGCTTTTAACCGAAGCCCGCTTGGGAGAGATCTCTCAGGTGGCGCTCTTCGGAGGGGTCCACATCAGCACGCCGGTGGTTCAGGAATTGTGCCGCCGGGGGATTCCGCTCACCTATCTCTCGTCGGGAGGCTGGTTTTACGGGTTCACCCATGGGATGAATCACAAGAACATCGATCTCCGGCGCCACCAGTTCCGGGCGGCCGAAGATCCGGGTCGATGTCTGTTGTTGGCGCGCCGGTTCGTCCAGGCCAAGATCGCCAATTGCCGGACGCTTCTCCGCCGCAATCACGAGCTTCCGCTGGATCAGCCGCTGCAGCAGATGAAATGGGACATCGAACAGGCCGGAAAAGCCGAGAGCCTCGAACAGCTTTTAGGCGTGGAAGGAATGTCGGCCCGGCGCTACTTTGAATACTTCGACGGGATGCTGAAATTGGCCGATCCCCTTTTCCTGGAGTTCGACTTCAACGGCCGAAACCGAAGGCCGCCGCGCGACCCGATCAATGCCCTCCTCTCGCTCGCCTATGCTATGCTGACGCGGGAGTGGGCCGTGGTGCTGCAGACGGTCGGCCTCGATCCTTATCTCGGCTTTTATCATCAGCCCCGCTACGGCCGACCGGCGCTCGCCTTGGATCTGATGGAAGAGTTCCGGCCGATCATCGGCGATTCGGCGGTGATTACGGCGATCAACAACGGTGAAATTACCCTGAACGATTTCATCAAGCAGATGGGGGCGGTGAGCCTGACGCCGGAAGGGAGGAGCCGTTTCATTCAAACGTACGAGCGGCGGATGAGCAGCGAGATCACCCATCCCATCTTTGGATACCGGATCAGCTACCGGCGGGTCTTCGAAGTCCAGGCCCGCCTGCTGGGGCGCTATCTCATGGGAGAGATCCCCGAGTATCCGGCGTTCGTGACGCGGTGAACCCGGGATGACTTAGAACAGGAGTGATTCACAATGCGGCATGTTTATATTGTGACTTACGACATTGCAAATCCGAAACGGCTTCGGCGTGTTTTCAAAACGATGAAGGGCTTTGGGAAACGTCTTCAGCTTTCGGTCTTTCAATGCGATCTTCCGGCGATCGATTTAATCCGGATGCAGGATATCCTGACCATGATTATCAATGCGGAAGAGGATCAGGTACTCATCTTCAATCTGGGGCCGACGGAGAGCTGCCCGATCCGATCGATTCAAACCATCGGCCTTCCTGCCAAGCTGGCGAAGCGCGCCACCCTGGTGGTTTGATTTTTTTGCCGACCGCACGCGAGCGGTTCGGTGACAAGTCCCACTCCAGAGGCGCTCGCAAGTCTGTTTAAGGTTGAAAAATTAGGATTTTAGGAGTGAAAATAGAAGGTCAAAAATTGAAAGTCCATCAAATAACGAATTGTAAGCCGAACCGCTCGTTTTGGCGCCTGAAAGAAACCGCTAATCACCGACTTAGCACGGGCGCTATTTCCGAAGAGTAAAATCTTCGGCCTCATTGAAGCAATGAATGTTTCTTCCCCGTTTCTCCACGCCAATGCTTATTTCCGAAGAGTAAAATCTTCGGCCTCATTGAAGCAAGAAGTACCGGGGCATTGATAGTGAGACCGTTTTTGATTTCCGAAGAGTAAAATCTTCGGCCTCATTGAAGCTA
>Ga0070733_10001431_pt1 | contig 17828 bp, 10 predicted proteins | sample Coa_R1_9_FD_66450 | JGI IMG/M metagenome (GOLD analysis project Ga0070733, IMG submission 66450) | Surface soil microbial communities from Centralia Pennsylvania, which are recovering from an underground coalmine fire - Coalmine... | ecosystem: Environmental > Terrestrial > Soil > Unclassified ... | reverse complement strand
CTCGATGAATTTCGCGCCTTCGAAGACTGGGTGAAATCCTTCCGCGTGAACTACGAAGTGCTAGGTGAAGTCCAGGAATACATCCGCGTCTGCGTGAAAATCGTGTAAAAGTTCTCGGAACTGCCGGTCTCCCGATCGGCGCAGTTCCTGGAGAGCTGCCTCGGCTGCCTCATGAGCGAGCCTTGCGCCAGCTCCGACACCACGACCGTCACATGGGTTTCGCAGGCTTCCTTCAAACCGTCATTGTTATGGTTGCGTTGCGGAAAGTTGGCAGTGCGTTTCAGTGCGTCGTCGAAAGCCGCACGGCGGCGCTGCACGTGCTGGACCGCGCACAACCGGACATCGCGCAGAATTTTTTTGCAGCGACCACGGAATCGCAGGGGCTATTGAACGGTGAGCCTTACACCGAAGGAACGATAGGCGCGCCGGTCTTGGAAAACCTAGGTGCCTATTTGGAATGCAAAGCCCTGGAAATCCTCGAAAAGCCAGGCGACCACGCCATCGTCGTTTTCGAGGTCCTAAACGCAGTGCTGCGCAGAGATATCGAGCCGCTTACAGTTACGGGTTCTCCGTGGCAATACGGGGGTTAGCTGCCCTTGACCTACAAAACGGGCGATCGAACGCTACGGGGCCCTCGCAAAGTTGTTCATCGATCATGCGCGTCGAACAAAGTCTTCGCGACAGCCTTTCGACCCCCTCGCTTTCGACGCGCCACTCAACCCTAGGGCGTGTGAAACGAATCGCGAGCCAGTCTCACTAATGGTTGAGTCTAGCAAGCCGGTACACTCGACGTTATGAGCTAGCTAAGAAGGCAATTGCACATAACCGGCATATGTTTTGGTTGGCAATTACAGCTAGAGAACGCTAATCCTAGGCTTTTCATCAACTTCCGGCTTCGTCGGAGTTGGGTACACGAATGCAGGTAATAGCCTTACCGGCCTGAGGAGCACGTCCTATGAAGGTTAAGATAGCACTCGCTTTCGCAGTTCTGTTGTTCGCAAGCGCAGTTCATGCGGACGAAGTCCCAACGGATTTAGGGGTGTTATATATCCCTAACGGGAGTGTGGTCACATCGATAGGGGAAGTGATTTTTGAAGGCATTCCGTGCCCGGTGGTGTCGTTTACCTTCGCTGACGGGACCGGAATGGCAGAAGACCAAGGGCCAATGGGAGCAATCGGCTCGATAAGCTTCACAACGCCGGTGGTCGGCTTGTCATATGACTGGTACGCGCCAGGCTACTGGAGCTCGAACGACAATTTAGGTGATGTGTATTTTACTCCCAACGATTACAACGCTAGCACGGGAACGGTGGCTTTCGCTGGACCGGGGATCACTTCCATCGAATGGGATGCTCCCAACAACTTCGGACTCGTGGGAATCGAGTCAATGACGTACACGCTTGACGGTCCGCCGAGTGTGCCGGAACCTTCGTCGCTGCTGCTCTCAGGAATGGGCCTGGCTGTGTTGATCGGCCTGACGCGCCGGAATCGCACGAAGGGCCAGAAGCAATCGGCTAAACCCTGATTCATCCTGAGCCGGATTCAGCAAATTGACCGAGCGGGAGCTTATTCGACTTGACCCCACCGCGAGGCTCTGTCAGCCCGGAGGTCAGTTAGGGTGACCGAAGCAGCCTGTGTTCTTAAACACTTTGCAAGACGCGCGCGGCGTCTTGGGGCCCTCTTGCCGATTCTAGGCCCTGTTTCTGATGCTCAGAGCTGTAATTCATTCCGGGATCACTTGGGGCGAATCAAAGATGGGTAGACGTGCCAGAAGTCGCCGCTGTTGTTCGTAAACTCGATACCTATTTTTCTCTTACCCCACAGTTTTGATTCGACGTACACGACGTGGCACTCACGCTCTTCTTCCGTTATCCCGTTGACGAGCAGCACGGTCTGGCCCCGCTTAAGCTTCGCATGCAATGCTAGCAATCCGCCGTGAACGCTCACCGCATTTGTCTCGGTAGCGTAGCGGAAGGGCCGGTTATTTGCGGTGCGCCCGTAAACGCGTACAGGAATGGACAACTGCAGTCGTTTACTCCGCCGTTGCATCCCAAGTTTCTTCACTTCTCGGCTCCTTGGGCAGCAATGGATTCGCCCGCCTCAAGGTTAGTTCCGCGCTTCGATTCCGGCAATAGTACTCGCGCCCAGTCCGCACGGATTACCTATTTCGAGTGGGATGGAATTGGGCTGAATACATTGACTTGAGTTTCGTTGGCCCCTAAGATGCGCGAGCAGAGGTAGCCCTCCTTCCTATGATAGGCAAGACAATTGGACACTACCGAATTGTGGCTCAGGTGGGGGCGGGCGGCATGGGTGTCGTTTATCGTGCGTACGACGAGCGACTTGATCGTGATGTGGCTTTGAAAGTTCTGCCGGTCGGTACGCTGGGCGATGAAAAGACGCGCAAACAGTTTCGTAAGGAAGCCCTGGCACTAGCGAAGCTAAACCATCCCAATATTGAAACGGTGCATGAATTCGGCACCCAGGACGATATGGATTTCCTGGCGATGGAGTTAATACCGGGGCAGACCTTGAGCCAGATAATCAAGGAGGGCCCACTCTCCCAGCAAGACGTCCTACGTCTGGGAATCCAATTCGCCGATGGACTCTCGGCGGCCCATGAACAGGGAATAATCCACCGCGACATCAAACCCGGGAATCTCATAATCACACCAGACGGGCGATTGAAAATTCTAGATTTTGGTTTGGCTGAACTTGCTAGGCCGCAAGCGGCAACTGACTTGACACAGAGCGTCACCGTCGAAACCGGCGCGGTTTCCGGCACCATCCCCTATATGTCTCCCGAGCAACTGCGCGGGCGGGTCGTGGACCATCGTGCCGACATTTTTGCGGCGGGCGCCGTACTTTACGAGATGGCGACAGGGCGCCGCCCATTTCCGCAATCGCACACAGTAGAACTGATGGCTGCGATCCTGCATAAAACGCCCGAGCGACCGAGTTCGATCAATACTGAGGTCTCTCCTGGATTGGACAGCGTAATTTGCAAGACGCTCGAAAAGGAACCGTCCAGCCGCTATCACACGGCGCGCGAGTTGCGCGCGGCATTAGATGGTATTTCCGCCGCAAGTGTGCGCTTTCCTCCAGCTTCGATACCTTCGTCATCCAGTGCGGCACAGCCGGCAATGACCCGGCCTGGGTCAGTTCGTTACGCGTGGATAGTAATGGCCACAGGCTTGGTTTCGATCCTTATCGCAAGTCTGTGCATTGGTCTAAACGTGCACGGAATCCGGGATCGATTGTTCGGCCGAACGCCACGCGACACGGTCACTCCAATAAACGTACGGCGTTCAGTTGCTGTGCTGGGATTTAAGAATGTCTCTGGCCGTGCGGACAAGGCTTGGATTTCGACAGCCATATCAGAAATGTTATCAACCGAACTGGCCGCAGGAGAGCAATTGCGGACGGTATCAGGGGAGGACGTCGCACACACAAAGCGAAGCCTCGCTTTGGCGGATACGGACGGCTACAGCCAGGACACGCTGCACAGAATTCACCAAAGCTTGGATGCGGACGTAGTTGTGACCGGTTCCTTTGTGACGCTCGGAGACAACCAGGTGAGGCTCGACCTAAGATTGCAAGACGCCTCGCAAGGCGTCACGCTTGCTTCGGTCTCCGAAAAAGGAACCGAAAGTCAGCTCGACGAGATGGTGAGCCGTGCGGGAGCGGAGTTGCGTGGAAAACTTGGTGCGGGACCGGTCTCTTCGTCGCAAGCGGCGGAGGTGAAGGCTGCGTTGCCGTCGAGTCCCGAAGCCACGCGCCTCTATGCGGAAGGGCTCAGAAAATTACGCGAGTTCGATAACATCCCCGCGCGTGATTTGTTGCAGAAGACGGTGCTGATAGATCCCAATCAGGCATTGGCCCACTCCGCCCTCTCGGCGGCGTACTCTGGCCTTGGCTATGATGAAAAGGCTCGCCAATCGGCACGCAATGCATTCGAGCTTTCAGCGCGTCTGCCGCGCGAGGACCGGCTGCTTGTTGAGGCGCGTTATCGAGCGGCCAATAAAGAATGGGATCACGCGATCGACAGCTACAATTTGCTCTTTGGTTTTTTTCCGGACAACTCGGAATACGGCATTTTGCTTGCGGATTCGCAAATCCGCGGCGGAAAGGCCAAGGACGCGTTGAACACGATTGAGGCCCTTAGGCGGCTTCCCGCCCCTTCCCGCGAAGACCCGCGGATCGATTTAGCCGCCGCAAATGCCTATTCTGCAATGGGTGATTTCAAACAAGCTCAGGCTTCCGCCGCCGTCGCCACTGCCAAGGCGCGGGCGAACAGCACGAAGTCGATTCTCGCGCCGGCGCTCTTTTTTCAGGCAGCGGCGTTTGAAAACCTGGGCCAGGCGAAGGAGGCAACGGGAGCGCTTGATGAAGCGGCGAGTATTTACAAAGCGGCGGGAGATCGAAGCGGCGAGGCGAGATCGCTCGAAGTCAGCGCGAACCTCCTCGCCGACCAAGGTGACTTTGCCGAGGCTCTGGCTAAGTATAAGGAACAACTTGCCGTCGCTCGGGAGATCGGAAACCGCAAGCTGGAAGCTTCCGGGCTCAACAATATGGCTATCTTACTAAGCAACCAGGGCGATCCAGAGGGTGCGCGACAGATTTGGGAGCGGGCGCTTCTCGGCTTTCGTGACATTAGCGACAAACCGAATTCCGCGGAGGTATTGATTAACATCGCGGGAGTTTTGATGGAAGAAGGAGATCTCGCCGGTGCGACGAAAACTTATGGAGACGCTCTGGCGATTTTCCAGGAGGTGAACGACCAGCATGGCGTTTCCACCGCGACGGCCGGATTGGGCACCGTCCTCGACGCTAAAGGCGATGTCGTCGGCGCCGAGAAGAAACTCGACCAAGCGATACAGATTGATCTGTCCAGTGGGTTGCAGAGCCCACCAGCCGATAAGCTCGTGAGCCTCGCCGATGTATTGCTGCATCAGGGAAATCTCGCGCTTGCGACTAAGAATTACCAGGATGCGCTCGCGCAATCCCGCGCCAGCAGCGACAAGACCGATACGGCGTATGCCCTCTTCGGTTTGGGTAAAATTGCGGTAGATCTAGCCGACTTCACGGCGGCGCGCAAGAACTATGATGAAGCTTTACAAATTCGAAATGAGCTGGGCGAAAAGAGAAATGTTGCGGCTACAGAAGTGGCCCTGGCGGAAATCGCAATCGAGGATAGCCATCCGGCCGATGCCGTGGCGCAAACTAGCAACGCACGCGCGGAATTCAGAAAATTACGCGATACCGATGGCGAGCTCGGCGCCACAGTTGTGCTCATTCGCGCGCTGCTCGCGCTGGGCAAGACCGCCGATGCCGCACGTGAGCTGAGTGCCGCGACTGGATTAGCGGCGAAGAGCCAGAGCCTGCCGATGCAAATCGAGTTTGCGATCGCCAGCGCACGAGTGGACACGGCCTCCGGAAAGTCTGCACCGGCCGTGGCGCATTTGAAAACAGCCTTAGCCTAAGCGACCAAGGCCGGGCTCCTCAAGTATCAGTTGGAATGCCGGCTGGCAATCGAAGATGCCCAGGCAAAGTCTGGAAAATCGCCAGACGCGCAGGCGGGGATCGACCAACTTGAGAGAGATGCAAAGTCCAAAGGCTTCGATCTGATCGCGCGTAAGGCGTCCGCGAGACGAAATCTCTAGCTGACCGTCCCTCAGGAACGCTCGGCACTCAGCGGTGCCGCGCGTCGAAACCAGTCGTCTTCCTAGAGCAGCTTCAGAGTACATTTCTCAAGCGAAAGCGCAGCATCCAAAACAGCGGCGCGCCAAATGCCAGCAAGGCCAGAGTACCGGGCTCCGGCACGGTCTTCTTTCCCGGTACGGTTGCCGAGAATTCGGCACTGGCTAGAGTATTTTCACTAAGGAAATCCGATCCTCCGAGTATGTTTATCGTGTTTCCCGCGTACAAGCCCGCCGGAGTTCCCGATTTGATATTGAAGCTGAAGAGCGCGATCGGTCCGCTGCTCTCTCCACCGGTAAGGAAGAACGGCGCGAATATGAAAAAGTCCGTGATATTCCCACCCGAGAGCACGGACGAACCAAACGAGAATGATTCACCGTTCAGGTCCACGATACCGGACCCGTTATTCGTTATCGTCCCGTCCACTGTGACGGTTGTGCCGGCAGCACTGATTACATTCGTCAGAGTCAGTTGCACTCCGTCCGCACGGGCAATCGAGGGCAGCAGCACGAATAGCAACGCCAAAGCAACAACGGTTAAGAGTTTAATCTGTTTCGCGTTCATGGTTGAGTCTCCTTGGATTTACAGATTGTTATGGCAGCGTGACCCGTAAACCGGAGCCCGCACTGCCGCCCGAATAGGTTTCGCTTATCGTTAATTCCCCGCGGCTTCCAGGCGCTCCCGCTGATGCCGGGAAGACAACTGTAGCCGCAGCCGATGTACCCGCAACCAGACTGCCTACGCCGAGCGGCAGCGTCGTGGTTGTCGCGGTGCCGTTCAGCCCCGCGGCAGTGATCGCCACGCTGTTTGCTGTTGCGTTCCCAGAGTTACTTACGTCGAGTACAGCCACATATTGATTGGTAGCTGTATTCAACGTCAGCGATTGAACCGTGGTTACTATGTTTATCACAGCAGTGGACGTCAGCGTGAATTGCACCTGCTGCGCCACGAATGCATTGCCAAAAACAGTCAGGTCGTACGTTCCCGCCGCGTAGCCGCTTGTGTTCAGCGAGTACTGATAGTTTTGCGCCGCGCTTTGGTAAGCGAAAGCCGTGGCCTGTTCCAATACCACCGTGTTCACTGCGTTTCCGTTCGCGTCGGTCAGCATCACCACGGAAATTCCCGCGCTGGCGTCTGTTACCGGTGTGCCCGGGTGCGCCACGGAAGTGAGTTGGAACTGAACGGGTATTGCCGTTCCTGTTACAAAAGACCGGGGCTCGCTCGCTAGCAAAGGCGCTTGGAATTGCAGCTGGCCGAGGCCCTGAGAGTTGGTCGCCCCCAGATCAACCGCCACAAATTCAGAGAAGCCTGACGTGCGCCCCTTCATGGTGGGGTCCACTTCCTGTAATTCGAATTCGGTAAAAATGTTTTGCCATGCATTGGTCCCGATAGGCGTGGTCAGGAATCCCGGATTGGTGATTGATTGGGCGGTGGAAAATCCGGTCTTCACGGCGATTGTGGGCGTCGTCTCGCTCGGGCACGCGATGGAAGCGCCGCTGCTACTCGCGCAGGTCACCTCGTAATCCACGCAATTGCCTCCCTCACCCGAATAGACGAGGCAAGTCGCATTCGAAAAAGCCGTGGTCGCCACTCGCTGCTTGAATGCGGCTTGCGTAATTTGCACCGCAGTCACCGTCATAGTGACCCCGGAGAAACTTGTGCCTGCGGGATACTGCGTCGTGAAAGCATGCTGGCCGAAGTTAAACGGATTGGGCGCCGTCGGGCTCAGTGGCTGCGTAACCGATTGAGAAGTAGGCTGCGCAGACGGAATTAGGCTCCCAAACGGCGCTGTAATCGGAATCGTGGCCACAACGGAGTTCGTGGAAGTTTGAATCACGGACAGCGTGCTGCTCGCCAAATTCGCAACATAGGCGAACGCGCCATTGGGCGTAATTGCGATCGAGTTGGGTTGGCTCCCTACGGGTACGGTTGCGATGACGGTATTGCTGGAAGTGTCGATCACGGAAACATTGTTCGAGCCCACATTCGACACATAGGCATACGCTCCGTCTGGAGTAATGGCTATATCCTCAGGCTCCGTCCCAACCTGAATCGTAGCTACTGTCGCGTTACTGGGGATCGAGATGACAGTCACGGTGCCGGGCGTGACAGACGCCACGTTTTGCGCCACGTAACCAAGAGTGCCACTTGAATTGAAAACCGGCGCGGCGTTCTCATTGAATCCCCCCGGGGGGACAGGAATGGAGAAAGTGGACGCAACTGTATTGGTGTTTGTGTTGATTACCGCGATTGTGCTTCCAGTGCCGGATGCGTAAGCGAGGGCACCGTTCGGTGTCACACTCACGTTGCCGACGGGGAACCCTGTCGGCACCGTTGCCACAACCTGGTTCGTGGTGGTGCTGAATACCGAGACGCTGTCAGCACTCGTGCTGCCATTGGCTACGTATCCGAACAACCCGTTTGGCGTTATCGTCACTGAGTTTGCCTCTGGGCCGACTCCGGTGATGGTTCCGACCAGCGAATTCGTGGCGGTGTCAATCACGTCCACGGCATTGCCGACCGCAACATAGATATGAGCTTGGTCGGGCGTGATGCCGAACGGATACGAGAGACCGCCGATGGGGATCGTTGCTACGACGAGATTGGTCGAGGTGTCCAGCACAGCGAGCGCACAACAATTGGGGGAGGTCACGTTGCCCACGTAGGCGAACGGCCCCGCAGAAGGCGCCGTAGATACCTTCGTGAACGTCGCAGTTACGCTTTCGCCCGCGCTCATGGTCACGCTGCAGGGTCCTGCGGCATTCGTGCACGCGCCGCTCCAGCCGCTGAATGTCGAGCCTGCCGCCTGCGTGGCAGTCAGCGTCACCGCAGTTCCAGCCGGGTAACTTGCGGTGCATGTCGCGCCGCAATTGATGCCGGCGGGACTGCTCGTGACCGTTCCCGAGCCTGACCCGGTACTCGTCACCGTCAGCACTTCCGAGACGACCGCGGGTAGCAGCGTGATTTGCACTTGCTGCGCAGCAAAGGCGTTCCCATAAACGGTTATGTTGTAAACGCCGGCCGCATATCCGAAGGTGTTCAGCGAATACACGTATCTTTGCGTCGAAGTCTGATAGGCAAACGCCGCAGCCTGTTCCAGTACAACGTTTGAGACAGGATTCCCGTGAGCATCCGCGACCATTAGCATTGAGATTCCCGCCGCCGCGTCGGTTACCGGCACTCCTGCGTGTGCTACCGACGTGAGCTGGAATTGCACTGGAATCGTGGTCCCGGACGTGAACGAGCGCGGATCGCTTGCCAGCAGCGGCGCGTCGAATTGGAACGTCGCCGCGCCCTCCGGGTTCGTCGCGCCCAGATCCACGGCCACAAACTCAGAGAAGCCCGAAGTGCGCCCCTTCATCGTGGGATCGATTCGCGCAAGTTCGAATCCGCTAAAAATGTTTTGCCAAGCGTTGGTCCCAATGGGCGTGGTCAGGAATCCCGGGTTGGTGACCGTCTGCGCCGTGCCAAAGCTGGTCTTCACGGCAATCGTGGGTGTCGTTTCGCTCGGGCAGGTGATCGACGCACCGCTCGAGTTCGTGCAGGTAACTTCATAATCCACGCAGTTCCCGCCCGCCCCCGTATACACCAGGCAAAGAGCCGCGGAAAAAGTGGTTCCCGCCACGCGCCGCGCGAACGCCGCCTGTGAAATCTGCACGGCGGCGACCGTCATATTCACGCCACTAAAGCTCGTCCCGGCGGGATATTGCGCCGTAAAGCTGTGCGGCCCGAAATTAAACTGGTTGGGCGCAGTAGGACTAAGCGGCTGAGTAATCGTCTGCGTCGTCGGCGCTCCAGTTCCGATCCCTACGTTAAAATCGTAACCAGCGACCGGGATAGTAGCTACTACGGTATCGTTCGCAGTGGAAATCACCGAAACGTTCGAGGCGCTCCAGGAGGTTTGCCACACAAAAGCCCCATCGGGAGTTACCGCGGAGCCATATGGAGTCGCTCCGACGGGCACAGATGCGACGACGGTGTTGGTCGCAAGACTCACCACTTCGGTGGTCGCGCCGTAATATTCACTCACATATCCGGTGGTTCCATCAGCCGTGATGGAAATCGCTAGTGGGCCATTGCTTACCGGAATTGTTCCGGTGACGGTGAAGGTGGCGGCGTTAATCACGTCAACCAGGTTTGAGGTTGTACACGCGACATAAACCGTTTTGCCGTCCGGGGTGATCGCAATTCCCTGCGGCGCCAATCCGACAGAAATCGTCATCGTAACCGTGTTTGTTGCTGTGCTGATCACGGACACGGTGTTGGAATTGAAATTCGTTACGTACACGTATTTGCCATCAGGAGTGGCGGCGGCCAAAAATGGATATAAGCCCGCGGGCACGGTCGCTATAACGCTGTTGGTTGCGGCGCTGATCACCGAGACAGCGTTCGACCCGTGGGTTGTCACATATATAGTGGAACTATCCGGCGTAATCGCAATACCTCCCGGGATGGATCCGACTGAAATCGTCGCCACGACTGCGTTGGTGGCTGGATTAATCACGGACACGGTGTCGGAGTTTGAGTTGCTTACGTACACGAAGGACCCATTCGGACTTACGACCGCGTCAAATGGCGCGGCCCCCACTGGAATCGTCGTAACTAGGCCTTTCGTTGAAATATCGAAGACCTCAAGAACGTTTCCACTCGAGATCGGCACATAAGCGAATGGCCCCGGCGAACCACTAGCTGATGCCGTCGTAAACGTCGCCGTCACGGCCTGGGTTTCGTTCATCGTAACGGAGCAGGTTCCGGTAATGTTGGTGCATGCCCCGCTCCAGCCGCTGAATGTCGAACCCGACGCCTGCGCGGCAGCGAGCGTCACCACCGTCCCAGATGTAAATGCGGCCGAGCATGTCGCACCGCAATTGATCCCCGCCGGCGCGCTCGTGACGGTCCCCGCGCCAGTTCCGTTCTTTGTCACCGTCAGCGTTTCGCTCACGGTTCCAGTAATCGTCGTGGATACGCTGGCGGTGTTGTTGCTGAGGTTCGGATCAGGCTGACCCCCACTGACGCTCGCGGCATTTGTCAGCGTGCCGGCAGCACTGGCAGTGACGCTGATCGTGATGGCGGAACTTGCGCCGCTAGCCAGCGCTCCTATGGTGCAGACGATCGTGGTGGTCCCGGTGCATGGCCCTGACAAGCTGGAGGCACTTAAGCCTCCGGGCAAACTGTCTGTGATAGCGACGCCCGAAGCCGCAAGTGGCCCATTGTTCGTCGCCGTGATCGTGTAGGTTAGGAGCGTCCCTCGCGCGGCCGCACTCGGGGCACTCATTGATATCGCCAGGTCCGCGCCGCCCGATGCCGGTTGGCCAAAAATAGCGATTCCATTAATTCCGCCTAACCCGGTCGTGGTGCTCAGGCCCAGCCCAGTGGCGAACTGCGATACGATCGCACCCGTCGCGATGTTGAACCTGTAAACAATACCTCCGACGTAATCGCCCGTCCAAAATGTGACCAGGTCAGGATCGAGGTTGAGACTGTAGAAGATTCCCGGCGCAGTAGCCGGTGGCATGTAGGTTTGAATCACAGCTCCGCTGGCGTTGATCCTAACGATTCTGTCCGTGTTAGCCACCAGGATCGTTTTGTCGGGAAGCTCACGCAAGGCATAAGCCGCCGGACCCGGTAATCCCACCGCGAAATCCGGATTTTGCAGGCTGTTGAGAAGATCGAAGCTCTTCACGGACTGGCTCGCCGACGTGTACAGCAAAGTATGCTCATCATCGAGCAGCTCGATCCAGGCAGTTCCCGCGTTCTCAGTGGCAGGATAGAACGTCGCGGCGGGTGTCGGACTGGTAGCGCCGGAAAACTTCAATACAGTCGCGTTCGTCGTGTCGTTCTGTCCGACAAGAATATTTCCGAACGGATCAACAACCACCGAGGACGAATGAGTTCCACCAGAGCCCAGAAAGCTGGGACCGGCGCCGCTGTTGGCGTATATTTCCGCGGTGTTGCAGACATTGTTGGTTGCGAACAAATTCCCGCTCGCATCGAACGTCATCCCTTGAATCGGGCACGATTCGTGACTACTGCTGAGAATCTGCACCAGCGAACCGGTGGCGTTGTACACGTAAACCATGTTGGAGGAGGTGCCGACAAAGACCTGACCCCGTGCAAACGGCTGTGCAGCGCCGCCGAAGACGGCAGTGACTTGCTCGAAGCCCGCGGGAATACCTCCCGTCACCACCAAATTGCAAGTTCCCGTGGCGCTAGCTGTGCAGAAACCTCCCATCCAGCCCTTGAACACCGACCCGGCGGCTGGGGTCGCAGTCAGCGTAAGGCTCGTGCCCGCCGTAAACGCTGCCGTACACGTGCCGGGACAACTGATTCCCGCGGGACTGCTTGTCACCGTGCCTGTCCCCAGCCCATTCGCCGCGATCGAAACAGTCACGGTCGGCGGCGAGCTAAACGTTGCGGTTACGCTTTCTGCCGAGCTCATCGTTACGGAGCACTCGAGAACCGCGGTGGAGGTGCACGGGCCTGTCCAGCCCGTGAATACAGAGCCTGGAACGGGGATTGCCGACAGCACCACAACATCGCCAGAACCGAACGACGCCGAGCACGTTGTTCCCGGACAGACTATTCCAGCAGGCGAGCTCGAGACTGAACCTGATCCCGACTCGCCAGGAGCAAATGCGACCGTAAGCGTGAATCCGGTATTTACAGCGACGCCTGAGAGCGCATAGCTAAGGGTGGGATTGGCGGCATCGTTAGTTGAGAACGTCAGGGTTCCCGAAATCGTACCGGCTACACCGGCGGCCGGACTGAAGGTCACTCCGATGAAGCAACTGGAGGCTGGTGCCACCGCAACTGTGCAGCCATTCGTCACGACGTAATTTGCGGTCACGCTCACGCCGGTGACATTCAGATCATCCAGGCCCGTGTTCGTGATGGACAAAACCTGTTCGCTGCTTGCGTGGCCTGCCACTGTCGTTGCAAAAGGAACGAACGCTGCGAGTATGGAAGCTACCGGCGTCATGTGCACTTTGCGAACGTGGGAGCCGTCCGCAATGAAGAGGTTGTGGGATGTATCCACCGCAAGGCCGAAATTCCCAAGCAATGCTTCAGTAGCTGGGCCGCCGTCACCCGAAAAACCTCCATCAAGATTGTTAATGTCGCCCGCGACCGTCGCGACGGTTTGGGAAACCGCATCAATCCGCTGCACGACGTTGTCGAGTCCTCCGCCAACAAAGACATTTCCGCGAGAGTCCAACGCGACTTCGTCGGGTCCATTCATACTCGCTGAAAGCGCGGGCCCGCCATCCCCGCCAAAGGTCGGCTCGCCGTTGAACGCTACCGTCGTAATCGTATGCTCCGTCGTCGTGTCAATCTTTCGGACGACGCTATTTTCGCTGTCTACAAAATACAGATTCCCTTCGGAATCAAACGCCATTCCGACTGGATAATTCATGGTAGCCGCACTAGCTGGCCCGGAGTCTCCTGTGTAGCCGTGTGCACCGGTGCCAGCGAAGTTAGTGATGATGCCAGTGGTCGCGTCTACGCGGCGGATTCGATTCGCGCCATAGTCCGCGATGTAGATGTCGCCTCCCGAGTCTACGGCAACCCCTGTCGGTGTGAGGTTCGCACTAGTGGCCAGTGCTCCGTCGCCGCACGTCGGAGAAGCTGCGCCGCACGCCAACCCATTCCCCGCAACGGTTGTGATGATCTGAGTCGTTGCGTTTATTTTGCGTACTGCATAGTCATATGTGTCCGCAACGTAAAGATCCCCGGAACTGTCAATAGTCATCCCCTGGGGAATGGTAAAGCTGCCCTGGGTGGCAGGGACATTATCGCCATTCAATGAACCGTACACTCCCTGAACCCCAGTGCCCGCGTAGGTCGTTATCGTGTTTGTGGTGGCATCCACCCGGCGGACACGTAAGCCCGCTGGATCGAGAAAAAAGACGTTTCCCGAGGAATCTACGTCAACAATTAAAGCGTCGATTATCGCCTTCAAAGCGGGCCCGCCGTCACCATCGCTTCCGCCACCCGCGAAATTGGAAATTGCCGGCGTCGCGCCAGCTGCGACAAGCCGCACCCTCTGATCGCCGGTGTCAACAATCAATAGGGCACCGGTTCCATCTTCGAAGGTCGCTTGTGGCGCGTTCAACAAGGAACTAGTTGCTACTGCTCCGTCACCACACCCAGTCCCCGAAACGCTGCAAACTGTGCCGGTGCCTGCGACCGTGGAAATAATGTGCTCTGTTGAGTTGTCCACTTTGCGGACGCGGTTATTCGAGGTATCCGCGATGAAAAGATTGTCCAGCGCATCCACGAAGACCCCGTAGGGATTACTCAAGCCAGCTTTATTGGCTGGTCCACCGTCACCTCCGGATGTGTAAATGGTCGTCGGGCTGCCTGCGTAGGTCGTGATGATATGCGTGGAGCTGGTGTCCACCTTGCGGACGACTGAATCGTAGGTGTCGGCGATGAACACGTTGCCGAACGAATCGACAGCAACACCAAATGGCGAATCTAGCTGCGCTGCGGTGGCCGGACCGCCATCCCCGTTGGCATTCCCCGCGGTACCTGCCGTGCCGTTACCCGCGTAAGTCGTAATGATATGTTCCGCGGAATTATCGACCTTCCGAACGACATTGTTATAGGTGTCTGCGATGAACAGATTCCCGTTCGAGTCTACGGCCACGGCTTGAGCTAAGTTCAGAAGAGCGCTCGTAGCCGGTCCACCGTCGCCCGCGTAGCCGCCCGGATAACTCCCGGATCCCGCCACGGTGGTGATCGCGCCCGACACCGCGTCAATCCGACGGATCCGGTAATTATACGAGTCCGCTACGTATAGATTGCCGTTGCTGTCTATAGCCAAACCTTCGGGCCTGTCCAATTTCGCCAGCGTCGCCGGCCCGCCATCGCCGCTGAATCCAAAGATGCCCGTGCCCGCATAAACACTGATGGTGCCTGCCGCGTTCACCTTGTAGATGTAGTTGAGACTCGGTACGGAAATGTACGTGTTCCCGTGAGTATCGCGGACCGCGGAGGCGACGCCGGGCAGGTACGCGGAGGAGGCGGCGCCGGAGTTGGTCCCGCCGCCGGCAATCGATGAAATCGTGTTCTGCGCGTTGGTACGAAGGGTAAAACATAAAACGAGCAGCGCAAGGCCAATGCAGACTTTAATGGACATTTTGAGAACCAACTCTGCAACGGAATTGCCGTTTCGTGCCGCGTGCAGCGTTCGGTTCATCGGCCCTCTCTTCGATTGCGATCTTTTCACGTATGCGAGTTCGCCAGTGCGGGATCGGCGGCGCTCATCGATCCGCGTCTTAGCGGGGAAAGTGGTGAAAGAACGCCCCTCTCACGAATCCTTTGGAGGCGTGTTCTGGCTTAGATAATCTCGGGGGCCGAAATAGTTTATAGAGAGATAACAACAGCTGTAGTAAAGAGATTCGCGCACTCTAAACCCATAGCGCTAGAAGTCAAGTTAAAATATGACTGCAAGAAGTGGAGTCCTAGCAGTACCGTCCTTGAGGCATGACTTCCTGCGAACGTGGTGCGTTATCGCGTAAGAGTCGAAAATTACGAATCCACGAGTAAGTACTCCTACGTTTCGTTCTGGATCTCAACACCTACAGTTTCCGCGAGCTCGGGCTAGTGGCTTTGAACTGTTCAACTCATGGATTTCGCGATGGCATGAACTGCAAAGGGTGATGAGATTTTCTTCCACATCTTCTCCCGGTTGGCTGCGCGGCTGCATATGATGAATCTGCAGATGCTTGGAACTTCCGCGCCGTTGGCGGCGCTCAAAACGGGCGAAAAACTAGCGATTAGATTGGGTAGCTGATGATTGTTTTCAATGGTTTGCGTCATTTTTTAATATTTGGGCCACTAGCGATTAGGATTTCGTCGCCCGCCGCGGCGGGCAGGCCCGCCTTGCGTACAGGCATGGCGTTCGTGTTGGCCGGCAGCGTTTCCTGGGCGGCAGGTAGCACCTCTACGGTAGGCAGGCCCGGCACGGCGGGCAGGCCCGGCACGGCGGGTAAGCGCTGCGTGGAAAACATGACTTCCGATTTGCTGGTGGGGTGGATCCAGCGGCCTTCTTCGTTGAGGTGGGCCAGGGCGCGGACGGCGTTGAGAATGTCCTGAGTGGTGAAGCGATGGGTGTCTGCCTCCTCGACGATGTTGCCGAGGGCGAACTGCAGGGAGCGATGGCGCAGGGGGAAAAGATTGAAGGCGTGGGCGTGGTGATAGACGGCGGTTTCGGATTTGATTCCGAAGCAGTGCATGATCGTCTGGGGACTGCGCCATTGTAGAAAGGCTTCCTCGATATATTCACGAGAAGGATGGCGGCAGATGGAGCATTTGCGCGCATGGCGTTCGAGTGGGGTGGGTTCGGGCCCTTCGATCCCGCGCTGCGGGATCTCAGGATGAATCGCGCTGTGGCGCGATTCAGAATTGCGGCGCGGTTTGGATTTGGCGCGTGACTTGAGCTTGGCTTTGCGGAGCGGTTTTGGAGCGGGCTGGCTGGTAAGGCCGGCTTCGGCGTCGGGGGGCGTCCTGGTTTCAACGATGAGGGGAATGCCGAGCCGGGCGGCGAGTTCGCACACGGCTTCGATCCGGGAATCGGAGTTTGCAGCATCGCGGCTTGCGGAATCGAGAGGTGCCAGGGAGTCGGGAACGGCGTCTGGCGCAGTGGACGCCACATTTTCACGGAATGCCGTGGTGGGAATCGAATCCGGAGCGTCCGGGGTGGCAAGGGGTTGGGTTGCGGCGATTTGCGCGGCGCCGGGTTGGTTTTTGCGCTCTTGTTCGGCGGCTTGGACTAGTTCGGCGTAGGTGCGGACTTCGATGTTGGGATTTTGTAGGGTGGTGAGGGCGAAGCGATCGTCGCGAAATTTTCGAAAACCTCTCATATTCTTTCTCCTGGCCCACGGTAGCATCCATGGAACGAAAATACAGCTGTACGGAGGTACGGGCAGGGGACGGGTACGTGAAAAAAGCGGGTGTACTTTCGTACAGGAGAGGGACAGTGCTGGTACCCACTGGCCGAAATGATTTGCGGGGTGTAGTTCGTTGTGGTGGGTGGTGGTGGAGCGTCTAAACCCGCACCCTTCAAAAACCGAAGGGATGCGGCACCCGGAAATTCAACGGCGTTCGTTTGGGTGGTGTGGAAGGGTTGGCCACCCGCCCAATTCCTTAGTTAATCAGCTAAGTGGTATCCTCCACACCGAGGAGCATGTCGGATCGCACGACCATTTTCGGTCTTGTTGTCGCGGGCTACGGGGCGGTGCTCGCAACAATTAACTCGCTCGTTCAGGTGATCGCTCATCGTCGGGATCGTGCGGACGTAGTTCTTCAGGTGCGAAATAATATGGTCGCAGATTTCCCCCGTTACGCTGGCATGAGATTGACCTTAATCACGGCGACCAATAGGGGGAAGCGGCCGGTCACAATCGGGGGCTTCTCGACGACGTTGGTTGATTCGCGGCATCAATACTTGTTGATGGATGTGCGACCCATACTACCGTGCCTGCTTGCGGAGAGCCAATCTGTCACGGCATTTGTAGATGATGCCGGGCGTGATCACAGACACGTTGAGAGTTACTACGTGTGGGACAGCGTCGGCCGGAAGTTTCGGGTGAATATCGTGCCCTGGCACAGGCGGCTCCTCTCAAATTTTCGTCGTAGGTTTAGCCCGGTTGACTGGTCACAGCAATAACGCGTTCACGATAAATCCACCCATCCGGCGGGTGCGCCACCCGCCTAAGTCTACTGCGTACACTGCAGGTCAACGTTGTACCCTCCGATGCTTGTCGCTGTGGCACCGAATGCGTTCACCTTTATCGCGCCGGTGCAACTCATATTCCCGGATGCCTTTACGGGAGCTGGACGTAACATAGGAGCGAGAAGATCCAACCACAACGCGACAGCAATAACCGCCAAGAGAAACTTTGTTGTTCGATCCATCTGAATCTCCTTTGCCTTTTGGCTATTTCTTCGAGGCGTGGCCCGTCTTTGATTCGGCATATCCCGACGCGAGCAGCGCGAAAGATAACGCACCCGGCGAGAAATTCAAAGTCTCCATCACTCCCAAGATCCAAAGTCGGAAAGGGTGCGCCACCCGCCTCTTGGGTTTGCCGTTGCATTTGCACTGGTGGGTGGCGAGTGGCCCACCC
>Ga0070733_10001430_pt1 | contig 17834 bp, 13 predicted proteins | sample Coa_R1_9_FD_66450 | JGI IMG/M metagenome (GOLD analysis project Ga0070733, IMG submission 66450) | Surface soil microbial communities from Centralia Pennsylvania, which are recovering from an underground coalmine fire - Coalmine... | ecosystem: Environmental > Terrestrial > Soil > Unclassified ... | reverse complement strand
GGTTCCGGGCGAATATTATCGGACAGGATCAGATGTTCGAATCTGCTTTCGGGCGAAGGAAAATTATTTATGCGGACTGGACAGCGACTGGCAGGGCATACAGGCCAATTGAAGAATACATACAGGAAAAGATTTTACCCTTTCTGGCCAATACACATACAGAAACCACGGTTACGGGAAAATATATGTCCACGGCTTATGAAGAAGCCAGGGAGATCATTAAGGAGCACGCACATGCAAATGGCGGTGACGTATTGATTTTATGCGGCAGCGGCATGACGGCGGCCGTAAATAAACTACAACGGATTCTGGGATTAAGGATACCGGAACGCATATCTGACTATTTCGGAAATGATTGCCTGAAACTTGATGAGGAATCGAGGCCCGTCGTGTTTGTGACTCATATGGAGCACCATAGCAATCAGATCAGCTGGCTCGAGACGATTGCCACGGTTGAAATCATTCAGCCGGATGAAAACGGCGAAGTGGATCTGGGTCATTTTAAAATATTGCTGGATCAATATAGGAACAGAAAAATCAAAATTGCTGCTATCACAGCCTGTTCTAATGTGACGGGTATTCAGTCACCTTATCATGAAATCGCCCGGCTCATTCACGAATACAATGGCTGGTGTTTTGTTGATTTTGCCTGTTCAGCTCCTTATACAGATATCAATATGCACCCCCAAAAAAATGGCGGCGATTTAGACGCCATATATTTTTCGGCCCATAAATTTCTCGGAGGGCCCGGCACGCCCGGTATTCTCATTTTTAACCGAAAGCTATGTAAAAATAAAATTCCTGACCAGCCCGGAGGTGGCACGGTCGTTTACAGCAATCCATGGAAGGATCATGAATACACACAGAATACAGAACAACGGGAAGACGGCGGGACGCCTGCTTTTTTACAGGCAATGAAAGCGGCTATGTGCGTCCGTTTAAAGAAACAGATGGGAACTGAAAATATCCGTAAGCGGGAAGAAGAGATGCTGGATATTATCTTCAGCCGGTTTTCAAAAATGAAGAATGTAAATGTACTCGCAGGAAATATAAAAAAAAGACTGGGTGTGATTTCATTTACGGTAGAACGAGCACACTATGCCCTGATTGTAAAAATTCTCAATGACCGTTTTGGCATCCAGACCCGCGGTGGTTGCTCATGTGCAGGCACCTACGGACATGCACTTCTTCAGGTGAACAAAGAAAAGTCTTACCATATTTTACATCAGATACGATCCGGAAATCTGCTACAAAAACCAGGATGGATCCGGTTATCCATTCATCCGACCATGTCGGGAGCCGAAATAGATTTTATTATGGATTCGATCGAAGAGATCGCAGGCCATTTTCAGAATTGGTCTAAAGATTATTCTTATATAGCGAAATCAAACGAATTTGTTTTCAACGGCCGTGAAACACAACCTTTCACAGGATTTTTATCGCTGGGGAATTTTCCTTTGTAAGTGCAATAGGTCGATATCCGGAAAATAAAATTTCGTAACGCCAACTTTCATTTGTGCACTTGTTGATCCGAAGAATAAAACCTGAGCTCAATCAGATCTGTGGGTACAGATTTGGAATTCCATTCAGAATGAATAGACAAGGCAGCGCCCAATGCAGATGCCTGTGCCATAGAAGCAGCAAATACTTCCATTTCCGGAAATCCGTTGGCCAGCAAATGCATGTAAACGCTATTGTGACTGAAACCTCCGTCTACAAATATTCTTTTAACGACGGAACCATTTATAACAAGGCGGGTGGATAAAATCTGCAGATCGACCAGGTCCGCGATCAGTTGGTGATAGGCTACCGTATCTGAATTGAAATCTGCCAGATTTCTTTTATGAAAAGCGAAATCATTGTTGAGTGAGAGATCGGATGTATTGGAATCCAGGGTACGCATGATTGCAGGATCAAAAACCATATCTGTGTACCTGAGAATATCCTGATTGAAGTGTTCCGCGATTCTTTTAACCTGCAGCCCATGTTCGAGACCAGCGTGTAAACGGGAAGCCTTTACAGGTTCTCCGGTATATTGCAAATAACACAAACAATCGTTTCTGAGCTCCTCGGCGGTGAGTGCCGTTTTATTAAAAGGGTTCATGCTGATGCACCAGGTACCGGTTGAAATCAGCACAAAGGGCATGGAAAAATTCACAAGGTAGGGTATCAGTGCCGCGGAGCTGTCGTGCAGGCCGGTGCCAACTTCGCATGGATAAAGAGTCTTCGGGGAAGTAAATGTTTTATTCCCATTTACTATGGGTGCCAGAAACCTATTCAGTTTTTCGTTCATTACCCAGGAATGATAATCATGATTCGCAAAATCCCATAAAGCCGTGTGGCACCCGATACTGGTCAGTTCCGAATAATATTTCTCCGTGATCAAAAAACTCAGGTATTGCGGGAGGTGTAAGGAATAAAATAAATTTTTGAAGATCTCAGGCTTTTCATATTTCATACGGTATAACTGGAGTCCCGAATTCAGGCTTCCCAATACCGGAGATGCCGTTTGAAGGCTGAATGTTTCCGGATTTCCATAATCAGCATAAAACCGTTCAGTCAGATATGTAGTAAATGGCTTGAGATAGTTGTACAAAGCAGTTAAGGGATTCCCATTTTTATCCAGATGGACGAAGCTGGCCCCATAGGCGGAGAAATTTATCGCAGCTATCTTATATAACTGCAGGCTGAATATTTCTTTTAGTGAATCAAAAACAAATGATTGCAAGCTTTCCAGGTTTTCGCAGGGAAATCCGTCTTCATCTAAAGTTTCAGCAAATTGTGCGGACTTTTCAAATACGATCCGGTATGATTCATCAAAGAGGAAGAGTTTTTTATTCGTTTTTCCAATATCAAAAATGGCTATGACGGGCAACGGTTTCATAATCCGGTGGCTACTGATTCAATACCTCTTTCTATGATCAGGCTTTTACGAATCTGTAAATTCCGGTATGCAGATATGGGTTGCAGTGCACCTCCCGATCTGATCCTGGATTCCGCCAGCAGGGGACGAACATCTGTACGGTAGGCCTGTTGTAAAATTTCCTGCGCCAGTGCCGTATCATTATTCTCCTGGGCATTCAACAACTCTTTTCTGTCGATGAGTAATGCCTGTGCATAAGCCATTTTGATGGCTTCAACCGATTGAATAAGATCCTCGATCGGATCCTTTACATTATGCGATGCATCAATCATCCATCCCAGGTCCCTGGCGTGATTCATGCCGCGGGTATCCATACCTTCCACCAATTCTGCAAATATCAAAAACAACTGGTAAGGATTGATGCTGCCAACCGTCAGATCATCATCTCCGTATTTTGAGTCGTTAAAATGAAAGCCGGCCAGTTTACCCTTCATCAGAAGAAGTGAAACGATTTGTTCAATATTGGTTCCCTGCAAATGATGGCCGAGATCAACCAAAGTGCCTGCCTTGTCACCGAGTTCCGAAGCCAGTAAATAAGATTGTCCCCAATCGGCAATGCTCGTGGAGTAAAAATTCGGTTCATAGGGTTTATATTCGATCCATACCTTCCAGTCCGCGGGCAACGATTGATAAATTTCACGAAGTGATTCCAGTGTATGCTCAAAGGCTTTTCTGAAATTCAACTGGCCGGGGAAACTGGAACCATCTGAAAGCCAGATCGACAAAGCTTTGGAGCCTAGCTCATGGCCATATTTTATTACCTCGATATTGTGCGCTATGGCCTGTTTTCTGACTTCCTTGTCCACATGGTGCAATGAACCGAATTTATAACTGTATTTCTGACCCGGCTGATCCTGAAACGTATTGGAGTTCACCGCATCGAAATGCAGTCCGTATTGGGCAGCCAGTGTTCTTACAGCTGGTGCATTTCCCGGAATATCCCAGGGGATATGCAGCGAAATAGAATTACTTGACTTGTTCAATGCGTGGATGATTCCGACATCTTCTATTTTTTCTTCAAGGCTGCGTGGTTCGCCACCACCCGAAAAGCGTCCGAATCTTGTTCCCCCGGTTCCCAAAGCCCAACTTGGGATGGCGATATTAAAAACGGACAGTTTTTGTAAAACATCATTCAGATTCGATATTCCTTCCCCTAGAAACTCAAACCGGCGTTTATGATTTGCCAACTCACGCAGATTGAGTTCATCTATCTGATGTTTTTCAAGGCGCATATATTATTTATAATTAGAAATTTATTTGTCAGGGTGTTTAACGGACGAATGCTGCTGCCAGGCCACCGTCCACATTCAACACGTTGCCGGTTGATTTATTTAACAGGCCGCCCGCAAAAGCCAGGCAGGCATTGGCAATATCATCCGGCAGTATTACTTCATTCAATAAAGTTCTTTTGGCATAATAGGCCGGTAGTTCTTCCACCGAAATTCCATATGCTTTGGCCCGTCCTTCGGCCCAACCTCCCTTCCAGATATTACTGTCGCTGATCACCGCGTCCGGATTCACCACATTCACACGGATTTTATCTGTGCCCAACTCAGTTGCTGTTAAGCGGCTTAAATGTAATTGTGCCGCCTTTGCAGTTCCGTAACCCGCATTGTCCGGACCGCTTACCAAAGCATTCTTACTTACTATGTTAATGATATCGCCTCCCATATCCTGTTTTTTCATAATGGCGGCTGCTTCCTGTGTAACCAGGAATTGTCCTTTTACCAATACGTCATAGAGCAGGTCCCAGTCTTTTTCCGAATGGTCACCAATAGATTTTGAAATGGATAAGCCTGCATTATTAACCACGAGATCTATTCCGCCAAAAGCCAAGATGGCAGCAGCCATAGCATCTTCGACCTGTGATTTGCTGGTAACATCCAGCGCAACCGTAGTGAACGCATCCCTGCCGAATAGATTTTTGAATTCTTCACCAGCTTTTTTTAAACGTTCGGCATTCATATCGTTGAGTACCACAACAGCACCTTCTTCCACAAATTTTTTTGCAATGGCTTTACCGATACCACCGGCACTGCCTGTGATGAATGCAATGCGACCTGATAAAGATTTTGGTTTTGGCATGCGCTGCAACTTCGCTTCCTCCAGCAGCCAGTATTCAATATCAAATGCTTCCTGTCGTGGCAGTGACGTGTATTCCGAAATGACTTCAGCACCCTTCATGACATTGATCGCGTTGATATAAAATTCCGATGCTACACGCGCTGTTTGTTTGTCCTTCGCAAAGGTGAACATGCCAACACCCGGATACAGAATAACGACCGGGTTGGGATCCCGCATGGCCGGACTATCCGGATGTTTGCACGCATTGTAATAATCCGCATACAATTTACGGTAGGCTTCAAATGCGGGATTAAGTTTTTCTTTTATGGCGGCGCTATCATTTAGGTCCTCGTTGGCGTCTAATTCCAACACCAGCGGACTGATCTTGGTGCGCAGAAAGTGATCCGGACAGCTGGTTCCCAAAGGTGCCAGACGTTCCAGGTCATTGGAATTTACAAATTCCAACACCCGCATATCATCTGTAAAATGACCAATCATTTTTGTTTTGGAAGAACAGAATCCGCGCAATACGGGAGCTAAAGCAATAGCCTGCTTTTTGCGGTCAGGCGCAGGGAGACTTTGCATTTTCTGTCCGCCGAAGATGGCTTCTTTATCAAAATGTTCCTGCAGGTATGCCGCACATTTTTCTATTGTCTCCAGGGTATTGAGATAACTTTCATATGATGTATCGCCCCAGGTAAACAAACCATGCGACCCCAGTATAATGCCCTGAATTCCCGGATGACTATCCAGGCACTCTTTCATTTTAAGTCCCAGATCAAAACCCGGACGTTGCCAGTCTACCCAACCGATCCTGCCATTAAATAGTTTTTCGGTTATTTGTTTTCCATCTTTTGATGCGGCAATTGATATCGCCGCATCCGGATGTAAATGGTCGATGTGTTTGAAAGGGAGGAATCCGTGAAGGGCTGTATCTATGGACGGCGCTTTGGAGTTTAAATCAAAAATACTATGATTAAAAAGTTCCACCATTTCATCTTCGAAAGCGAGTCCCCGGTAAACATTCTTCAGATTTCTAAGCCTGTCAAGATAGAGAGAAGCCAGGCCACTTTTTTTCAGCGTCCCGAGATCGCCGCCGGAGCCTTTGATCCACATCACTTCTACCGGTTTACCGGTTAACGGATCCTTATCTGTGAGTTTACAGGAAGTATTGCCGCCTCCATAATTTGTCAGGCGCAGATCGGCGCCCAATAAATTGGAGCGATATATCAAAAGACCCACTTCATCATCCGCTAATGCGGACGCTTTGGCATCATCCCATAAATAATTTACGTGTTTGAATGTTGTTGTACCGACAGACATAGACGATATTTTTATGACTCATTTTATTGAGTTACCGTAGCCGACGATGCTTACGGATATCATAATGGTTATTATTCCGGCTATTAAGGTAGCAATTGCTTTCCGGCTTACACCTTTCCATTCTTTTAATAACAGACCCCAACTGTTTGCAACGAGTATGATGAAAGCCATATGCAATATCCAGGAGCTGGCGCCATTTCCTAATTTACTTTCTCCCATACCATAAAAGAAAAATTGCAGGAACCAGGTGGTACCGGCCAGTGCACAGAACAGGTAGTTCTTCAGCAGGGGTTGGTTTTTGTTGACGTAATCGCCGAACGTTTTATTGCGGGCGTTCAATATCATACACCAGATCAAATTGGTGGTCAGTCCACCCCAGAGGATCACCACATAGGATACATTGTTTTGAAAAAGGAAATTCCCCTGTCCGGGGTGGGCGTCTTTCCAAAATTGGTTGGCAGTATCAGCCATATCCTTACCGGCTTCAATACCAAAGTTGAAACAGGCACTCAGAACTCCCGAGATGATGGCAACCAGTATGCCCAAACCGAAACGGTATTCCTTGTTATCTTCCACATCCGCTTTACCGGCAACCAGTTCTTTTTCCTTCAGCATACCTGCCTTGCCGCAAATGATTATTCCGACCACACAGATTGCGATTCCGGACAAAACCAATTGGCCCCAATGAGAATGCAACAGCGTAGTAAACGTATCCTTGCCGGGTTTTGGGAAGAAGTTATAAAAAACAGACGGGATGATAGAACCGAAAACAGCACACAGTCCCAAGATGATGGTGCTTCCCAATGACACCCCCAGGTACCTGACCCCCAATCCATAGGTCAGACCTCCAATACCCCAAAGCAAACCGAAAAAATAGGTGAGCCATACAATCTGACCGTTCGTTGCCTTTATGATTTCAGTGAAATGCGGTATGGTGAGCCAGGCAGCCAGTGGGGGTACAATGAGCCATGAAAATATTCCTCCCACGATCCAGAAGCTTTCCCACGACCATCCCCTGACTTTTTTATAGGGTATATAGAAACTGCCGGAAGCAAATCCGCCAATGAAATGATATATGATACCGAATATGACCTGCATGTATATGAAACAATTTAAACCTTATCAAAGACTTCCAAACCATTATGTGTTCCGGGTCTGATGGCTTTCAGGTCATTATTTTACATGCGGGTAACAAATTAAAGTCTTTTTCCTTCTACCAATTGCAGAAGTTTACGTTATGACTATGAAGAAGTCAATTGAATCGCTTTGTTATACTATATCGTCTCCCGGTCCTGGTTGTCCTTTTTGCGGTAACCGTTGAAGCAAGGGGGCAGGATGTATATTACGCCGCGGTGCAGGACATGAATATTTGGTATAACCCTTCTTTGAAAACCAACAAGTTAGCCGTTCTCCATGCTAACTTTCGCGATGTCAACTACGAAGGTGTCACCGCTTATAACAGCAAGGCCGCAACGCTTGAACTGCCCCTCACCACTTCTGAGAAAAAAGGAACCGATAATATTCCTTTCGTAAATCTCGCAGTCGGGATTAACGCCGATAATGCAACCAACAATGCCCTGAACGTTTCAACCGCTATGCTATCGTTATCCTATGCTCTCCCCCTGAATCATAAAAATACCTATCTGTCCCTGGGTTTCCAGGGAAACTACACATTCAGCAAAGTAGCCTACTCGGGTAGTTTTCCCGGCTCTTTCGATCAATATGGTGCCCTCGGTGCAGCTCTTTCCTCCGATCCCCTGCAATCGGGTTACCAGTATAATTATTTTAACCTGGGAGCAGGTGTGACACTGTTTCAAACCACTGCAGAAAAACAATGGTATATCGGCGCCTCACTGCGTCATATCAACCAGCCTTATACCGATTGGAGCTATTCGGCCCGTTTGCCAATGAATGCCGGAATACAAGCTGGATATGCAAAGGCCATTACCGATGTGGATGCCATCAATAGTTTTGGCATCTTCACCTGGCAGGGCGGAGTCCGTGAACAATTGATCGGATTATCGTACACCCGGATCCTGGATGACAGTTCCCGGTATGCTTTATCAGCCGGTATCAGTTACCGGGTTGGTGATGCACTGATTCCGAATCTCTCCCTAAAATTCGGGGATAATCGAATCGCCTTTTACTACGAATTTAATATCATCGGAAGCGCAGCGGCCGCCAGTTATAACCGTACAACTTTCGAGTTTTCCTATAAACTGGACTTGTGATTTACCCGGGATGCTGACAGGATCTGTCAGCTAAAATTTGTGTATGTACAGCTTGTGTATATAAGTAATCATTTCCCTGCTTCCCCAAAATAAATCTGCAATCTGATAAGTAATGAAGAACAAAAAGCAATAGAAAAACGCCGGATGAACTTTTGAAAATGGTATGATCCATTGTGATATTTTATTCTTTATGAATGCAGAATTATTAAAGAAAGCAGTAATAGAAGCTCCTATCAGCGCCCCGGCAACCAGGTCTGTCGGATAATGATATCCCAGGTACAGCCTTGGAATGATAATGAAAATGAAAGTATATAAGAGTGCCAGCAGGCCTGTTTTTCTTGACACAAAAAGAAAACCGGTTGAAAGAGATATAAACAGTGCAGCATGATCGCTCGGGAAGGAACTCATTTTCGTAAGTGACTCATTCATAGGAATAAATGAACTAAAATAAAAATCCGCATTTAAAAAAGGACGTGTCCTGAACGGTACCAGACCGGCCAGACCTAAAGCAACTGCCATCACAAAAAATACGGACAAAAGGGTTGCCACGAGTTGAATCCGGTTCTGTTCCTGATTCGGCCTCACCCTAAACCACAGATACCAGATCAGGATGGCAAAAACCCCTCCTTTCACCAGATTATCATCCGAAAAAAATTCAACTATGTAGAACACATAGAATGATCGGCTGAAATGTTTGAGAACAAATTCTAAAATTACCTGGTCAAAAGCATTCATGTTAGAGACTTTGGGTCTTTGTTTATCGTAACCTTATGGTTTGGCATTAAAAATATTCACGACGAAACGGGTACTATACTGACTTATAACTCGTTAAAACTATTGGTTCTTAAATTTAAACTAAACATATCTCAATTGCTAAAATACTGAAGAAAATATACGGATCAGCCGTGGAAATTTGATGCAGAGTTTGAAATATTTGAAGGACCGGATTCAACAACAGAGCAATTACAAATGAAAACACAGGGCGCTATTCCTACATATTCCAACTCTTTTGAATTAGATTACCTGGAGAGGAGGACCGATCATCTCCTTGTCTTTATTCCCGTCTTCCTTTTACTTGCACTGACCCTTCCATTTATTACCGGTGATTACTGGTCCGACGAAATTTTCAGTATGTTGATATCGCGGTCATGGTCGGTTATGCTGGAATATTTCAGGAATTATGAGAACAACATGTCTCTGTATTACATCACCCTTCATGTATGGACAAATGTTTTTGGGAACAGTGAAGCTGCCAGCCATTCCCTTTCGTTATTGTGTGCGTTATTCACGCTGCCCGTTTTTTATAAATTGGCGCGTGTGTGGCTGAACAAGAGCACCGCACTGTTGACTAGTGTATTGCTTGCGGCAAATCCTCTTTTTGTATTTTATTCACTGGAGGTCAGAAGTTATTCCATGCTGGTGTTAGCCAGTACCATTTCCACGCTGATCTTTGTCCGGCTTGCCCGGAAACCAGGTTTTGGGCTGGCTGTCTGTTACGGATTATCTGTTGTAATTGCCACCTACATACATTATTTTGGAATTTTACTGATCCTGGTACATGTACTGACCATCTCATGGAAAAAATTGACCAAGCCGCAAATCTGGTTCTTCTTCCTATCTGTCTTTGTGATTTTAACAGGTATACTACCCTTACTTATCTTTCAGCAGCAGAATAAAAGCCAGGTGGCATGGCTCACAAAACCTGATCTCAAATATCTGTGGTATACATGCAAAGATCTTGTGGGGGGCGGTTACGATTTTTTGATCCTTCTTTTTTGTCTGTTTTTCGTTGTGAAAAAAGGTTATTGGAAATATGCTTCAAATAACGAAGTTTTTTTACAAAGACTCGCCCTTGCATGGACCCTGGTACCCACCTTATTGTTATTTATATTTTCATATCTGGAGAAGCCTATTTTCCTGACCCGCTACTTTGTATGGTGTGTACCGGGCGCTGTGCTTTTGATGTCTTTAATCATTTCGTACACCGGTTGGGAGAACAGAAGTAAATCTGTTGTATGGCTCCTTTTGTCAATCATTATGATTTACAGATCTTATTCGTTTTTACATCGTAGGGGATCGGGCTATAAAGAAGCTGTTGCGTATCTGAATGAGACAGTCCGGCCAGGCGAATCCGTAATAACATATCCCTTTTATAAATCTTTTCATGTTTCCTTTTACCTGGATAAAATGCATTCTCCCAATCCATATGCAAAGCCCCAGCCCATCACAAGACAATCATTCCTGACAGGCGGCGGGGGCACGGACCCCGACCCGGATATGTCACTTATAAACGGGGTCGCTGAAAGGCCGGGGAAAATTTATCTCATAACCAGGGACATATGGGATTCACCTCTTTCGGATAGCATTCAAAACAGGATCTGGCTTCCCGAAATCGAGAAAATCATTTTAAGCAAACATCCAAATCAGCAGAAGATGATTTATGGTACCGGCACCCTGGATCCGATACGGATCATTGTGTATCAATGAATGAACCTACGCTCACTCAATCGCTTATTTTGGGCCGAAGGATGGCGCCTTTTTTATCAGAATGCCTGGTGCAAACCGCATGATCCAAAGACTTATTTTCTCGCCGCCGAATTTTCCAATATATGTTTCATAGCTGCCTCTGGAAATCGCTTTTAGTATCTGGACAGCCGCCTTTCCGGGTGTAAGTCCCTTAGCTATATTTTGCGACTGTTTGCCGAGGCTGGATCCGTCTTTTGTGATAGCATTCAATGCCACATTTGTTTTGATGTATCCGGGTGTGAGAATGGTCACTTTTATATTGTGTGACGATACTTCTGCACGCAGGCAATCAAAAAATCCATGCAGGGCATGTTTGGCTGCAGCATATGCCGAACGCATCGGTGTTCCTATTTTTCCCATCACACTGCTGGTCACCACAAAATGTCCGGCTTTGCGGGATAGAAAATGAGGTAAGATCGCCTTACTGATTGCGACATAACTAAAATAGTCCACTTCCATTACCTTTCTGTGTACTTCCATCGGTGTTTCGATTACCAGGGATCGCTGGGATATACCGCCATTATGTATAAGAATATCTATCTGTCCAAAGCATTGAATTGCCTCGGCCGTTTTATTTTCCAGCGAAGCGATTTCCGACAAATCCAGGGGAAGGATTTTAACCTGATCCGGATACCTGCAGGAGAGCTGAACCCTTTCCAGCTCGGCGGTTCTTCTTCCGGATAGTATAAGACTTGCTCCCCTGAAAGAAAATGCATAGGCCAGCGCTTCGCCGATACCTGAGGAAGCACCTGTTATCCAAATAATCTTTTGATTGAATCCATTATTCATTGTCCGATTTTAAATCAAAGTTCTTTATTTCCCGGAATCTACATTGGGATTTAAAAGACTCAAACGTGGCGGTGGTATCTCCGGGTCATTTCTTATATTTGCGCCGAAGTGAATAAGGTGATCCATCATTGCACGGTTATGTACCTGGCCCTGATCGTTCTCATCAGAATGATGGCCATGCCCATTTCACTGATCGACTATTCTCTAAATAAAAGGTTTATCTCGGAAAACCTCTGCGAGAACAGATTCAAATCGGAAGTTCATTGCGCCGGCACATGTTATTTACATAAACAATTGGCCAAAGGCAATGATAATGAGAACACAGAGAATCATCAGGCGACATTCAAAATATTAATCACCGACTTTTGTGAACCCATTGGGTTATATCAGTTTGGTTGTAATCCCTTACCTGTGGCTCATCCATTCTCCAGATACGCTCAGCGAATGACTGAAAATCATCGTGGCGGTCTTTTTCGCCCTCCCATCGTTTAAGAAACATCTCCGCATTTTATTATTATCCGCACACGGATCCAGCCAACCATGATCAGGTTGCTGAAGCGAGGTTAATCAAGCTGAATAATAGAACAAAAGCATGAGAAATATTTTTATTTTGATATCGATAGTCTTAAGTATTCCGGGATTTTCACAAAAAACAATTTCAGGAAAAATAATCGACAAAACAAATGGTGAGCCTCTGCAATATGCAGTTGTGTCGGAAGACCATCATGGCATTGCTGTAAACAGTGATAAAGACGGATATTTCCGGATAACCATTTCCAGACTCATTGACTCTTTGCATATTTCGATCATCGGATACCGGCCAAAGTCGGTTGCGGTTTCTGCTGCCGCAAATCACTGGATTGTCCAAATGGACAGGGGACCGGTCGACCTGGAATCTGTAACAATTACACCCCAGTCAAACAATGCAAGTTTTCATACGCTCAGTGCGATCGACCTGCATATTCGCCCGGTTAATTCTGCACAGGATCTGATGCGCCTGGTACCCGGATTATTTTTGGGCCAGCATCATGGGGGTGGGATAGCCGAACATATTTTCCTGCGTGGATTCGATGCAGATCATGGAACAGATGTAAATGTATCTGTCGATGATATGCCCTTAAACCTGGTATCCCATGCCCACGGGCAGGGGTTTTCCGACCTGCATTTTTTAATACCTGAACTCGTCACAAGTTATGAATTTGGGAAAGGTCCCTATTACGCAGATCATGGAGATTTCACGACAGCTGGTTATGTTGCATTTCATACAGCGGATGTATTGGATAAAAGCACCGTCAAATTGGAAGCGGGTCAGTTTGAGACCGGCCGTGCGATGGCTATGATCGACCTTCTCAGTGGAAAAGCAAAACAAAAAGGAGAGTCAGCTTATATCGCCGGTGAAGCCGCTTATACCAATGGACCATTCGACTGGCCTCAACATTTCAACCGTCTGAATTTGTTTGGGAAATACAATGTAAATATTTCTCCGAAAGAAAGATTGACGCTTACAATGTCCACATTCAGCAGTCAGTGGCGTTCCTCAGGTGAAATACCGGAACGGGCGGTAGACGAAGGATTAATTGGAAGATTCGGATATCTCGATAGTCTGCAGGGTGGTAAAACAAGCCGGAGTAATATCATTATGAGGTTAAGCTCTTCCTTTTCTGATAGCTGGTATATGCAAAACCAGTTTTACTATTCATGGTATGAATTCAGTCACCGTTATAACGACACGTTTTTTGCAGACGACAGTATAAACGGCGACCGCCACAGGCAGCAGGAGTCCAGGAACTTATTCGGGTACAATGGAAAAATTACAAACCATACCTATTTTAAAAACAATATGGATCTGAGTTCTTCCTTCGGACTTGGGTTTCAGTTCAATAAAATTCATCACAGCGAACTCTCCCATATAGATGACCAGTTTAATGTACTTGAATATTTGGAATTGGGGAATATAAACGAAAACGTTTTCAACGGCTATCTGGATGAAAACCTGCGTGCAGGAAAATGGTTATTGAATGGAGGTTTGAGAATGGACTTTCTCTACTTTGATTATGACGACCAGTTGAATCCTGCCATGCCATCCCGGAGCAAAGTTATTTTTAGTCCCAAACTGAATATTGAATATACAGCCAGCCAGGAAATTCAGCTTTATGTGAAAACGGGTAAGGGATTTCATTCAAACGACGCTAAAGTAGTCGTTGCAAACCAGGGCCGGGAAATATTACCGGCAGCCTACGGAATCGATTTTGGTATCAACTGGAAACCGGCAGATCGCTTATTTATTAATACTGCCGTTTGGTGGTTATATCTGGATCAGGAATTTGTTTATGACGGCGATGAGGGAACACTTGAGCCAAGTGATAAAACCAGGAGAGAGGGAATAGATTTGTCTGCCCGTTACCAGTTTAATTCCTGGCTGTATGCATTCCTTGATTTAAATTATTCTTACGCAAGGGATATACAGGCTCCTAAAGGAGAAAATTATATACCTCTCGCCGTTCCTTTATCCAGTGCGGGTGGATTAAATTACAAATTCCGCAATGGTATTAACGGGGCGCTCAGTTACCGATATATGAAAGATCGACCGGCCAATGAAGACAATTCACTCATAGCAAAAGGATATTTTGTAACCGACCTGACTGCTTTTTATACAAAAAAGAAATTCGAATTCGGCATACAGATTCAGAATCTTTTTAACACAAAGTGGCGGGAGGAACAATTTGAAGTGGTATCCAGACTAAGAAATGAGCCTGCGCCGGTGGACGATGTGAATTTTACCGCCGGAACACCGTTTTTTGCAAAATTGGTATTCGCAGTATTTTTCTAATGACGGAGGGGAAAATATTCTGAGGGCCCCTCATTAAATCAGGAACAGTATCATAATAGAAAAAAGATGACAAAAAAACAAAAGTCGAAAACGCTGGTATCAACAAAAATTGCGGCCTTCTCTATGCTGGCCATGCTGGCGCTGGGTTTAATTTATTTTCTATCGGTAGCATTTGGTAATCATACGAAATTACCAGTATTGGGTGAACCGGGTCATGTGGCAGGGGCGTTTTCTTTTGTAAACCAGGATGGTGAACGCGTGACTGAAAAATCGGTTCGGAATAAAGTCACGGTGGCGGAATATTTTTTTACATCCTGTCCTTCCATTTGTCCTGTCATGAACAGCAACATGAAAGACGTGTATGAAAAATTCAAAACGAACCCCGGTTTCATGATCTTATCACATACTGTGGATCCGGAAAGAGATTCGGTCTCCGTTTTAAAAAAATATTCCAGACGTTATGATGCGGAATCTCCAGGATGGCAGTTTTTAACCGGCAGTAAGGATTCTCTTTATCAAAGCGCCAGTAAAGACTATTTACTGGCTGTTGAGGACTCTTCCGATTCGAATTTCATTCATACCCAGTATGTGGCCCTATTGGATAAGAAAAGGCAGATCAGGGGATTTTATGATTTTACCAATAAAGAAAATGTGGCGAAGGTAATTGAAGCGATCCGGCAGCTATTGAAAGAGGATGACCAGTAAGCCCACCTACACGATCAGCCGATCATAAAATAAATTTGCGCAATCAAATGCTTGCATATATATTTGCAAGCAGATGATTGCGCATTTGCGCTTGCACTTAAATAAAACCAATGGAAATCAGGAGGGATGTATTTCAGGCGATCGCGGATCCGACCCGGCGGGAGATTATGGATCTGGTTGCTCACCGGTCGTTGAATCTGAATTCGATCGCGGAACATTTTGATGTCAGCCGTCAGGCGGTTTCCCTTCACATAAAGATTCTGACAGAATGCGGGCTCCTGGTTATTAAACAGCAGGGACGGGAAAGATATTGTGAAGCCAAATTCAGGCAACTGCATGAAGTATCTGACTGGATAGAAAAGCACAGAGTTTTATGGGACAAGAGGCTGGACAGGATGGACAGTTTATTAAATGAATTACAGTCTAAAGGCAAAAAACGAAATCGTTTGAATAAAAACAAATAATATGGAAAAACAAATTACGGTAACGCGTGTTTTTAATGCACCTGTCGAACTCGTCTGGAAAACATGGACTGATCCCGAACTTGTAAAACGCTGGTGGGGTCCGGATATGTTCACTTGTCCGACTGCGAAAATTGATTTTCGCGTTGGTGGCAAATCTATTGTCAGCATGAAGGGTCCGGAGGCATTTGATGGTGGGAAGGAACACTTCAGCATCTGGTCTTACAGAGAAATCATCCCCTTGAAAAAAATTGAATTTATACAGAACCTGGCAGATGCAGAGGGCAATAAAATGAATCCCGTCGCATTAGGTATGCCACCTGATTTTCCGGAAGACGTTCGTACGCTGGTAACGTTCAAAGAAATTGAAAAAGGTAAAACGGAAATGACTGTAACCGAATTTGCAGATATGGGACAGATGGCAAAATTTGCACAAATGGGACTGGATCAGAGTATCGCAAAAATGGATGCGATATTTGTTTCATAGGGTTTATATGCCGTTCAAGCCGTATCGCCGGTTATTAAATCGTGACAGGCAAAGGTGTAGATAGAATGGAATGGTTTTCAGTTCCTTAGTCCGGCATTTAAAACAATATATGTCGATAGGCTGACCAGTTACAAAATATTCATTTCGGCGGTTCTGAATTTTACTATATTTTCATGGGACTTCAGGATCTCCTTCGGAAAACGTACACGTGAGTTTATTCCTGACCACGTACCCTGCACGAATCTGAGTTTTCTTTTTGAATAGATTGTTTTCATTTCTTTAACACTGAACCATGCATCCGAACATTATTCGGGCAGGCGCACTAGCTCTGTCACTTGTTTTTGTAACAATCCTTTCGTGGGAACTTCATCTGAGGCATGCGGGCAACCAGATTACTTACGACGACAATGAAGCGTTGTGGGCCGATAAACGGGCGAGGGTTTACGAACCTGCTGATAAAGCCACTGTTTTCATCGGCTCTTCGAGGATCAAATATGATTTGGATATAAACACCTGGCGTGCACTTACCGCAAAAGATGCCATTCAACTGGCGAATGTGGGAAGCAGTCCGAGGGCGGTATTAACCGATCTGGCCAATGACCCGAATTTCAGAGGGGATTTGGTAATAGACATCACGGAAGGTTTGTTTTTTTCGGAAAGGGCTGTATACGACGGAACCACAAATAAAAAGATTGCCTATTATCATCAGCGGACCCCGACACAACGCTTTAGTTTCCAGGTAAATCATGTATTGGAATCTCAATTTGTTTTCCTTGATCAGGACAATTTTTCCATCGATGCCATGATGGATAATTTACCCATCCCGCCACGCCCTGGTGTTTTCCCCGGTGTTTATTTCCCAATGGGATTTTCTGCGGTGACCTTTGACAGACAAACCCGGATGACGCCGGATTTTGTCGCAGATACTAACCAGCATAATGCGGTAAGACGTATATGGGCCTATGGCCTGAGCCAGCCATTTGTTCCCCTGTCCAAAGAAAAAACGGATGCCATATTCAATTCAGTAAAGAGGGATGTTGATAAAATAAAAGCGCGGGGCGGGCAAGTGCTTTTTGTTCGTACGCCTTCGGCCGGTCCGTTCAGAGAGGCAGAAATAAAGGGATATCCAAGGGCTGTCTACTGGGACCGCTTATTGGCGTTGACGGGATGCAAGGGGATTTATTTTACTGACTATCCGGAGACATCACATTTTATATGTCCGGAGTGGTCGCATTTGACACCTTCGGATGCGGTCATTTATACGAAGGCTTTTGTTCTGGAATTACAGGAAAAAGACTGGCCCTCAAAAAATACTTCAATTGCCCAATAGTCATATGCAGGCTCAACATTTCATAAAAGCTGGAATACTTGCTGTCGTTTTTACCGTGATTGCAGCCGCATCATGGGAGATCCATCTGCGTCATATTGGAGTTGATACATCTTTTGATGATAACCGTGCGTTATGGGCATACACAAGGGCAAAAGTATATGAGCC
>Ga0070733_10001427_pt1 | contig 17846 bp, 18 predicted proteins | sample Coa_R1_9_FD_66450 | JGI IMG/M metagenome (GOLD analysis project Ga0070733, IMG submission 66450) | Surface soil microbial communities from Centralia Pennsylvania, which are recovering from an underground coalmine fire - Coalmine... | ecosystem: Environmental > Terrestrial > Soil > Unclassified ... | reverse complement strand
CTCCGCCCAAAACCGCCCTTTCCGTATCTCACGACAGACGCATCCTTCCCCCGACACCCCTTCCATCCAACCGCAAGCCTCCCGAACCCCGCTCAATTATCGCTCAAACCTGACTTTGACCGGGTCCTGTCGAGAGCGGCACTTTGCTTTACTCGATTTTTTTTTTGTGTTATCATTGAAGCCGTGTTAACGAGAGAAGGTCTACTAAAACGAGTCCTCGCGTTCGCCATTGGAGCCTTATTTCTCTTCCTGCTTGTTTTTACGATTCGATTTGTGCACCGGCGCAATTCGACGAATTCATTTGATTTCACCAAGGCCAGCGCGAATGTCCAGATCGATCACTTCTCCCTGGTCCAAGCCGAAAATGGGACGAAAGACTGGGAGCTTTTAGCGAAGAGAGCCCGGGTGTACGATAAGGACGCTAAAGCCGTTCTCGAAGGGGTACAGGTCAAGGTCTTCGGTTATCAGGGTCTGGGGATGAGCTTTGACGCCGACAAGGGGATTCTCGACACAACGACCAAGGATCTTTACCTTGAACGCAGTGGGGAACCTCTTAAGGTTGCGCTCAACAATGGATACACGGTTTATGCCCCCTCTGTGAATTGGCAGAATACAAGCCGGAAGATACTTGCAGATGGGCCGATCACCATCGTCGGGACGCGGGTCCGAATCAACGGCAAACGTCTGATCGTAGGTGCGGACACGGGAGACTTCCAGGTAATCGGCGATGTCGAAGCGAAGCTCCAGTAGAAAAATCCTCTTCTCCATTTCATTTGGATTTCTCCTTGCCGCCCTCTCGGCTCGTGCGGAATTGTCCCAACCCACTGTAGAAAAAGACGAGCCCATCCGCATCCGATCTGAGATCATGACCGCGAAAAACGCGGAAAATCAGGTGATCTTTGAACGCAACGTGGTGGCGACAAAAGGGGATCTTTGGATGCGGGCGGACAAAATGGTGGTCCTGTTCGTTCCCCCCCCGGCGACATCCCCGGCTCAGCGCACACCCTTTGCCCTCGGAAGCGGCTCATCATCGGAGATTGACCACATCGATGCCGAAGGAAACGTTGACTTGAAGCAGGGAGATCGCCGGGCGAAGGCCGATCATGCCGTCTACGACCAACGAGAGGATACGATTGTCCTCACAGGAAACCCGGAGGTCTGGGAGAAGTCCTATCAGGTCAAGGGAAAGAGGATGACGGTCTTTCTCAAAGAGAATCGCAATGTGGTCGAAGAGAGCCAACTGATGATTCAGAACGAGGACGAGGAGACAGCGACCCCGAGGGAAGGGAAGAAGCCTTCCGCTCCTTAGCTCCAGCCGTTTTTCTGTTGGAAGCGCGATCGTGCTCCTAGAGGCCAGGGGACTTGAGAAGACGTTCCATCGACGAAAGGTCGTTCGAGGGGTGGATCTCTCGGTCCAAACCGGTGAAGTGGTGGGGCTTCTCGGACCCAACGGCGCGGGTAAGACAACCATCTTCCATATGATGGTGGGCCTCGGCCGGCCGGACCGGGGGAACATCCTCCTCGACGGAGACGAGATCACGGCGGTTCCGATGTATCTCAGGGCCCGCAAAGGATTGGGCTACCTCCCTCAGGAGCCTTCGATCTTTCGGAAAATGACGGTCGAGGAGAACCTCCTGGCGATCCTGGAAACACTCGATCTTTCGGCCGCCGAGCGGCAGGAGCGCCTCGGCTCCCTTTTAGCCGAGTTTGGCATCTTGCACCTGGCCAAAAATAGGGCCTTTACCCTCTCGGGAGGAGAGCGCCGCCGTCTGGAGATCAGCCGGGCGCTGGTGATCTCGCCCAGATTTATTCTGTTGGATGAGCCGTTCGCTGGGATCGATCCGATCATGGTGGTTGAAATTCAGAAGATCGTCTTTAAGCTGAAGAAAAAAGGAATCGGCGTTCTGATCACGGATCATAATGTCCAGGAGACCCTCGAGATTACCGATCGGGCTTATATTATCAACGAGGGAGAGATCCTGGTTTCCGGAACGGCGGGCGAGGTTGCGGCGAGCGAGAAGGCTCGAGAGATCTATCTGGGAGAGCGATTTCAGTGGAAGGAGTCGCAAGAGGATTCGCGCGCGAAGGTGAAGAGGGATCATGAAAGCCAGGCTTGACCTTCGACTGACGCAGAAACTGGTGATGACGCCGCAGCTCCAGCAGGCGATCAAGCTGTTGCAGCTCTCCCGCTTGGAGCTCAACCAGGTGATCAATCAGGAGATTCTGGAGAATCCGATCCTTGAGGACAGTCTGGGCGAGGCGACGGATGAGGAGACCGGTGCCTCCGAAGGGGAGATCGAGAAGAAGGAGGAGCGGGACGAACATGCCGAAACCGCCGATTCGGGCGAGCCGGTCTCGCTTGAGGGAGACGGCCTCGATTTAAAATGGGAAGAGTACTATTTCGACGACGACCGTGAAAGTAGCGGGGGATCGTCGTCTTCAACCCAAGAAGAGCGCCCCTCCTACGACCAGACCCTATCCAAGCCGATCTCCCTGGTTGATCATCTCCTGTGGCAGCTTGGACTCTCCGCGATCACGGAGAAAGAGCGCGAGATCGGGACCGCCATTATCGGAAACATTGACGACAACGGCTATTTGTGCTCCACCCTAGAGGAGATCGGAGAGACCGTCGGCTCCACGGCGCTGCAGGCCGAAAAGGTCCTCCGGATCATCCAGGGGTTTGACCCGAGCGGGGTCGGCGCCCGAAACCTCGGGGAATGCCTCTTGATTCAGATCCGGCAACTCGGGCTGGGAGGCTCCCTCGTCGAAGGGATCATCACCTCCCATCTCGAGGACCTGGAGAAAAAGAGATATCCTCAAATTGCCAAGACCTACAATGTCGGCGTGGACGATGTCCTGAGGGCGGCCAAGGTGATCGAGCACCTGGAACCCAAACCCGGCCGTCCCTTTGCCTCCTCCGACAACCTCTACATCATTCCGGACGTCTTCGTCGTCAAGTCGGAGGGGAAATACGTGGTCCTTTTGAATGACGACGGGCTTCCCAAGCTTCGGATTAGCTCGTTTTACAGGAGCCTTTTGAGGTCAAAAGACAAGGTGTCGGATCATACGAGGACCTATCTCGAGGACAAGTTCCGCTCGGCCCTCTGGTTGGTCAGGAGCATCGAACAGCGCAACCGAACGATCTCCCTGGTCGCCAACAGCATCGTTAAATTTCAGCAGGATTTTATGGAAAAGGGAATTAGCTTTTTGAAGCCCCTGATCCTCAAACAGGTGGCCGATGATATCTCGATGCACGAATCGACCGTGAGCCGGGTGACCACGAATAAATACATGTATACCCCGCAGGGTATTCTGGAGCTGAAGTTTTTCTTCAACAGCAGTCTTCCGCGCATGGGAAACGATCAGGAGAGCCTCTCCTCCATCGTGGTTCGCGAGAAAATCCGAAAATTGGTTTCCGACGAGGATCCCCGGCGTCCGTTTCGGGACCAGGAGATTGTGGAGAAATTGAAGGCGGAGGGGATCGAGATTGCCAGAAGGACCGTGACCAAGTATCGCAGCTGGTTGAAGATACCTCCGGCCAGCCGGCGAAAACGGGTTTTCTAATAGGCGCCGTCGAGTCCGTTTCCTGAGCCGGGGGGAGGCGGATCCATGGAGGTCATGATCACAGGAAGAAAGCTTGAGGTCACCCCTGTCACGCCGATATGTCGAGGATCAAACCAGGCTCCATGGCTATGCGGGAATCGCGGCTAGGGCCTTTTTGATTCCTCAGCTTGAGAAGCAACGCCCCTCGGCGGGGGTCCCCGTGTACCTTGATGGGTGTCTCTTTCAGGCTCGGGAGGAGACGAACGAGATGTGCGCCTCGATCCACCGGGCAATCGAAAAGATCCTCGGACCGCTTCGTCGTGACGACAGGATCGCCCTCCGTCAACGCCCCCAAACCTCCGAAGGGAATCCCCGGTCTCAGGCGCGGGTTCTTCCCGCTCCCATCTCCGCCCGGCGCCGCTCGGCGCGCCTCCTCTTTACCGAGGAGCCTTTACGGCGGATGGGTTTCCATCAAGATGCCTCTCCGGTCTGCTCTGACAGAACAAAGCGGCGAATCTTAATCCTCCGGCGGCTCAATGATGAACCATTGCAGCGGCTGCAATCGGTCGGGTCAACATGAAAGCGGTACAATTCGTCATTATCAGCGGACTTTCCGGCTCGGGTAAAAGCTACGCGATACGTTACTTCGAAGATCTGGGATTCTTTTGCGTGGACAATCTGCCCCCGCAACTCCTGCCGAAGTTTATCGAGCTCTGCGTTCAATCCCGGGACGGTATCGACCGGGTCGCTTTGGGCATAGACATCCGGGAGCGGGATTTTCTGGGAACCTTCCTCAGCGTTTTCGATGAGCTCAGGGACGAAGGTTACCGAATGGAGCTTCTCTTTCTTGAGGCGAAAGACGAAGTGTTGATCCGTCGATTCTCGGAATCCCGGCGTCCCCACCCGCTGGCCCGGGAAGGATCCGTGATCGACGGTATTCGGCTCGAGCGGGAGCGGCTCTATGATCTGAAAAAGCGGGCCGACAGGATTATCGACACATCGGACTCCAACGTCCATCAGCTCAAGGAGGTCATCACCCGACATTATCTGGAGAAGGAACAGGGAAGCCGATTAAATCTCTTCTTGGTCTCCTTCGGCTTCAAGCACGGCGTTCCTTATGACGCGGATCTTCTCTTTGACGTGCGGTTCCTGACGAATCCGAATTTCATTCGGGAGCTCAAGCCTTTGACGGGCGAGGAGCCCCAGGTGGCGGAGTATGTGCTGGCGCAGCCCGAATCAAGAGTCTTTTTGGAAAAGCTCTTCGACATGATGAACTTCCTGATTCCCCTATACGAAAAAGAGGGGAAATCGTATTTGACCATCGCCGTCGGCTGTACGGGCGGACGCCATCGTTCCGTGGTCGTGATCAATCGGTTAAAAGACTACTTGAGAGAAAAGGGCCACCAAGTCCGGTGGCACCATCGGGATCTTAATCCGACCTAAGCCGGCGGCTTCCTGTCGGCTCACCCGGATCAAAGTCATGTCAACGTTTGTGATCGGAATGTCGGGCGCCAGCGGCTCGGTCTATGGATTCGAGCTGCTCCGGCAGTTGTTGGGAGGGGGCCATCGTGTCCACCTCACCGTGACGAAGGAGGCTCGGTTCATTCTCAAGGATGAATTGGGAATCCAGTGGGAAGGGGGGCCGGCGCAGATCCAACAGGCGGTTCTCAGCGAATTTCCTGGTTCGGAGGTCTACTATCATGATGAGCAGGATATGACGGCGCCCATTGCCAGCGGGTCAGTCCTGACGGATGCGATGGTCATTGCTCCCTGTTCGATGAAGACCGTTGCGGCGATCGCGAATGGAATTTCCTCCAATCTGGTCGAACGGGCCGCGGACGTGACTCTCAAGGAAGGGAGACCCCTGATTGTCGTCCCGCGAGAGACCCCGCTCTCCGAGATCCACCTGCGAAACCTGTTGAGGCTGGCGCAGATGAGGGTGAAGGTCATGGCGGCCATGCCCGCCTTCTACCATCATCCCAAAACGGTCCAAGATCTGGTACACTTTATCGTTGGGCGGGTGCTCGATGGCCTGAAAGTCTCCCACAACCTTTACCGGCGCTGGGGAAGTTGAGAAACAGGATGAAAAGTACGGGAGGCACCTTGTGGCGGGTGGTGAAGATCGGTTTTCTTTGCATCGCGTTTTCCTCGGGCTGCCAGAGCGCTCCGGCCCCGGTACCGCGCTCCGACTGGGCCGACGTGGTTCTGCACGCGACCGGGACCGGACCGCTGAACGGATCGGATTCTCTCGTCGAAACCCGGGTTTTGGCCATTCAAGCGGCGAAGGTTGATGCCTATCAGAAGTTGGAGGGGGAAATCCTTCAGATCAAGATGGACGAACGGCAGACCGTTTCGGACTTCATTCAGAAAAAACCTAAGCTCGGCGAAAAGGTCCGGGAGTACGTGCGCGGGGCTCGAATCGTGACCACGAGGGTGAATGTGCCTCAATCCGTTGAGGTGGACGCCGATCTGTTCTTGGGAGAGAACTTTAGAGCCGTGCTCGGACTGATCGACCATAAGCCTTCCCAGGGAAACGGAACCGCCAAGAACAAGGACGCCGCGCAATTCCGTCAACAGAACTATCACTGATGCCGACCTCCTCCGCAAAAAAAACCCTCTTTCTTCCGAAATTGAATCTCTTCAATCTGCAGGAGAGCACGGTATTGCTGTTGGCCTCGGATCCCAAGACCCCGTGTGACCTGCTGGACCAGATCGGCAGGATCTTCTTTGACCGGGCCGCGGTGGTCGAGAAGATCATCGAAAACCACTCCACGCCGCAGGAGACCCTCCTCCTCATGGAAGGGGTCGGGCAATATCGCCCGTGGATCGATGCGCGTAAAAGAAAATCGATCGAGCCGGCTGAAGAGGACGCGGAAGTAGAACGAGAACCCCAAAACCTGGTTTCGAGGATCCAGCAGATGAATGTCGCCGAGAAGATCCGCTTCGCCCTCAAAGGCGGAAGGGAGGCCCGCGCGCTGCTGATCAAAGATCCGAATAAGCAAGTCTCCCGCAGTGTCCTGGCCAGCCCAAGAATCACCGAACAGGAGGTTGAGCACTTTGCCCAATCTCCCAACTGCTCCGACGAGGTGCTGAGGAACATCTCTCTGAATCGAGCCTGGATGCGAAATTACGGCATCGTCCGTTCTCTGGCCGGTAATCCGAAGACGCCGATCGGTATTGCGCTGACGCTCATAAAGACCCTCTCGACGAAGGACCTTGCGGCTCTTGCGAAGAGCAGGAGCATCTCCGAAGCGCTCAGACGGGCCGCAGCCAAGATGCTTTCGGTTCGCCAGCAGAAGGGCTGAGCCCCTATCGCACCCGGCCCGGCACTCTCCCCGCCTCTTGCCATCCCGGCTGCTCCTCATCCCGATTATTGGACGGCGGACGTTCTCCCGCAGGTTGGAATCCTGCGCTACGGCCGGATCGAAAGGACGCATTTTCCCGCAACAAGCTCAGGCGGCGTTTGCGCAGAAGCGGGCGCTGCGTCGCGGGCCTCTTGAGTCGTCCGGCTTTCTTGACAAGGCAGGAATACAAAGTATACTTAATATCGTTGTTTCTCCTTGAGTCGGAACGAACCCGTTTGTAATCCTTCTACGGGATAATGCAACAAGGCCCCCGATGATAAAAAATTGCCAGGAAAAACGCGATGTGTTCCTCTTTGCCGCCGAGCAGACGGACCGAAGGACGCGCTTTATTTCGACGCATCGAGATGTTTTTCGCCTGATGGTGCGATCAGCGTGATTGTCGCTTCTTCGGTCCACCGTCCCAGATTCGGACGATAAACGATACTCTACATTTTAAGAAGATCGACGATGTTTCTTCCAAAAAATAAGCGGGCAATCGGGTTGGATATTGGTTCGGGTTCGATCAAGCTCCTGCAGCTTCGAGAGGGGAGGAAAGGATACAAGCTCGAGAGGTTTGGGATCAAGACCATCGATCCCGAGTTGATCGTCGACGGAACGGTGATGGACGCGGGGCGGTTGGTGGAGGCCATCAAAGAACTTCTAACCGAGCAGAGGGTTAAGATCCGGGATGTCGCGATCTCGATATCGGGCCATTCCGTCATCGTCAAGAAGATCACTCTGCCCGTCATGACCGAGGATGAGCTGGAGGAGTCGATCCGGTGGGAGGCCGAACAGTATATTCCCTTTGATATCAATGACGTCAATATCGACTTTCATATGCTGGGGGTGTCGGAAGGGGGAGAGGCCCAGGACCAGATGAGCGTGCTTCTGGTGGCGGCGAAGAAGGATAAGCTCAACGAATATACGGCGCTGGTCAGCGAGGCCGGGCTCAACCCGGTGGTCGTGGATGTCGACGCATTCACGCTGGAGAATATGTATGGAATCAACTATGAAATCCGCGAGGGTGAGGTCGTTGCCCTGATCAATATCGGGGCGAGCGTCATGAACATCAACGTTCTCAAGGGAGGCACGTTTGCTTTCACGCGCGACATCCCCATCGGGGGGAATAAATATTCCGAGATGATTCAGCGCGACTTCAATGTCAGTTTTGAACAGGCGGAGCAGATCAAGCGCGGAGAAACCACATCGGGGTTCGATCCGGCAACGCTGACGAATATATTTCAATCTCTCAACGCCGAGGTGATTAACGAAGTTCTTCGCTCCATCGAATATTTCAAGAGCACCTCCACCCACGAGAACCTCGAAAAGGTCTACTTAAGCGGGGGGACCTCCAGAATCCCCAACCTTGAGGCCCAAATCGGTGAAAAACTGGGGATAGCGGTGGAACTGGTCAACCCCTTTAATCACATTGAAGTGAATCCCAAGGAATTTGATCCGGAGTACCTCAAGCAGATTTCTCCCATGGCGGCGGTGGCCGTCGGTCTGGCGATTCGAAGAGGCGCCGACCGATGATCAAGATCAATCTTCTCGGCGGACCCCGGCAGAAGAAAAGCAGAAAAGGTTTCGAGGTGCATTCCTGGCTCATCGTGGGTTCGGGCCTTTTGGCGGTCGTGATCGTGGTGGTCGGCTATGTTTGGATCCTCTTAGACGAAAAGATCAGCTCCTTGCAGGACCAAAAAGTCCAGCTTTCCCAGGAACTGGAGATGCTCAAGAAGCAGGTTCAGGAGGTGGACCATTTCGAGAGAGACAAGAAGCTCTTCGAAGAGAGAATCGGGATCATCCAGAAACTTCGGAAGGTTCAGGCCGGCCCGGTTCATCTGCTCGATGAGGTGAGCCGGAAGCTCCCGGAGCGAGTTTGGGTGCTGAACATGAGCGAGCAGAACGGAAGCGTTGAGCTGCAGGGGAAGGCGATTACGAACTCGGAGATCGTCGAGTTCATCGAGAATTTAAAACATTCCTCCTATTTTCGGGACATTCAGCTGATCGAATCGAGGCAGAGCGTGGAAAACAGCGTCCCGGTTTACGATTTCAGGCTCAAGTGGACCCTCATTACCTAACCTTGGGGGATCGGTTGTGGATTTCTCGGGTGTTACGGAAAAAATAAAATCGCTGCCCACGAAGCAGAAGATCCTGGGGTCTGTTTTGGGGGCGGCCGTGGTCGGGGGGTTGTTGGTCTGGTATGTTTTTCTCCCTAAGACCGCAGACATCTCGTCCCTGGAGCAAGAGGTCGCGGAGCTGAACAATCAGATCGGGATCAACCGGACGAAAGCGATACGCCTGGCGGAGCTCAAACGGGAGAACGACCGGTTGCAGCACGAGCTGGCGCTGCTGAAGGAACAGCTCCCCCCCGAAGCAGAGGTGGAAATCCTTCTAAAGCAGGTCTCCGACCTGGGAATTCGGACCGGTCTCGATTTTAAGCTTTGGAGGCCGAGCGACCGAAAACAGAGCAAAGACGGGCTTTACACGGAAGTTCCAGTCACCGTTGAGGTTTCCGGGGGATATCATGCGCTTGGGGCCTTCTTCGACAAGGTCAGTAAGTTGCCCCGGATCATCAATGTCTCCGATATCCGGATGGGAAGTTCGAAAATCGAAAAAGAGAAGCTGTCGATCCAGACCAACTTTATCGCAACAGCCTTCGCGGCGACTAGCGACAAACCCTCGGCGCCGCCTCCCAAGGAGGCGAAGAAGCCGTGAGCCTATCGATAAGCCCCGTGCAGGTTTCGGTCACGCTGGTTGTCCTCGCGATGCTCTCCGGATGCGGAGGAGAAGTTCCAAAAAAGCAGCCGGAGCCTGTGACCTCCAAGGTGAGCGAGGCAAAACCCGCCCCGGCCCCCAAGGAGAAAGAGACTGTCGCCGGCCCGGTCGCCCCGGTCCCTTCTCCCGAGGCCTCCTTCCAATATAATCCGTCAGGCCGACGGGATCCGTTTCGCTCGATCATCGTGGTCGGAGAGAAGAAAAAATCCTCCGAAAACCTTCCTCCCTTGCAGAGGATGGATCTTTCGGAATTCAGGCTGATCGGGGTCCTCTGGGGTGGATTCGGCTTTAATGCGATGCTCCAATCCTCCGATGGAAAAGGGTACCCGGTCAGGGTGGGGACCCATATCGGGATGAACAATGGGGTGATACGGCGTATTTCGATCAACGGCCTGACCGTCGAGGAGAATTACACCGACATATTCGGGGAAAAGAAGATGAGGGAGTTTCATATGGAACTTCATACTGAAAAGGAGAGGCCGGAATGAAAGCCGCTATCGTCGCTCGGCTCTTTTTGGCCTGTCTCCTGCTGTCTCTCGTGACGGCCTGCTTTCCCAAAGGCGGGGTCAAAACGACCCGCGAAAAGGAAGGGGAGATTCGGGCCGTCGAGGTTCATGACTCCAGCGGGAAGACGGAGATCGTCGTAGAAGGCCCTCAACCGATGATTTATACCTCCTTTCAGCTCTCCGATCCTTCCCGCTTGGTCGTCGACATGGCCGGCGTCGCGTTCGGGTCTGGGGTCTCCGAAGTTGCCGTGAACAACGGTGTTGTGACCACCGTCTCGCCCAAGGCCGTCGAGGGGGCCAAGATTGCCCGGCTGGAGATCGGTTTGAACGCCTCGGTCGAGCCGACGGTGCGGACCGAGGGGACGCGCCTCATCGTCGAATTGGCCAAAGGCGCCGAGGCCAAGGCGGCCCCTGCCTCAGGGACCCCTGAGGCGCCGGTCCCGGCCGCAGCCCCTTCGGAACCTCGTCCCGACGAACCCTCTGGCGGCGAATCGCCTCCCGCGGCGCCGCCTCAACCGGAGAAGATCCCGCTGGCGAAGTCGATCAAGGGGATCAAGGTCAGCCAGGCGGAGACGCTGAGCGTCAAGGTGAATGCGGACGGTGACCTCAATCCCCAGGTATTTTACCTCGGGAAGAATCGCCTGGTGCTTGATTTCGTCGGGATTCAAACCTCGATGAAGCCCAAATTGATTCCCATCCAAGACAACCCGCGCGTCAAGCGCATCCGTATCGGAAAACATCCCGATCGGGTTCGGCTGGTCGCGGATCTGACCCGTCCGGTCTCCTATCGGATGGAGCACGGGAAGGATGGCCTCTCTCTCTTTATCGGGAACCAAGAGGGTACGGCGCCCGGCGGAGCGCCATCGGCCTCCGCGGCAATTCCCGTAGCCCTTGCCCCTGCCCCTCCGGCTGATCAGAAGGCGGGTCCGGCCCCGCAGACCGAAGGGTCACCGGCGGCCCCCGTCGAGCCGTCGGGCGCCATCGAGAAAGAGACGAAAGAGGTCCAAAACACCGCCACGGCGTCTGAACCGACCGCCCCCCCGGCCGCCGCTGCGGGCCCGGGGGAAAGCGCTCAGGGAGGGGACTCGGCCCCGCGACCTCCCTCCGACGAAGAGACCAAGGAGAAGCCCGCCCGAAAACAAGCTCCCAAGGGGAAGGTCACCCTTGAAAATGGTCTTTCTCCCATGGCATCATCGGGAACCGGTCCTCATCATTTCGTGGGTCGGAGGATCTCCCTCGACTTCCAGGACGCGGACATCACGAACGTGATCCGGTTGATCGCCGACGTGAGCGGCCTAAACATCGTCTTAGGGGAGGACGTCAAGGGCAAGGTGACCCTGAAGCTGGTCAACGTCCCCTGGGATCAGGCGCTCGACATTATCCTGAGAATGAATAACCTCGGCCAGCTCCGGGAAGGAAACATTGTGCGCATCGCCACCCTGGCCAACATCACGCGCCAGCAAGACGAAGAGGCCCGGGCCAAGGAGACCCAAGTCAAGGCGGAGGATTTGACGACCATGGTCATCCGCCTGAATTATTCCGACGCCAAACGGCTGCTGGAGCCGCTGAAGAAAAATCTGTCGTCCCGGGGGGAGTTAACGGTCGATGATCGGACGAACTCTCTGATCGTTAAGGACATCTCCAGGTATCTTGAGCAGGTTTCCGCGCTGGTAAAGACCCTTGACCTGCAAACACCGCAGGTCATGATTGAGGCCCGGGTGGTTCAGGTGAATCCCACCTTCGATCAAAGCCTGGGGATTCAATGGGGCGGCAACGTGCAGTCGATTTCCAACAGCACCGTCACGACCATCAACGGGGTGCAGAGCACGACCGGTCCCGCCGGGGTTCCCTTCGGAGTCACCGGCCCCGACTTCGCCGTGAATCTGCCCGCCTCCTCCAGCCAGGGCGCCCTCGGATTTACGCTCGGCCGCTTCACGGGAAACCCGTTCAATCTCGATTTGAGAATCTCCGCGGGGGAGGTGCGTGGGCTGACCAAGATTGTTTCGACCCCGAAAATCTCGGTTCTCGACAACCAGGAAGCGAGGATCGAGGAGGGAGAGTCGATCCCCTATTCGACCGTCTCTGCATCTGGTACGCAGACGATTTTTGTGGATGCGAGTCTCGTTCTTTCGGTGAAGCCTCATATTACCGGAGACCGCAGCATTATTTTGGTCTTGAAGGTTTCGAAGGACGCTCCCGGCGATACCCGCCAAGGGGCCGCCGGACCGAGCATCTTCAAAAAAGAGGCCTCGACCAATATTCTGATGAAGGATGGGGAGACGACGGTCATCGGGGGGATCTATGAGACGACTGAAGTCAGGTCGGTTTCGGGTGTCCCCTTTCTGATGAGAATCCCCTTTCTGGGGTGGCTCTTCAAGACGGAAGATCGTCAGCAGCAGAAGACGGAGCTCCTCGTCTTTATCACCCCTCGGATCGTCTCCTGAGGACCCGTCTCAAAACGGCGGTCGCGTTCCCTTGGCCGAGGAATGCTCCCATGAAAAATATCGTCCTCATCGGATTCATGGGCACCGGCAAGAGTGTGGTGGGCAAGCGCCTTGCAGCAGGTCTGGGCTGGACGTTCTATGATACCGACCGGGTTGTCGAATCCCGAACGGGGTTGACCGTCGCCGAGCTATTTGAGAAACAGGGGGAAGACTCCTTTCGTCTCTTGGAGCGGGAAGTGGTTCGGGAAGTTTCAGAAAAAGAAAATTGTGTCATCTCCACCGGAGGGGGTGCGCCGGTCCATCCGGAGAATGTGCAGAATCTATCGCAGAAGGGGGAGCTCATCTGCTTGACGGCCTCGCCGGAGGTGATCTTCAAACGTGTTGAACGAAGGCTCGGCGCACGTCCTCTTCTCCTCGGAACGGATCCCCTGGACCGGATCAAAACGCTCCTGGAGGAGCGAAGACCTTTTTACGCGCAGGCCTCCTTTACGATCGACACGACCTATTTTTCGATTGAGAAGATCACCGATGCCATCTTGCGCAGGATGAGATCTCTGGATGCATGAAATCCGCGTCAATCTAACCTCCGGTGGCTATCCGATTCGAATCGAACCGGCATCCCTTGAGTGCCTCGGGCCCACGCTTCGTTCGATGGGCGCCCGCGGGACCGTTGCGCTGGTGACCAACTCCACGGTAGACCGTTTGTACGGCGCGCCGGTTTGCCGGGGAATCCGAAAGGCCGGTCTATCCACCCTTCGGCTCAGGATTCCCGAGGGCGAGCGCTACAAGACGCTGCGCACCGTTAGGCGCCTCTATGACCAGTTCATCGAGCATCGTCTGGAGCGCCAGTCGTTTTTGGTGGCCCTGGGAGGGGGGGTCGTCGGGGATGTCGCCGGTTTTGCCGCGGCCACCTATTTAAGGGGAATTCCTCTCGTGCAGGTTCCCACGACCCTCGTGGCCCAGGTCGACGCGAGCATCGGAGGAAAAACGGGGGTCGATCATCCGGGAGGCAAGAACCTGATCGGGGCCTTTTATCAACCGAGGCTGGTCTTTATCGATCCCGGGGTCCTCGGCACGCTGAAGGGTCGGGAGTATCGAGCGGGGCTGGCGGAGGTGGTCAAATATGGTGTCATTGCCGACGGCGATTTATTCTCCGATCTTGAGAAGGCGGCCGAGCGAATTCTGGCGAGGGAACCGGATCCGGTAGTGCGCCTGATCGTCCGCTGCTCCGAAATAAAGGCCAAGGTGGTCGAGCAGGATGAACGTGAATCGGGAGTTCGCCGGATTCTGAACTTCGGCCATACCCTGGGTCATGCGCTCGAAACCTGGGGTGGATACCGAAAATACCTCCATGGAGAGGCCGTCTCGATCGGAATGGTCTCCGCGGCGAGGATGGCGCTCTTACTCGGGCTCCTCTCGCAAGAAGAGGTGGGGCGGCTCATGGCGCTTTTAAGCCGCTTCGGACTGCCCGTTTCCTTGCCAAATTTCAGGGTGGCGGATATACTCAAAATCATCGCCGTTGATAAGAAAGTGGCGCAGGGAAAGATTCAATTTATCCTTCCCGAGCATCTAGGACGCGTGACCGTCCGCGGTTTGGATCTGAAGGAAGTATCCGCTCTCATTAAGCAGCTTTTGAAGTAGAGGGTAAAAGAAAGGGCTATCAGCCACTGGTTTGGCGGCCGGACTGATAGCCCTCGTGAACTCCGGAGAGGGCATTTGCACGTCCTCGCCCGGGTCCTTTTTTTATGTATCACAATGAGTCGAAAAAATCAAGACGAGGGGGGGCCATGAGGAGGCTATCGATCATGGGAGGGCTGTTGGGGATCGCGATGTTGGTCGCCTCCTCCTGCGGGGACATCGGGGGGAGCGGCCAGTGTGGCGGCGCGGAGTCCTCAGGCATCTGCGCGAGTATCGTCAGCATTGTCCCGACCGATACGCTGAACGGAGTGACGACATCGGACGTGGATGCGACTCAAGACCCCTGCACGGCCACCGGTACGGGAACGGGAACAGGCAGCGCGACGGTGGAGAAATGGGGAGAACATGCGGCGATCGTCACTTTTTCCGCAAACCTCCTTCCAGGGGTGACCGCGCCCCCGGCCGCCTCGTTTGTCACCTTCAACCAGTACTCCATCGTGTATACCGCCAGCCCTGCGGGAACCGCCGGTCCGCCGATGGCCTCCTTTACAGGGGGGGCTCCTACGACCATCACGGTGACCACCACGGGAACGGTCACGGTGACCTTGACCCTGGTCAGCATCGCCCAAAAAAAGGCCTATGTCGCTGCGGGGGGGTCCCTGACCACGCCGTCGGCTTACACGGCCACGCTTACCTTCACCGGTACAGATGAATTTGGCAAGTCCGTATCGATTCAGGGGGAAACGCAATTTTTCATCGGAAACTATGCGACGTGCTAGCCTCTGGACCCCAGACCCCGCGGGGAACGCTTTTTCCCCCAGCGGTAGAGCCGTTCCGGGGGGCCGACGGTGTGGGTGAATATCAGAGACTCGGGGAAGAGGACTTAGGGGAGAGGACATGAAGGCTCGCTTGATTCAATCGATGATCGCCGCCGTGGTCGCCTCCGGGCTCCTGCTGGGGTGCGGAAACAATCCTACACCGACGCAGGTCGCCACGACCACCCCGACCTCTTCGTCCTCTGGCACGACGAGCGGTGCGGCTTCGGCCTCCCTTCCCGCGACGATGGCCCTCTCCGCAAACCCGGCCTCGGGCCTCAGCGCCCTCGGCAAGGCCTCGGTCGTGGCGACGGTCCAGGACAGCTCCGGGAAAAACGTCCCCGATGGAACCATCGTTAAATTCTCGATCGATAATAGTACCCTGGGATCGATCAGTCCCCAGGCGACGACCAGCAGCGGACAGGCCTCGGCCACCTTTACCGCCGCCAACATCGCCGGAACGGTCACCGTGACCGCGCAAGCCGGAACCGTTTCGGCGACCAAGGCCATCAGCATCCTTCCTGCAGCGGTCGGGAGCGTTCAATTTGTGTCGGCGAACCCGACGGTCGTCGGCGTCAAGGGGGCGGGACAGGCGGCGACTTCAATCATTACCTTTTCGGTCTTCGAGGTCAATGGACAGCCGGCGAGCGACGGGACGAGCGTCACCTTCAGTCTGAACGGTCCGAACGGGGGAGAAAGCCTTGCCTCGACTACGTCGTCGACTGTGGGAGGGTCGGCCACGGCGATCCTTCAGAGCGGTTCCGTGGCAGGTCCGGTGAGGGTCACCGCGAGCGTGGTCGTCGGCTCGACCACGATCCAGTCCTCCTCCACGGGGGTTTCGATCGGAGGGGGGGTCCCCTCGATGTCGCACTTCACTCTGGCGCCCTCCGTCCTGAACCTGGCGGGGCTGGCCTATGTGAACCTGCAGTCTACAATCTCCGCCTTCCTGGCCGACCGGTTTGGAAATTTCAACGTCCTGACTGGAACGTCGATTTCGTTCTACAGCGACTATGGCGCGGTCAACCGGAGCAGTGTGACCGATGCGAACGGGACGACCTCGGTTCCGTTTCGCACACAAGCCCCATTCCCGATCGTGCTGCCCGGGAGCAGCACCGCCGCCCTTCCGGCGGTCTTTACCGGGATGGGGGGGAGCGGCTTTCCCCTCAGTGGAGAGGCGACGATTATTGCCGTCACCCGAGGGGAGGAATGTTTTATCGACGTCAATGGAAACGGCGTCTTCGATCCGGGGATCGACACTTTTCCACCCTCCTGCGACATCGGGGAACCCTATATCGATTCGAACCACAACGGCGTGCACGACGCCGGTGAGTTCTATATCGACGCCAACGGGAATGGATCTTACGACGGCCCGAACGGAGTCTGGGATGGGAACATCATGATCTGGCTCCCGACGCACGTGACCTTCACGGGTCAGCCGGCCCAGATCCTTTTTAGTCCGGGCGCCTTCGCGACGGGTTCGGGAGGAACTCAAACCTTCAATCTCTGCGTCGCGGATGCCAATGGTAATTCCCTGATGGGCGGGAGCACCGTCGCGCTCGCGGTCTCAGGGCCCGGCACCATCGCGAACGGAGGACCCTTCACGGTGCCGGATACCTCGCTCGGCCCGAGCTGCTATGGCTTCTCCGTGACCAGCACCAACGTGACGAGCCCTTACGTCGCCCAGGGGGCTTCGATTACGGCGACCGTCTCCTGGATCGTCCCGGGACATGGGACGCTCGTCATCAACGAGGTCATTTCCGGGACGTTCTAAGGATTCCGAGGGAGTCCTCTTTCACAATCCGTTTCTCCCTCTTGCAGGGCCCCTTGGAAGCAGCGCCGGTTCGAAGGGCAGAGAAACCGGACGCTGAGATCGAAGGTGGGGGATCCCCCGGCGCAATCCCGGACGGGAGAGCTCCGGCGCGTTCGACATCCGGATCCCCTTGGGCGGGCGCGCCGGCTGCGCCGATCCGTGATCGCCTCCCATCGGGGCCAGGCCCCTCAACGGACGCCTCCCCAAGCATCTAGATTCTCTTTCTATAGGAACTCGGGCATGGGGCCGCACGCCGGTCCCGGGTGCTGCTCCCTTTCCCATGCCGAAACCCGCCTTTGATCCCCGCGGCGGGTCAGGGCTACGCCAATGTTTTAGATAAGGAGTGGTGATTGAAGTCTTTTCATTTTTCTCTGAACTTTGTTCCTGCGAATGGGTTAACCTTCGGGTGTGGAATTTCAAAGGGTCCATCCGGGCCTTCTGAAGGAAATCATCGTTCGGCCGATTCTCCCGGGGGAGCGGGAGCGCTGGGAAGAGCTGATGCGCCGGCATCACTACCTGGGCTTCTCGCGCCGGGAGGGGGAGTCTCTGCGCGATGTGGCCGAGCGCGCCGGAGAGTGGTTTGCCCTGCTTGGCTGGCATGCGGCGGCCCTCAAGTGCCGGCCTCCCGCACGATCCAGGTCTCAAGCGCTCTAAACGGCCATTTGGACTTTCCCTACGTGGGCCAGCTCTTCCGACTGACCCGGGAGCGCATCGACCTCCCGGGCGGCAAACCCGAACTCGAAGTGCTCTACGGCCTCACCAGCCTGAGCTCGCAGCAAGCCGGCGCGCGAAAGCTGCTGGGCTTAAGCCGCACCCAGTGGGCCAATCGAGAACCGCCCCCACTGGGTGCAGGATCTGGCTTAGGATGAAGACCGCCAGCAGATCCGCCGAAGAAACGGCCCGCGGGTGATGGCCACCTTGCGTCACTTCGCCATCGGACGGTTGCGTCGCTATCCAAACATCACGGCCGC
>Ga0070733_10001426_pt1 | contig 17861 bp, 18 predicted proteins | sample Coa_R1_9_FD_66450 | JGI IMG/M metagenome (GOLD analysis project Ga0070733, IMG submission 66450) | Surface soil microbial communities from Centralia Pennsylvania, which are recovering from an underground coalmine fire - Coalmine... | ecosystem: Environmental > Terrestrial > Soil > Unclassified ... | reverse complement strand
ATTTACCAGTATCGCGAGTACGCCGCAGCCGGTGGGTTGATCAGCTATGGAACGAGCCTTACTGACGCCCATCGCCAGGTCGGAATCTACGCTGGCCGCATTCTCAAGGGCGAGAAGCCAGCGGACATGCCGGTCATGCGACCGACCAAGTTCGAGCTTGTCATCAATCTCAAGACCGCCAAGGCGCTCGGCCTGACAATTCCGCCGGGAGTGCTTGCTATCGCCGACGAGGTAATCGAATGAAGCGGCGGGAATTTATTGGACTTATCGGCGGCGCCGCGGCGGCGTGGCCGCTTGCGGCGAACGCGCAACAGAAGTCGTTGCCGGTCGTGGGACTTCTCAACGGTGGGTCGGTTGACGATAAGCTTTTTGACGCGGCGGCGTTCCGCAAAGGTCTCAGTCAGACCGGCCATTTCGAGGGCCGTAACGTACTCATCGAGTACCGCTGGGCTGAGGGCCAATATGACCGAGTGCCCGCAATGGTGGCTGATCTGGTTGATCGTCAGGTAGCCGTGATCTTTACGTCCAGCACTCCCGCGATACTGGCGGCCAAGGCGGCGACCTCCACCATTCCAATCGTTTTCCTCGTCGGGGGCAATCCCGTCGAGATGGGGCTTGTCGCCAGCCTAAACCGATCCGGGAGCAACCTCACGGGCGTGACCAACTTGGCATGGGAAGTCGGGCCGAAGCGGCTTGAGATACTGCATGAGCTGGTTCCCACCGCTATCAACATAGCCGTGCTCGTCAATCCAGCGAGTGTCGCTCTAGCCGAGCCGCAAACGCGGGCTCTGCAGGCGGCGGCACCAAAGCTCGGACTGCAACTACATTTTCTCAATGCGAGCACTGAAGGCGAGATCGATGCCGCTTTCGCGGCCTTAGCCCAACGGCGTGCTGATGGGCTCGTCATCGTACCCGATACGTTTTTCAATGTTCGCCACGAACAACTTGCCGCGCTAGCGCTCCGGCACGCGCTGCCCACGATCTATCAGTTTCGCGACTTCGCGGCCGCCGGCGGCCTCATGAGCTACGGTACTAATCTGGCTGAAATGTTCTACCTCATTGGCGTCTACATCGGCCGCGTCCTCAACGGCGAGAGGCCCGCTGATCTGCCGGTGCAGCAGGCGACGAAGGTCGAGCTAATCATCAATCTCAAGACTGCCAAGGCGCTCGGCCTCACCGTGCCAGCCTCGCTACTCGGCCGCGCCGACGAGGTAGTTGAATGAGACGGCGCGAGTTCATCGTGGCATTAGGCGGCGCGGCGATTTGGCCAGTTGCGGTGCGCGCTCAGCAGCAGCCAACGCCCTTAAAGCCGATGATCCTGAAACCAATGCCGGTGGTCGCGTTCGTGAACCCCAGCGCGTCCACGCCGTTCATGGAGGCCTCTGTTCGGCAGGGTCTAAGCGAAAGCGGCTACATCGAGGGTCAGAACGTCAAAGCCGAATTCCATTGGCTGGAAAACGTTGATCAACTTCGGACGATAGTGGCCGATCTGGTGCGGCGACAGGTAAGCGTGATCGCAGCGTCCACTGTTCCGGCAGCGCTAGCAGCCAAAGCTGCGACCACGACCATCCCGATTGTGTTTCAGATGGCTGGTGACCCGGTCAAGCTTGGTCTCGTGGCCAGCCTAAGCCGGCCGGGCGGCAACATTACTGGCGTGACCCAGTTGGCTTCGGAGTTGGTGTCGAAACGAGTGGGGCTGCTTCACGATCTTATCCCCACTGCCACAACAATCGGCTTTCTGGTGAACCCGGCCGATCCGAGAGCCGAGGCCCAAACAAAAGAAGTACGGGAGGCTGCGAGGGAGTTCGGATTGCAAGTCCAAGTTCTGGATGCCACTTCGGATACTGCAGTCGATATAGCATTTGCGAACTTGCCCGGACCTCGGGCGGCAGGGTTGTTGGTCGGGAGCGGCATTTTGTTCCGCAGGCAGGCCGAACATTTGCCGTCGTTAGAAGCTCGGTATGCGATGCCCGTGATCTATCAGTATCGTGAGTACGTCGAAGCTGGTGGTCTAATCAGTTACGGAGCAAGCCTTACCGATACCTATCGCCAAATGGGTGTCTATGCTGGCCGCGTTCTCAAGGGCGAGAAGCCCGCAGACATGCCGGTGATGCGGCCGACCAAGTTCGAGCTGGTGATCAACCTCAAGACCGCCAAGGCGCTCGGCTTGACAATTCCACCGGGAGTGCTGGCTATCGCCGACGAGGTGATCGAATGAGAAGGCGGGAGTTCATCACGGCATTCAGCGGCGCGGCGGCGGCGTGGCCGCTCGGTGCGTTGGCACAGCAACCAACACCCTCGAAGCCAATGCCGGTGGTCGGGGTCATCGTTTCCGGCGTGACCACTGCGTTCATTGAGGCCGCCATTCGACAGGGTTTAAGCGAAACCGGTCGCATCGAGGACCAGAACGTCAAGGCCGAATTTCATTGGGTGGAGAACGTCGATCAGCTTCCGCAGATGGCAGCCGATCTGGCGCGCCGACAGGTAAGCGTGATCGTAGGGGCTGGCCTTCCTGCAGCCCTCGCAGCCAAAGCTGCGACCGCGACAATTCCGATTGTGTTTGAGACGGCTGGTGACCCGGTCCAAGTTGGTCTTGTAGCCAGCCTAAATCGGCCGGGGGGCAACATTACCGGCGTGACCCAGCTGGCTTCCGACTTGGTGTCGAAACGAGTGGGGCTGCTGCACGATTTGATCCCTGCGGCCTCGACTATCGGCTTCTTGGTGAACCCGACCGACCCGAGAGCCGAGGCCCAGACAAAACAGATGCGGGAGGCCGCGAGGGAGTTCGGACTGCAGGTCCAAATCCTAGATGCCAGTTCAGTGGCTGCAGTTAATACAGCATTTGCAAATATGCCCGGACTGAAGGCAGGCGGGTTGCTAGTGGGGAGTGGCGTATTGTTCCGCAGGCAGGGTGAAGGGCTCCCCTCGTTGGAGGCTCGGTATGGGATGCCGGTGATCTATCAGTATCGTGAGTACGTCGAAGCGGGTGGTCTGATCAGCTATGGAGCAAGCCTTGCCGATACCTATCGCCAAGTCGGCATCTACGTTGGTCGCGTTCTCAAGGGCGAGAAGCCCGCAGACATGCCGGTCATGCGACCGACCAAATTCGAATTGGTGATCAACCTCAAGACCGCAAAGGCGCTCGGTCTGACAATTCCGCCGGGAGTGCTTGCCATTGCCGACGAGGTTATCGAATGAGGCGGCGGGAGTTCATTGCAGGTTTGAGCGCTGCATCAGCGTGGCCGCTGGCGGCGCGGGCCCAGCAAGCGGGTCGCGTGCGGCGGATCGGCGTGCTCATGGGGCCGGGCGAAAACGATCCTGAGGGAAAGGTTCAACTTTTAGCATTCGCCAGTGGACTTGCTGAGGCTGGTTGGACCGATGGCCGCAATCTGCAGATGGACGTTCGTTGGACCGCCGGCAACCTTGACCGGATGCGGATGTTTGCGAAGGAGTTGGTCGACCTGCAGCCCGACGCGATCCTCGTTCACTCAACTCCAGTGACCGCTGCGCTGCAGCGGGAGACGCGGACGATCCCGACCGTATTTGCACTTGTTGGCGACCCGATCGGCGCTGGCTTCGTCGCGAGCTTAGCCTCCCCGGGCGGGAATATCACCGGCTTCCTCCCCCAAGAAGCGGCAATAACAGGCAAGTGGCTGGAGTTGCTCACGGAGATCGCGCCGGGCATCAAGCGGGCTGCACTCATGTTTAACTCCGACACTACGGCCGGCAGCGGATCATATTATTTTCCCGCATTCGAGGCGGCGGCCCGATCGCTCAACGTGGAGCCTATCACAGCGGCGGTTCGCAGCGACGCCGAAATCGAAACGGTCATAACCTCGCTTGGGCACGAGCCACGAGGCGGCCTCGTCTTTCCACCGGATATTTTTATAGCCGCCCATCGCGTGCCAATCATATTACTGGCGGCCCGAAACAAGGTACCGGCGATCTATCGGGACGCTTTCTTTGTCAAAGACGGCGGGTTGCTTTCTTACGGACCAGACCTCGCGGATATATTTCGTCGCTCGGCCTCCTATGTTGATCGTATTCTACGTGGCGCAAAGCCGGCGGACCTGCCGGTACAGTTGCCGGTCAAATTTCAGATGACCGTCAACCTGAAGACCGCAAAGACCCTCGGCCTAACCGTTTCGCCGACGCTGCTCGCCCGTGCCGACGAGGTCATTGAATGAGGCGAAGGGAACTCATCTGTCTCGCTGGCGCTGCGGCAGCATGGCCGCTGGTGGCGCGGGCGCAGCAGCGGATGCGACGCATCGGTTTGCTGATGACGATGGCCGAGACAGAGCCGGAGGCACAGGCTCGCCTCACATCGTTTCGTGCAGGGTTGCAGCAGCTAGGGTGGACGGAAGGTCATAACATTAAAATTGACTACCGGTTTGCTGCCGGTGATCCCGACCGCTTGCAATCATCGGCGGCGGAGCTTGTCGGTCTCGCACCCGATGCAATTTTGGCAAACGGAACGGCCATCTTATCGGCGCTAAAGCGGGAAACTCGGAGCATCCCAATCGTTTTCGTGCTCGTCCCCGATCCTGTTGGCGATGGCTTCGTTGATAGTCTAGCTCGACCCGGCGGCAATCTTACCGGCTTGACCAACTTTGAGTTTCCAATGGGCGGGAAGTGGGTAGAGTTGCTGAAAGAGATTGCGCCGCGCCTCTCACGAGTGTCGCTTCTTTTCAATCCAGAAACGGCTCCATACGCTCCGAAGTTTTTGCAATCTGTTGCGCGGGGTTCAGAGGCGAGCTTGTTGCCGGTTCGGAGTGATAAAGAAATTGAGCGTGCCTTAGAAGAGGTCGCGAGCAAATCGAACAGTGGCTTGGTTGTTCTGCCCGACCTTTTTACATCAGGCCATCGCGAGTTGATCGTGGCACAAGCAGAACGATACCGTTTACCTGCCATTTATCCGTTCCGATTTTTTGCACAAAGTGGTGGCTTAATTTCCTATGGCGTCGATACACTGGACCTTTTTCGCCGGTCGGCATCTTTTGTTGACCGTATTTTGAAGGGCGAAAAGCCCAGCGACCTTCCGGTCGAAGCGCCGACGAAATTCGAATTGGTGATCAACCTCAAGACCGCAAGAGCACTCGGCCTCGACGTTCCCCTGCAACTTCAGCAGCGCGCCGACGAGGTTATCGAATGAGGCGACGGGAGTTCATTGCAGGGTTTAGCGCGGCATCAGCGTGGCCGCTAGCGGCACGCGCGCAACAGATTGCCAAGCTGCCGGTCGTCGGCTTCCTAGGCGCGAACACGCCTTCGACGCAAAAGCTATCGACTGAGGCCTTTGTGCAGCGCCTCCGCGAACTCGGCTGGATGGAGGGTCGCAATCTGATCATCGAATACCGCTGGGCGGAAGGGCGCTCAGACCGCATTGCGGGCCTTCTGGCTGACTTGGTTGGGATGCACGTGGATGTAATTCTTACCCACGGAGCCCAAAATGTCATTGCTGCCAAACAAGCGACGACGGGCATTCCTATCGTATTTGCGGCGGCGGGTGATCCGGTCGGCAACAATCTTGTTGCAAGCTTGGCGCGCCCGGGAGGCAACGTAACTGGGCTGTCGCTCCAGAGTAATGATCTTGCGGGCAAACGATTAGACATTCTGCGGGAGCTTGTTCCGGGGCTCCACCGGTTGGCGTTTTTGGCTAACGCCGCCAATCCAAACACTATGGTGGAGGCGGGCGAGCTACAGGCGGTTGCAAGAACCTTTGGAGTTGATGTCGTGACGTCGCAAATCGGGCACGCTGATGACATCGCGCCCTCCGTAGGTGCGTTTAAGGGCCACGCAGAAGCACTCTATGTCCAGACTGACCCGCTTATGAACACCAATCGCGCGCGTATCAACGACTTGGCGCTTGAAGCACGGCTGCCAACGATGGCGGGATTTCGTGAGTACGCCGACGCTAACGGCCTAACGTCCTATGGGCCAAACTTTCCAGACCTTTTTCGACGCGGTGCCGACTACGTCGATAAGATTTTACGTGGGGCGAAACCGGGTGATCTACCGGTCGAACAGCCAACGAAATTTGATCTCGTTATCAACCTAAAGACCGCAAAGGCCATTGGCCTGACAGTGTCGCCGACGCTCCTTGCCCGCGCCGACGAGGTAATCGAATGAGGCGACGGAAAGTTCGAGCGGGGAGGATGAGATGACCAGTCTACGTTGGAAGGCGATGGTTCTTGCATTCGCGGCCACCTTATTAGCGGCTCCGGCACCGGCTGCCGAGATCAACCTCATTGGAACGTTCGAGTTACTGAGCGCATCTGTCCACTATCTGGACACAGGAGAAATCGTTCCGGATATCTTCGGCAAGACAGCTAAGGGCACTATCATATATGGAGCCGATGGCCGGATGTTGGCCATGATTACATACAGCAACCGCCCGAAACCCGAGAGCATCGAAAAGACGACAGATGAGCAGCGCATCGCACTTTACAAAACGATGCAAGCATATGGAGGCACCTATACCTTCGACGGCAAGACTGTCTTTCATAACGTGGACATCTGCTGGGATGAGGTGCGGTGTGGGACGGTCGTTGCACGGGACATCGAAAGGGACGGTGACAAGCTCATCTATAGAACGCACCCGGCGCCCTTTTCTGCAAATGGAAGAATGGCGGTTACCACGCTGGTCTGGCGGAAGATGAAGTAGAAGTTAAGCAGGTTGAGCCATTGCTGCCTGTTGACTGTCAATCTGAAGATCGATTTCACAACCTGCGCACTGCCAGCTAGAGGAGGAAATTCATGACGCGACACAAGTTCATCACGCTTACCGTCGGCGCGGCATTCTGGCCCCTCATGGCGCACGCGCAACAGCCTGAATTAACTGGGGTGTGGAAGCTGACCTCGTTTGTCCTCGAAAGCGTCGAGACAAAGGAGCGCCGGAATGTCTACGGTGAAAAACCGGCGGGCTACCTCGTCATCACTCCGGAACGGTTTACGGCCATCATTACAGGCGAAGGGCGAAAGCCACCTCAAACGGACGAAGACCGGATTTTGAATTTCCGAAACATGTACGCCTATACAGGTCTTTATCGGATAGACGGCAATCGGCTTACGACAAAGGTCGATGTGGCGTGGAATGAGGCTTGGAAGGGGACGGAGCAGGTGCGCTTCTTTCGCCTTCAAGGTGACAAGCTATTCATCGAAGCCGCGCCGACTACGTCGGTAAACTATCCAGAACTGGGCAAAATCCGAGGAATATTGGAGTGGGAGCGGTCGAGGTAGCCGCGACGAATTGAGACGTGATGGTCGTTGGCATTTGGTCGCTGGGCTCTGGCGCGCCTCAGGCGTCTAATTTTTCAGCTAGGTCCAGTAGGCTCTGCGCTATGATGTCGACAGGCGCCTTTGGAACGGACACAGCCGTCCCCGGTCCGAATTCATCGGGCCTTGCGATGCTAGCATTGTGAAGGCCGGCCTCCGCCGCACCCACGATATCGGAGGTATGCGCTGCCGCAGAGACCATCATGCATTCATTGGGTCTAAGTGCAAAGGCCTCGACGGCCGAAAGGTAAACGCGCGGCTTTGGCTTGTAATCGCCAGCAATCTCAGCGCCGAGGATCGCATCAAAGCGGACGTTGTTGCGACGAGCTAGATCAACCATCAGCGATATATTCCCGTTCGATACCGGAGCTAACAGGAACTTGCCACCCAAACGGGCTAGGCCGGGGGTCAAGTCTGGCCAACCATCGAGGCGATGCCACGCGAGGTTCAGGCTATGTGAAATGTCTTCCGGCAAATCTTTGATACCGAAGCGCGGCAGGATGCGGTCAAGCATCCGGCGGTGCAGAACATCAAGTCGAGAAAACGGAATACGGCCTGATCGGACTTCTTCCATGCCCGGTTGGTATTCGGCGCGCCAAGCATCCGCAAAGGCGAGCCAATCAACAGTGTAGCCGCGCGGTTTAAGATGAGCCTCAGCCTCGCGGGCAATACCAGTCCGCCAATCAACCAGCGTACCGAATACATCAAAGAACAATGCTTTCACGCCGTATTTTGAATTTCCAGCAACGGTCTGTGCCGAGGTCGAACCTGCGTGCAGAATTTCCGAACCGGCGAGTATGCCGCCAGCCATAAAAGACGTTGCGCCCCGCAAGAAACTTCGGCGTGTGACTTTGACCATCTGCATCCCCCGTGCCTTACATTGAAGAACAATTTGTCCGCCGATGCCCGATGTTGGGCTGGGGACTATCTCAAAAGCTACAAGAGAGACCGGTGTGCTGAAAGGAGCACGCTATGAATTCACCAAAAAAGTGAAATCCTTTCACTGCCATTCTAAGGCTAAACAAGCTTCGCGCTGGGAGGTCCTGCCGCTTAGCGTGCAAGCTGCGACAGACTGATGTCTGATATCGGCTGCCGGGTGAACCGGACGTGACGCGAACATGACGGTTGCCTCGGCTTTATCGCGAGCCAACCTGCCGTTCAGTTGTTTTTCATGACGCTTGTGGGCATCGCTGCAAGGAATTTCTTTCACGGCTTTAGTCGAAGCTGCGGTTGCTTCCTCATCATACTTGACCGTCGTTCCCTTCTCCACGCAAGGATCATTCAGGTCGTAATGCGAACCACTCTTGCTATTCAAGGTGTCACCGGCATTGCCTTCTTCAAGCGCGCAATGGCGGGTAGTCTGTGCTTGCGGATACTTCAGTGCGTCTTTCACGAAAAACGCATCATAAGCATGGTTGGCACCGGGAAATTCAGTTAAGACTACATCTGCGCCAGAGTTCCTTAACCGAGAAACATAGTCGCGGCACGGCTCAATTGAGACCCAATCATCGGCTGTGCCATGGAACAGGCGTATCGGCTTTCCCGTCAGCTTTGTGTCGTCGCGATAGGTGACGTTACATGGAGCGTAGAGGGCGATGTGTGCAGCAAATTCAACGTTTGGCGGACCATACATCTTCCGAAACCGTTCATTGCTCGAATAAAGGGCGGCTGCGGAACCCTTCGAGAAACCCATCACCGCAATACGGTTTGGGTCAATTCGTGGATGCTGCGACAAACTGCCGAGGGCCCGATAGGCATCCACCATCATTGCCAAACTGTCTAGCTGGGACTGATCGTTTATGGTGCTGACTATGCCGCGACCGGAAAAACTATCGAGAAGGAACGTTGCGATCCCAACGCTATTGAGTTCTTGCACCCATCGCTCATGAAGCGCACCAATCCCCCCTGCGCCGTGCACAAGTATCACTGCTGGTAGCTTGTCGTTTCCCGGCTTTGGAATGCGCAATTCTCCTGCCAACATAGCGGGCTTGCCGTTCTTGTCGCCGGTCAGGAATTGCTGATTGCTGAGCGTGACGGTCTCGACAGGTCGTATTTCGATACGCGTCTGCGCGTAGGTCGGCCCTGCCATGCTGGAAAATAGTACGCCGAGCGCGACCCCGGCCAGTGACGGCGAGAATAAAGGCGATATGGACCAATCAGCGTTCATCTGTTCCTCCCCTAAATCCGGCGTCCGAACTCGCTTAGCCGCGCCTTGACGGGCGGTCCTTGGTCAGCCGGATAGGGACGCTACATCGATCGCGCGGTCAGCGGAAGCGGCACGATTGCTCACGGTGATGAACGGACCAAGGTAGGGCACGGCCCGCGAACATCGCGCCCAGGGCCACTAGAAGGGAGGCGTAAAGATCAGGACGATTAGGCATTTGGTGCCATCCACGGCACCAAGCGTTATCTGATTCTTGCTCGCGGGGGGAAGCACGGCCCCGCTGGGCGGGGAGGCTGTGCAGGGCCGTGCAGACCGCATGGCGCGTACTTCCGGTGCCAAGGGACCATGTAGCTTAGGCCGCCGAATGCGACACCTAGATGTCGCTGCGATGAGGTGGCGATGACAGTTGGCCGGCCTCTATTTCTTCGCCTTCAACCCAAGACCGATCAGGCGGCGGATGGCCTCGGGCCGTGTCAGCTTGGTCTCCGCTGTGGTGAGCAGGAGGGCCTGGCAGCGCATGGAAAAGCAGACAGCAAATACACCCGCGAAAACGGTTGGATCAAAAGGCACGTGGCGCGGGGCTTCGGTCCTACCGTCTAAAAAATACGCCGTCAGGCTCGAAATATCGTGTCCCGGCGGCGCCTACTACTGGGCCCCTGAAATCCCCAGCGGTGTTAGATTTAGCAGGCTCTACGCCGAGCAGATGTGAAGCAGTTCACAATCATGCTCATTCTTGAGCGGCGCGCGGGGAATTCCTGCCAACCGAGCGTTAACGGTGCAGGTGCAACATTGCAGTGACCTTCTGGAGGTCCACGAGGCTGAGCAAGGGCCGTCGCTGTGACATCAGCGGCGGCTTTTTCCTGGACTGGGTGCGCCCCTTACTTTTCATCCTGACCTAACAGCTTGCCGGTCTTTCGGTTGAGAAAATGCAGCCTGATGCAGGCGGGACAGGTGATCCCCTCATATTCGTTTTCTCGCACGTCATCGTCTTCGTCCGACCAATGCTGGACGTTCATCGATGTCGTCGGACACTCGAAAACGAAATGGGCCATCGATCAGATTATGACGGCCCTGTGACGGCAGACCATGATCTAGCGCAAGAACGATGGGGGCGATCCGGGCACCGGACTGTGAAAGAAGCCGCCAACTGAGGCGGCCTACGTGATTCCAAGTTGCTTGATTGCGAGCTTCGAAATCTGCTTCGGGTCTTCAATGCGGGTCTGGCCGATCTCGAATATCTTTTTGGCGATGAGTTGCGTTAGCGGATCATCGCGCTCTTTGAGGCTCAGAGCTTTCAGCGTTCGCTCGTAGGCATCCGCTAGGCGATTGATCTCTTCCGGTCCCAGCGGCGTATTCTGGAACAGCCTGTAAATGGCCATTTGGGCCGCCCTCCTTATGGACGGCGGAACCATCATAGCGTGGAACTTTGTTCTCGTCCGAACCGGGGAACTAAATAATAAATTAGGACACCGCTAACCTTAAATTGGAACTCGGCTTGGGTGCCTCGCGGTTCATCGCCTGTCCAGCTACCGAACCCGAACACAGCCATCCCGCACGCCCTTGTCGCCCCACACTAGCTGTTTGGCTGTGGCCAAAATCATCATGATCGTGTGCTCGGAAACCGGCACGCGTCCAAAGCCCTGATGATTGACCACAAGTATCCCGCGTTCTGTCGCGGCCAGGATGTCGATGTTGTCGGTACCGAACCCGGAGGTAGACACGACCACAAGTTCTTTTCCAGCATCCAGCACGTCGGCTGTCACGCGCTCCGGGGTACGCACCCAGAGAGCGCGCGCGCCATGAAGCGCCTGCTTCACTTCGTCCGCGTTGCTGTTGTCAATGACGATGACTTCAGCGCCACCTTCGGTAAGCATCTGATGTCCGTCGGGATGATACATGGATCGCCAAAGAACAACTCTCGGCTTCACGGGCATGCGTCCACTCCTCAAATGGCACTCGGCGGCAGGCCATTATCGACAACAAGACACTTCGTCGGTCTGTTGCGTCTGTTTACCGGGCCACCGGTTCGCAATTTTGTCAGATGATCGAATAAGTGCGGTCACTTCCGATCCTGCCGAACAACTTAATGATAATAAGTGCCGCGAGCCCGCTACGTCCCTCTTTGCATTGCCGTTTGTCCTCAGCTTGGAGACTTCTATAAGGGCACTGTATGTTGATTGCATGATTTTTGGAGATTTACTGGTGCCGAGCTCGAGCGTCGCACCCGATAATCTGATTGTTCATCAGAGGGTGGTCTTTCGAACAAGTCGGAAAAAATCGTTAAAATCCGAAGCGCCGCCTCTGATAAGCAATGCTATAAGATATTTAGCGGTCGGTTTTGAGTGATTTTCTCTCACGTACACAAGCCGGTGAACCGCAACCCACATTCAATTAGACGCCGCCGTCAGCGGCGAGCGAACGCGAGCACGCGCCTACAGAACTGTTGGAGCTCCAAATCGTTGATGAGCTCGGTTTCCCAAGCGGCATTGGTGTCATGGTGAAATTTGTTGGCGTAGTCGAGCAAGTCGCGCAATTCGTCGGTGTCGGCCGGCGATAAAATTTCGTTGGCCTGTCCGTGCCGTTGAACGCATATATTGATGAATGGCCCGAGCAGCGAGCCCGGCGCGAAGTCTCCCGGATAGGCGACACGAGCGAACGCTTCGAGAATTGGTCGAAGCGCCGCAGCGACAGCTCTTTCATCGGCGCTGTTATTGGTGCGCACGTATTCGGATACGAGCGCGTGCCGTCGATCGTGTTCGGTGATGCAGTCCTGATTGACGTTCCAATCTTCAAGAGTTGAGCCGTCATGGTCGCGGGTAATTTTCATGGCGCTGCGCGCGATCTTGTCCGCGGCATCCCAAAGCGCGAACAGAAACGGCTTCGAGTGGGACAGCACGATCACTTGGCTGACCTTGTTGGCTAAACGGCGCATTTCTTGGATAGTTGTCAAAGCGCGATGTTCGTCGAGGCTGGTCATCGGATCATCGATCACAACGATCTTTTGCGCGATGTTCGGGTCTTGGTCGATCGAAGCAAAGAAGAACGCAAGTGCGAGTGTGTTGCGGTCTCCTGCACTGAGCGCGGTGCGGAATGAAGGTTCGGCTGCTGCCGAGCCAGTGACCGCTATCGCGACGTTATTGATTACAACGTTGTAGTTGCAGGACGAGCCGGCCCGGGTGTTTACCGATGTCACGCTGCCCAATCGGAAGCCGGCGTTGAACTTGCCGAGGTATGCGTTGATCGCCGTCTCGTAGGCAGGGAAGACTTGCTGTCGATAGTTATCAAGCGCCGTGCGGGCGGCATCGCGCAGCTTCTCGGTGTCCGCCTTCGTTTCCTTTTCGTCGAGATATGCTTTGCAGCGTGACGCAATTTCCTTGCCGTGCCGCGCCTCGACCGCCTTGAGCTTCAGGTGATCGGCAGTAAGCGCGGCGATATTCGCCGTGGCTGCCTTTTCCTTTACAAGTTCGATCGCGGCATTGGTTGCGACAAGAGCGGACGACTTGGTCTCGATCACCTTGCGGGCGGTCTCGTACGCTGCGATCGCCTTCGCGGCAACCGCGTCAAGCTTCTGCTGTTCGAGCGGCGCGGCTTGCTTTTTACGGATCACGTGCATGACTTGATCGCGGGCTGTCTTCCAGGCGCGCACAATCTCCGCGGTATCGATCGCGACTTCGGGGACAGTGGTGAAATCTTTCCAAAAATTGCGGGACTGTTCTCCCACGCGAACGGCTCGCTCGAACGCGGCGACGACGTCACCGCTGTTCGCGCGCTCGATCGCGCCGACCGTATTCGCGATGTCCTGCTTGAGCCCTTTGTAGCTCTCGCTAAAATACGCGCGGTAGCGATCGATGAGCGGCGATCCTTTCAGCGCTTGCGCGCAGAACGGGCAGGTCTCAGCGTCGGGCTTTGTGTGCGCGATGCGGTGCATTCCGTCGCTGACCCACGCCTCGCCGCCTTCCCCAATCGCAGCAAAGTGCGACTGCACTTCGGCCGCCGCTTTCGCGTCGAGGTCCGAGAGGTCTCGCGCGAGCAACGCATCGATTGCCTTCGTATCGAACGAGGGTACCACGATTGCTTGAAACAGCTTCTCGTTCTTTACGGCGTCGGATGCTTTTGCCGCTGCGAGGGCCTGCTCGGCGGTCTTGATCGCCTCCGCGATCTTCTCGTTCGGCTTGAGCGCGCAAAAAGCATCAACCGTGAGGCCGCCGCGAGCGCTCGCCGGGATCGCGTCACCGAGCATACGCAGATTGCGATTGTGCTCCTCGATTTTCTCGATGAAGCCCTGGAGTGCCGTAGTCAGGGTCACGCCCTGCGCGCCGACGATCAGCTCGTGCAGATTTTGGCGATGCTCGGTCTGTATGTCGATGCCGGAGCAAATGTTCTGGGCGACGAAGGTATCGTCAAAAATGGCGAGGTTCGGAATCGTTGAAGACCATGCGCCGTCCTTGAACTGTATCGGCGTCGCAGCATCCGTCTTGATCACGATGTGCGGCGGATGGCTCGCAGTCAGCCGGCGGCGCTCCAGGATCAAGTCGGACGCTCCGGTAGCAAGCGAGCGGAAAATCGCGGCAAGGGTCGTTTTCCCGCGCCCGTTCTCCGCATAGACGAGGGCGAACTTAGCGAGCGGCAATTGCTGACCATTCACCGATTCGAATTTGCCGACATTCCGAAGAAGTTTCAGGTGTTCAATCAAAGACATCGTCCCCACGGTACTCAAACAACCAATAATGGCAAATAACTCCGTTCGCACGCATTTCTTTTGGCGACGACCGGGGAATTGCGTGGAACGGGCCGCGGATCGTGGTGAGGACCGTATGCGCGCCCAAAGACGCCCAAATGGCGTCACACGATCGAGCGTCTAGAGAAGAGATTTCCAAATTTACAATTTGGTATGATGCACCGATAGTTGTGGCCCCTAAAAAGGAGGCACAAAAAGCTCCTTGCAGTGCGAGCCGGCGGGTCTAGTGGTCGCGGTCGCCTCTGAATTTTCCAGATTTCGTATCGAATACTCTCATGTGTGGGTGGTGGGTCTCTAACAGAACGAGGTGTTGATGGGTGGTATGGTGACGATCCATCACCCCTGCAGTGAGATCCTTTGGTGAATAATATAAGCCGTCAGGCGGATCGATCTGTACCCAAATTGTGTAGTTGCCACCGCGGTCGGCAAGCCCGTCCGCCGGCGTCTTATATCCGATCGCTGCAATCAGCGATCTTCGAATAAGATCGTTCTCCGTCATGCGCTCAGCCTCCGCGCACGATCAAAAACTCTCCAGTTGTCTCTGTACTTTTCCTTTCGCTCGTAACCGTACCAAACGCTATTCCGTCTCTCGAATTTTACACACGCCGTTGCAACTACCTTGCTAGGAACAACATAGAAACTAGGCTCAGTATTTTTCTTACGAGGGACACTCACGAAGACATAAACATGGGATGGCGAGCAAATCTGCTCAGCGTGCGGGTTCAGAGGCCACCACTTTGAAGTTGACGAGATAGTTTTGACCTGCACAGACCAGGCTTTAGTGCAAAACCTGTTCGTCACAAGCAAGTCGGCGCCCATTGCGCTTCTTGATGTTGGGGAAACGATAAGCCCGAGCTTCACAAGCTCGACGGCCGTCAAGTACAGGCCGAGCATGCCGGTCATATACCCGTCGATCCGGACCTTTGGACGTTTCGACTGCCCCATGGTCGCCCCAAGGGCGATAGAACGTACCTGTGACTATCGCCGTTTATTACTCATAGTCTATGGCATGCCGCCTAGTCTACCCCCGCCAATGGCCGCATGGATGTGCGGAAAAGGGTCGGTATGAACGTCCAGCAGCTTAGGGGCGCCCAAAGGCTGTCGCAGGAGGAGCTTGCCCACCGTGCGGATGTGCACCAGACCTATTTGAGTGGCGTTGAAGGCGGTAAACGCAATCCATCGGTCCTGGTCTTGAACCGCATTGCAACCGCATTGGGCGTCGATATCGAACAACTTTTTCGTCGTATCCGCGGACGAGCCCGTTAGCTATGGTGGTTGGGCACGCATCGCGGAACGCGTTGGTGTGCCGCGTGCCTATACCGCTCGCGCTGGCGTCAAGGATTGATTTCGATGGCGTATGGGGCAGATAAGCCAATTGCAAATCTAATCGAGCTGAAGGCCAGACTTAGACGTGTATCGAAGATCAACAGACGTACAGTTCAGTTTAATGCTGACGAACTAAAGGCTGGATATCTCCAACTACGATCCCGAGCGCCTAGCCGTACACAAGGTTATCTTTCGAGCCACAGGTCTGGGATAACCTCAAGTGGCAATTCGACCAACCGCACAGAGGAGCACCTTGCTATCGGCCTCTATCAAAGAGGGCGGCTAGCATTTTCGAACGGCGAAAGAGTAGAGCTGCTTGATTACCAATTTCCCTTGAAATCGAAGAACGCCGACCATGGCATTGGAAAAATAGACCTCCTCGGGATGACCGGCGATGGAACGCTGGTAATTTTGGAACTCAAGACGGAAGACAATCTAGAAGATCGACGAATTGGGCTGATCGAGGGATTGATCTATGCCGCCATTGTCGAAGCTAATATCCATCAGATTGCAAAAGAGATTACCGCCGAGCGTCGAGTTCGTGTCAATTGCGCTCCGCCAAAATTATTCCTCGTAGCGCCGCCAAAGTTTTGGACCAACGAACTGGGCTATCCGTCGCTTGGAGACTTCCTTGGTCTGGTCAGCGAGGTCGCAAGGGGTATTCCGATTGATATTTCACTTGTGTCGCTGCGAGACGCTGAATTGGCCCAGCCAGGCCTTAATGGCGAGGCACCAAAAGTTTGCGGTCACGCATTTCTTTCCTATCTGACGGGACCTGACCAAGCAAAACATCCATCTCGGCTTCAAAACGAAACTGCCTATCTCGAGGAGATATTTCGTACTTTTTGGGCATATAAGAGGAACACGTTTATTTCTGCCGCCGATATTTTTGATCCGCGCCACGTTGAGGGTGCCGGTCCGCCAGTTTTTAGAGCTGAACATGCGGATCGCAACTTACTCGTCCCGCCGGACGCCGAAGCCGATGTCATCACGGCAATCGTCGGGGCCATCCCGCGGAAAGAGCGTCACGATGCGTTCGCCAGCATGCGCAGTTCACAAGCTCTGGCTCAGTCTATTTTCGCGGGCCTTAGCGCAACAGGTCGCTTGAATTCCCTTGAGAGACTTGAGGCGGAGGATGGCTACCCTGCATTTTTGACCTCGTCCTCCGGTATGAAGTTGAAACTCGAAAAGAAGGTTGTCGCCTTAAACGAACCGCGGCCAACTTCAGTAGATGCGTTCTTCTACGGTGCACGACGTATCGCGGTTGAGGTGAAATTCACCGAGCCGGAGTTTGGGCAGTGCAGCAGACCACAACTCACTCCGAAGGATAAATATTATTCCCGCGACTATTGCGACGGCAATTTCACTAACCAGAGAAACCGCATTTCCCGATGTTCGCTTTCTGAACGTGGAATTCGGTATTGGGAAATCATTCCCTCGCTATTTGATTGGGACGGAGACGCGGATCACAGACCGTGCCCGCTGGAGCCAACTTACCAACTGGCTCGAAACGTCATGGCGGCTTCATTAATAGACGACGGAACGCTGGACACCAACGCGGGTCATGTACTCGTCGTCTATGATGAGCGAAACCCCGCATTTCATTGCGGAGGGATCGCGGACGCACAATGGTGGAAAACCGTCAGCTCGCTAAAATATCCACGATTGCTGCGCCGGGTCTCACTACAAAAGATGGTGACGCATCTCCAACAATTTCCTGATTTCCGTTGGTTGACCGATGGCCTCAGGTCCAAATATGGAATTGTTGGCTGATCGAATAGTAGCTTAACCCAGCCCGGCTGCTGTCGCAGCTTGGATCAAAGAGGTCTGATGGGTTGGATACTCCCATGAAATGACGGTGGACGATCCTTTAGACCTCTTGGCATCTACCCGCTGTTATGTCGCGGCTTTGTTGATTGCCTTCGGTTTCGGAGGTGTCCCGGCAGGAGCCTTTGTACGAATGCGCATTGTCCCTCCTCTTGGGTGTTCGATTTCGAACGAATTTGTCTTTCGCACCAGATCGCTCAACTTGCGAAAGCCAAAGGTTCGGGGATCGAAGTCGGAAGCTAGGTTAGCAAGCTGCTTTCCAACTTCCCCAAGAGGCACCCAGCCATCTTCACTTTCCATTTGCGTGATGACCTTCTTAATGATCGACGTGGCTTCGCTGAGGGGCTGAAGAGGCTTTGAAGTTGAGGCGGCATCTTGACTGTTCGCGGCACCAGTAAGCAGGTTCTCCGTGTACACGAACCTTCGACAGGCCTTCCGGAAGCTCTCCGGAGTTTTCTGCTCACCGAACCCGAAAACATCGACGCCTTGCTCACGGATGCGGGCGGCAAGGCGGGTAAAATCACTGTCCGAGGA
>Ga0070733_10001424_pt1 | contig 17867 bp, 12 predicted proteins | sample Coa_R1_9_FD_66450 | JGI IMG/M metagenome (GOLD analysis project Ga0070733, IMG submission 66450) | Surface soil microbial communities from Centralia Pennsylvania, which are recovering from an underground coalmine fire - Coalmine... | ecosystem: Environmental > Terrestrial > Soil > Unclassified ... | reverse complement strand
TCCTGATCCTGTTGATACCCGTCTTGCGCAGGATTTCTTCTGAAAGCTGGTGAGCCTGAGCGATCTCGGCGGGATTATGCGCGTCTGAACCAACGCTGATGGGGGTGTTGTGCAGGACGCAGGCTCTGGCAAGCTTGCGCACAAGGCTCGGATAATGCAGCGCATCGTAGCCATTGATCTCCAACGCTACATCGCAGCGCGCGGCCTCAGCGGTCAGGCGTTCGAGTTCATCATCAAAGGTTGATGGGAGGAATGCATTTCCGACACGCATGCGCACTGGATGACTGACCAGGCTGAATACGCCGCACGTCGCAGCCTCGCGTAAGAGCGCAAAATAGCGCAGCCAGCGCTCTTCACCCTTTTCCCGGCTTGAGATGCTTTCTTGTCCGAAAATTATACCATCGACTGCATGCACCGACCCGATGAGAAAATCCCAATCATGGCCCGGCAAGAAGGATTGGATGCGCTCATTCATGCCGGGAATGAAGTCTACCTCCAACCCCAGGCGCGTCTCGATATGAGCTTGTCGCCCGGCTGAGCGCACTGCATCGCTATATACAGTGAATGAGAGCAGGGGGCCCTCCTGCGGCATGTGCTGCAAGGTGGGCTGCGCCTCTGTCATCTGAAATATGTGCTCTGAAAGGCCGAGTATGCGCAGCCCTTTTTCTCTGGCGGCCTGTGCCATCTGCAAGGCGGAACTGCGCGCGACATGGCTGTGGAAATCGGTGTCGATGGTCATGCAGGTGAATACTGCCCTTCAATACATTTGCACACAAAGTACATCCTGATCGTATCGCGTTCGTCTATTATAGAGGGTTCTTTCCCATAGCGCAAACACTTGTAGGTCAGCATCTGCATAAAGCCGTGGAGTCGCCAGTTATTGTACACTATACAGTTACGTATCGATTAGAGACCTTGACTCTATACTACTGCTGGCGAGGAGTCAACAACATATCCCGTCTTGAAGCTCAGAGCCTGGCTCCCGTCTGGGCGTTGAACGGGCTTTGCACATAAAGTCTCCTCTGCACACAAAGTCGGGGGTCTGCACATAATGTAGATTATTCCTCAAACAGGGGCGTAGGGATGGCTGCTTGCTCATTCCTGGCTTTAGGGGCTTTTTTGAAGGTGACATTCACTTGCTTGATGGGTGGCATATTGACCTGTCTCCCTTCTAAAAGTTCTTCAATCGTGAGGATTTGTAAGCGTGGGTGCTTGCCCCAAGGAGACGTATAGAAACCTGCTCCTGTTGCTTCTGTACGCATCGGTTGCGTCGATTCTTGCAACGTGAGTAGTACCCCTATTTCTGCTTTCTCACGGTCTATTACCCCGCGTAAATCACGGACATCCTTGACACTGGTATGCCCTCCCTTGACGGAAAAGATCACCTGTTTGGTTTTACCGCCTACTTCATCGTGAAAGTAGAGTTGCCCATCAATCCCATGATCGGCTCCCTTCTTTTCCTCATCCCCGCGTGCATAGACGAGACCCAAAACCCACCATTGGAATTGATATTTGTCCTGCTCTGCTAATGCTTGCGCTTCAGAGAAGGTCTTTGGTTCTCCCCGCACTCGGTACGTTTTGACAATGTCAGCACCATAGGTATCAAGTAAGCGTGTTTTGATAAGATTAATAGCAATCGTGGTGATATCTATACCAATCCAATGACGATGTAACTTTTGTGCCGCGTCAATGGCTGTGCCACATCCACAGAATGGGTCAAGTACGATATCTCCCTCGTTGCTACTCGCTTGAATAATGCGTTCTAACAACGCAAGAGGCTTTTGCGTGGGATACCCAAGACGTTCACGAGCTTGCGGATTCACAGGAGGGATATCTGTCCAGATATTCTGTAGTGGTACCCCTGGCATGGTATCAGCAAACTGCAAAAGGGTCGGTGTGCCCGTACGTGTGTAGACAAGACGCCCTTGTTGCTCATATTCTTCCATCGTCTCACGACGGACAGCCCATGTGCGACTAGGAGCAGGGAGCTTCCCATGCCATTCATACAAGAGACCTGGACTCCCCTCCCCATGTCGTGGTGCATCAAGGGGAACGGTTCGATAGTACCTTTCTTTCTCATCTTTTTTGAAATGGCTTTCATAATATTCTTCCCGATAGGGAGTATAGTGAGCATTCCAGATGGGTGTTGCTGTTTTGCTGTAATAGAGAATGGTATCGGAGATGCGCCCGAACCTCTTTGGGTCATTGTGTGCATTGGCACGTTTCCAGATAATTTCATTACGGAAGTTTTGAGCAGTGAAAATGCTATCCATCAACACTTTCAAGTAGTGGCTTGCTGTGGGGTCACAATGCAAATAGATACTGCCTGTCGGCTTGAGGACACGCCGTAACTGGACAAGACGGGGAGCCATCATGACCAAGTAGGCTAACATGTCATTCATGCCAAGCAGTTGTCGAAACGCTTGTAATGCTTCTGAAACTCTTCCACCCACTTCTACCACTTGGGTATAGGTCTCTGAAGCAACCTGATCCCACTTCCACGTATCGCCAAATGCTTTGATTTGTGCAGCAGAGCGTCCCCCGCTCTTTTCAGCAAACAAGACGTTATAATCCTGATTGCTATTAAATGGTGGGTCAAGATAAATCAAGTCTACTGACTCATCCTTGACGTAGCGTTGTAAAATATCCAGATTGTCCCCATAGTACAGGTAGTTCTCTGCCATGCGACACCGTCCTTTACGTCTGCTCTGATACATCCTCTAGCAGTTCAGAGGCACGCACACCCAACGCCGACGCTAGCTTGTTGAGCGTGGTCGTCGTCACTTCTTTGTAGGGATTTCGATAGATGGCTTTCACGGTGTTATAAGCCACATCAGAGGCACGCGATAATTTGCCCAAGCTGAACCCCTTTTCTTGAGCGACCTCTTTTACTCGCAAGCGTATCATCGGCTCTCTCATTACATGGTAGTGCTTAGATTGTACCAGCAAGTACGTATTGACAGAAGTATCATGCTCAGTATATATTGCTAAGTACGTACTTAGAATGCACTATCGACAAACAAAGAAGAGGCTTGAGTATGCAGAGTACAAAAACCTTGTGGATGTTAGACTACCGAACGGGGGGATGGAGCCATCTGATTCCGCTCTATGCAGTGGATGAACAAGAGGCGTGGGTAGAGGCATATCACTGGGCAGCGCAACACGATATAACCTTATCTGAAGACGCCATGCTGACTCACTTCCCGCAAGGATTCACGGTGCATCGGCGCGTACTGCCTGGACGTGCTGAAGAAAACAAGTGTGACTAGACCTGAAAGCGTTTCCTGGGGGTTTTGTGATACACCATGCTCACATTGCAGGGACAATTGAAGAGGAAAGGCTATAGTGGTTCAGTCTGAAGTCAAATCCTTCGATACGGGGGGAAATGGTATGGTGAGAGTGTGTCCTTCAGATAAGGACGTTTTATTATCGATAATCTTCGTAGGAGGGATTTCATAAAAAAGGCTAGGAGATGATGTCAGGGGCAAGCGTCCTTCCATACGAAATTCAATAGCTTTTCGAACGTATTCGGATACTGATTCTCCGGCAGCAATAGCAGCAGTTTCTATTGCTTCAATTTCTTCTTCAGGCAATCGAAAGCCCAAGTAACCTGTTTTAGCTGCCTCTGGAAATTTCTTCGGTCTGCCTTTACTTCGTGAGTGAACAGCACCCATGTTTGATTCAGTAGCTTCGTTTGCCATAGTGCTAGCCCTCCTTCTTCTCATTATATCTCTTCAATCTTGAAATAGCAACATGAACTTTACTGATATTGACAACACGTTAGCAAAAACATATTGACAACGGTGAGAGGATGTGGTAATCTTTCCGTAAGAAATTTGTCCTTGGAGGGAGTTAGTGAATAGCTCAGCTAGAATTGATTATCTCCTTGTAGCCGATCATGCGGTGGTCATAAACGGGCTGCTTAATCTCATTGCAGGCAACTTTACCGATATTTTTCGACCTGGAAAGGATGCAGCCTCAATAGTTAACCATTTCAGCGTTGCACTCTCTATACTCATTCCCCGCGCACTAGCCCATCAACTCCACACATTCACTATCAGACTGGAAAATCAGGATGGCACTGTGGTACTTGGCGAAACAACCGCTTCGTTTAGCGTTGGCCTTCCTCCAAATGCACCAGAAGACTGGGAGCAACACGTTGTGGGGGTCGCTCAGTTCAACATTAACTTTCCGGTACCTGGTTTCTACAGGGTAGTAGCGGCTGTGGATAACGAAAGTGATAGCAAGCATTGGAAATTTCGTGTTCAAGATGTTGGGGGAACATGAGAAACATCAGAGCTTAAAAAGTGAGTCCCAAGACATCCGGTCGGCAAACTTTGTGTCTTGGAACTCTCTCCATCAAGGGGGTGTGGTGAAACTGGTAGTACACACTTGCCTCCCAAGCAAGCGACTTACGTCGTGTGGGTTCGAGTCCCCCCACCCCCACCCCTATGGTACTGACAATACCATAGGTTCCACTCGCACACCCGTAGCTCAGTGGATAGAGCGTGCCTTCGCCTAAGGTTATGTCACAGGTTCGAATCCTGTCGGGTGTGCTTATTTTATGTGCATTAGCAATGCTAACAGAATATATATATGTTGTCAAGGGTATATATATACACATTGCATTATACCCGCTGAAAGAGCGTGACCAGCAATCTACCGCGCCTTTGTCTGTGCGGCCTTTCGTGGCACATTCCAATAGGGACTCTTGCATTTTGGACACACACGGGGGTCTGGTTGCTGGTTACCAAGTTCTTTATGATGCGGTAACCAGTAATGTCCACATCGCTCGCATTGAAAAGCCCATACTTGTATCTTTGCCATACTAACAAGTATATGATAAAAGTGTATAGTCTGTCAAGTGGTATATCCTGCAAATGAGCCTGAGAAGCTTCTTCAGTGGAAAACTCGTCTCCAATAATTACCTTTTTGTAATATACAAAAAAGAATATACAAGGGAGGGAGGTGAGATACCATGAACGTACGCGAACAAAAGGGCAAAGAAATAGCCTCACGGCTGAAGATAGAGCGCAAGGACAACAAGTGGATTGTACCCTCACAAACGGGTAAGGGCAAGTACACCGTAGATATTGAAGGGAAGATACCTCATTGCACCTGTCCAGACTATGAACTACGCGGCCTGAAATGCAAACATATCTATGCCGTTGAGTTCAGCATCAAAACCGAAACCAACCATGAGACGCAAACGACCACCATCACGAAAACGACGCGAATCACGTATAAGCAGGACTGGCCTATGTATAACGAAGCGCAAACACACGAGAAGGCTTTGTTTCAATCCTTGCTGTATGACCTGTGTCATGGCATCGAAGACCCTGTTCAGACGAACGGACGCCCGCGCTTCCCTTTGCGAGATATGGCCTTTAGCGCGGCGTTCAAGGTCTATTCCACCGTCTCAACCCGCCGCTTCATGTGCGACCTCTCTGATGCCCATACCAAAGGCTATATTGAGAAAGTGCCTCATTTCAATTCGATTCTGAACTATCTTGATAGCGAGAGTCTCACTCCTATCTTGCGTGATCTTATCCAAACCAGCAGCTTACCCCTCAAGTCGGTTGAGGTAGACTTTGCGGTAGACTCTTCTGGATTTAGCACCTCTCGCTATGTGCGTTGGTACAATGCGCGCTACGGGCATGAACAGGATAACCACGATTGGATGAAAGTACATCTGATGACTGGCGTCAAGACGAATATTGTCACCAGTGTGGAAATCACCGGACGCTACTCCCATGACTCTCTTCAGTTCAAACCTCTGGTCAAGACAACGGCGCGCAACTTCAGGATGCGAGATGTGCCTGCTGACAAAGCCTATTCCAGCCGCGCCAATCTGGAACTGGTGAAGAAGTTGGGAGCCACGCCCTTCATCCCCTTCAAGTCGAATGCCACAGGGGAGGCTGAAGGAAGTGTGGTGTGGGAGCAATTGTATCATTACTATCAACTGAACCGTGAAGACTTCCTCTCCCACTATCACAAGCGGTCTAATGTCGAATCTACCATGTGGATGATTAAGTCCAAATTCGATGAGCATATCAGAAGCAAGACCGACACGGCGATCACCAATGAACTGCTATGCAAGGTATTGTGCCATAATATTTGCGTGGTGATTTCATCCATGTATGAACTGGGAATAGAACCGACTTTTTGTGCAGAATTGCCCCTTGCACAAAAAGAGGGCGATTAGAGGGGGTTTTTGTGCAAAGCCCGTTGAACGCGTACACATTGTGGTCCTCCGAGCCGATATAGACGGTGTTTCCAACCACCGTTGGAGATGAAAATACCGTGCCTCTTGTGGTGCTACCCCAACGCAACTGGCCGTTGCGGGCTGTTAGAGCATACACAATGCGATCCTGCGACCCCACATAGACAGTGAGGGGATTGCTGATTTGTGCAGCATGAGTAGTATTACGCTGAGCTACTCCATTTATAATAAATCCGCTTAGAATGACGAATAGGAGCAGAAAGAAGGAAAGTAAGTGGAGCTTTGAGCGCGAAGTGAAAGTCATGTGTTAATCTCGCTTTCTATTGCAATTGGGTCAGTTTTAAAAAGCATCTTCTCATAATTTTTCTAATAGGCAAAAGAAAAAAAGAGTTATCTAACTCTATTATGGAAGAGGATTTAGGATGGTAGAAGGGTGAAATGGTTATGATCTGGTTAAGATTTAGTTACAGTTATAATCTTACAATAAGTGGGTTGTGTGAAGCAGTTTGCCGGTGCGGAAACGCTCGATGCTGAACTGGTCGATATCAAGCGTCGTGCTGGCGCCATCGAGAATGAGTTCGGTGAGCAGTTTCACAGCCATTGGCGCGTGCATAAACCCATGGCCGGAGAAGCCGCAGGCGCATAGAAAGCCTTCAACTTCGGTTTTGCCCAGCACGGGGTGTTCATCCGGTGTCATCTCATAGAGTCCTGACCACGAGCGCGCTATGGGCGCATCCGCCAGGGGCGGGCAGCGTCTGCGAGCTTCTTGCCTGACTTGCGTAATGAAGGATTCGTCAAAGGTCAGTTCGAAGGCTTGCGGCGCGAGCATGGCGTTCAGCCGGGCTTCCTCCTCGCCCGGCGTCAGGGGCATGGTCAGCAGTACGCCGCCGTAGCGCCGTCTGAAATGGAAACCTGTACTCATGTCAACCACCATAGGCACATCCTGGGGCAGATTGGTGACCGGCCCGGTTATGCAGATATGGCGGCGCAGCGGTTGGATTGGCAAATCGGGGATGCCAGCCATGCGCGCCACAAACGCGGCAGAAGCTCCGGTCGCGTTGATGACTATGGGAGTAGAGAACGTTTCCTGCGGAGTTTGCGCGGCCTTGACCCGTCCATGTTGCACCGTGATGGCGGTGACGGGCGCATGTTCATAGAGCGTTACACCGCGTTGCTGCGCCTGAAATGCGATTGCCCTGCTCATCATGCCTGGATCGCTGTAGCCATCCGTTGGACAAAAACTTGCCCCGACGATATCTTCAACGACCAGTTGTGGGACGCGCTGTTGTATCTCTGCCGGGGTGAGAAGTTGCGTGGGCACACCGAGGGATTGTTGCAGCGCGACATAGCCCTGCATGGCTTGCCAGCTCTCTGGCGTCGCGCAGAGGAACATGTAGCCGTACTGGTAGAAGCGCGGAGGCGCATTGGGCGGCGGTGTAGCGGCGTAATCGCGCGTGAAATCGGCGTAGAAACGTATGCCCTCAATCGAGAAACGGATATCCAGTTCATCCGCGAACTGCTGGCGCAGGCCGCCTGTCGCCCGGCTACTGGAGCCAGATGCCAGCGTTTCTCGTTCGAGAAGCACGATATTGGTTGCGCCGCGCATGGAGAGAGCATACGCGAGCGTGGCGCCGACAATGCCGCCACCAATAATCACAATATCCGCCGTTTTCATGCGTATTTTACCACCGCTATAGCAAAGCCATCGGTATAGTCTTCATCCATTGCCAGCACAAGTGAGGTCAGGCGGGGATCGCTGGCAATGCGCCGGTTTAATTCCACTATGCCAGCCGTGCCTTCATCCTCCGCTGGGAGAAAGGCTTTGCCACTGCGAACGCAGTTGTCCGCAACGATGATGCTGCCGGGCCGCGTGAGGCGCATGGCATATTCGAGGTATTGCGGGTAGGGTGTCTTGTCGGCATCAATGAAGACGAGATCGAAAGGGGCATCGCTTTCCATGTGCGGAAGCAGCTCAAGCGCATTGCCTACACGCACCTCGGTGCGGTCTCCGACGCCTGCCTTCGCAAAGGAGTTGCGCACAACTGCAGCGTGCGCGGGGTTGATTTCCAGGGAAATCAGGCGACCGCCTGCAGGCAGCGCGCGCGCCAACCAGATGCCGCTGTAGCCGCCCAATGCGCCGATTTCCAGGATTTTGCGCGCATTACAGGCTGCTGCCAGGAGTTGTAATAGTTTGCCCTGAATGGGAGAGATTTGAATTTCGGGCAGACCTGCCTCTTTGGCCGAGGTCAGGGCATTACACAAACCTTCGTCCTCCGGCGCAAAGTTTCTGATGATGGCTTCTTCAATTTGCTGTCGTGTCTGTCGTTGTTGCTTCAATTGTGTCAATTCTGAATTGTCAACTGTCATGAAATAACCTTTCTTTACCGATTAAGTGATCCAGGGGAAAGCGGGGACATCCCGCACCCCGCAAAAGGGCTGCGCCCCTTTGAACCCTGGATATTATGCACCAACGTTTTCGTGAATGGGATTTGACAGGATGCGGTCGATCCATTCAACATAGATGGCCGCTTTGCAATGCGCGAAAATATCGCGCGCCTCGTGCAGGCAGGCGAGTCCGCGCTGGTGCGCTGGTTCTCCTGCGGAACAACGTTGCAGTAAAGCAACACCATAAACATGCAGGACACGGGCATATTCCACGCGCATCTCGTGCCTGGAAAATATTGCGAGCGCCTGCTCAAAATGTGCATCAGCCTCGGTGGTGCGTCCCTGGGCAGCTAATATTCTCCCAAGTAGACGCTGCGAACGGGCCATTATGCGTGTGAGTTCGTGTGCCTGGGCGTCTAACATGCTTTGTAACGCCATTAAGCGAGCGCTCTCGACTTCGCCCGACAGAAAATCTGCGATTGCCAGATTGAGGCGTCCCTCAATGGTCACTTCCGCATCCAGCCCCTCAAGCTGCAACGCCCTCTCCAACGCCCGGCGCGCGCGCGCCACTATCGCCAGGCAGCCCTGTGTTTGCAACGCGGCATGCATATCGACGTTGATGAAATTGAGGGCACATTTCTCGATAGCAGTGGTGAGGCGCCAGTCACCCAGGGCAACCAGGGCGAAGCCGGTGTAACGCCCGCTTTTGATGGTACGCCCCAGCGCGAGGCCGCGTCGAATGTGCTTCAGCGCGCCCTGCATGTTACCCTGATCTTGCAGAGCGCTGGCCAATGCCACGTTATTCCAGCACACCTGCTCCCTGTCATTCATGCGCTCGGCGACTGTGATGCTGCGCTGAAACCACTCTTCTGCTTCAATGAGATCACCACAGCGCGCTGCCACATCGCCGAGGTTTCCGGTCACGAAAGCCACATTTGGTTGATCGTTGTTGCGTTCAGCTATGCTTAATGCCCGGTGAAAGTAGGTGCGGGCAATACCGTTTTCCGCTCGCGTAGCATGAACTGCGCCCAGGTTGCCATAAACCAGGGCCAGGGCGGATACCTGGTCAAGTTGCTCGAATATTGTCAATGTGCGCTTCAAATGCTCGAGGGCTTCATTGTACTGACCAAGTGTGGCTGCAACGAGACCGAGGATTTCATGGCAGCGTCCGAGTTCAATGGGATCGCCAATCATGGCCAAGGCGGTGCGCGTTGGCAATTCAGAGCTGGTTATTGGCAGGGCAGACTTGCCGGGCTGCCGGTTTTGCATCACCTGTTCGAGCATGCTGAGGGCTTCCTGCCCATAGCGCCGCGCTTCTTCGTCATTGCCCCTGCGCCAGTTGATATTGCCGTGTGCCAGATGCAGGCATGCCCAGGCCGCGCCGGATGTTACCCCCGCGTCGAGCATCACCTGCTTACCGTGTTGATAGCACTGCCATGCCTGGTCAAAATCGGCGGTATCCGCCCAGGCTCGTCCGATTTCGCGCCAGATCAGAGCCTGCCTCTGCGCTTCGAGTTGTCGCTGTTGATGCGCGGCCTGCGGATTGAGTTCTTCATTGCGCGTGTGATGCTGAGCGCGCAGCGCCAGCACGCGCTCGTAGAGATGGCGAATTTCCTCATAGTTGCCGTGAATCATATTGCACTCGGCGACGCGCTCCAGCAGACTTGCCAGGTGCAGCGGGTCATCGACTTCCTGTGTTTTCGCTTCTCTGCGGCGAGTTATAGCCCTGATAGCCTCTCGATAGTAATATTCCGCTTCTGAATAGGCGGACAGTGAAAAAGCGCGATTTGCTGCAAGTTCAGCGTAGCGAGCGATTAAGGTGGGATCGCTGCCCCCCTTGCCCAGGTGGTGGGTGATGGCGGCTGCCACTTCCTCTTCGCTGCCTGGATACGACTGCATCAGCGCGTTGGCCGCGCGCCGGTGCAATTGCGCCCGCCTGGCTGCGGATAGCCGCTCGTAGAGGTGACTGACGATCAGAGGATGCCAGAAGTTATAAGTGATACGTGTGCCTGTTCCCTCTTCTATCAGCAATCCAGCCCGCAGGGCTTCTTCAAGCAGATCGAGAATAGTGTCCTCATTGGTTCCCTGGTCTCCAACCATATAGACTAACTGGCTGAACTCGAATGAACCTCCAAGTACCGCAACCTTGCCCAGCAGCGCCTGGCAATCGCTGCTGAGCCTGCCAAGACGGCGGTCAAGCACAGCCGTAATGGTTTCCGGCATGGCAGAAGTGGAGGGTGATGCACCTGGCGTGTCCTCCTGCGATTCAGCAGTCGGCGCATTCTGCGCGGCTGCTTGCGGGAAATCGGGATGCATAAGCAGCCCTGTTTGACTGACGCGCGCCAGTTCTTCCGCGAAAAAGGGATTGCCGCCAGCCTGTGATTGTATGCTCTTGATAATACTCTGTGGCAGGTGCGCTACCAGTGATCCGATTTGCCCGTCATCCAGTGGTTGTATGGGCAGGGTGATGAGGGCCTGTTCGCGCCGGAGGTCGTTGAGCAGTGTGCGCAGATTTGAGGTGGGCGCAAGTTCGGTATCTCGCCAGGTTGCTACAATCGCGATGCGCTCGTTTTGCATATGACGAACAACGTAAGCAAGCAATTCCAGGCTGCTGTCGTCTGTCCAGTGCAGGTCATCCAGCACCATTAAGAGTGGCGCGGCGCGACTCATGACGCTTAGTAGAGTTGTGGTAGCTTCCCACAGGTGCAGGCGTTCCTGTTCAGGGGTAAGCAACGATATGGGTTTGAAGGTAGAAATATTGAGCGCGTAGTGCGCGGCCAGTTCTGGCACAAGCGTACATAGCCTCGCCAGTTTAGCGTATGCAGTTGAAGAAGAATCATCCGCTTCAGGTCTTGCTTCTGACTCCAAACTCTCCAGCAGAAATTCAGCGGACACGTCTTTGAGGAGTGTGCGCAGAATTTCAGTCCAGGGTCGATAGGGGATGGTTCCCTCCTGTTCATAAGCATGCGCCCAGACGACGGACCAGCCACGTAAGTTAGCTTCGTAGCTTATTTCCTCGGCCAGGCGTGTTTTCCCAATGCCAGATTCACCCATCAGTACCAGGAAATGTGTTAACTTATGCGGAGCTCCATTGCTGCCTGCGCGAATGGCGCTGTCTTGCGATCCTTTACCGGCCGGTAAGGCTGAAGTTGCGGATGCTTGATCGTCCTTTACTGCCTGCAACGCCCCCTTTTCCAGGGTAAGCAGGAAATGTTGCATAGCCACCACTTCGCGTTCGCGCCCGACCAGTTTGCTTTGATTATGGCGGCCCAACTGTAAAGAGGGACGTTGAAATACAGTATAAGCGGATTGTGCTGGCTGTGAAACGTGAATTTTCGTCTCTACTGAGCTTGCGGGAGTATCTAGAGAGCGCGGCATTTGAAACGATCCGCTCCGGAGCGCATCGTAAAGTTCGATAGTTTCCGGCAGAGGATCGCTTTCGTACTCGCGCGCGAGTGTATCCACCAGGCGGCGATAAACGCGTAGGGCTTCTCCACGCCGGTCAAGCTGCGTGAGAATAACCATCAGGCGGCGCACAGCCGTTTCATGAATTGGCTCGGCATTGAGCAGCCTGTCAAGCGGCTCAATCGCGCTGGTGAGCGCGCCGCGTGACACACGCAGTTCAGCAAGTTTGAGCAGCAGACCCATCCAGCCTCTGCGCAAGGACTCCCGGCGCGGCGCGGCCCATGTGGAATAGAGTTCTTCCAATAGATAATCTCCCACGTAAAGTTTGGATGCTTCTTCCAGTAGCTGCTCAACCTGTTCCTGGTCATTCGTGGTATTGGCTTTATTCAGCAGGTTTTCAAATTCGTCCGCATCCACCCATATCTGATTTGCGCCGGCCACCAGTAAGATATCGCGTTCCAGGCGTAACATGCGTGATGCGGCGGGACGAGTGATTTCAGGCTCGAGCACCTGGCGAACTTCATGGACTGCTCCATTTAAGCGGTTGGCGGCGATCTCGATATCAAGATCAGGCCAGAGAGCCTCCATTGCCTGCTCTCTGCCCATACGCCTGCCGTTCGCGCTTAGCAGGCATCCCAGCAAAGCGCGCGCGCGCCGGCGATGCCAGGTGCGATTAGTGACCGTCTGCCACTCGTTGCCGTCCTTGCGTTCGATACGGAGTTGACCGAACAGGTAAATGCGCAGATGCAAGTGCTGCCGTGTCTCCTCTGTTGCAGGTGGCGAGAGCGCGGTCGATTGCTGCGCATGTGGCGGGCGCACCTGCGCGCTCCTGGATTCCCTGGCATGGGTAGCCGTAGTCCCTGGCTTTGAGATGCTGCCGGGATCAGTAAATAAAGCAGCGCCAGTATTAGCGATTGGTGCAAGCTCGTGGTCAGCTTTCGACTCGATGGGTAGAAGCTCGATTCCGGCGGGTGGGTTTATACCAATGTACTTACTGATAGTGCGACCCTTATCACTCCAGTATGCATACCAGTAGGGTCCATGCCCTGCACCCTCTTTGCATTTACGACAACGCTGCTTGCCACAGCGCGTGTACTGTTGGCGGTAGGTAACCTTATTATTCATAAAGCCTGTACGCTATCCCCAGAGATGGTTGCGGAATCGTGCTGGAAGCAAGTAAATATTTGTTGCGAGAGAAATTGCCTCTTTGCACTTTCAAGTCTTACAGAAGACAACTTTATTATATCCTATCATGAAGAGAGTTCACAAATATTTAACCTGTTTTTCCAGGGCGATTTAAAAGTCTGCTTCATGGCGACCGCAAGGGATCGCCCCTACTATATAAGACGAGTTCGACGGGCAATAGAGTATAGTAGTGGCGATCCCTTGCGGTCGCCATGCCGTCTCATCTCGTAGAGACTTTTAAGTTGTGAAATATGCCAGCGGTACCTGAGAGGTCAGGCGCGCTGTTCTTTTTCGGCGGCGTGCCGCGCGCTGCTGCGCACGAGGGGGTCGAGGTCGGATTGTAGATGTTGTAAGGCTTGCTGCGCTTCATGTTGGCTCATGCGCGCGAGAATGGTTGTGATGCGTTGGCGGCGTTCATTATCAGGATGCTTTGCCCATTGCAGCGCTACTGGCAGCAGATGTGATGCAATTTTAGCGTCATCCAGGTCGGGCAATTCATTGAAAATCGTTAACAGCGCATCCTGCATATAGTCATCAACCTGGGAAAGCAGGGGAGCCAGGGGATAAAAGACGGCGTTAGCTGGAAAAGCTTCCCATGTGAAAGCCGGGTAGGGATAACGGAATGGCCAGAAGCAGTCAACAATCATATGCAGATAGGCTGTGCTTTCATACGTATCAAGTTTGCTAGCTCGAGTAGCTGCTGTAACTAACGTCACGAAGATTTGTTGCGGTTGGGGAAGATAGCCTGCCTGTGTCAGCATGCGCAGCCAACCGGCCGCTTCTAGGCGCAGGGCGCGCTGCGTTGATTGAAGTGTGAAAGTGGCCAGGATATCAGCCAGGCGCTCTCGCAGCAGGATTTGCTCCTGTTTGGGGAGTTTCCAGAGTTTGCTTTGCAGCTTATTGACCAGCTTATTCAATTGCCGGAGAGTCGCAGCCGCCTCAATTTGCTGCAAAAGTTCAGCGATGGATGTGACCGGTGCGTGGCGAAATGGCCGCCATAGATCGGGCAGCCTGGCTTCTACGCCATGATCGAGACGCCTGCTATACCCAGCCGTTGGAAAATGCGTTGATTGAGACTGATTCATTCTATATCTATCCTTCACCGGAATATCTTGCCGCTACCCACTAACAACATGAATGCATTTGTAACAGATGTTACTATCAGTCTAAACCAAATGATGTGTCGTGTCAAGTAGTTTATCCCTGTATATTATACACGCTGCTACATAGTGCGCCCTTTTAGCAAGATGAAATCGTTGCTAAAGCTCTCTAAATGTCCATCGGAAGTGCGTTTCACCTCGAAGTAGCGTTGAATATGTTCATCGCTCTCTAATATAAACCGCTCGAGTTGGGCTTTTTCGTTGTCTGGCAATTGAGCGCGCGCTGTCCAATCTATATACTCGTGCGATTTGCGAAAAAATTCACGGTGTTCGATGGTTAGACCGGCCTGTTGGAAAAAGGTGTGCCATTCTTGCTCTGTGCATGAGCGCCCATGCGATGGATCGCGCCACTTTTCAACGCGATTATCAAATGCATCAAGTTTTGGGTCGCTGGGAGCCATGCAGTCGATGAGTAAGAATATGCCGCCCGCTTTCAATACGCGCGCTACTTCGCGCACAAAGTGCGCGATGTTGGGAAAGTGATGAGGTGCGATGCGGCAGGTTACACGGTCGAACGTGGCATTCGCGAATGGTAATTGTTCGGCATCGGCCACCTGAAAAACGACGTTGGTGACTCCCTGCGCCAGCAAGTATTCACGCGCCTTCTCAAGCATGCGCGGGGTCAAATCTGTTACCGTTACCTGCGCGACATGCGGCGCGACGGCCAGCGCGGTATGCCCGCCACCAGTCGCGATATCAAGGGCCTGCTGGCTTGCATCCCATTCGCCCAGTTGGATCAGGCGTTGTAGATCGTCGCCAGCGCGGTGCGAGAAGCTGGCAACATAGCTATCGGCTGTGCGCGAGAAGTAGTCTTGAACGCGCGCTTTTTTATCGTTGTTTGCGGGGTGTGGTGTGTTACTCATTTGTGGTGTTGGTCCTTTCTGACTCTCGTTCACGTGTTTTTTCAATACATGGCGTATCGCATCCCCGGATGTATGGATTGGTTATAGGCACTCAACCAGGCATCCTGATGAATTTTTCCAACCGAACAGGGTAATCGTGCCCGTAGGGGCCTTTGTGGTCCTTACATGGGTAGGTTTTTTTGAAACACGCCGGGAGCCTTTGGCTGTCATCCTGAGCGCAGCGAAGGATCTGCTCCCTGCCCGACGAGAGATCCTTCGCTGCGCTCAGGATGACACATCCCCCCTCGCTCTCGCTGGTTCCTTTCCTAAAAAACCTACCTGTGTAAACCCTTGCGGTCGCCCGCCCGCGCGAGAAGATGATGCCACCAGGTGAGCGACCAAAAGGGTTGCCCCTACGAGAGGCCGTTTCCTCTTCATTATCCGTTTTGGTTGGAAAAGTTCATTAGAACGCGATTTATCGCTCCCCTATAAATTGTCTCGACGCTTGACGGACGCGTGTGTTAAGATACGACACATGATATTTCCTCTTCTCTATCATACGATGGAATAGTTTAGTATGCCAAAGCTTGAAGGCTCTGTTGAAAGCATTGTCTTTCGTAACGAAGATAATCATTATACGGTGGCGCGTTTTCGACCCAATGATAGCGGCCGCCTGTTTCGTGATGAATTGACTACCATCGTGGGTACGCTGCCTGGCGTGCATGTGGGCGAATTGTTGTCGGTGGAAGGGGAGTGGGAGAAAGACCCGAAGTATGGGCGTCAACTGCATGTCACCAGTTTTATGCAGCGCTTGCCCGCCTCGCCCGAAGGTATCACCCGCTATCTAGGTTCCGGGCTGATAAAAGGCATCGGGCCAAAGAAGGCTGAACGCATAGTGGCTCATTTTGGCGAGCAGACGCTGGCTATTATTGAGCAGCAGCCCGAACGCTTGAGCGAGGTTAAGGGTATCAGCGTGAAAGATCGCGAGCAGATCATACAATCCTGGGTCGAGCAAAACGAAGTCAAGGAACTGCACCTCTTTCTCCAATCGCACGATGTATCGATGAACCTGGCGACGCGCATTTATAAACAATACGGGCAGGAGTCGATCAAGGTCATTCGCGAGAATCCCTATAAGTTAGCGCAGGATGTGAGCGGTATTGGCTTCCGCACGGCTGACGAGATTGCTGTGAAGCTGGGTCTGCCACGCGACAGCATTCCGCGCCTGGCAACGGGACTCAAGTATGTGCTGGCGCAGGCGGCCAACGAGGACGGGCATTGTTTCTTGCCGGAGAATGAACTGGTGCGCCGTGCCTCAGAGATTCTCGAAGCGCTCCCCGATCTGCTGGCGCAGGCGACCGATCAACTGAAAAGCGAGCGCGATATCTTCATCGAACCACCCTTGCCTGTGCAGCCATTGCAGCATCCACAGCCAGCGCAAGACGATGAGCCTCCCGTCGATTGGTCTGAAATGGAGGAGATAGCGCAGCAGCGTATCTATTATGCCCCATTCTGGCATGCTGAGAATGGATCGGCGCGTATCCTGCGCACTCTGCTGCGCGCGCCGAGCAAACTGCCGCCGGTGAGCCAGCAATACTGGCAGGCGGTGTTTGATTACCTGGCGCAGAAACGGAATATGACCCTGACCGAGAAGCAGCGCGAAGCTGTGCAGATGACCTACAACAAGAAAGTCAGCATCCTGACCGGAGGGCCTGGAACGGGCAAATCGACTTCGCTGCGGGCCTTGTTGATGGTGCTGCGCAAGCGCAACATCGATGTGGCCCTAACCGCGCCGACGGGCCGCGCTGCCAAACGACTTACCGAGGCGACCGGAGGCGCGGTTGGCTTCCAGGCGAAAACCCTGCATCGTTTGCTGGAGTACGCGCCGCATGATAACACCTTTCAGCGCAACGAGGAAAATCCCTTGCCCTACCAGTTCGTGATCGTTGATGAAGTGTCGATGGTTGATATCCTGCTCTTTTATCACCTGCTCAAGGCGCTGCCACCCGATGCGCACCTGCTGCTAGTGGGCGACGCCGATCAATTGCCACCGGTTGGACCCGGCAACGTGCTGCGCGACCTGCTGCGCAGCGAGGCGATCCCCACCGCGCGCTTAACGGAACTCTTCCGCCAGGCGCAGCAGAGCCAGATTGTGGTGAACGCGCACCGCATCAATGCCGGAGAGATGCCTTCGCTGCAGCGGGAGCAAAAGACCGACTTCTTTTTCATCACGGAGGATAATCCCATTCGCGCGCAGCGCCTCGTGTTAGACTTTGTGCAGTATCGTATTCCAAAGCACTATGCGCTGAATCCCATGACCGATATCCAGGTGCTTTCGCCCATGTATCGCGGTCCCCTTGGTGTGACCAGCCTCAACGAAGAGCTGCAGGCGCACCTTAATCCAGATGCAATTGCTTCGATAGAATGGGGCGGACGCACTTTTCGCGCCGGTGATAAAGTGATGCAGCAGCGCAACGACTACGATAAGGGCGTTTTCAATGGCGACGTAGGCTGGATTCGCGCGATCAATAGAGAGAATTCCACCGTCAAAGTCGAGTTCCTGGAAGAAGCCGGGCCGCTGCTCGTCGGCTATGAATTTCACGAACTGGATGAATTAACGCTGGCCTACGCAGTGACGGTGCATAAAAGCCAGGGCAGCGAATATCC
>Ga0070733_10001423_pt1 | contig 17875 bp, 15 predicted proteins | sample Coa_R1_9_FD_66450 | JGI IMG/M metagenome (GOLD analysis project Ga0070733, IMG submission 66450) | Surface soil microbial communities from Centralia Pennsylvania, which are recovering from an underground coalmine fire - Coalmine... | ecosystem: Environmental > Terrestrial > Soil > Unclassified ... | reverse complement strand
GATCGCGTGGTCTACGCGACCAAGTTTGGTTACGATTTTTCCGAAGCCGGACAAGCGCGGCGTGGGCAGTCCGAGCTGCCGCAAGATTTTTCCCCGGCCTTCGTGCGCCAGGCGCTCGAGGCATCGCTGCGCCGCTTGCAAACCGACCATATCGACGTCTACCAGATGCACAACGCGCGCATGGCGCAGATCGACGACGACGCTTTGTGGGACCTGCTCGAATCGTTCAAACGAGAGGGCAAGATTCGCATGTACGGCGTCGCGCTCGGGCCCGCAATCGGTTGGCTGGGTGAAGGCGTCGAAGCAGTTCGCCGCCGCCACGTCGCGACGATGCAGATCATCTGGAATATCCTCGAACAGTATCCGGGTGACGAGCAAATCCGCGCGGCCGCCGACGCCGGCGCGCCGACCGGCTATATGATCCGCGTGCCGCACTCGAGCGGAATGCTCGAAGGCCACTACACCGCCGAGACGACGTTTCCGACGAACGATCATCGCCGCCACCGCCCCCGCGAATGGCTGCTCAACGGAGTGGAAAAGGTCGCGCAGCTTCGATTCCTCGAGCTTCCGAATCGCACGCTCGGTCAAGCGGCGATCCAGTGGCTTCTGGCCGAGCCGCGCGTGATGACGGTCCTTCCGAACATCTACGATCGCGAACAACTCCGCGAGTTTGCCGCCGCGCCGGAGACGCCGGCCTTAACGGCGGCCGAAGTCGAGGCAATCGACGAGCTCTACCAGAAAAACTTCGGCATCGAGGAACCACCGATGGCCTTCAAAGGAACGATGACTCCGTTGGTGTCATCCTGAACGCAGTCGAAGGACGAAGGACAAAGCATGAAACCCGAGCAGATTTTCACTCAACACGCACCCGCGGCGATCGGACCGTATAGCCAAGCGATCCAATGCGGGAACGAGCTCTATTGCAGCGGCCAGATCGCGCTGGATCCGCGTACGGGCGAGCTGGTCGGCGACGATGCGGCCGCGCAGACCGAGCGCGTCATCGAGAACCTCGGCTCGGTTCTCTGCGCCGCCGGGTATCTGTTTGCCGACGTCATCAAGACGACGATCTTCTTGATCGACATGAACGATTTTGCCGCCGTCAACGGCGTTTACGAAAAGTTCTTCGGTGCGACCAAACCCGCGCGCTCGACCGTCGCCGTCGCGGCCTTGCCACGCGGTGCTCGCGTCGAGATCGAGTGCATCGCTAGAACGTAAGTTGGATGCTGCAGCTCATCGGGGTCGGTTCTCAGAGGGAATCACCGCGACGCCGGCGTCGATGCGCGGCGCCATTTGACCCAGATAGTATCCCAGCCGATTCTCGACATCCCCAGGCTACACCTTAGGCGCCTGCGTGGCCATTTCCATGCTGGCAGCATGCGGCGGCGGAACCGGCGTGCCGCTGAGTCCATCCTCCGGCGCAACAACGGCGGAGCGAATGCGTCCGAGTATTACGTACGGCGTGCTCTACAGCTTCAAGGGCGGCTCGGGAGACGGCCGGTACCCCGAGGCCGGACTCATCAACGTCAACGGCACGCTCTACGGTACGACGATTGAAGGGCCGAACGGAGGCCCCGGAACGGTATTCTCCATCACCACTTCCGGCAATGAAACCATGCTCCACGACTTTCCCGGCTACTCTGGAGATGGTGCATTCCCGTACGCGGGCCTTATAAACGTCAACGGCGCGCTCTACGGAACGACCGCCGGCGGGGGCGCAAACCATGCTGGAACGGTCTTCTGGTTAAAGCCGTGAAACGGCTGCGCTGAAAGCATAACCGCAAGTCAATGCTGCCGGGCCCTCCCTGGACAGAGGTGGCGACCTGTCTCTGTCCAAACAGGCACCCGTGCCGAGGTCCGGGGCTGAATACAAGCTGGAGCAGCGCCGACACGCTGCGGCAGATGGGCTGTGTCGCACATGCTGCGCCGTCAAGGTTGCCGCGGGTCGATCGACGTGTCCGAAGTGTTCGGCAGACGCTTCCGCGCGCACCGTTCGACGACGACTGGCGATTCGGACGAAGAGCGAAATGGAACGCGGCGTCTCGGCCCTGGAGGCGCTTGGCGATGCTTATTCTTCCGACGGCGACTACCGCGCAGCTCTGAAGAGCTATCAACGAGCCTTCGATCTCTCCGCAGGCGACCTCTGCGCTCACGCGCGGCTTGCGGTTAAGGTCGGCGACACCGCATTCCATCGCGGAATCGCGACCGACGCCGATGGGTGGTTCAATATTCCACTGGAAGAAACGGTGCCCGTGCCTGGCACTGCGGCCAGCGTCGCCCAGCTGCACATGCAGCAGATTCGGACGCTATGGTCGAGCTCGCGAACCGCCGACATCGTACCACTTTCCGAACGCCTGCTCAATTTCGCGACCGCTTCCAACAACACCGAGTTGATCCTTTCGACCCGGCTGTCGTTGGCAACGGTCCTTCACTTGTTGTCGCGATACTATGAAGCGGAGCGCTACCTCCACGCCATCGACGTTAGCGCGCTACCCCGAGATCCCAAAGTCCTCTCGAAATACCACCGGCTGTGCGGGTTCGTGTACGCATCTTCCGGCAACGCCGAAATGGCCTCGGACAGTTTTGCGGAGGCGCTCCATTACGCGGAGCAAGGTAAAGATCCGTACGAGTACACGAGCATACTTCAGGCGCATGCCATAGCCGCCAGCATGCTCGGGCGCACCGAACTCGCTGCCGGCTTGTATCTGCAGGCCTTGAGCGCCGCACGCGATCGGAATCTCGTCTGGAACGTCGCCTGTATTTCCCTTGAGTACGCGCGCGTACTGAGCCACCAGGGTAACCGCCATCTGGCTCATGCCTACGTCAATCAAGCGGCCATATTTGAGAACCCTCCGCCGGTCTTACTCGAAGCCTTGGCAGAAATCGGGATACCGATCGCCATCGAGTGCAACGACCCGTATCTTCTGAACCAATGCGCAAACGAGGATGCTCTGACATTTGCGTTTAGGTCGGGGGAGCCGCCCCGACTCGGACCCGTAGCCTCTTCATTCGCGCGCTACTTCCATCGAGTGGGGCAGCTGCCCAAAGCTCGAGAGCTGCTCGCAAAAGCTCTCGAGTACGTGAAGAACGCCGACGAAGCTTGCGATTTGCCGTTGGCGGTCGCCCAGTTCGGCGACGAGCGCTACTTTGGACGGGCACGTGAGGTCCTGCGAAGCCGAACGCTTCTGCCGAACGCCGACGTGGCGACCGCGCACTTACACTATTTCGACGCCCTCATTTTCGACCGCGAGGGCGACGCCGAAGCATGTATGCGCGAAGCAACGGCCGCCGCCGCTTTATTCCGCAAACTCCGATGGACGAGTTACGAGCTGGCCGCGACTCTGCTTGGAGCCTGCGCCCATCGCACTCGCGGCGCGGCCGACGGATCTGCGGGTTCGGCACCTTCGATCCCGTCTGAGCTGACGCTACGAGAGCAAAGCGTCGCTCAGCTGGCGATCCTAGGACTGTCGAATCGCGAGATCGGCGAGAGACTCTCGATCTCGCCGCGAACGGTCGAGTGTCATATGACCTCGATCTTACGCCGCATGGGCCTACGCTCTCGTCACCAACTGCTCGAATCGGTACGCCGGTAGAGGAACTCGGGGTTTCCACGATTGTGGCATGTCCTTGGGACTGCTAAAATTTCAGTGCTAGAATCTCGTTGGAGGCGACCCTCAAGACCTTTGTTTCTTCTGCTGATGCCTCGTTTTCGACCCTCATTGTGCGAATGCTTCACCAGTTGGACGACCGATACTTTCCTGGGAGCAGACCAAAGGGAGCAGAAATGGTAGGCCAACTCTATGGCTATTTTTCGCACAATCCATGCCGCGCTCGGCGCATCGGCTATGCTGGCGATGCTCGCCGGCTGTTCCGGCGCTAGTTCGCCGGCACCGTTCTCTCCGGGTGAACCGTCCACCGCTCGCGCCGACAACAGCCTGCTCGCCCCGACCATCGCGCGAATCTCGCACGAGCCGGTCGCGACGGCGAGCTTTATGGATCCGACTGCTGCAAGCAAGCCACTGACGTTCGTGTCGGACGCGGCGGGTGGCGTCGTCGACATCTATCCCCAGGCCGGTAAGAACCAGAAGATTGTCGGCCAAATCACGCGGCTGACGCAGCCGCAGGGCATCACGACCGACAAAAACGGCGACCTTTACGTCGCAAACACCAACAGCTCGAATGTACTCGTGTACGCGCCCCCCTACACGGGAGCACCCAAGATGACGATTGCCGACCCCGGCGAGTTTCCGGCTGACGTGGCCGTCTCCGATTCCGGTATCGTCGCGATCACGAACATCTGCAGTGCCCCGAAATGCCGCCTCGACACCGGCAACGTCGTGTTATACGCGAAGGGTAGTACGAAGAGCTGCGCCACCGTTACCTATTCGGGGTCCAACTTCGACCGCATCATGTTCGCCGCGTTCGACAAGACGGGCGTGCTTTACATCGACGGCTTGAACAGCGGCTACCAAACGTCGTACGGGCTCGTCAGCGGCGGTTGCAACGCTACGACCATTACGAACCTCAACTACGTTTACACGGTTAGTTTCCCGGGTGGCATTCAGATCGACAAGGCGGGCCGGATCGCCTTCTGCGACGAGGTTAATAAAGTCGTCGTTACGTTCGACCCGCCAGTGAGCGGGGCTTTCGGTGAGCCGGTGTCGACGACGCCGCTGACGGGATCGATCTCCCCGGTGGGCATTGCAATACTTGCTTCGGGAGCGGCTCTCTATGCCGCCGACTCCGGCGGCACCGGCCTTGCGGAGAAGTACAAGTACACAGCCGGCGGCGCGGCCGAAAACACCATCGCTGTCGGCGGCCAGCCGATCGGCATCGCAGTGACCCCGTCACTCTCGAAGGAGAACAACTAAGTGCGCCATTCATTGTTAACTCTCAACGCCCTGGGCATCGCAGTGCTCGTAACATTTCTTGCGGGCTGCTCGGGCGGCAGCTCGCAAACGCCGGCGCTATCCGGGTCCACAAACTCGCTTGGCCAGGCGTTTTCCCGGCAGGTCACGAGTCTTCGACCGCTCACGCCGAACACAAGCCATGGCTTCATGCAGGCGATTGGCGCGCGGACGCAGCTCCTGTACATGTCGAGTTGGGGCACCGCCTCCGTCGTCGATGTCTTAACGATGAAAGGAAAGCAGGTTGGCCAGATCGCGAACGGCTTACTTGGGCCCGAGGGCCTTTTCGTCGACAAGAAGGGGAGTCTCTGGGTCGCAAACGAGAGCAACGTCCTGGTCTATCCACGCGGCGGTCTATCTCCGAGCAAGACGCTCACCGATTCGGTTGGCGATCCGATCGACGTAACGGTCTGTCCGGACGGCACGGCCTATGTGGCGGACCTTTATGACAACAGTAGCAGCAACCACGCCAGCATCCAAGTCTACGCGCACGGCAGCACCACGCCGACGGGCAGCCTCGACTATGCAAACGACTTCCGAAACCCGTTCCTGACGTGCGACGCCGCCGGCAACGTCTTTGTCGCGCTCTTAACCGCCGATTCCGTCGGTGACGGCCTCGTCGTCGAATTCCCGCTTGGCAAGGAAAAGGGTGCGAAAGATCTCGGAATCGTCCTGCAATCTGTGGGCGGCATCAAGCCGGACAACGCCGGCAACCTGCTGGTCACCGACCTCATCGCCCACACGATCACCGAATACACTGAAAATGGCGCGCCGACCGGTCACTCAATCGCCACCGGCACGGCGACGGAAGGCATCGCCGTGAGCAGAGACGGCCGGATCGTTCTCGGTGCAACGGACACCACGCAAGAAGGGCCTGTTGGAGTTTCCTGGTCGTTCCCTGGCGGCAAGCAACTGCAAGTGTACACCTGCTGCTCGCGCATCGGGCCGCCCCTCCAAGTTAACGAGGGCGTTGCGTTCTACCCCGGCCAAACGGGTATCTGACGCCCGCCGGCGCCGGAGTTATAGCGGAGTGGAGTCGGCCGAGGCCGTAAGCCTGGCCGTCTCTTCTTTGGCGATCTGCGCGACGTCGGGATCGAGCGAACCTGCGGCCTCTTTGAGCTGCTCCAAGGCTAGCTCTTTCTTTCCCTGAGCGGCGTAGGCTCGCGCGAGCAGGTAGTGCACGCGGCCGTCGTAGGGTGCGGCGGCGACGCCCTTGAGCAGTGCCGCTTGCGCGAGCGGATAGAGATCGTTCTTTTCATAATCGATGCCTAAGTTCACGTACGACTCGGGGACGTACGGATCGACGGCAATCGCCTGCACGTAGTACGTAACGGCGCCCTTCCAGTCGCCGCGAAGGTCGGCGAGGTAACCGACGTTCACGAGAGCTTCGGGGCGTTCGGGCTCCAAGCGGCGCGCGCGCGTAAAGACTCCGATTGCGTCGCCATAGCTGCCGGCCTGTATTTTTGCCACTCCCACGTTGTCGAGGCAGGCGTAGTTCAGCGGATCGAGGTTGAGACAGTTATTCAGATACCCAAGTGCCGTCGCGTGGTCGTGGATGTCGAGGTACGCCATGCCGGCGCCGTTGAGCGCGGCAATCGACGTCGGGTCGGAATCGAGCGCTCGGCGAAAATAGACGACTGCCATAGCGGGGCGATGGATCGCCTCATAGACTTCACCCAGCTCTTCCTGCAGGTCTGAATCCGTCGGCTCCGACCGGGCAGCGCGTTCCATCTCCGCCTGGTATTGCGGAAGGTCGCCCTTGCGCAGATGAAGCAGCACGAGATCTCGAATCGAATCGGTTCCCGGCAGCGCGCTTTGGAACTGGAAGATCGCATCGTCTACGCGATTCTCAGTGGCATAGACGACGCCGAGACGATTGTGCGTCTCTTTATCGTGCGCATTGCGGGCGAGCAGCTGCTGGTAGATCGCTTCGGCTTTATCGAAGCGCCCCTGCCGGTAGTAGAGGTCGCCGAGAAAACGCGCCGCCTCGACGCCTTGCGGATGAGTCGCGACAAAACTCGCGAGTGCATCGACCGCTCGATCGAACTGCCCCGCGGCGATCAGCTGGCGCGAATAGAGGATCGCTGCCTGCTGGTCGACGGCGGCGTGGGCGTCGACCGGAATGATATCGGCGTCTTGCGCCCTCACGGACCCCGCGAACGTCGTGGTCAATGGTAGAACCGCCAGAACTAGAGCAGCGAATGCGCGTCGAATCATTGTGGGCACCTCTTCGGGGAGTATAGCGCACGGCCGCCGGGCCGCGTGACGCGGCGCTATCGCACGAGGGGGAGCACGTTGCTGGGGGTGAGGGGATAGAACGTCATCGCGATGACGACGACGGCGCAGAGGGCCGCCCCGGCCCAGGCCAGCGGAACGAAGGGGCGCAGGTCGCCGCCCTCGTGTTGGCCCTCCTCCGGGGCGTACATCGCGCGGATCACCTTGGCATAGGCATAGAGCGAGATCGCCGTGCCGGCGATCAGCGCGGCGGCGAGCCAGATATAGCCATTTGCCACCGTTACCGAAAGGATCAAGATCTTTCCTAGGAAGCCCGCGGTCGGCGGCAGGCCGGAAAGGGCCAGGAGAAAGATCGTCATCGCCGCCGCCAGCCACGGCCGCCGGCGCGCCAGCCCGCGATAGCTGCTCAATTGCGACCCTTCCTCGTTGGGGCCCGATATCGAAGCGGCGACGGCAAACGCACCCAAGTTCATGAACGCGTACGCCGTCAAGTAATAGATCGCATAACGCAACCCGAGCGACGTTCCTCCCGCCAGCGCGACGACGATATACCCGATCTGCGCGATGCCCGAATATGCCAGCAGCCGCTTGAGATCGCTCTGCGCCAGCATGCCGACGTTACCGACGATCATCGAGATGGCCGCCACGATCCAGACCGGCAACAGGAGCTTTGCGGCGACTCCCGCCGGCAACGCGGAGTAGGTGAACCGCGCAAAGACGGCGAGCGCGCCGGCCTTAGTCACCACGCTCATGAAAGCGGTGACCGGCAGCGGCGCGCCCTCGAAGACGTCGGGCGTCCAGGTGTGAAACGGCACCAGGCTTAGTTTAAAAACCAGGCCGATCAGAAACATGCCGGCGCCCATCCAGAAGAGCGGGCTCGCGGCCAGCGACGGATTGAGTAAATCGGCCAGCACGACGCTTCCCGTGGCGCCGAAGAGCAGCGCTGCGCCGAAGAGCAAGAAGGCCGTGGCGGTGGAGCTCAGGATCAAATACTTCAGTGCCGACTCTCGCGCGGTCTTTCGATCGACGGCAGCGCAGAGGGCATACAACCCTAGCGAGAGCAGCTCGAGCCCGAGAAAGATCGCGATCAAGTTCGCCGCGCCCGCCATCAGCATCGCGCCGCACGCGCTCCACAGCATGATTGCAACCGTGCCGGCCACGCGCGACGCCGAGCCGATCGTGCTATAGAGCAGCAACGAACCCGCGGTCCCAATCAACACGATCTCTTCGAAGACGGTCGCGAATCCGCCGGTCATGAAACCGCCGAAGAACGCGTCGTAATCGTGGCCGAACTGCCTTCCCGCAACGACCGCGGCGATCGAGACCCCAAGCAGCCCGATGACGATTGAAACGTAGCGCCACTGGTGGCGGCCGGCAAAGAGATCCGCGAGCAGCACGGCAAGGCCGGCCGCTGCGAGGATCTCGACGGGGCCGATCGCGTTCCAATCGGCGCTCGTAAACGAAAGCGTCACGGCAGAGGTCCGCTTTGCACGGTGGTGACGGCAGAGCTGTCCAAGAGCGGTTTGGGATAGACCCCAACCAAGACCAACGCGGCCAGCAACGGCGCGACGGCGAGACCTTCAATCCAGGTGAGATCGGATCGCACCGGCAAGTCCTTACGCTGCGGACCGTTCATGATGCCCTGATACAGGCGCAGCATGTACGCCGACGCCAGCACGATTGCAACCAGCGCGACGATCGCGGGCCAGACGTAACCGTTCTGATAGACGCCGATCAAAATTAGAAGCTCGCCGGCAAAGCCGGCCAATCCCGGTAGGCCCAGAGCCGCGAGCGCGGCGATGCAGAGCGCGCCGCTCAGTCGCGGATTGCTCCAACCCAAACCTCCGAGCCGCGGGAGCGCTCGCGTCTCTTCGCGCTCCTCGACGTAACCGAGCAAGAGAAACAACACGGCTGAAAAGAGGCCGTGAGCGACGATATAGACGAGCGCCCCGTCCAACGCCAGCCGGTTCCCAATCGCGATCGCCAGGACGATCAATCCGAGGTGAGAGAGCGACGAGTACGCGACGATGCGCTTGACGTCGTCCTGCACGAGCGCGATGAGCGCTCCGTAGACGAGCGATATGAGGCCCAGCACGATCAACGGCGCGGCGTACCGATAGAGGGCGGCCGGCATTATCGCCGTGGCGATTGCAAGAAACCCGTAGAGGCCGGCCTTCGATTGCACGCCGGAGACCACCGCCGTCATCGGCGAGGGAAGGCCCGCATAGGTCGGCGGCATCCACGTATGAAGCGGCCAGACCGGCGTCTTCACCAGAAACGCGAAGGCGAAGCCCGCGAATATCCAGGGAGCCCAGCCGCCTACGAGCGCGACGCCGGGAAGACCGATCACATCGGTCGATCCGTAGATGACGCCGAATGCGGCGGTCGCCAACAGCAGCGTCAAACCGCCGGCAAAGTTATAGATGAAGTAACGCCACGCCGTCGCCGGATGTTCGGCCCAGCCGACCAAGGCGAAGAACACGGGGACGAGCATCAGATCCCAAAAGAGCGCGAAGACCAGCAGGTCGCGCGACAAGAAGAGCCCGAGCATCGTCCCTTCGAGCGCGAGCAAGAGCGCGACGAAGTCGCGCAGCCGCTCGACGCGGCAGGCGGCAATCGCACAGGTTGTGCAGAGCGCCAGCAGCAACGCGAGCCAGAACGAAATCGGCGTCGCACCGAAGTGGAAGGCCGAGACGAACGGCCGCGAAAGCCAATGAAAGCTCCAATCCGCCGTGCCAGCCGCCCAAACCGTCGCAAAGGTAATTGCGGCCACCACGGTTCCAATCGGACGGGAGAGCGCGCGATCGCCGCGCGGCAGCACCAGGAGAAGTGCGCCGGCGGCGAGCGGAAGCAGAATGCTGACCAGGACGAGCGGCATCAGTGCGGTGCCCCGGCTACGGCGTAGTACGCGATAAAACAGGCCGCCCCGAAGACAAGGATCAGCGCATACGCTCGCAAGAGACCCGTTTGCAACGAGCGCACGAGCGTTCCAAACCCGCGGGCGATCACCACAATCTCGCGTACGGCGCCGTCGATCACGTACGGATCGAAGACGCGAGCGAAAAAACGCCCCAAGGCCTGCGCCGGACGCACGAAGATCGCATCGATCGCGGCATCGAAGTAAAAGAGGTGCGTCAGCACGGCCGGCATCTTTTCGGTCTCACGCCGCAGGCGTTCGACCGCATTGCGTTGCGCCGCCGCCGTGGCATAACGCTGCCACGCGATGGCAAAACCGATCGCCACGACGATCACCACGATCACCGAGGTGAGATTCTCGGAGATCGCCGGTGCCGGAGTTTGGGCCGCGGCGAAATGTGCCTGCGCGGCAAAGAGCGGCGCAAAAAAGTGCGCCCAGGGCGAGGCGTCGCCGCCAAAGAGCAGTGCGCCGCCGATTGCGACGCTCGGAACGACCAAGATCGCGACCGGCACGTTCATGATCCAGGAACCTGCGCCGCCCACGTGCACGGGCGTTTCGCCGCGGTACTCACCCAAGAACGCGACGAAGAGCAGGCGGAACATGTAATAGGCGGTGATGCCGGCCGTCACGATGCCGATGCCGTCGAGCCACGGATGCCCGTGCTGCAGCGCGCCGTAGATGACCTCGTCCTTCGAGAAGAACCCCGAGAAACCGGGAACTCCGCTGATCGAGAGCACGCCCGTCAGCATCACCCAAAACGCAAACGGCATCTTCTTCCAGAGGCCGCCCATGCGGCGAATGTCTTGCTCGTCGGAGAGCGCGTGGATCACCAACCCGGCGCCTAAAAAGAGCTGGGCCTTAAAGAACGCGTGGGTAAAGAACTGTGCGATGCCGGCCTCGTAGGCCCCGGTGCCGACGCCCATGATCATGTAGCCGATTTGCGACATCGTCGAATAGGCGAGGATCCGCTTGATGTCCCATTGCGCGGTTCCGAGGATCGCGCCGAGCAGCGCCGTGAGGCCGCCGACCGTCCCAACCACGAGTTGCGCCTCGTGGCTCGCGTTCCACAGCGGCGCGCAGCGCGCGATCAGATAGACGCCTGCGGTCACCATCGTGGCAGCGTGAATCAAGGCCGAAACGGGCGTCGGGCCTTCCATCGCATCGGGCAGCCAGGTGTGCAGCGGCACCTGTGCCGACTTGGCGGCCGCGCCGATAAAGAGCGCGATGCAGATGGTGAGAATGACCCCGGGCCCCAAAGTGCCGGCAGCGGCAAACGTGTCGCCGAACCCGATCGAGTGCACGTGAGCGATGATGACAAAGATTGCGAACATCACCCCAACGTCGCCGACGACGTTGATGACGAACGCTTTGCGCGCCGCGGCGACGGCCGTGGGCCGCTCGAACCAGAACCCGATGAGAAAGTACGAGGCCAGGCCGACCAGGCCCCAGCCCACGAGCAGCCCGACGAAGTTGTCGGCGAGCACCAGCGTCAGCATCGCGAAGACGAAGAAACTCATGTAGGCGAAGAATCGCGCAAACGCTACGTCGCCGCGCATGTAGCCGATCGAGTAGAAGACGATCAAGAAGCCGACGCCGGTGATGATGAAGGTCCACAGCAGCGAGAGCGGATCGAGCAAAAGCCCGAAATCGAAGCCCGCCATCCACGAAAAGAGCGGCTGATTCGCTCCGGTCGCGCCCGCGGCACTCTGCGTCGCGTCGTGCCAGGAGAGCGCGGCCAGGACGAAGGACGCGCCGACCAAACCGGATGCCAGCCAACCCGCCGCCGCCCGCAGTTGCGGCCCAAACGTCCAACAGATCACGGCCCCCGCCAGCGGCAACAGCCATAACGCGACCAGCAGCGGATACGAGCCTACGACGCCGAGTACTTGATGCGTCACGCCGGATCAACCATGCAGCGCCCGAATGTCGTCGACGTCGACGTGTTTTTCGGGACGGAAGGTCGTCACCACGATTGCGAGGCCGATGGCCGCCTCTGCGGCAGCGACCGTGATCACGATGAAGGCAAAAATGTGCCCCACGTTTTGGAGCCAGAGCCGCGCGTAGGCGATCAGCAGCAGGTTCGCGGCGTTGAACATCAGCTCGACGCTCATCAGCATGATCAGCGGATTGCGCCTGACGATCACGCCGATCACCCCGATGAAGAAAATGACCGAAGCCAGCGTAACGTAGTCGCCGATCGGAACGCTCATCAGCCCTTACCCTCGCGCAAGATCGCCTCGCGCACGTCACGATCGGCTCGCACTCGGCTGCGCGGCGCTTCGGCATCGCTCATTTGCTCGCCGCCTAGCGTGATCACGCCGATGACCGCAACCATCAGCACCAAAGCGGTAACCTCGAACGGGAGGAGCTGCACGGTGAAAAGCGCCTTGCCGAAATCGGCGACGCTGCCGAAAACGCCGGCCGTTCCGACTGCTCCGGTCGCCGGCGCCGCGGCCATTTTGACGTTGGAAACCGCGTAGATGAGGAATCCAAACGCTGCCAGCGTGAAGACTCCGGCCGGAACCCAGATCTTCGGCAAGCGATTTGGGCCGGTTGGAAAGGGGGCAACGCCGCTCCCCAAGAGCGCGATCACGAAGACGAAGAGCACGAGGATGGCGCCCGAGTAGACGATGATTTGGATGACGGCCAAGAACTCGGCCGAGAGCGTGACGTAGAGCACCGCCAGCGTCGCAAAGTTGACCAGCAGCGCGACGACGCTATAGACCGGCTTGTTCGCGGCGATCGTCCATACTGCGCTGGCGATGAGAATGATTGCGAGCAGCCAGAACGCGATCATTTGTCCGCCTTGCGCTCCTTGAGGATCGCCAGCCCCTGGTGCTGGGTCTTCAGAATCTCGCCGCGCCAGGTTGCATCGTATCCGGTCTCAACGTCGGTCGTGGACTTGATCTCGGCAACTCGCCCGAGATCGCCCGGGATTCCCCCCGGACGGTCGTCGGGCGGCGCGCCGACGCCGGCGTCCGGCGGCACGAGCAGCCGGTCCTTATCGTAGATGAACGAACCGCGGCGATAGTCGGCCATTTCGAAGCGCGGCGTGAGCACGATCGCATCGGTCGGACACGCTTCTTCACACATTCCGCAAAAGATGCAGCGCAGCTCGTCGATCTCATAGCGCGCCGCATAGCGCTCGCCGGGCGAACGCCGGTCGTCCGGCGAGTTTTCCGCGCCGATCACGGTGATCGCATTGGCCGGGCAGACGCTCGAGCAAAGCTCGCAACCAATGCACCGCTCTTTGCCGCCGTCGTAGCGGCGCAACTCGTGGAGACCGTGAAACCGCGGCGCGTGCTGCTTCTTCTTCGACGGATACTCGATCGTCGGGCGCTTGCGAAACATGAAGCCAAACGTGATCGACAATCCCTTCAGGATTGCGCCGGGGTTGTAGAGCCGCTTGCGCGAGGCCATCGCTAACCCGTGTACGCCACGACGACTGCCGTGACGACGAGATTGAGCGTTGCCACCGGCAAGAGAACCTTCCAGCCGAAGGCCATCAGGCGATCGTACCGCAGCCGCGGCAGCGTCGCACGCAACCACATATAAAAGAACATGAAGCACGCAACCTTGATGACGAACCAGGCGACACCGGGAATGAACGTGAGGTGCAACGGCGCGTTCCATCCCCCGAAGAACAGCAGCGTCGCGATGCACGAGACGGTCAGCATATTGACGTACTCGGCGATGAAGAACAGCCCGAAGCGCAGTCCCGAGTACTCGGTGTGAAAGCCTGCGACCAGCTCCGTCTCCGCCTCGACGAGATCGAACGGCGCCCGATTCGTCTCCGCGACGGCGGTGATCACGTAGATCACGCAACCGACAAACTGCGGGAGCACGAACCACCAACGCGCTTGAGCGTTGACGATACCGTCGAGCGACGTCGTACCGGCGAGAACGAGAACGCCGATCAGCGACAACGACATGGCCAGCTCGTAGCTGATCATCTGCGCGGTCGAACGCACGCTTCCCAAAAGCGGATACTTCGATCCCGAGGCCCAGCCGCCCAAGCAAATTCCGTACACGCCCAGCGAACCGATCGCGAGAATCAGCAGAATGCCGGCATTGACGTTGCCGATCGCCCAGGTTTGTCCCGACGCCGAAGCGCCGAACGGAATGATCGCATAGACGGCAAATGCCGTCAGCAGCGAAATGAACGGCGCCAACTTATAGAGCAGCGGATCGGCAGTCTCCGGCGTCAGATCTTCCTTGAGTATCAGCTTGGCGGCATCGGCGGCAGGCTGCAGAAGGCCCCAAGGACCGACGCGATTCGGTCCCGGGCGCAGCTGCATCCATCCCAGAACCTTGCGTTCGACCAGCATCGCATACGCAAACGACGTCACGACGACGAAGAGCAAGATCACCGACTTAATGAGGACCTCGAGCCACACCGGCACTTAAACGGCCCTCATCCCTGCAAGCGTCGGATCATGCAGCCAAGTACCGCCCCCCGAAAGAATGGGCGTGTTCCGAATCGTGTCACCCTGAGCGGAGTCGAAGGATGATCGCGTGGCGGCGGTGCCAAAGCGTTCGTCGCCGAGCGTGAAAGTGCGCGGCTCGGTGGTGGCCGCGAGAATTACGTTGCGCTCGAGCTCGGGCGTCGGCGGGAGCGGAACGCCGAGTTGCGCGGCGAGGTCGGCGAGCATCTCGAAATCGGAGCGAACGAACTCGGGCGCCTTCAGCGAGGCGCTAACCGGGAGCAGGTCGCCGGTGAGATTTACGATCGTGCCGCTCTTCTCAAAGGCGCCGGCCGCGGGCAGAACGAGGGTCGCGTGCTGCGCCGTCTCGGTCATAAACAGCTCGCTGACGACCACGAAGGGTATCGCATCGAGCGCCTGACCAACGGCTGCCGGATCGGGTGCGTTACGCGCGGGGTTGGCCCCGAAGATCGAGAGAACGGCGAGCTGCGGGCTGCGCGAAGCGTCGAGCATCTCCAATGCGTCGTACCCTCGCTCGACGGGCGAGTACCCGGCGCCGCCGCCCGGCAGCATACCCATCGCTTCCGCGCCGCGCGCGTTGCTTTGTTCGCTCGTGATGTAGGTTGCCAGCGCGGAGATATCGGCGAAGGCTTGCGCGTAACTGCTTCCAACCTTTGGATCGACGCCGTCCCAAATCAGCGCGACGCGCGTCGCATCCCCAACGGCCGCGCGGGCTTTTGCGGCCGACTCTTCCGAGAGAACCGCCGCCCCGTTGCGAACGGCCTTCTGGACGCGCAGCCATAGCACGGGAGCGCGCTGCTCCGGCGACTCCCCCGTAATCACGATCGCTTGCGCGCGATCGAGTTCTTCGAGCGAGCCGGCGTGCGCGCCGGGCGTTGCCTGGCGCTGGCGTCCCGCGCGCCAATCGAGATTCCGCACGCCGAGGCTGCGAAAAACGTGGGCGAGCGCAAAGGCTTCCTCGTTGGTCAGCCGGCCGCCGCCGATTGCGCCGACGCTTTCGGGGCCGCGTTGCGCGATCGCGTCGGTGATCGCCTTGGCCCAGAGAAGGAGCGCGTCGTCCCAGCCGATCTGCGTCCAACTTCCATGCTTGCGATAGAGCGGCTGCGTGAGACGATCCGGCGAATCGTAGAAACCGATGTTGTACCGGCCGCGGTCGCAGAGCCAACCATCCGAGATGCGATCTTCCTCGACGAGCATCGTTCGTAAGAGCTTGCCGTAGCGCACGTCGGCGTACTGCCGGCAGCCGACGGCACACTGGGTGCAGCTCGTTTGCGTGCGCTCCAAATCCCAGGGACGCGATTTGAAACGATAGGTTTTCGACGTCAAGGCGCCGACCGGACAGAGCTCCGTCACGTTTCCCGTGAAGTTGTGGCGATAGGGATGGCCGCTCGCAGTCGCGATGATATCCCGAGCTCCGCGGTCCTTGACGACGAGCTGACTTTCCCTGGCGATGATGTCGTCGAAGCGGACGCACCGCTGACAGACGATGCAGCGCTCCTCGTCGAGAACGATCGTCGGACCCAGATCGACCGCCTTCGGCTTAGCGAGCTTCGGATCGGCGACGTCGGAGTTGCCGCGCGCATAGGCCATCGCGTAATCTTGCAGATCGCATTCGCCGCCTTTGTCGCAGATCGGGCAGTCCAACGGGTGGTTGACCAGAAAGAGTTCCAGCACCATCGCGCGAGCCGCTTCGACGCGGTCGCCGCGCGTCCGCACCACCATGCCGTCGGCCACCACGGTGTTGCAGGCTATTTGCAGCTTGGGAGTCCCTTCGATGTCGACGAGGCAGATGCGGCAGAGTCCCGCCGGCCCCAACTTCGTGTGGTAGCAGTAGACCGGAATCTCTTGCTTGACCGTTTTGGCGGCCTCCACCAGAAGCGTTCCTTTCGGAACGCTCAACGGCACGCCGTCGATCGTCAAACTGACGAGTTCGGTCTGCGGTGCGGCCGTCGTGGTCATGCGGGCTGAGCCTGCGGTGCGAGGATGCGCGACTTGAACTGCTCGGGAAAGCGGACCATCACCGATTTCAGGAACGGTTCGATGGAGTCGCCCAGCGGACAAAGATTCAGCCCGGTGATGCCGCTCGAAACCCGCGCGAGCATTTCGAAGTCGCCCGGAATCCCGCGCTGGTCGACGAGCCGATCCAGCACCCGCGTAATCCAAGTGCCGCCTTCGCGGCAGGGGGTGCACTGGCCGCACGACTCGTGCGCGAAGAATCGCGCGAGATTGTAGGCCGCCTTCACGAAATCGGTCGTGTCGTCAAAGACGACCATCGCGCCGGAGCCCAACATCGAGCCGGCCTTGGCCAAACTTTCGTAGTCGTACGGCCAATCCAGGTGCTCTTCGAAAATGCAGGCCGACGAACCGCCGCCCGGCTGAACGGCCATCAGCTTTCGCCCGGGCCGCAGACCCCCCGCGATCTCGATCAGCTCGCGAATCGGCGTTCCCATCGCAATCTCATAGTTGCCCGGACTGCGAACGTGACCGGAGACCGAGACGACCTTGTAACCCTTGGTGCGCTCCGTGCCGACCGCGGCAAACCACTCCGCGCCACGCTCCAGAATCGGAACGAGATAGGCGAGCGTTTCGACGTTGTTGACCACCGTCGGCATGCCGTACAAGCCTTCGACGGCGGGAAACGGCGGTTTGAGGCGAGGCTCTCCGCGCTTGCCTTCCAACGAGTTGAGAAGCGCGGTCTCTTCGCCGCAGATGTACGCGCCGGCTCCCCGATGAACCGTCACCTCCAAATCGAAGCCGCTCCCGAAGACATTCTTGCCGACGTAACCGGCGCGCTTAGCCTCTTCCAAAGCCGCGCAAAATATCTCATACCCTCGCCGGAACTCGCCGCGGATATAAATGAAGGCGTGATGTGAGGCTATTGCATAGGCCCCGATGAGCATGCCCTCGATCACCTGATGCGGCGTCTCCTCGAGCAGCATGTGGTCCTTGAACGTCCCGGGCTCCGCTTCGTCGCAGTTGCAGACCAAATACCGCAAATGCTTGTCCTTAGGAAGAAACGACCACTTGCGCCCCGTCGGGAAACCAGCACCCCCGCGTCCACGCAGACCAGACTTCTCGGCCAGATTCAGTACGTCGATCGGCTGCATCTCGCGCACGGCGCGCTCCCACTGCTTATATCCCCCGCGCGCACGATAAGCATCAATGCCACGCAGGTCGACCTCGCCAATGCCTTCGGTTAAAACCTTAGTGACCGGCATGGCTCCCTTCCTCTTCGCGAACCTCGACAACTTGCCGCGCATCAACGACGGCGCGTTCTGAAGTCTTAGTAAAGAACTCGACGTCGCGCGCCAAAATATGATCGAGCATGATAATCCCGCTGCTATCGCCGATGCCCCCAGCATTGTTCGGCAACG
>Ga0070733_10001422_pt1 | contig 17879 bp, 17 predicted proteins | sample Coa_R1_9_FD_66450 | JGI IMG/M metagenome (GOLD analysis project Ga0070733, IMG submission 66450) | Surface soil microbial communities from Centralia Pennsylvania, which are recovering from an underground coalmine fire - Coalmine... | ecosystem: Environmental > Terrestrial > Soil > Unclassified ... | reverse complement strand
TCGCCGAACTTGTCACGCTCCACGCCAACCTTCTGAAGCAGGGTCAAATGGAGATTCGCAATCGGGGTGCGCTCCGGCAGCACGATGTGCTGGCCCCCGAGCTTCATCCTGCCGGCGCCGCCGCCCACCACGATATTCGGCTCGGGGTAGTTATCGTGCCGGTCGCTGTTGCTCATGTTCGACCCGTACATGAAAATCGAGTGATCCAGCAGCGTTCCCGCGCCATCTTGCGTTCCCGCGAGTTTGGCGATGAACTCCGTGAACTGCTCGAGGTGCCAGGTCTGGATTTTGACCAGCTTGTTGATCCTTTCAAGATCGTTGGCATGGTGCGATACGGGGTGAAAAGAATCCGGAATTCCGATGTGGTTGTAAGTCCGGTTGGTGCCTTCCGCGACCATGATGTAGGAAGCCACGCGCGTGAGGTCGGCCTGATACGCGAGCGCAATGAGGTCGAACATCAGCTTCACCTGGTCGGGGAAAGAGTCCAGCTCTCCCACGGGAGCATCGGGAATCTTGACCGCGGAAAGATCCTTGGCCCCTGACTTCTGTGTACGACGCTCGATCTCGCGGACGCTTTCGAGATAGCCGTCGAGAGCGGCCTTGTCATTGCTTCCGAGGTCGCGTTGCAGGCTCTTGGCGCCGTCAAGAATAAGATCGAGAAGGCTGTTGGTCTGATGGCTGATGGAGGCGCGCTCCTGCGGCGTGTCGCCCTCGCCGAATAACTGAAGGAAAACTTTTCGAGGATTGGATTCCATCGGCAGGGGCGATTCCGCGTCGCGGAACGACAGAGTCGAATAGGACCCGCCGCCTCCCGCCGCTGCCTGAACAATGGTCTCCGAGGAGACCTCGAGCGAGGGCAGAGGCGTGTCCTGGCCGATCACTTTCGCGATCACCTGATCGAGAGTGGTGGCCATATGCGCGCGGGGACTGCCGGTGTCCGGACGGGTGGCGCTAAGCCAAGTGGCCGGAGTGAACGAATGAACCGAGCCCGCCGTGGCAGCGTTCTCCAGATTGCCGAAAGAGGAAACGTACTTCTTGTACGGCTCCAGGGACGCCAGGATGGTGTTGAGCTTGAAATCGGCGCCGGAGCCGGAGGGCGTCCATTTATCCATCGCCGGACCATGCGCGGTGTTGTACATGATCGCGCCGTGAGGAAGATAGAAGAAGCCGGTCCGTAGCTTGGGCACCGCGGCGGTTTGGGCGAGAGCTGTGCCGGCGGGCACCATCGCGTCGAGAAATGGCAGCCCTAACGTCGCACCAGCGGCTTTCAACACCGCTCTGCGAGGAATGTGCTTCTTGGTGAGGAACATTGTTATCTCCTGGCCACTTCAAGCGTGGCCGCCGAACCCTGTTTGCGAAAAGCGTTGCTATTGACGATTCCCAGGATGAGGGAAGACAGCTTGTAATTGTCTTTCGCGGCACTGTTCTTGGCAGCATTGTTTTTCGCAGCGGCGCGGACAATAGCACGAATCTGAGGCATATCGAAATATTCCAATTGACGATTGACGGCGTACATCATCAATCTCTCGGTGACGGTGCGCGCGAACGTTTCGGGGCGGGCAACCAGTTGCGCCCGGAGTTCCACGACGCCATTGATCGGCACCCCGCTTGGCAGCACTGTGCTCGCATCGATGGGAGCGTTCGCCTGGGTGTCTCTGGTCCGCCATTGTCCGATGGCATCGAAATTCTCCAAAGCCAACCCGGTTGGATCGATCACACCATGGCACATCCTACAAGTCGCCTTGTCGCGATGTTGTTCGAGCCTTGCCCGGACCGTTTTCGGCTGCTCGCCGGCCTTTTGCGAGAGGTCGGTGGCGGTATCCGGCGGAGGAGGCGTCGGCGGAGTGCCTTGGAGCTTGTCCAAGACCCACGCCCCACGCAGCACCGGAGAGGTGCGGTCGCCGTAGGAAGTCCGCAGCAGCACGGCGCCCTTGCCCAGCAGGCCCCAACGTTCCTTGCCCAGACCTTCTTGTACGGGCAGCGTCACCTTGCGGAATTGATTGCCTGTGACACCGGAAATTCCGTAATGGCGAGCCAATCGCTCATTCAAGAACGTGTAGTCGGCGGTCAGGAGTTCCAGAACGCTCCGGTCCTCCGAAAAGATGCTGCTGATGAAGGCTTCCGCTTCCGTCGAAAAATCGCGCCGCATTTGATCGTCAAATCCGGGGAACAACTTCGGGTCGGGGATGATCTGATCGAGAGTGGTGAGGTTCAGCCATTTCATGGCGAAACTGGTGACCAGGCTGGAGGCCCTGGGGTCCGCCAGCATGCGCTTGACCTGTTGATCTAACACTCCGGGCCGCGTAAGGCCGTTCGCGCTTGCGAGTGTCAGCAGTTCCTCGTCAGGACCGGTGTTCCACAGGAAGAAGGAAAGCCGGGAAGCGAGCTCGAGATCGGTGAGAGTGAACTCGCGATCAGGAGCGGCGCCCTTCGCCGGGGTAGGCTGGCCTCGAATCGCCCGATACAGGAACTGGGGGCTGACCAGAACCGCAGCCACCACCTGCTCAATTCCCTGGTCAAATGTTCCGCCGTTCTGACGTCCCGCTTCATAGAACGGCATGAGGCGATTCATGTCTTCAGGCGTAACGGGTCGCCTAAATGCCCGTCTCGAGAGGTTTTCCGTGATCTGTTTCGCGCAGGCAGGTTCTCCCGTCTTTTGCGGATCGCAAATGAAGATTAGGGCCCGGCTGGGTGTTCTCGAAACGCCGGTGGGGTTGAACGGCCCGGCGACTTCCACACCGTCGACAAGATGGGCCCTGCGGTCGGTAGGGGCCTGGCCGCCGGTCAAGCCGCCGTAGCCTTGAAGTTTTTCGAAGAGTTCGCCCGTCTCTACGTGAGAACGGTCGATGAATGCCACCACGACGTCGCGCACTCCAGCGTCGACCTTCACGGGGATCTTTGAAAAGCGCTCCATGATCTTGGCTCGTCCGGTTCCGGCCTTGCGGTCGGCCAGAGCCAGATCCTCGGGCCCGCCAATGGGCTTGCGAAACACGATGCGGCCATCGATCATGATGACCACCGTGCTCTGGTTCTCGAGGGCATTGCTGTACGGACCCACGGCAAGATTATTGATGGTGATGCGATATTCGCCGTCGGCCGGGAAGTTGTGTTTGAACCTGATGCCGCCGCGCGTGCCCAAGGGCAGCGGGGTATCGGGATTCTCATTGGCCGCGATGGAGTACTTCACGCTGGAAACGCGCGGGTTGGGATTGCCGACCGCGAGCTGCGCAACGTGCCGCGCCGCGGTGACGTACTGATCGAGGAATGCGGGAGACACGCTTAAGGCGGCCGCGATATTGTCGAAGCCCTCCACCTGGATGTCCTGCGGCAGAACTTCCTTCGGGTCGACATCCACTGCCACCAACGCTTTCACTGTCGCGGCGTACTCGGTGCGGTTCAGGCGCTGGATCGGAACGTAGCCAGCCGTAGGCCCTTTGGCCTGAGTGTCGAGAGCATGGGCGTCGAGTGTGTTTTCCATCCAGGAAACAAACGAATCCACATCCTGCTGCTTCGGTTGTGGACTGCCCGGCGGCGGCATCTGATGTCCGCGCAGCTTGCGCAGGGCCTTTTCCCAGATCTGCGCGTCATTCTCCGCGGTCGCAAGATCCAGCCCGTCTAAGGCGAGGCCACCGGTCTTCAGGCGTGCGTTGTGGCAGGTGACGCAGTAGGTGGTCAACATCGCGCGATGCGGATCATCACCTCCACGGGCGCCCGCCGGCGCGGTTTCCGTTGGCGCTTTTTCGGTAGACGTCTGCCCCAGGGCCCTGATCTGCACGATTGCAGGGAAAGCGATCGCAACCACAACAGCACTCGCGGAAATGAAATGCTTCATGAGTGGCAATCTATGCTGGATCAAAGATTTACAAAGATTCCTCTAGGAGAACCTTCCTTTTTTATCATAGCTGCGAAAGAGCCGGAAGGGGGCCACGCAGCGCCGTTCCGGTTCAACTCTCCTACTCGCTTAGAACGCAGACGTCGCGAAGGTTGCGGTAGTCCTCGGCGAAATCCAAGCCGTAGCCGACGACGAATTCGTCGGGGATGTGGAAGCCGACGTAATCCACCTGCACCGTGCGCTGACGGCGGTCGGGCTTGTCGAGCAGAGTGGCGACGCGAAGCGATTTGGGGCGGCGCTGCTGAAATAGCTGGATCAGATAGCTGAGCGTGATGCCGCTATCGACGATATCCTCCACCACGATGACGTGGTGGCCCTCCACCGAAACGTCGAGGTCCTTGGTGAGCTTCACCTCGCCGGAGCTGGTTCGGCCGCGCCCGTAGCTGGAGATCCCGACAAATTCCAGGCGAGCCGGAGTGTTCATCGAGCGCGCCAGATCCGCAAGAAAAATACACGCACCCTTGAGAATACCGACGAGGTAGATGGGCCCTGCGGGGTAGTCGCGGTCGATTTGCGCGGCCAGTTCCTGGATGCGCGCTTGAATCTGTTCCGCGGTCAGCAGGACTCGAAGCGAAGACATAATTGCACGATTGTACCCTGCCGGCGACGCCGCGTTTTATTACGACGCGCTCTAGTACGACGCGCTGTAGTACGATACCAGCAGGAGACTCGAAAAACCTGCCACGCGCGAAAAAGCTGGAAGCACCAGAACTGAAGCAGCCGGAACCGATGTGGAAGGAGGCCGTGAAGGCGGCCGATGCGAAGCAGGCCAAGGAAATCCGGGTTCTGGATCTGCGCGACATCAGTTCCTTCGCCGACTTCTTCATCATTTGCAACGGCTCCAATTCCAAGCAGTGCCAAGCCATCGCGGACGAGATCCAGATGCGGCTGAAGAAGCTGGGCGAGCAGGCCAACAGCATTGAAGGCTACCAGAACGCTGAGTGGGTGCTGATGGACTACGGCGACTACCTGATTCACGTCTTTTCCGAGAAGGCACGCGCGTACTACGATCTCGAGCGGTTGTGGCGCGACGCCAAAGTCGTCAAGCAGTAGCCGCGCCGCGCGAGCTTTTCGCGTGGATCAGCGCGGCTTGGTCATCAGGATCTCGCACAAGCCCGTCGATCCCTCTTCGAAGTTCACCACCGAGGCGGCGAGGTAGAGAAGCCAGGTCCGGTAGGTCTCATCGTCCACGTACCTTAAACACTCCTCCCTGTTCTTCTGAAGCCGTTCGACCCAGCGGCGGCAGGTCAGCGCGTAATGGAGCCGCAAATTCTGCACTTCCAAAACCTCGAAGCCCGCGCGTTCCGCTTCACGCTTCTCCGCGGCGCGAATGACCAGCGCGCCCCATCCGCAGCCGAGATCGAGAAATCGATCCTCCGGCCGGAGAGCCAGCTTCCGGCAGACGTGATCCAATTTCGCGAGCTGCGCGTCGTCTAAGTTCTGGCCCGGATCTTCGAAATCGGCGCACGAATAGACCATCCGGGAATCCAGGAAGCAGTGGTAAAAGTCGTTCGAGCGGTCATAGTGAAAGCGCACATTTCGCGCCGCGGCCGAACGCGGTTGAAACCAGGATTCGATTCGTCTGGGCGCAAACCGCGCCGACATCGATGAAAACCAATCGCGCAGCCCCCGGCGCGCGGTCTCCTTCATGAGGAATGCGAACCGCGGAGGCGAGGCTCCGTCGGAGGGCGGAGCCGAGGAATTGATCTTCGCTACCGGCATACGAGCCGTGCCGCGGGTTCGGAAAAGGGCTGCGGGATTTCGACGCCCTCGGGAGCGGGCTGGGACTCCTCTGTCGAGGAGCAGCTCAGCACCGTCAAGATCTGCCCCTCCGGCAGTAGCTGGAGGAGGATGGTGGCGCCGTTTGAAAACCGCAATCCGTCGCGATGCCGATTGGCCTCCGCCGAGAGCTGCGTAAATGTCGCTTCTTCGCACGCAGTCAGGCCGAATTGCTCGCGAAGGCTCAAGGGAAAGCGTTCCACGTGGAGGAGCGCGCCCGGAGGAACGCACACCACTGGGGCAGGCTCCGTGTCGGCGCAGAAGCAATCTTTGATTTTCTCCCACAGCCGCATCGGACGACCCGCGCGCCAGGTCCTGAACTCTTCTTCCGCAACCAGTCCTACGGTTCCGGTACTGAATTTGTGTGCAACCAGGTGTTCGCCTGCGGCGGCCAGCCGGTTACGAATTGACATTAGTGAGTAGTCACACATGTATGCCTCCTGTCCGCTTCCACAAACCGGAATCCCGTCGATGCCGGTATATTGAAGCTCACCGGTAGAAAATGTGAGCAATTTGTTTTCCAGATCTGGAGAACCGCTTGCTGCGGCCACGGCACAGAATCGGCGCATCGCCGCAAGGCCGGATGGGTGGCCTGACGGCGTATCGACTCTACTTGAAGTCGATGACCAATTTGCCGGCGGGACCTTGGTAGATCAGCGAAAGATCCTTGGGTTTGAGTTTGCCGTCCACCGCGAAGTAGAGCAGGCCTTCGACCGCGGTCTTGATGTCCTTATCGGGGAGAGATTTTTCAGCGAGCACTTTGAGCAAAGGGCTGTCTTCGTCGGAACTCCCGGTCGTGACGCTGGGAGAATCGCCGTCCGGGCTGGTGCGTTTCCTGGCGACACTGACGCCGCCCCACACCGGTCCGTTGCGGGTGGTGCCATCGCCGCCAGGTTGATTCGCGGCCGGTTTGACCACCAGCACGGTGCCGCCTCCGGCGATCTGATGGGGCGAAAGCGCGGAGCTGCGCTGTCCGTCCTTGCGCGACAGGAGGGTGAAGTCGTCGGGACTGAGGCGCAGGACCTTCTCCGCTTTGGGCGTGACCTTCAGGCGCACCGCCAGGTAGCCGGACGGCAGGCTGGGTCCATCGAGCGCGAGTTCAATGTCATTGTGCACGATCAGGACCGTGCCGGAGAGGTCGATATCGCCGTTGCCGGCCTGATTGAAAAGCGGCTTGGGGTCCGCCGCAAGAGCGCGGTGCGGGCTCGCAAGCAGCGCGCACAAAAGCAGGATGGGCGTGAACTTCATAAGCTGAGGTCTCCTGGTTTCTGGCGGATTTCCATGCAGCCGCGCCCGGTGGGCAGAACCTTCCCCGGATTCAGACGGCACTCGGGATCGAAGAGTTTCTTGAATCTGGCGATCATCTCCAGAGTATCGGAAGAGAATTGATGCGCCATCATCTCGTTCTTCTCCATGCCGACGCCGTGCTCGCCGGTGATGGAGCCGCCGACGGAGATGCAGTATTGCAGAATTTCGTCGCTGGCCTGCTTGACCTTCTCCAACGCGCCCGGGACGCGATGATCGAAAAGAATAAGCGGGTGCAGATTGCCGTCGCCGGCATGAAAGATATTACTGATGACCAGCCCGTAGCGCTCGCTGACGCCGGCGATGAAGCGCAGGGTAGCGGAGATCTGCGTGCGCGGCACCACTCCGTCCTGGGTATAGTAATCGGGCGAGCAGCGGCCCACGGCGCCGAAGGCGTTCTTGCGGCCCTTCCACAACAGGTCGCGCTCCTCAGCGTTGCGAGCCACGCGGAACTCGCGCGCGTGACAGGCCAGGCAGGCTTGGCGAATTTCTTCCACCTGCTCCTCGACGGCTTCGGTGATTCCCTCCAGCTCGATCAGCAGCACCGCGGCGGCGTCCAGCGGATAGCCGGCGTGAGTGGCTTCCTCGACCATCCGCATCAGGATGCCGTCAAGCATCTCGACGGCAACGGGAGTGATCGCGCGCGCAGTGATCTCGGCCACGGTGTTGCCGGCGTCGTCGGTGCTGTCGAAGACGGCCAGTAGAGTCTTCACCGCTTCGGGCTTGCGCATGAGGCGCACGGTAACCTTCGTGACCAGCGCCATGGTGCCTTCCGAGCCGACGAGAAGGCCGGTGAGATCATAACCGCTGGAGTCACTTCCTTCAGTGTTGAGCACGGTGCCGTCGGGCAGGACCACTTCGAGGCCGAGGACGTGATTGGTGGTGACGCCGTAGGCGAGCGTGTGCGGGCCGCCCGAATTCTCGCTGACGTTGCCGCCGATGGTACAGGCGCGCTGGCTGGAAGGATCGGGGGCGTAGAAATAGCCGTCGGCTTCGACCGCCTGCGTCAGATCGAGGTTCACCAGGCCGGGCTCGACCACGGCGCGTTCATTGGCGAGGTCGATTTCCAGAATCCGGTTCATGCGCGCGAAAGAGATCATGAGGCCGCCCGCGCGAGCGATGGCGCCGCCGCTCAAGCCGGTTCCCGCGCCGCGGCCGGTGACCGGAACGCCGAGTTCCTTCGCCAGCTTCACCAGCGCGACGACCTCGGCGGTGGATTGCGGAAAGGCCACCAGATCGGGTCTGGCTTTGTCGATGCTGCCGTCGTATTCGTAGTTTGTCAAATCCTCGGGCTTATGGAGGTAACCGCGAGGCCCCAGGATGGATTCGACGCCTTCGCGAAGAGATGCGGCAGTCGAGATCACAGCTTTACAGCATCTTCTGGATGTGATCCAGGAAATCGGGAGCCATCCAGTTTTGCCAGTTGATGATTTTTTCGACCACCTTACCGGAGGGATCGATGATGTAGGAATCCGGGAACTGGAAGGTTCCGTAGCTGGCACTGATGTTGGCGTCGGGATCGCGGGAGGTCTCGAAGCTGATCCGGTAGCGCGTCAGGAACTCCTTGTAGAGTTTTTCGTTGCGGTCGGCACTGACGCCCAACACCACCACGCCTTTATTCGCGAAGGTGCGCTGGAACTGTTCGAGCGAAGGCGTCTCGGCGATGCACGGCTCACACCAGCTCGCAAAGAAATTCAGCACCAGTAGCTTCCCGCCGAAATTTTTGGGCGTGACGGTTTTGCCGTCCTCGGTGACGACGCTGAAGCCAGGGGCGGAATCGCCGGCGTTGACCACCGGCGGCTCCAAAGTCCCCGCCACGATCCACACCAGGAGGCCGGCCAGAACGACCAGGGCCCCCGTCAATATCCAATCGCCACGCTTCACGCTATTATTTTAAAGGATCTGGGGCTCCGTTAGAAGCATCTAAATCCTGGCGCCCGGTTCCCGAACAATGCTGCTCACCCGAAAAGTAGAATTCTCGGCCGCGCTGGTGTGTTCCAACCCCGCTTGGAGCGAGGCCGAAAACCGCCGCGTTTACGGCGGCAACGCCAATCCCAATGGCCACGGGCATAACTTTATGCTGGAGGTAACCGTGGAAGGGCAACCCGACGCGGTCACCGGCATGGTGTTCGATCTGCGCGAATTGAAGGAGATTCTGAATCAGGAAGTGGTCGAGCCCATGGATCATCGATTCCTCAACCGCGAAGTGCCGCCCTTTGATCGCGTGGTGCCCACGGCGGAGAACATCGCACGGGAGATCTGGACTCGAATCGAAACACGCGTGCGCCGGCCGAATGTCCGGCTCCGCAATGTGCGGTTGTATGAAACCGCGGATTTGTACGTGGACTATGGAGGCCAGGGTTAACATGAGGGGCGTGCGCCTGACCCGCCGCTATCGTTTTGCCGCGTCGCATCGCCTGGATTCACCGGCGCTCAGCGCCGAGGAGAATCGCAAGTTATACGGAAAATGCAACAATCCCTACGGACACGGGCACGATTACTCGCTCGAGATCTCGGTCGAGGGGCCGTTGAATGCGGACGGCATGGTGGTGGATCGCGAGGCGCTGGACGGGCTGGTGGAGGAGCGCATTCTGCGGCTGCTGGATCATAAGAATCTGAATCAGGATGTGCCGGAATTTGAGGGCGTGGTGCCGACCACGGAGAATCTGGCGTCGGCGATTGAGCGCCGCTTGCGGCAGCATTGGAACCTGGCGCCCCGGTTGGCGCGCATCCGCATCGCCGAAACGGACCGGAATGTGTTTGAGATGGAGGCTCCTTTTTAAGTGAAGAACACCTTAAAGAAAAGCAGCGCCGTAGTCAAAGTGATGACGCCGCAAGGCCCGACGATAGCCGAGCGGATGAAGGAAGTCCTGGAGATGCTGGGCGAGGATCCGTCCCGCGAGGGGTTGGTGCACACCCCCGAACGCTACGAAAAAGCGATGCGGTACCTGACCCGGGGCTATGAGGAAAGCCTGGAGCAGATTGTCAACGGGGCGCTGTTTCGCGCCGAATCCGACGAGATGGTGATCGTGAAGGATATCGAATTCTTCAGCCTGTGTGAGCACCACCTGCTGCCGTTTTACGGCAGAATCCACGTGGCCTATCTGCCCAAAGAGAAGGTCATCGGGCTCAGCAAGATCCCGCGCATCGTGAATATGTTCGCGCGGCGGCTGCAATTGCAGGAGCGCATGACGCAGCATGTAGCCGAAGCGGTGGAGACCGCGATTTCTCCGCGAGGAGTGGCCGTCATGGCCGAGGCTCGGCACTTTTGCATGATGATGCGCGGGGTCCAGAAACAGCATTCAGGCGCCATCACCAGTACCATGCTCGGCGCTTTCCGGTCGAACAAAGCTACGCGCGATGAGTTTCTCGCGCTGGTAGCAAGACCATCCTAAGCCTCTTTCGGGCAGATCCAGCTGCGTCAACAGGCCCTCGCAAAAAACTTCTTGCAAAATACATATCGCTATAGTAGCCTTGCATACGTGAATAGTATTTTGCGATGAAGCTGCCCAAACTCACTAAACTGGAACTGCAGATCATGGAGGTCCTGTGGACTCGCGGGCCCTGCGCGATCCGCGAGATTCAGGAGGCGTTCCCGAAGCGGAACCGCCCAGCCTACACCACGATCCAGACGACCGTTTACAGGCTGGAAAGCAAGAAGACCCTGCACCGGGTCAGGAAGATCAGCCACGCCCACATTTTCGAGGCCTTGATCTCGCGCAGCGCGGCCCAAAACCGGTTGATCGATGACTTGCTGGCGTTGTTCGGCGACCGGCTGCAGCCGGTCATGGCGCATCTGATCGAATCGAAGAGACTCACTCTCGACGACATCCGCGACGCCGAGAAAGCCGTGCTGGCCCTCCAGGAACAGGAGGAGCAAGAAGACAAGGAGAAGAAACCATGATCCCCGCACTCGTAGATCACCTGTGGCAATCGACTCTCTTTGCCGGAGCCGCCTGGCTGCTGACGCTGGTGCTCAGAAAGAATCGAGCCCAAGTGCGCCACTGGATCTGGTTCACCGCCTCGGTGAAGTTTCTGGCGCCTCTGGCGCTTCTGGTGGCCGTGGGCGAGTTGGCTCCCAGGCGTGTCGCGACGCCGGTGGTGGATGCGAAATGGGTGGCCGCGGCCGAGCAGATCGGCGAGCCTATCACTACGCTTCCCGCTGTCGCCGTGCGCGTCGCGGTCACCGCCAAACGGCCGGGCCCGAACTACCTTGCGGTGGCCGCCCTGGCTGTGTGGGCCTGCGGATTCGCAGCTATTTCGATGTGTTGGCTGGTTCGCTGGAGACGAGTGCTCACGCTCCGCAGATCGGCGACACCGATGAGCATCCCAGGCGTCGCGGTTCCCGTGATGTCCGCGGCCGGCGTAGTTGAACCGGGCGTTTTCGGGGTCTTCCGGCCCGTCCTGCTGCTACCCGAAGGGATCGCCGAGCGGTTGAGCGCCGCGCAACTTGACGCAATCCTCGCGCACGAGCTGTGCCATGTCCGCCGCCGCGACAACCTGACCGCCACGATCCACATGATCGTGCAAGCGACGTTCTGGTTCCATCCTTTGGTCTGGTGGCTGGGAATGCGCTTGGTTGACGAGCGCGAGCGCGCCTGCGACGAAGAGGTTCTGCGGCTCGGCAGCACTCCGCGAACTTATGCCGAGGGGATTCTCAATGTTTGCAGGTTGTATGTGGAATCGCCGCTGGCATGCGTGTCGGGGGTGACGGGGTCGAATCTCAAGCGGCGAATCGAGACCATCCTGATAAACCGAATAGCGCTGCGATTGAACCTCGCCAGGAAATTGGTCTTGTCCTTTGCCGGGATCGCGGCTCTGGCGACGCCCATCGTCATTGGCATCCTGCACGCGCCCGTGATTTTGGCTCAATCCCGAAGCCAGATTTCGCCGCCCTCTCAGCCATCGCCCGCTCCGCAACTCATTGCCCAGCCAACCGCACCGGCACCCACAGCGCCGAAGCCTCAACCGCCAGCGCAAGCGGCGGCCGCGATTGACTGGCAGACCGCCGCCGGGGGCAAGATGGAATTCGAAGTGGCCACGGTCAAGCGGGGCGATTTCGTCCCTCCTAGCTTCCCTCTGGACGTGGGTGACTCCTTCACCCCTACCGGAGGCCGCTTCATCGCGAATTTTCCACTTCTCCAACTGATGATGTTCGCCTACAAGTTTTCTCCCGCACCGGACCAGAGAGATGCGTTGAACTCCCAGCTGCCGGATTGGGCCCACTCTCCAGCGTATCGGTTCACGATTGAGGGAAAGGCTCCCGTCGGCAATCCCACCAAGGACCAGTTCCGCCTGATGATGCAGGCGCTGCTGGCCGAGCGCTTCAAGGTCGCGGTTCATTTTGAGACCCAGCAGGGCTCGGTACTGGCCCTCAGGCTGGTGAAGCCGGGCAAGCTTGGACCGAAGCTCATCCCGCACGAGCAGGGGCCGCCATGCGATGCCTCCGCGACTCCGGCAACCGGCGGCGACGTGTGGCCGGCGCTCTGCGGTTCATATGGCGCGCGTCCCGTGGCCGACCGAGGACATATGCAGACCGGCTCCCGCAATGCGACCATGGCGTATCTTGCCAGGAGCCTTGCCACAACCGGAGTCGCGACCCTGCCTGTGGTGGATCAAACGGGGCTGAGCGGCACATTCGACTTCACGATCGAGTATTCTCCAGAGCCAACCGACGCTCTCGCGATCATCAACGCAAACAGTCCCGATGGGTTCCAGATCGATCCGCAGGGACCGACGTTCGCGGACGCCCTGCGCGACCAGCTTGGCCTGAAACTGGAATCGACAAAAGGCCCGGTCCAGAGCCTTGTCATCGATCACGTGGAGATGCCGTCGGAGAATTAATCCGGTGTAGACTGGAGGCGATGGGTAACTTGAGCCGCCTGCTGCTCTGGGACTTCAAGAGAGCGAGCTGGCAGTACGACGTGATCGTTGTCCTGATTCTCGCCTTCATCTTCGTGACCCCGAGCAACATCTTCCGCGATCAGCCCAAAGCCGCCAACGTGGTGATGCTGCCGGCTGAACAGGGCACGGGATTGTTTTGGATCGCGCCCCAACTGCTGACGGGCGTGCCGGCCGCGGAGCATGTTTCCAAAGCTTCGGCCTTGGTAAGGGCTCAATATAAGAGGCGCGTGACGGTCACGCGCGTGGAGCCATTGATGGACTCCGAAGACGACATCACCGGCTACATGGCATACACGCAGCAATGACTAAGCGGATCTTGCTGACGCTGGCGGTAGCAGCCATCGCGAACGCCGCTCCGCTGGAAGACATTCTGGCGCGCATGGATACCGCGGCCAGGGCTTTCAAATCCTACTCGGCGAGTGTGAAAAGGGTGGACTACCTAAAGGCCACCGACGACACGGATGAAACGATCGGCTCTATGCGGCTCCAGCAGACCAAGAACGGCGTCATTGGGATCATGGATTTTACGTCAGGGCAGGATCACTATATCTTGCGTCTGACCGGCTCCCAGCTTGAGACATTCTTGCCGAAGGCAAATGAAGTCCACGTTATCAACCTGCGTACGTCCGCACACACGTTCGACCAGTTCTTGCTGCTTGGCTTCGCCACCACCGGCGAGGAGTTGAAGAGGGATTACGACATACAGCTAGGAGGCACGGAAACGTTGGCCTCGGTTCCGACCTCCCACATCGTGCTGAGACCCAAGTCCACGGAGACTCTGAAGCTAGTAAGGATGATTGATCTTTGGATCCCTGACGGGAGCGGTAATCCGATTCAGCAAAAGGGTACAGAGCCGACGGGCAACTATAAGCTCGCGACGTTTTCAAATGTTGTGTTGAATCCACCGCTTCCACCTTCCGCTTTCGAGCTGCCGCCACAGGCGGCGAAGGCGAAAAGGATCAAGGAAAACTAGGCGTCGCTGACACCGGCCATGAGGACTCCTGTCTTAGTAGCGTTGGCATTCGCGGGCATCGCGCGGCCCGATTCTCTGGATGACATTCTGGCGCGTATGGATACCGCGGCCAAGGCTTTCAAATCCTACTCCGCGGACGTGAAGATCATCGAATATGAATACGTCATCGACGACAAGATCCCATCGGAGGGCTCGATGCGCCTCCAGCGGGGCAAGAACGGCGTCTCCGGGATTTTGAATTTCAACTCGGGGCCGAAGCCCTTCATCATTCATATCGACGGAGCTAAAATCCAGAAATATTTTCCCAGGGCGAATGAGACCCAGGAAGGCAACCTGCGCAAATTCACGTCGACCTTGGACCAAATGATGTTGCTGGGATTCAGCACCACGCGTGAGGAATTGCTGCGGGACTACGACGTGAAGATTGGCGCCGCGGCTAAGGTGGGCTCGCTTCAAACCACGAGCATCGTGCTGACACCCAAATCCGCGGAGACGTTGAAAACCATCAAGACCGTTGAGTTGTGGATCCCCGAGGGCGAAGGTTACCCGATCCAGGAGAAGGAGACGTCGCCCAACAAGGATTACAAACTGGCGACCTATTCCAATCTGCACGTGAATCCGGATCTGCCGCCTTCCGCCTTCGAACTCCCGCCCGAGGCGGCTAAGGCGAGGAAGACCAAGCTAAACTAGGGGCGTGGAGCTGCGAAACCGCTTCGTCTTGTTCCTTGTGATTTTGCTGGGCGAGACGGTGAGCGCCCAGAACGTCTTCACTGTCGCAGGCATTCCCTACAGCCACCGGGACGACGTGGACGGCCAGCCGGCATTGAGCGCACCGCTCGGCCCGGTGTACGGGCTGCTGTTGGACAAGGTGACCGGGAGATTGATTTTCGACGATCAACTTCTGGTTCTGCGGTTGGAGCCGGACGGAACGCTGCTGACGCTGGTGGGATCGGGTGTGTTTCAGCAATCGCTTTCGGGCGGTGCGGCCGCGAACACATTGGCCAGTTCCCTCACCGTGGGGGTCTGGCGGGGCATGGCTCAGGATGCCGCGGGAGCTTTGTATGTTTCCGACGCCGGCGCGGGGCGCGTCTATAAGGTAACGCCGGAAGGCAGCGTGACCACGTTCGCGGGCGGAGGCACGGCGCTGCCCGGTTTTCAGAGCGACGGCGGACCGGCCACCTCGGCGGACCTCTATTCGCCGCGCGGCCTGGTCTTCGATTCCAAGGGAAACCTCGACATCGCGGAGGCGGTGTGCGATTGTATCCGCCGCGTCACGCCCGGCGGCATCATTTCGACCGTCTACACGCTTCCGCCTGTGCCGGGCCGGTTTGTCGATATCGAGGGCCTGGCGATCGATCCGGAAGACAATCTGTATTTCACGGAGTGGTTCGGGAGCATGGTGGTGAAGGTGGCATCCGACGGGTCGGGGGCGACGATCGTCGCGGGCACGGGCGTTCCGGGATTCAGCGGCGACGGTGGTCCCGCAACCGCCGCACAACTGAACGGTCCCAGCGGAGTGAGGCTCGATTCCAGCGGCAACATCTATATCGCCGATACAACCAACAACCGGGTTCGAAAGATCGCGCTGGATGGGACGATATCCACGATCGCAGGCAACGGCCCGTTGGGCAGAGTCTCAGGCTCGCTGACCGGCTGTGCATTTTCCGGCGACACGGGGCCGGCCGCGAACGCGGCGCTATGTGAACCGGCCGAAGTTATGTTCGACGGCTCCGGCAACCTGTTCGTCGCCGATTACGGAAATAGCCGAGTGCGCAAGATGGCTCCGGATGGAACCATCACGACCGTCGCGGGCAGCGGACAGGTTGACCCGGCTTTCTCCTTTCCAGTACAAGGCGGCAACGGAGGACCGGAGATCCACGCAGGGTTTGGATCGATGGGCGGCGCGGCGTTTGACGCAGCCGGAAATCTGTACGTCAGCGATTCGAACACCATTCGGAAGATCGCGGCGAACGGCGCCGTGAGCACGTTCGCGGGCACGGGCCAGCAGGGTTATAGCGGCGATGGCGGACCTGCCATTCAGGCGCAACTCGTCCGGACCGGCCCGATTTCTGTTGGCCCGGACGGGTCCGTCTACGTGATCACGGGCGATGACAGAGTTCGAAAAGTCACGCCGGATGGAATCATCCACCTGGTGGCAGGCAACGGAAATCCAACTTCGCTCGCTACCGCCGCGCAAGGAGATGGCGGGCTGGCGGTGAACGCGACCCTGAATGAACCAGGGGGGGTTGCTTTCGATCAGCACGGCAACATTTATATCGCGGATACCTCGAACGCGCGGGTGCGCAAGGTCGACGCCAACGGGATCATTACAACGGTGGCGGGGCCGGGGCAACCGGGGGTCGACTACTACAATGCCGTCGCGGTCGATCCGAAGGGGAATTTGTACGTCGCGTGGACGCATGCGCCGGGGGCCTTCATATCCGCCACGGTGAATCTGGTGAATCCGAATGGCTCGCTCACGCCCGTGGCCGGAACGGGCAGGCCGTGCGCCGACTCGTCGCAATTCACGGGGGATGGAGCGCCGGCGTTGCAGGCTCAGTTGTGCGCCGTGGTGGCGATGTCGGTGGATCCGAATGGACTGCTGAATCTTTCTGAAGGCTACTATTCGCTGCTGCTGCGTCTGAATGCCGATGGAACCATCCAGCGTATTGCCGGGAACACCGCGGCGATGTATGTGGGCGACGGAGGGCCGGTCTTACAGGCCAGTCTTCGAGGAGGCGAGGGCTGGTCGCCGGAAGCCGTGACGTTCGATCCCGCCGGGAACATGTACATTCCTGAGCCGGGGCTGAACGTAATTCGCGAAGTCACCAGCGTGACGTATGCTCTCGCGGTGTCGCCGAGCCAGATCAACGCGGCAGGCTCGACGACGGTGACAATCGCGACGTCGGCGAACTTCGCCGAACCGTTTGCCTATTCGGTCGGGGTCAGCACCACGGACGGGCATGCGTGGCTGAGCGTGAATCGCGCGGCGGGAGTCACGGGCGAGTCGATTGTAGTGAACGTGAACGCTACTGGTCTTGCTTCCGGCTCCTATCACGGAACAATCGCAGTGGTCGCGTACGTGAGTGGAAGTTCGGAGGAAGTAGACGTGCCGGTGACGCTAAACGTGCCGTAGACGCCAGCAGCACTTTCGATTGGCGCAACCGCCGGTCGCCACAACCAGCGATACGGCTAGAGCGCTACGGGAGCGCGGGTTCGAGCCCTGGCGGAACCACGAACAGCGAGAAGTGGGCGAGCATGCGGCCAAGGAAGCTGTCCCGTTCAGAGACATTGACCCAGGCCACTTGTTGGGGATCCTGCTCGTCGACGAAGAAACCTACGCCTCCGCGGTGCAGCCGCGGGTCGGTCCAATGACCGATCAGCTGCCCATCCAGATACGTGTTGAAGCGGTCATCCTGGACACTCACACGCACGCGGTAATTCCTGCCTCTTTCGAGCGTCACCTGAGTGGCCTCGGTACGGGACTCATATTGGTGGCCGTTCATGATCGTGTAGTGAATCAGGCTCGCGTTCGGCGAAGGACCAGGCTTGGTCATCACCAGCTTGGTTGCGTAATAGTTATTCTGATCGCTGGCGCGTACTGCCCAGCTCAGGCTGCGCTTCTCCACCTGCCCCTGGAATTCCATCTGGTAATTCTGCAAGGCTACGGATTTGGTCCAGAGCCGCAGGCTTCCCACCTTTGAGATATCCGGGGCCGTAAGCGAGTTCCTGGGATCGTCCACGGTGTTATGCAGCGCCAAAGTGGCCCAGTCACCGAAACCGGTGTGTAAATCCTGATGGAGCGTCACCGGTGCGCTGCTGCGAATCACTTCGCCGATCGCATCCCCCGCTCGCTGCATCACTCCCGCCTTCACGCCCGGGTCGAGCGAAATCGCTGGCGGGTAGGAAGTGCTCGGCCCCGGTAGCATCAGGGCCGTCACCAGCAGCCCCGCCACGGTCAGGAACGCGAAAATCGACGCGGTCTGTCCCGCCGTTTTTACCGGCGAGCCCGAAGACTTCTTTTTG
>Ga0070733_10001417_pt1 | contig 17899 bp, 17 predicted proteins | sample Coa_R1_9_FD_66450 | JGI IMG/M metagenome (GOLD analysis project Ga0070733, IMG submission 66450) | Surface soil microbial communities from Centralia Pennsylvania, which are recovering from an underground coalmine fire - Coalmine... | ecosystem: Environmental > Terrestrial > Soil > Unclassified ... | reverse complement strand
TAAGGGTGAAAACGTGCGGTAAGAGCGCACGGCTATGCATAGCAATATGCATAACGGGCAAACCCTACCAGAAGCAAGACAAAAAAGCGTATGTCGGTCGTTCATTCCGGTTAAATACGCGGGTATGTCGCATAGATAAATGGTTGTCAGATCTGAAGTTGTTGCACTACATATTCAGATCACAAAATCCGGCTTACTGCAAACCCCAATGGTGCTTAATAACATATCCTCGCTTTCAGTGCGTATATCCTCTATCAGCTCGCCCTGAATTTTTTTTGCCCGAAAAAAGTATCGAAAGGTTAACTGGTAAAGGCGGTAAATGTTGTCTATAAACATAAAAAAATACCTGTGGATCATGCCATTTCTCAGTTTTCTCCTTGGATACTGCATCATGCAACGGTTATTCCGTACAACAGAAAGCATAACACCCCACCTTGTTGGCAAACAGGTACATGAAATTCTTCCACTCATTACACAACACAATCTTAATATTCGCCTCATCGATCATAAAGAAGAAGCAGACCTACCGGAAGGTATCATTCTCAATCAAACGCCAGCAGCCGGCACCGCAATAAAACCAAACCAGCCACTGTTCCTTGTCACCACTAAAAAACCGTTGGCCGTACGCGCGCCACAATGCATTGGCATAAAGCTCGACGAACTTATGCCGCAACTACACACAGAAGGGATTCGTCCACGCATCTATCACCTTCCGCATTCATATCCAGAAAAAATATGTTTTGCTCAATCACCACAACCCCATGAGCCCCTTGAGAAAAACAGACTTATTTTATATGTCTCATCGGGTGACAACAAACCGATTATTTGGCCTGACCTTACCGGTTTTCCTTTACAAAACGTCGTTGAATTTTTAGAAATGTATCAAATAGAACCACACATTATTAACGATTCTCCTCATAAGCAGTATACTCATACTCATTACACGGTAACGGACCAGCGACCTTTCGCAGGAACATTATTAACATTAGATGAACATAAACCGCTATCTGTACAACTACGAGTACAATAAACAAAAAGGATTACTTTGAATAAAATAGATTTTTCACCAGACAGTCACATTTTTCTGTGGGATCTTCATGATGTTATTCTTGAAAAAAGCCTTTGGAGCTGGTTTGTCAGCTGTATGCGCTTTAAACGAAAAAGAGAGATCATTCGCCATATCAATACAAAAACCATCAAAATTGCTTTTCTCTTTTTACTCGAACGTCTCAAATTAACCACAAAACAGATGGTCAGTGAAGAACTCATCAAAGCTGCGCAAGCAACCAATAATGATGCCCTGGTAGAACTCACCATGACCGTTTGCGCATCATACCATCCCATCAAAAAAACCGTTGCATTAATACAGGAACTGTCCAACCTTGGCTATACGCATCACCTTGGATCCAATATTGGCAAAACAGTATTTGATGACTGCACGCAGAAATTTCCCGCAATTTTCAGCCTTTTTCAGGGAGTCACTATCCCTTTTGAGCTATCCGCAACAAAAATGATCAAAAAACCACATCCAGATTTTTTTAATGCGCATATCACAAAATATAACCTACAACCGGAACAAATTATTTTTATTGATGACAAACTCGCAAATGTGCAGATTGCACGATCACTCGGCATACACGCAATTCATTTCAAAAACCCTCGACAACTGCGTAGAGAGTTAATCAAGCACAATATATTAAAATCTTAACTCTGGCTATTTTCCCATTCAGTCAAAGTAGTCTCTAATTCTTTCTTAAGCTCAATCAATTTCTTCTGTGCGTCATTAAACTTAGGTGTGCCAAAAACAAGCTCTGCAAAACTATTTTCTGTTCTACTCACTTCATGCTCAAGTTTTTGAATTTTGCGCTCCAACGCCTTTACATCCGATTGCGATAATGTTGCTTTTTTTGGCGTATTTACTTCTTTTGCATCTTTATTTATTTTTTTAACATGAGATTGCTCAGCCGATTGCCTGTCCTCCATAGCTTTAGCGACGGAGGAGGCCTTTTGTATCTCCTGCTGCTTTTGATACAAGTACAACTCATAATTACCTTGATACTCTTTAGCACCGTCAATACTTAACTCAACAATGTCGGTTGCTAACTTATTCACAAAATCCTGATCATGTGAAACAAAAAGAATAGTACCTTGATATGCCTGCAACGCTGTTAACAAAATATCTTTTGATTGAATATCCAAATGGTTAGTCGGTTCATCAAGGAGCAAAAGATTAGCATTTTGCAACAACACTTTAATCATACCAACACGATTTTTTTCTCCACCACTGAGTACGCCAACTTTTTTGAGAATAGAATCTTTCGTAAACAAAAATGAACCTGCGAAGGCTCTAATCTTTTGCTCAGTCGCCTTTGGACATGACTCAGTAATATTTTCCAAAATAGTTTTATCAATTGCCAATGATGCAGTCTGATCCTGATCAAACACAGAATAATGCACATTATACCCAACAGTAATAGTACCTGTGCTCAATGGTAACTTATGAGCAATTAAATTAAATAACGTCGTTTTACCAACACCATTGGATGCAACTAATGCAATTTTTTGTCCACGTTGAACCTCAAAAGAAACATTTTTAAATATCTCTTTTGATCCAAATGAATGCGCAACGCCCTCTACCGCAAGAACAACACTACCAGACTGTTGGATGGGTGGAAAATTAAAATTAATATCCGGAGCTTTTGGTGGCAGTTCAATACGCTCAACCTTATCCAACGCCTTAAGCATACTTTGTGCCATGGCAGCTTTACTTGCTTTAGCCTTAAAACGCTCAATCGTTTCTGTTTTTTGCTTAATTTCACGTTGTTGATTTTTATACTGCATTTCTAATAACGCTTCATCATGAGCTTTTTGAACCTCATAACGGTTGTAATCACCGACGTACAGTTTGCCTTTGCCACGCTCAAGCTCAAAAATAACATTGCAAAGCTGATTGAGGAAATAACGATCATGACACACAAGAACAAAACCAAATGACGATCGTTTTAAAAATTGCAAAAACCACTCTTTAGCCACAATATCCAAATGGTTAGTCGGCTCATCAAACAGATAAAAGTCAGCTTTTTGCAATAGCAACTTGGCAAGCACAATACGCATTTTCCAACCAACACTCAAAGTTGCCACCGGTTCATCAAACTGCTCTGGCCTGAAGCCTAAGCCCATAAGAACCTTTTTTGCTTCTGCGCGCATTGATTCTTGATCAATATGCAACAATTTTTCACAGACTACTGCATACCGCTCCAGTAATTCATCCAAATCATCGGCACTGTCCAACTGAGCCTCTATCGCCTTCTGTTCTTCCAGTAACAGTGCTACATGGGCAAAAGAGGTATAGGTTTCTTCCACAATCGATTTATCTGATTGCAACACCACGTCTTGTGAGAGATAGGCGATAGTTTTACCCTTTTGAATGGAAACGGAACCTTTATCAAGTTGCTGCTGTCCAGCAATGACTTTGAGCAAGGTCGATTTACCTGAACCATTCCGCCCGACCAGGCCAATGCGCTGATCATGATCAAATACAAACGAAATATCATCAAAAATGACCTGCTCAATCATTTCCAAGCAAACATTATATCCATTAATCATATGCTCATTCCTATAACACAAAACTGATACATTCTTCCCCCTAACAACAGATAGCTTATCATGAAAATTACTATTTGGATACCACACCATGGCCATTTTCACCATTATGATAACAACTAAACAGACTATTTTGAGTGTATTATTGACTATGTGAAAATTACTTAGCTATAATTAAAACATGAATAGCATAGCTTTTTAAAAAAAAAGGGTTTTTCATGTTTAACCGTAAAAAAAATAACATTTTTTTCGCAATAGTACTCATTACAGCAACTTTTAACGCCCATAGCATGATGGAACGACGCAGTTCCGAAGACACAAGAGAACAACAAGCTACTATAAGCGGCGAAGGTCCATTTGAATTGGTCTTTCATGATATTAACCTTGTTAAAGATATTTTATTGGGAAGAATAAAAATTAGTTCAAAACAGATGTTAGCCGCCTTTATGTATTTACCAATCGATCAGGCAAAAAAAATAGTTCGTCTTCTTTCAGATATTGATCACGCGGAATCAATTATAATCGTGGGAAAAAAAATCAATGAACTAGCTGGAAGAAAAATCAATAGATTATCAGGCGTGAATGGTGCATTAAACAAATTAATTAATGATCCTGTTTTTTGTCTTCAACTCATCAAATACCTTGCACATAAGTTTAACCGCTCTGATGAGGTTGTCGCTATGGCATTACAAACAGAGGAAACAAACAACCGCCTCTTTGTTCAAAAAATGTTTGAAAGGAATTTCACACAATATCCATTTAATCAAATGAATATTGACACATTATATACATCATACGAAACCTTTGTAGATTTAAATTTTACCTACAAAGGCCCAATAATGAACATAGACTTCGCTCAAAACTTATTACTCGCTGCAGCATTTCACGACGCAACAGTAGAAAGCAGACTCAATAAAATTAAGTGGTTACTCAACCATTCTGTTAATATAAATTCTACTGATGCATTTATGAGAACCGTATTAATGATATGTGCAGTGGATATTGACATAAATTCAGTAAAATTTCTCTGTGAACAACCTGCCATAAATATTAACCAACAGGATAATCATGGCGATACAGCACTCATGGTTGTCTGTATACAGCCTATTTTTCCGCCAAACTATAATCAAATCATACAAATACTTCTTGATGCCGGCGCAGATCCAGAAATTGCCAACCACATGGGAATGACACCCATCAAGGAAGCTCAAAAAGATGGCAGAACTGAGGCAGTTAGACTTATGCAAGAAGCGATTAATAAAAAACGTAGCCAAAAATAAATCTTCCCCACTTTGCTCTGCGAGCTACGAAGGACAGACAGAATGAGCGGAACAGGTTATTTGCCAAAATTTTTTCGGCACTTATCAAAATGAATAAGTGCCGATTCTAAATCTACCAGTGAAATATCTGGCCACAAACAATCAAGAAAATAAAGCTCACTGTACGCGCACTGAAAAAGCAAAAAATTACTTAAGCGATTATCTGCACCGGTACGAATAATTAAATCAGGAGATGGCGTACCTGCCGTCCACAAAAATTTTTCAAAAACATCTGGGGTAATATCATCGGACAACAAAGTGCCTCGAACAACCTCACGAGCAATACGCTTTGTTACATCTACTATTTCTTGTCGTCCACCGTAACAAAATAAAAAATTAACCTGCAATGCTGTACCGGTCATAGTTTCCTGTTCAATTTTTTCACATACAGGTCTGACAGTTACGGGAAACAACGTACGATCACCGATAAAGCGTATGCAAATATTTTTACGCTTAAACATTTCAAGATCTTGCAATGCTTCCTGTGCTAACACTTCAAACAGATACCGCTGTTCATCCGGGCAACGTTGTAAATTTTCTATAGAAAAGACGTATAAAGAAAGATAGGAAATATGTTGAACAAGACAAAAATCGATCACCAATCTGACCGCGTCCAACCCTTTTTTATGACCAAACCAGGAAACTAATCCCTGCCGCATTGCCCATCGTCGATTACCATCCATGATGCATGCAAGATGATTAATTTTCTTCATTAAGAAAAATCACTTTTTGTGTAATCGTTGCCTCATCAATTAGGCCAAAAACAAATGAAATAAGATGATGCACAATAACCATACCAAGAGCAAATGCAATGCGCTCAAATAAAACAATCGGTATCAATGTTATCCACATATCCGCCGTCATTGGCACGGTGTATAACCAGATAACAGAACCAACAGCATGTGCTACAAAAGTGCTGCCAAGCGCTTGTAAAAAAAGTGATCTTTGTGGAACAAAAAATAAAACAACCGGAATTAACCAATAGAATGAATAAACAGATGCCTGTGCACCAACAGGATGAATGATAAAAAGCCCCATACACGCAATAGGCAATAACAACCGAATTGCATAATGATGCGTTGCCCAATAAAGCGATGCACACAGTCCTGGCACACAAAAAGCAAGAAAACTTAACGATACTGTTTTAAAAAAAATGAGATGCAATAATTGGCGTGTGAAAAAAATTAATCCGCTGCCCATGACGCCACCAAAGGCTCCTGACAACGGTAAAACACTATTACTCGCGGAAAACCATATCATCTGGGAACCGACGAGAAAACTAACTTTTATCAATCCTGCAAGTTTTACTATACCAGCATATGATGCTGTTTTAAGAGAATTTTTTATCATTTTCATCCCTTTTGACCGCTTAACCCTTCGATCTAAGTATTTTTATTTACGAACATGTACCAAAGGATTGGACGAATTAACCTACTATAATTATACCAAATTCGTACACTAAAAAAAGAACCGTCACTCAATCTGACACTCTCCCCGCACAAAACAAAAAGCTTTATACGGATCATCAGTAACACTAAATAACTTAACCTGCTCAGACGTAACTAAGCCATGCGGAACTGCCTCATCGGTGATCCATTGCATAAAAGGCCGCCAATACTCTTTACCAACCAACACAATAGGAACTCTTTTCATCTGTTTTGTTTGGATAAGCGTAAGAACTTCAGAAAGCTCATCAAGAGTTCCAAAACCACCAGGAAAAATAATAAAACCAGTTGAATATTGCGTAAGCAACCATTTACGCGCAAAAAAATAATCCAACTCAAAATATTCTTCTACACAAACATTTTGTGGCTCATTCAAACCACGTACACCAATACCAATGCTTTTCACATCACCTTTTCTTGTTGGTCTAATTGCACCACAATTGGCCGCTTCCATAATTCCTGGACCACCTCCAGTAAGCACTGATATCCCTTCTTCACCCAACCAGACAGCAACCTGATTCGCTTCTTGCGCATATTTATCGGTTTGCGCAACTTTTGCGCTTCCAAAAATGGAAATAATCGGATGCGATAATTTTGATACACGCCACACACCATAAATGAGTTGTAAAAAAACATGCATAAATTTCAGTCCCAACGAACAACACATACGAATTCTTTGCAATCTCATAACCACTTTCCTTTCTTATCCACCTATGTTTTAGCCGTACTTTATGTTATTTTAATCATAAAATGTTAGCATCTATTCTAAAGGAAGTCTTGTGAACAGTAGATTAATTCTTTTAATTTTGATCATTTTTTCCACGCAAGCTCATGCAATAAAACGAAAAATAGTGTTACACAATCAAACAAAAACACAACAAACAGAACCTTTTGACTATGTATCATTGGTCCCTGACATACAAAAAATTGTTATTGATTTTTCTACCAATAACACAACAGCAAAAACAGTAAAAGAGGCTGCTCAAACGATTAACGCTCTCGCTCAAACAAATAAAAAATTTAATATTCTCATCAATGAACCACTATTTAGTAAGAATCTCATCAAAAATCTTGCTATCAAATTTGATTGTTCTCATGAAACCATTGCCAAATCTCTTTGCACACAACAAACAAAACAACAGCTCAAGCTACAATATAAACTCAAAAACTTGTGCTACACGCAAAGAAATGTACTACCAACACAATTGAGTGAATTCATTGCTCAACATGTGGATCTAGACTTTACCTACAATGATGACTTATCAAACAAAACTCTCCTCATGATGTCTATACGGCGAGCTAAAAATGACATCTTTAATTTCCTTATTACAGAAGGGGCAAACATCAATAATTGCAATACCAATGGCCTCACGGCATTAGCACTCACCACCGAATGGAAAATCCATGCATCTTATCTAACTCAGATTCTTTCTCATCCTCAACTTACTATTAACCAACAAGACAAAAATGGTACAAGTGCCTTGCTGCACTGTCTTATGAGCAGAAAAAGTCATCCTATAACTTCTACTTTTATCATAACAGTAAAAAAACTCCTTGATGCTGGCGCTGATCCTGAGCTTGCCAATAACGACGGCCTGACGCCTCTTATTGCTGCTCAAGATTTAGGAAATAACCAGCTCATCACTATTATTACCAAGGCAATTGAAGAAAAACATTACTCAATGCAATAAATTAACCTTTTTTTCCACACCAATTATTAAAAAAACTGTGCCCGCCTCACTACCCCAATACCTCCTGCCAAGCAACCCCCCCAACACCATAACCCCTTTTGTTTATATAATCTAATTGAATTTTTTATAAAATTTATGATATGCTATATTTGAGAATAAGAAATGACAAAACAGTGAAAAATTATAAAAAAAGCTCTAAGGATTAAGCATTTTTTGTTATACTTAACTCTTTAAAGCATATTTTTTATAGGGATTGTGCATGAAAAACAACAAAGGATGGGTACATTTTTTTCTATATCTCTATTGCGTACCCGCACTCCTGGGAAGTAATTACGATATCAATGCTGCAAGGAAACGCAAAAAAACAAAAGATCTGTATGCCTTCATGCAAAATGATACACAATCATCTAACATGAGAAAAACAGATGAAAACATATGGGTAACTATCTTTGTTCATGGTATTATGAGCATCCAGCCGCACTTAACCATCCAAAATGTAATGAGATTTATCCGTGACGATGTGCACCATACTATTTACTCAAAAACTGTTGAATACATGCGCCTAGACCCCTATTTTTACCTTAATCAAGCCATGCAGGAGTTCGGGCTCAAAAAAATAGATCTCAATGATCTCCAGCCAGGACACGCAACCAATGCACTTGCCCATATCTATGATGATGTGACCAAAATGGTCTCTCCCGAGACACAAAGCAATTATTATACGTTTGGTTGGTCAGGACTACTGAGCCCCACCAGCCGATATGCTGATTCGATCAAACTTTTAGAAGAACTGACTAATGAATTACAAGAAAAATACTGGAAGCATGGTATTTTCCCCAAAATACGTCTTGTTGGCTATAGTCATGGAGGCAATGTGTGCCTTAACATTGCCGCAGCACGTCAGAATATCAATAAAAAATCTCCCATCTCTATTGATGAACTGATATTGGTCGGAGTCCCTATTCAAACTGAAACTGATTATTTGGCGAATGATCCAATATTTAAAAAAATATATCATTTTTTTTCACAAAAAGACCGTATACAACGAATAGACTTTTTCTCATTTAATCGCGTATTTTCACGTCGCTACTTCAGAAACAGTAATAATTTTAAGGTGCCAAAAAAACTCATGCAAATTGATATGAAGTTCCTACGCAAAGCTCAAACATTTCGTAAAAATAAGGTAAAAGACAGTGCTTATGTTAATTTTGATAACCCAGGAATTATTTCAGGTAAATCCCGTTTACTGCGCGATTGCTCACCGGGCCATCTTGAATTCTGGTTTTTTGGCTGGTCACCAAAATATTACCGTGAAAGCTTTGCCTTAAATCCACTCCCTGCCTTTATTGCCATTCCCTATATCTTGCATTATATCAATCAAATACGGGATGAGATTGTCACCCCGTACCCAGTTATTGTCGATATACGTCCAGAATTTGAAACAATGCTGATAAAACAGAGAAAGTGCACTAACTTTACTCACATTTTCCCATTTTTATCACATGAAAAACTTGATGAACTGCGCTTTATCGCGCACAAAGTTGCTATTGATAGCTCATTTGAGGATGAATACCAAAGCCATGTTCAAGCGGCATTTGAAAAGGCAAAAGAGTATTACAAAATATATGATGACCATAAATCACGGAGCGGGTCATACAGACGTAATCGTCGCATGCGTAAGCGTAACTTAACGGTCGAGGAAAAGTGATGCTTCGATAAACTCAGTGATATCAAAAGAAAAATGTTCGTATCCTTCGACCCGACTCCGCTAAAGCTTCGACGGGCAGGCGGGCGTTTACTCCTGAGCTTGCCGAAGGACAGGACGAACGGGATTGGAAACATCAGGATAAACGGGATGGGAATTCTTTTCTCCGTTCGTGGTGACACTTCGGCAAGCTCAGTGGTAAACGCCCGCCTGCCCGTCGAAGCTTCAGCGAAGTCGGGTCGAACCATACGAACAAATCAACTGACTCAAATTCAAATTATGTTCGCTCCCTTCGACAAGCTCAGAACGAACGGGATTGGAACAATCACGTATAGGACTGAGCGCAGCGTTTACTGCTAAGTTTACCGAAGCATCACCACGAACGGGAATAATATAAAATCCGTTCGTCCTGTCCTTCGGCAAACTCAGGAGTAAACGCCCGCCTGCCCGTCGAAGCTTTAGCGGAGTCGGGTCGAAGGATACGAACTCATAAATTTCTTATTAAAAAAAGAATTAGAGTTTTAAAAAATCAAGAATAATCTCACAGGATACTTGAACCGATTGACATGAAGAATCAATAATTAAATCTCCAATCCATGTAAGACTTCTATTAAAAGAATCAATAACAAAATCACGACACCTTAAAGCTCTATCGGCATTACGGTTAAAAAACTCAGTTCGCCTTTTATCTCGCTGCAAAAGAACTTCTAATGGAGCAATAACAATAATTTTTGTGATAGTTACTGCTCCATTAATTCTATTTTCCAAGCCATTTTCATACGTATTTGTATCAATAATCACGTTACTATTTTGTTGCAAATAATCATTCGTTACCGCTATCAATCGCTCAATATTTTCTTCTACATCATCAAAATCAATTTTTTCCCACTTTTCATTTTGTGTATTCAATTGATCACATAAATATTTTGAAAGAGTTGATTTTCCCGCGCACGATGGACCCATAACAATAATCACTTGAAGAGCTTGTATTGAACATGAAACAAAACATAAAAATAGAATAAATAAACGAATCCTCATTACCTAATCAGATCCCAAATATATAAAAATTGCTTCATACTCAATTCTTGTGCGCGAAGTACTAAAGTATCATCTGATATTTTATCCATCGGATAATGGGTATGCGCCAAGTTATTTTTTAAAGTGCGTCGTGGTTGCTTAAAACAATGCTTAATGAATTTCCAAAATTTTTCTTCTTCGGGAATAGATATAACTTCAGCATGCGGTTTAAAATAAATTAATCGTGAAAAGACTTTAGGAGCTGGATGGAATGAAGTTGGTGGCACCTTATCAAGCAACTTCCATTCAAAATAATGCTGAAAAAAGAGCGATGGATATCCATATCCACGCCCTTTTTGTTTTACTATTTTTTGAGCAACTTCTTCTTGTATCATCACAACACCCTCTTTGAGCAGATGACGATGCTCTTGAAAGCGATGCAAAATAGGAAACGTCACTTGGTATGGTAAATTAGCAAGTACCGTCCATGGTTTATGTTCTTCAAGTTGCGCAAAATCTATATCAAGGAAATTTTCCAATTTTACCGTCAGGCGATCATCCTTGAATGTCTCTCTGACATAGTTTGCCCAATCCGGATCAATCTCAAACACCATAAGTCGCGCTGCTGGTGTTGCTAAAATATGTTTGGTCAAAAATCCATCACCACAACCTATTTCAAAAATTGATGTTGTGGGTTTTATTTCAACCGCAAAAATCATGTTATGAACAATGCGTAGATCACGCAAAAAATGTTGACCAAACTGTTTTTTTAAAGGAATACCTTGTGAATATGCCACCGCTTTTATTTACTCCATCAATGCATCTTGGAAAAAGTCGAGATCTTCTATAACTTTACCTGCACCTTTAACAACGCAAAATAATGGATCTTCAGCAACCATAACCGGTAAGCCCGTTTCCATTGAGAGCAACTTATCAAGCCCTCGCAACAATGAACCGCCACCTGCCATAGTGATACCACTGACCACTAAATCTGATGAAAGTTCTGGCGGTGTATTTTCCAGCACCACGCGAACTGCATCAACAATGCTTGCGATAGTTTCAAGTAATGCTTCATTTACTTCAGGAGCCGATAGTACCACTGTTTTTGGTACTCCCGTCACCAAATCTCTTCCTTTAACTGCCATACTATTTTTATGAAATTCACCTTCCAACAACGCTGAACCAATTTCCATTTTCACATGCTCAGCGGTACGTTCACCAATTAATAAATTATATTTACGCTTAACATACTGAACAATAGCAACATCCATTTCATCGCCACCAACACGAACAGATCGACAAAATACAATTGATTTGAGTGAAATCACTGCAACTTCAGTCGTTCCACCACCGATATCAACAATCATATTTCCTGATGGTTCTTGAACAGGAAGACCGGCACCAATTGCGGCAGCCATCGGCTCCATAATGGTGCGTACCATACGAGCTCCTGCTTCTTTGGCAGACTCTTCAATTGCTCTGCGCTCAACTTGCGTAATACCAGAAGGAACACCAATGATCATGCGCGGACGAGGCTTAAAGAAAAAACCTCCACGTCCTTCATGGATAGCTCCAATAAAATAACGTAACATGCTTTCTGTCAATTCATAATCTGCAATAACACCATCACGCATAGGACGACTTGCAACAATATTTTCTGGAGTTTTACCTAACATCTCTTTTGCACGTGTACCAGCAGCGAGCACCGTTTTAGTATGCAAACGTACTGCAACAACAGACGGCTCATTTAAAATAATACCTTTACCACGAACATAAATAACGGTATTTGCTGTTCCAAGATCAATTGCAATGTCATTAGAAAAAAAATTAAACAATCTACGTGCCGGCATAAACTTCATACTTATTCCTTAAAATTATCTAATACGCTAACTCAATTCCCAGCGACACCTTATTAGTCTTTGGGACATTGTGCGATACAAAAAGCATCGCTGGAACATCCCATCTGAAAAAGAGAATTGGATCTATTATATGTTTTGTTTTTTGCTTTCCAAAATCATAAAAAATATCAATGGTAAAATAATCAGAACCCCATTTTGATGTTTTAATAACCTGCGACAAATCAACAGGAACCGTTTGATCATCACGCCGATCACACCATGAATCTTTCCAATGAGATGTCAACGTATAATGAACACCAACACCAAGTCCACCACGCATATTTTCTAAAATAAAGTACGGAGAAAATCCAAGTGTTGCACCTGGATTAATATGAGCTTTACCAATAATCGGTCCAAAAATATAAGGCTCACTTGCTACCATAGGCATACGCGCAACCGTTGTACGCGGTATTCGTTTGCTGATTTCAAGTAAAAACCCAACTTTTATGTCCTCTTTAAGTTCAAATAATGCATCACCCTTAAGATAAAAACCACCAAATCCATTACCACCATAAGGAATTGATGCGGCATCATATAACTCTGTTTTAACACCCGTTGGCACAAATCCACCAACAGATAATCCTGCATAAATTCTGCGACATTTTAAGGTGTACTCCCACATTTTGCCGCCACGGATATACAGATCAATATCGCCAATACCATGTTGAGCTGCATTATTTTCAACTAACCCAATTTCCTCAAACGCTACACGTCGTGATTGTTCAATTTCAGTAAAATCTCCTGGCTTTAAATTTTTTACTTTTTCCGTATCGATACGGAAACTTTGACGTGCATTAGTTTTCAAGAAAAGCAGTTCAGCACCCAAGGTAAAATGATCCGTGATAGCTTGGCAGTATCGCATAAAAAAACCCTGCCCCTGAATACGACCATTAACAAAAAAGGGAAGTTCTCTTCCCAATAAATCAGAACGTAAAGGACTTTTACCGGTAATTTCCAACAATGATGTTGCTAACGTATTTAAATCAAATATGCCAAATAGCTCTGGAATACCAACTGTTTTTTCATCACGTGCAAATGCCTCGCTTGCCGTTACTGCCACAAACTCGAGTTCATACGATGAAGGTAACCCCTCAATAAAGAACTGCTGCGGCGCAAATAAAGGAATAAATCGATTATCGTATATTGTTGCATGACTTATCTGAGACATACACAAAAGCGCCATTAAAAGAAAAACTTTTTTCGACATTGAACTACCCTGCTCTATACTGTTTGTCGAATCTTAAATTATTGCCAAATCAACTTCTTATACTATAATATCTCATTTTCCTTTTTTGGAAAGCATGAGACTTCGTTTTCATGCATTCTTTCACTCTAATTTTCACTCTGTGCCAATGAAGGTCCCCATCGAAAAAAGTGACGATGAGAAATAACCTAATGAACAAAAAAAAGGTAAAAAAGCGGACGTAAAAAAGCGAATGAACTTTTTACAAAAACATGATACAATCATCCAACAACTTTAATTAAAAATGATCCTGATTTTTTTGATACCCCTCATCAGCAGGACATCAAAAAGGAAAATATATGAATAATAATGTTCAAGCAATTATTTTAGCTGCAGGCAAATCAACACGTTTCAACACAGAAAAAACAAAACTTGCTGCAGACATTTGTGGTCAGGCAATGATTCTTTTTCCCACAAAACTTTTACACTCATTAAACATTCCCACGACTGTTGTTGTGGGCTACCAACAAGAAACCGTAAAAGAAATCATTACACGCGAGCATAATGACACTATCAATTTTGTAACACAAGAAAAACAGAATGGTACTGGCCACGCTCTTGCATGCACCAAAGAGTTATGGGACAAAAATCATATTCTTGTCATGAATGGAGATGTTCCTCTTATCACACCAGAAACAATTACCTCTCTTTACGCAGAACATATAAAAAACAGTGCTGCAATGAGCTTTGTAACATCACGCGCTCCAGACACAGCAGGAAAAGCATATGGCAGAGTAATTAAAACTAACAACAACATAAGCATTGTTGAGGCAAAAGATTTCACGGGCGATATACATGAACAACATGATATTAATGCGGGAATTTATCTTATTAACAAAAACTTTTTACACAATTACATCGCAACACTCAATGACAATAACGCAAGCAAAGAATTTTATATCACTGATCTGGTGAAGATAGCAAGTCAGAACAACCTTGCTGTTACAACTATTAAAGCACCGTTTGATACCATTCGCGGTATTAATACATTCCAAGAATTATATATGACAGAACAGATAAAACGAACTGAATTGGTTAATTATTGGATGGATAATGGTGTACATTTTTCATTTCCCCAACACGTTCATCTTGATCTTAATGTCACCATTGGCCAAGGATCATCTATTGGAACTGGCGTACATCTGCGTAAAAACAGTTCCATCGGCAATAACTGCACTGTTAAAGAGTTTTCGTGTCTGGAAAATGTCATAGTTGAAGACAATGTAACCATTCATCAACACTGTGTCATTAAAAATTCCTATATCAAGACAACAGCAGAGGTTGGGCCGTTTGCACATCTACGCTCAAACGTTACCATTGGTCAAAACAGCATCGTTGGTAATTTTGTTGAAATTAAAAATAGCACCATCGACATGCGCACAAAAGCAAAACATCTCAGCTATATTGGTGATTCAACCATTGGTTCACACGTCAATATTGGCGCAGGAACAATTACATGTAATTATGATGGTATCAACAAACATAAAACAATTATTAAAGATCATGCATTTATTGGCAGCAACAATGCCATTATTGCACCGGTAACCATCGGACACAATGCTTTTACCGCTGCAGGATCGACAATCACCGCAGATGTTCCTGATAATGCTTTGGCAATTGCGCGGACTCAACAAACAAATAAATATGATTATGCAAAAAAATTAAAAGCTCTCACGACTGAACAAAAAAAAATAGACAACAATAATGTTGATGATTTTTCATTTATCGGTGCTCGGGTTATCTATCCCACTACTCCAGCAGATGAACAATGATTCGCTTTATTCATACAGCAGACCTTCACTTTGGTATGGAAAATTACGGTAAAATTGATATCAAAACAGGTATCCATACACGATTGCTTGATTTTGAAAAAGCACTCAACAGTTGTATTAATGTTGCCATCAAAGAATCAGTCGATTTTTTCTTATTTGCAGGCGATGCGTATAAAACACATAACCCAAGCCAAACACAACAAAAATTGTTATTCAAATGTTTTCTACGACTTTACAAAGCGGGCATTCCCATTGTTATTGTTATAGGTAACCATGATCACCCTTTAAGTTTTGGAAAAGCTCATGCACTTGATATGTTACCAGATTTACCACTTGAAGGTTTTCATGTTTTTTCTAAACCAGGCAGCATAACCCTCACCACAAAAAATGGTCCTATAACTATCGTTGGCATTCCTTGGCCAACGCGTAACACCATAGCAATTGCCGATAAACATCTTGATAAATCAAACTCTCAATTGACAGAATACATCTCCAAAGCGGTTGCACACATTATTAGTGATTTTGCACAAAAAATTGATCAGACTATTCCGGCAGTACTTGCGAGTCATATCACCGTAAACACTGGAATATTTTCTGGCTCAGAAAAACGAGCTATTTACGGCAATGATCCAATGCTCATGCCGTCACAATTAGCAATAGCACCTTTTGATTATGTTGCACTTGGACATCTTCACCGTCACCAAAATCTTAATGAATCAGGCTATCCTGCTGTTGTATATTCAGGATCAATTGAACGCATTGATTTTGGTGAACGCAAAGAAGAAAAAGGGTTTTGCTTAGTGAGCATTCCAGCAAAAGGAAAAACAACCTATGAATTTATTCCCATTACCACGCGACCCTTTATACAAATTGAGGTAAACCTTACATCAGGCATTTCACAAACAGACCAAATTATTGAAGCGATCAAACAACATCAGTTACACAATGCAATTGTCAAAATTATCTATCATATTCCTTCAGGCAAAAAAGATTTAGTAGATTTGAAAACTGTTGAATATGCCTGCCAAGACGCTCTTGATTTGATTGGCATCATTCCCATACACAAACATGAAGCTCGTGAAAAGCGCACTTGTGCATTAAAAGTAACGATGGATCTACCCACATTGCTCGGCAGTTATTTTGACACAAAACCTGAACTGAATAATCAACGGGAGAATCTCATAGAAAAAACTCTTATTCTTTGGCAAAACCATCTTGATCAACAGGAAGAACATATTTAAAAAACAATAAGGAGAATGTTTATGAAAAAATCAATAATAACAATCTCCTTATTCTCCCTGCTCATTAACAGTTACCCATTAAATATACAAAAATGTATCAGCTACCATGAACTTATAACTCATTTTTATTATATTAAATGCCTGACCACCTCAACCTATTTTTTATCACGTTTGCATAAGCAAAACTATCGCTACAAACCTTGCAATATCATTGTACACAAAGATTATATACAGATTGATTCGACATTATTTTTCCATCCTAAAATAAGAACTTGTTTACATGAAATACTGCGTATCAATTCACTTCAACCAATTCTACTGCTGTTACAAGAAGTAAAAAGCTATCACTACTTACAAGATTCTCTCTTGATTCATGAATTTTTTTTACTTATTTTTACTGTTCACAAACAAATTCTTTTTCACGAATGTGAGGAAAGTCCTCATTCATTAAAAAAATCAACCTTCGAAACTATTCTCGAAATAAGTGAAAAAATTAACCGCCTACCTATAGCAGAAATATTAAATGCAATAGACATGCTTATTAATGAACTACCACCCTTTTTAGAAAAATATGAATTTAATTCAAAAATAAGTTGGAAAGATTGGCTCAAAAAATATTGGTGGGTACCTCCAATATTTGGCGGATGGTTCGCTTTGAAAATTTTATTGCGCTTACAACGACCACAATTTTATTATTCACCATACTTCTCACAAACACCAGCAATCACTCTACCACCGATCATAACCAATGATCCCGCATTATTGGAAATCAGACATGATCAAAGCTTAAATTGAAAAATTTAGCGTTTGCACGTTTCCAACAACGTATCCATACACAATTGCCTAATCTCATCTGGAAAAATTTTATATTGATTATCTTTATCGTGTTTCAGTAACCAATATATAAAAAGTGCCTTTTTTAGTGTAATAGAGTGATACATCGCCTCAAAAGGAACGGGAATAAC
>Ga0070733_10001416_pt1 | contig 17899 bp, 14 predicted proteins | sample Coa_R1_9_FD_66450 | JGI IMG/M metagenome (GOLD analysis project Ga0070733, IMG submission 66450) | Surface soil microbial communities from Centralia Pennsylvania, which are recovering from an underground coalmine fire - Coalmine... | ecosystem: Environmental > Terrestrial > Soil > Unclassified ... | reverse complement strand
GGGACGCGCGCGGCGGTGCGCACCGTGATTCGTTATCGCAATGGAGTGCTCAACGGAAAAGGCGCGAGCCTGCTGGATGGTTACATGGAAGATCTCGCGACCGACCGCATCTACCGGCTGATGATCGCGCAGCGCGTGCTGCACAAAGTGAAAGTGCCGGGCGATGATGGCAACCCGGTGGAGCACTCCCCGACGCTGGTGACGCGCGTGTTTGACGAGGAGCTTGCGAAAATTCAACGCGATTTGCCGCCGGAAATCGACCGCAAGGCGGCGGAGACGTTGCCCGAAGCGCGGCGCATCGCGGAGGAACTGATCGTGCAGGGACGGCATTCGCCGATCTAGCGGGAAGCACTCTTGCAGGTAGGTAATTTCGACAGTATTTTTGGATTCCGCATAGAGGAAAGGAAAAGTTTGCTAGGCCCTTGACAGCGGGGGTATACTCCGAGGGTCAACTGGTCCACTTCTCAGACCACTTGCATATGCCAGCGCCTCTCAAATCCGATTTCGCGGTGATTCGTAGGAACAAAGTCTACGAAGAAGTCGCCAAGCAGATCGAACGTCTCATTCTGAAAAAGATGAAACCCGGTGACAAACTGCCGTCGGAACGCGAGCTGGCGGAGATGCTGCAGGTGAGCCGCAGTTCGATCCGCGATGCGATTCGCGGGCTGGAATTGATGGGCTTGGTGGAGCCGCGTCAAGGCGCGGGGACCATCGTTTGCGATCGATCGAGTGATTCACCTATCGATCCTTTTGGGAGCGTTCTGAAGCGCCGGCAGGAATTGGTAACCGAGCTTCTGGATTTTCGCAAGATGCTGGAGCCGCCGCTGGCCGCGCGCGCCGCTTCACATGCGTCGGACGAAGAAATTTCCGAGATGGAAGAAATCCTGCAGCGTCAAGAACAGAAACAAAGCAACGGAGACGCGGCGATCACCGAGGACGCGGAATTTCATTACAGCATCGCGCTCGCTTCGGGCAACACCGTGGTGCTGAAGGTGATTGACACTCTGATGGATTTGCTGCGCGACACGCGCGAGCGCTCATTGCAGGTGGAAGGCCGCGCGGAAAAATCGCTCGCCGGGCACCGCCGGATTCTGGCGGCGATCAAGCGCCACGATACGGAAGCGGCGAACACTGCGATGCGGCGGCACATTGAAGACGTCGAAGAGATCGTGCTGAATAAACTTTAGCGATTGAGAATTTTAGAATCGGGGAGAGTTTCAAATTGCGCGTGCGAATCGCGATTGAAAATCCCGGCCCGGGAATTTTTCAACGGACTCTCCGCTACGAATTCGTCCGCCACATTTTTTGCTGCAATTTGCAGGTCACGCCATGACGGAAATCATCAACTCATCTGCGACTGCGACGCTCACACTGCGCGTGGCGGAAGCGCGCGTGGAGGACGTGGGTCACGCGATCGCGCGACTGGCTCCCGCCGATCTGCGGCGCATGGGCGCGCGAGCGGGTGATGTGTTGAAAATTACTGGCGGAATGGTGGGCGTTGGCCGAGCAGAGCTTTCGGACGATGGCTTCGAGGGTATGGTCCAGATTGACGGCACCTGTCGCAGCAATTGCAGCGCGGGATTGCAGGAACAAGTGACGGTGACGCCGATCGAACATCAGCAGGCGGTAGCGGTACGCTTGTCTCCGTTGTGGGTGGGCGCTGCGCCGGCGACGATCGCGCCGGAGCGGATGCTGGAAGATCTCGAGGGTGTGCCGGTGCTTGCGGGCGGCGTGGTTCGTGTGCCGACTTTTGCGAAGGCTGTGAATTTTCAGGTGGTGCGCACGATTCCTTCGGGACCGGTGGTGATCGGGAAGCGCACGGACATTCGCGTTGTGGAAGGCGAACAAACCGCGGCGCGTGCCCCTGCGGTTTCCTACGAAGATATCGGCGGGCTGGAACGTGAAGTGGCGCGGGTGCGTGAAATTGTTGAGTTGCCGCTGAAGTATTCGCGCGTTTTCGAGCAGTTGGGCATTCTGGCGCCGAAAGGCGTGCTGCTCTATGGACCTCCGGGAACTGGAAAGACTCTTTTGGCCCGCGCGGTTGCTGCTGAGAGCCGGGTACATTTCATTCACCTGAACGGCCCGGAGATCATGCGGAAATTTTACGGCGAGAGCGAGGCCAAGCTCCGCGAAATTTTCGAAGAAGCTGCGCGCCATGCGCCTTCGATCTTGTTCATTGACGAAATTGACGCCGTCGCTCCGAAGCGTGCGGAAGTTTCCGGCGAAGTGGAGAAGCGCGTAGTGGCGCAGCTGCTCAGCTTGATGGATGGGTTTGTGGCGCGCGGACAGGTGATCGTAATTGGCGCGACGAATATTCCAGAAGTTTTGGATCCGGCGCTGCGGCGGCCGGGGCGATTCGATCGCGAAATAGAGATCGGGGTGCCGAATACGCAGGCGCGTCTACAGATTTTGAAAATTCATACGCGGGCTATGCCTTTGGCAGCCGATGTTGATCTGAAGGAGATCGCGGAGCACTCGCACGGTTTTGTGGGCGCCGATCTGGAAGCGCTGGGCCAGGAAGTGGGCATGATCGCCTTGCGTGGATTTCTTTCGTCGTTTCCGCTGGAGACGGACGGAGCGATTTCCGCCGAGCTGGCCAAGTTGCAGGTGACGCGAGAGGATTTTCTTGCCGGCTTAAAGGAAGTCGAGCCTAGCGCGACGCGCGAATTCTTCATCGAGCGGAGCACTTCAACTTTCGCGTCTCTGGGTGGATTGAACGAGCAGAAGAGGCTGCTCGATGCCGTGATCGAGCATTCGCAGATGCATGACGAGATTTACGACCAGGTGGGATTGATGCCGCCGCGCGGGATTCTGCTGGCCGGGCCGACCGGCACGGGGAAGACAGCGATGGCGCGCGCGCTCTCCGGCGAAAAGCAGGTGCCGCTGATCGCGATTGACGGGCCGCAGCTCTACTCGAAGTGGCTGGGCGAATCGGAACGAGCGCTGCGCGAAGTTTTCAAGAAGGCTAGACGAGCAGCGCCGTGCATTTTGTTTTTTGACACGATTGACGCGCTGGCGCCGCGGTTCGGCACCGAGCAGTTCGGCACGGACGTGCATCAACGGATTCTGAGCCAGCTGCTGCGCGAGATTGATAATTTGCGCGATGCGAAAGGCGTGATTTTGCTGGCCGCAACGAATCGGCTGGAGCGGATCGAGCCGGCGCTGTTGCGCAGCGGGCGCTTCGACTATAAGATTCCGTTCGCAAAACCGGACGCTGCGGATCGCGCGGCTATTCTGCAATTGTGCTGCCGGCGCGTGCCGCTGGCTCCCGATGTGGATTTCGCTGATTTTGCCGAACGGATGGAAGGACTCACGGGCGCCGATATCGAAAGCAATTGCAAGAAGGCGACGCTGCTGGCGATTGCGGAATTTCAGGCCGGCAGGCGCGCGGCGCCGTTCGTTGTGTTGCGCGCGGATTTTCTGGCTGTATTGGAGTCCGATCGGGTCAGCGGCAATCACTCGAAGTCGGCGAACAAGTTGAGCAAGGGCGCCGGGGAATTGTGTCCCGACGCAACTACTGAATAACGAGGCAGCTTATGGCTTACACCGAACTCACAGTCTGGACGCGCGGCATCATCATGGACAAAGAGGGGCGCGACATCGTCAATTCGATTTCCGCTTCGGCGCGTCTGGAAGGCAAGTACGCGCAGGCGATGGAAAACTACGTGGACAATCCCGATCGCACGAATTGCCCCACGCGAAAATATTGCCGCGTGAGCGACAGCGTGATCGAGAACGAACTGACGTACGAAAACGAGCAGCCCAACATCATCGTGCTGGTGGAAGGAACAATGGTGAAGGGCTGGGATTACATGCGCGGGATGCCTCCCGGCGGAACGCTGGTGATCAATACGCATTACACCCCCGAGTACATTCTGCGTTTCGTGCCGGGCGCGGAGCGCCTCGCGCAGCTGGTCTGTGTGGATGCCGCGAAGATTGCCGACCACAAGTGGCTTTACTACCGGCTGGGAGAATTGGGGCTCGACCGGCTTTCGACGGAAGGGGCGGCCGAGCGAAACAAATCAATCGCGCCGGATATCGCGGCGCCGTTGATCGCCGCGGTGGTGAAGACTACGGGCATCGTAAAGATGGCAACGATTGAGCCGATGATTGCGAACAAGCACGCGTTCAAGCTGGCGCTGGAAGAATTGCACATCATGCCGCTGAAACCAGTAGCGGCGTAGGAAAAGGACACATGTCAACCAAAGGCACAAAGATTCCCGAGCGGCTGATGATTCCGTTTGCCGGTATCACTCCGGCGCCCACGCAAAAAGGGCAGGATTTATTTCCCACCGGAAACTGGCGTTCGATTCGGCCGGTGTATCGCGACAAATTGCCGCCTTGCAACAACGCTTGCGGCACGAACGAAAAAATTCAGGGATACCTCGATCTGGTGAAGCGCGGAAAGTATCTGGACGCCTACGCGCTCATCAAGGAAGACATGCCGTTCCCGTCGGTGACGGGGCGCGTCTGTTACCACCCGTGCGAGCAAGCCTGTAACCGCGGCAAATACGACGAGGCGATTTCGATTCGCGCGGTCGAGCGGTTTCTTGGCGATCTAGGCCAGGCGTTGACGCGCGACGTAGTGAAGCCCGGCACGCCCAACGGCAAAAAAGTGGCTGTCGTCGGCTCAGGCCCCGCGGGCCACAGCGCGGCGTATCAACTGGCGCGGCTGGGCTACGCCGTTACGATCCTGGAAAAATCGCCGAAGGCCGGCGGATTGAATCGTGGTGGAATTCCGGATTGGGTGTTGCCGCAGAACGTGCTGGATCGCGAGATCGAGCGCTTGGTCGAACTTGGCATCACGATCAAGACGAATGTGGAAGTCGGGAAAGACGTCAGTTGGGATGATTTGAAAAAGAATTACGACGCGGTGGTGCTCGCCGTGGGCTTGATCGAACCTAACAGCGCGCGAGCCGAGGGTGAGAACAAGGAGGGTGTGATTTTTGGCCTTCCATTCTTGCGCGATATCGGCATGGGCACGTCGAAGGTGAAAATCGGCGCACGTGTGGCAGTGATCGGCGGCGGCAACACCGCAATTGATTGCGCGCGTGAAGCGTTGCGCCAGGGCGCCGTGGAAGTAACCATGATCACGGTAGAGCAGCACCCGCAGGAAATGCCGGCGTCCCCGGAAGATTTGCACGACATGAAAGAAGAAGGCGTGGAGCTGATGCACGGGAAGGCGATGACGGCTGTCCTGGGCAACGGCAAAGTGGAAGCTTTGCAGCTGCATCCAGCGAAGTTTGCGGGTGCCATCAATGCATCGCCGATCAACATCGATCGCGAAGCTCCCGCGGAGAGATTTGCGGTGGACAATGTGATCATCGCGGTGGGGCAGCGGCCGTCGCTGGCGTGGCTGCCGCAGGAATTCAAGACCGAGCGCGGCTCAATCAAGATCGACCGCTTCGGGCGATTGGGCGACACGAACATTTTTGCCGCGGGCGACGTCGTGCAACTCGGTATGGGGCAGCCGTTGATGGTGGTGAACGCGGTGGGCGATGGGAAACGCGTCGCGTTCAATCTGGATAAGGTGATGCGTGGGGTTGCTCTCGAGCCACGCACGATTCCAGTGGACGTGATTTTCGATTTGAACCGCATGAACATGACTTATTTCCCGCACTTCCCGCGCGTGCAGCAGACTCTGTTGCCGCCGACGACGCGGCGCAAGACGCAGCAAGAAGTGATTCAGGCGTTCACGGAAGAGCAGGCGGTGGAGGAAGCTGGGCGCTGCTTCAGTTGCGGCACGTGCAATGCGTGCGACAACTGCTACCTGGTCTGTCCCGAGCCGTGCATCGTGCGCGACGTGCGTTCGAACGGGCTGTACAAGATTTTGGTGGATTACTGCAAGGGTTGCCGCGTGTGCATCGAGGAATGCCCGACGGGCTGCCTTGAGGGCGTGCCGGAACTGGATTTCGATACCGGCGTGGTGCGCATGGATACGGCGTTCGCGGTCTCTCCGGGCCTGCACGGAAGGCAGGCGGAAGAGTTGCGGAATCTGGGCGATCGCGCGCCAAAAAATCTATAGCGAACATTTAGGCAACATTCAGAATTGGCAGGATTGGCAGGATTGGAGCGAAATATGCCTACGGCTACGGAAGTAAAAAAGAGAACGGTGCGCATCAACGGCTGCGTCGCATCAGCGCAGGCGGCGAAGTACGCGGACGTGGACGTGATCGCCGCGTATCCGATCCGTCCCTACACCGCGACGATGATGGCGCTGGCGCAGATGGTCGCGAATGGCGAGCTCGACGCCGAATACATCGTGGCCGATAGCGAGCACTCGCAATTAAGCATCTCGCACGGCGCTTCATCCAGCGGCGCGCGCGTTTTCACCGGCAGCTCGGGCGTGGGCGTGCAGTTTGCCTACGAGCTATATTCGCCGATTTCCGGCAGCCGCATGCCGGTGCAGATGATGATTGCCGACCGCACCCTTGATCCTCCGGGCGATTTCGGTTCGGAGCATACCGACGCGCTTTCGACGCGCGACATGGGTTGGCTGATGGGCTGGGCTTGCGACGCGCAGGAAGCGTTCGACAATCACTTGATGGCGTATCGCATCGGCGAAGATCCGCGCGTGCTGTTGCCGCAAATGGTTTGCCAGGATGGATTTTTCGTCTCGCACATCACCAGCGATGTGGAGTTGCCCGATTCCGGCCAGGTGAAGGAATTTTTGCCGCCGTACAAGCATCCGTATCCGCTCGATCCACGGCATCCCGTTTCGCACGGTCCGCAGATCATGCCTGAGCAGGGTCCGCCGCTGCAGCTCGAGCGCGCGCGTGCGATGGAAGGCGCGGTGGCAGTCATCGAGGAAGTGCACGACCAGTTCGCGAAGATTTTCGGCCGGCGCTACGATCCGTGGGTCGAAGAGTACATGACGGACGACGCGGACGTCGTTTTCTTCTTGCAGGGCGGCCACGCCGTGACGGCGCGCTTTGCGATTAAGCACATGCGTGACAATGGCCTGAAGGTAGGCATGGTGCGCCTGCGCACGATCCGGCCGTATCCGACGGATCGCGTGAACGAAGTGCTCAGCAAATTCAAAGTGGTCGGGGTCATCGAGACGAATATGGGCTTGGGCAGCGTCAGCAGCGGCGGCGTGTTGTACGGCGAGGTTTGCGCTGCTCTGTACGAAAGCCAGCACAAGCCGCTGGTGCTCTCGTTCATGGCGGGAATGGGCGGCGAAGCAATCGTGCTGAACGAATTCTACTGGATGGCGAAAAAAATGACGGAAGCGCAGAAACGCGGCAAGATTGAAAAGCGCACGCATTGGGTCGGTTTCGAAGAGTAGAGATTATTTTTATCGGCGAGCCTGACGGTTCGCAAAACGATTGGTGGAGCGCGATCTTCGTGCTCTGCCGTGGGAGAAACTGATATGCCAGCGATTGAAGTGGAACGCCAGATTCTGCCGATTTTGGGAAGCCCGAACCAAGGGGCGCGGTTTTATAACCCCGACTTGCCGGCGAGCGAGCCGTTTGTGCCGGGGCATCGCACATGCGCGGGTTGCGGGCCGTCCATCCAGTACCGGATGACGAGCAAAGCGGCCGGCGACAATACGATTCTCGTTGGTCCGACGGGCTGCATGTACGTGGCGAACAGCTCATACCTCTGTACGCCCTACAACGTGCCCTGGGCGCACACGCAGATTGGCAGCGCGGGCAGCTTCACTGCGGGAGTCGCGGCCGCGTATGAAGCGATGATTCGCAAGGGCAAGTGGAAGGGCGAGTTCCCAAATATTATTTGCGAAGCGGGCGACGGCAGCGCTTCAGACATCGGGCTGGCGTCAATTTCCGGCGCGCTGTATCGCAATCACGACTGCCTGATCATCTGCTACGACAACGAGCAGTATGCGAACACCGGCATTCAGGCTTCGTCGCGCACGCCGTACGGCGGCATGACGACTTTCTCACCGCCGGGGCCGATGGTTCCAGAGGCGAAGACACTTTACCCGAAAGACCTTGCGCGCATGATGGCCGCGGGGCATCCGCATTGCTATGTGGCAACGGCGAGCGTGGGATATCCGATCGACCTGATGAACAAAGTACGCAAGGGGCTGAACCACAAAGGCGCCGCGTACTTGATGATCTACACTCCGTGCCAGAAGGGTTTCGTGTATGAGACGCCGCGCTCGATTGATCTCGGCAGGCTCGTCGTGGAATGCGGGCTGTACCCGATCTGGGAGTGGAATCCAGAAAAGCGCGAATACGATTACAGTTTCCGCCCGCAGAATATGCGGCCGGTGTCGGAATATCTGAAATTGCAAGGACGCTTCGGCCACCTGCATGCCGAACACATCGCCAACTTGCAGAAGTTTGCCAATCAGCAATGGAAGATGATGGGCATCGAGTTGCCGGAAGCGTTGATTCAGGCAGCGGACGCGAAAAACCTGGTGAACATGGCCACGGCGTCTGCAGCCGAGGCGGTGGCGCAAACCCTATGAGCACAGACACGAATCTACCGGCAGCTCCCGCTGAGGCGCAGGAAAGTTATGTTGTAACCGAAGGCAAGAAGCGCGGTTCGACGCGCGAGGTGCGCACGGATGCGGCGTACGACCGCTGGTACACCGTGCTGCGGGTGCACGCGGGCGACGCGATCCTGACCGACAACTGGCACACCAACGAAGTGCTGAACCACGCGCGCGGCAATTTCGAAGGCGTCACCTTCGCGATGCGCACGTTGGAGGCCTGGGGCGCGATGTTCGAGAACGATCGTCGCGCGTATTACACAGCGGGTGGACGGATCTGGATCATGGATCTGGAGCCGTGCGAGGGCAAGAAGCCGCGCCTGCCCGGCACCGGCGCCGTCAAGAAGTAGCGCACGCTTGCAGCGCATCCTGCTCATTGACGACACGCCGGAGATCGCCGAGCTGCTGTCGTTTGCCTTGCGCGACGCGGGCTTCGACGTATTCGCGGAAGGATACAACGTCGGCGTCAACGAACTGATTCAATCGCAGCAATCCGAAGCGCTGGTGCTGGATTGCACTTCGTATGATATGAGCGAGGCGCTGTTCGACTCCGTGCGTCACCACCCCGATCACGCAAACTTTCCCATCGTGATTATCAGCGATACACCTGAACTGGCCGTGGCGAGTTTGCGTTCGCGAAATGCGCAGCGCGTCTTGCTGGTGCCGAAACCATTCACCGGATCGCAGGTCGCGCAAGCGCTGCGGCAGCTTTTGGAATAAACATGCCATTGTGGAGCATGGACGAATGGCAGTACCTCGAGCGCGAAGTCGTCACCGACCCGAAGGGGCGGCAGTGGACGGTGGCGCTGATGGATGTGCTGGGACAGCAAGGCGATCCCGACATGCCGAACAAATTACTCGAGCTGCAGTATTCGTCGGGGCGTTATTTCACGCTGATTTATTCGGGCAGCGGGCAGTTGCAGCGGGAACGCGGCTACGCTACTTTGCCTGAAGCAACGCAAGCTTACGAAGATTTGGTGGTGGCTGTGATTGATGGCAGCGTGAATCCATCGCAGCCGACGTTTCGGCAAGACCTGGAAGATTAGAAGCGGTCTTGAGAAAAAAGCAGTGACTAGTGACGAGTGGTTAGTGGCTAGAAACACCTGCAAGGGTCCGGAAGTTCTCGCACAGACTCTTTAGCGGCCTGGATCTAAATCCCTCATTATGACGTGAAGTACTTGTCCCGCTACGCGCGCATCGCGCTCGGAAATTTTTGCTTCTGCGCCGTTCCCCCCGGCGGCATTGTCGTGATCGCGATACGCTCTTGCGGCGGCGGGCAAGCGAGCGCATCCGCCGCGAATCAGGCCGGTCCGTTCGGCAACGGCCAGGCGCGTCTCGAACGGCCAATCGCCAATTTTTCCTGCGGGAGCGTCCGCGCCGGCTAGTGCGTTCTGTCCTCGATGTTCCAGCGCGTCGGTGACGATGGCTTCCAGGATTCCGCACGAGGTGCGTAGCGCGGAATCGTAATCTTGCCGATCGATGGCGTCGCGGCTGTCGATGTACGCCTGTTCGAGTACCGGCTTCAGCTCCGAGTTGTGAACGAATTCGAAGCGGCGCGGCGCGGGTGCAGCGGACGCCGATGCGGACACCGCAGCGATCGCAGAAGCGTCCGAGCCATCTTCCATTGCAGAAAGAGTCGTTACCGCTTGTTCGAGCACTGCGATCAATCGCTTAACGATCTCGGTCGGCGCAGCGCCCGTGACGGCCTCGCCATTTGTCGAGCGCATCAGAAACGCTTGGCTAAAAGCGCGCGCGAGCCAATGGGATTTGCTGCCTCCCGACAATTGATTGATTGTGACGCCACAATCTTCCTGCCAGGCGCGAGTGGCGCCCATCGCCGCTGGATTCGAGGGATCGTTCGCAAACGTTTCCAGCACCACGCGGCCGCGACGGATCAGACCGTCGAGGTGAGTGAGGTAAGTTTCCAGCTGGACTCGCAGACTCTCTTCCATCGGAATTGGTGTTATCTCCATACCACAATTTGCCAGGGTCGAAAGCGAACTCACGGGCGGGTCGAGGCTAGCCGAGGGCAGGGTCAACGAACCTCTTGACAGCCCAGGTCCAGCGTGATAACTGTGTCCCGCAAGTGGTTCGATGAACGGACCAGTATAGCAAAATCTTGCTACGATTCACGGGGCTTTCGAGCCTAGAACCATGTCGTTCTGGCAAAGCGCTGTTAAGGTTTAACGCGCCGTCACGGAGGTACGCCCATGACCGCAACTCCTGCATCTCTGATCCACCCCTCCCGTATTCCCAATCGTTGGATTCAATTGAGCGCCGGCATAGTCGCCATGATGGCGATCGCAAACCTGCAATATGCCTGGACGCTCTTCACCAAACCGATTCAAGCGCATCTACACGTTTCGCTTGTGGCGGTCCAGTGGACGTTCACTCTGTTCGTCGCACTGGAAACGTGGCTGGTGCCGTTTGAAGGCTACCTCGTGGATAAAATCGGGCCCCGGTTCATGCTCGGCGCCGGCGCGGTGCTGGTCGGTCTCGGATGGGTCGGGTCCGGCTACGCCGAGACCATCAACGGGCTCTACTTCTGGTACGGGGTGGGCGGTATCGGAGCGGGCATCGTTTACGGCGGAGCCATCGGGAACGCCCTGAAATGGTTCCCGGACCATCGTGGTCTGTGCGTCGGCTTGACCGCCGGTGCGTTCGGCATCGGCACCGCAACGACGATCTCGCCGATTGCTGCCATGCTGAAAGTCTCGGGCTACCAGCACACTTTCATTGTCTGGGGAATTATTCAGGGTGTTGTTGTGCTGGGTTCTTCGTTATTCCTGGCACGTCCGCCGGAAGGATGGACGCCGCCCAACTGGATCGTGAAGGAAGCGAAGATCAAGGCCAAAGTGAACACGTCAGCAGTGGACATGACGCCGTGGCAGATGCTGCGCCAGCCATCGTTCTACGTGATTTACGTGATGATGACGATGCTGGCCTTCGGTGGTTTGGTGGTTACCGCACAACTGAACCCCATGGCATCGTCCTACCACGTGGATAACGTCATCGTGGCTTTCGGTATGACCGCGTTGGTCTTGGCCATCACCGTGGACCGGATCTTGAACGGGTTGACTCGTCCGTTCTGGGGTTGGGTGTCTGACAATATCGGCCGTGAGAACGCCATCTTCATCGCGTTCATCCTGGAAGCGATCGCCGTGTACGCGCTGCTGCAGTTGATAAACCACCCGGTATGGTTCGTGGTGTTATCGGGCCTCTGTTTCTTCGCGTGGGGCAACATTTTCTCGCTGTTCCCCTCGATCACCGGCGACTTGTACGGAAAGGCTTGGGCGACGACGAACTACGGGATCGTATATACAGCGAAAGGAGTTGCGGCGGCGTTTGCCGGACCGGGTGCGGCTTGGCTTTTTGCCAGAACTGGCTCCTGGACGAAGGTGTTCTGGGCGATGATTGTGTGCGATCTGCTGGCGGCGTTCATGGCTTTGCTGTGGCTGAAGCCTTTGGCGGCTCGCGCCGTTAGAGAATCGGAACAGGGAGCCGTGCCGAGTGATACCGCTCCGCCGATGAAGGCGAAAGCGCAGGGAGTTGCGTAGGCCGGGCCGAACGTAACATTATATATAGCGCGCGCCCGATAGCGTCCCAGGGGGTGCGTGGGTGTGTGTCTAGTGCCGTCCCACCAGCCAGTCTCCTCGCAGCTAAGCCGCACGTTTATAACTCGATAGTCGCGTGTATGAAATCAAGCCCGAGCAACCTTGGATTCTGATGGTTTCCACGCTTGGGCGACCGCCTTGAATTCAGACGCCAGCCCTTTTGCCACCTGGATATCTCCTCTTACAAAGCGTTCGTGATTCTCCTCGAGTTCCGCCGGCAGATAGCGGTAATTGACTGTGACTCCGAACGAAGCATGCAGGCCGTAAGCCCGCAGGTTGCCGAAAGTATTAATCCTCTCCAGGCGGGCCCCATTCGAGAGGTGAAACGTCGCGACCGAGTCGTAGAGTTTCCCATTCTGGCGCGCTTGGGTGAGGTAGGCGAGCGCCAGCCGCTCCATCGGCTGCCGCAAGGCGTCACGGTGCGCTACGGGGTCCTCCAGCAGCTGGAATAGGGCCTCCACGGGGTCCCGGCTTCGAGCCGCCGCCATGAGGCTCCGGGCGTGCGGCGCCAGCAGGCGCGATAAGCGCTCGGCCGTGAAGCCCTCTTTGTTCTGCTGATCGCGCAGCGCCCGCGAAAACTTGGGCAGCGGCGAAAGTGTGCCGTACGTCTTGATATTGGGGAACTCGGCGCCCAGTTCGGCCACCACCTGCTTAATCAGAAAATTGCCGAACGGAACCCCGCGCAAGCCCTCCAGACAGTTGTTGATCGAATAAAAGATGGCGGTATCCGCTTTGTCGGAAGCGAGTACCGGAGACTCGACACTCAGCAGCGGCTCCAGATCTCCCGTCAGTCCCTTCGCTAACGCAACTTCCACGAAGATGATCGGCTCATCCACCAGCGCTGGATGAAAGAAAGCGAAGCAGCGGCGGTCTGCCTCCAGGCGGCGGTGCAAGTCCGGCCAGCCGTTGATTTCGTGCACGGATTCGTAGTCAATGAGCTTTTCCAAGATCAAAGCCGAGGTCTGCCAGCTGATGCGCTCCAGGTGCAGGAAGCCGCGGTTGAACCAGGAGCGGAATAAATGCTTCAGGTCGAGGTCGAGCGCGGCGAAATCGGCGCCATTGCTGGAATTCAGCAGATCAGCTCGCATCTTGACCAGAGTTTCGGTGCCAAGCGGCGCGGTGTTGATCCGGCGGAAGAGTTCCTGGCGCGGAGATTCGACGGCGGCGGAGAGAGCTGCCAGCGTGGGAGGCCCTGGCGTGCGCTGATAATCAGCAGCTGCGTGAAGGATCGCGGCTGGGGCCGGCGCGAAGTCCCGCGACAGCATTTCAAAGAACTGCAACCGCTGCTGCTCGTTCATCGCGCTGTAGGCGGTGATGATTTCCTGGGCCAACGCGGTCTGCGAGGCCTCGCCGCGCTCGGAAAGCAGGTGGCGGCAGATGAAAGGCATGTCTGTGCCACGGCGCTGTTGCAGCATTCGCAGCAATTGGCTGAGGAATCCGGGCATAGTCTCCAAATTATGACGGAGTTTGAATCAGTCGCCCGCAATATTCGGCGCGGGCGATCTCTCCAGCATCGAGCATTTTCGCCGCCACACACAATGTTATAGCACCCCGGCATTAAGACTGGGATTCAGCATTATGAATGCGCTGTATCAATTGTTGTCGTGCAGGAATTGCGCTGGCGCGCTCCGCTGCTTGCCGCGACGGCACCTCGCTCGACGCAATGTCACAGGCCTGGCCTAGTTTGGAGTGCGGCGGCTTGTGAATCGCGCAATAGCGCGATTCATCCTGAGATCCCACGGTGCGGGATCGTAGGGCCGCCGCTTTGCCCGGCGTGAGGCTTGCCTCGCGTGCCTTGGCTTCGGCGCATAAGGCGCTCTTGGTGGAAGCGGTGAACGGGAGCGCGGGCAGTGCAGATCGCCGCACTGGCGGCATTCTGTTTCGACGTGTAGTCGAATTAGGTAGGCAGGGTTTTGCCGCGTGTTTCCGCGCTGAACGGGATCAGCAGCAGACCGAGCGCGAAAGCGATGGAAGTGAGCGCCACTGGAATCCCCAGCGAGCCAAAATGGCGCACGCCTGAGCCGACGAGGAAAGTGATTCCCGCGGCGCCAAAACGCGCAAACGATGTGGAAAAGGCGAAGGCGCTGGCGCGGCACTCCGTTGGGTATTGTTCGGGCAGCCACAGAGTATAGACGGCGAAATTCGCGCCCCCGAGCCCCAGAAAAACCAGGCAAACGAAAAACCACGGAAGCGCGCTAGCGCCGAGATAAAAAACCTTGCCGAACGTGAGCGCAATAAACACCATCATCAGCGTGAAGTAAATCGCCAGCGCCCCGCGTCGTCCCACTTTTTCAGCGAGCCATGGCATTGCCAGGCAGCCCAGAATCGTGGCGAAGGATACCAGCATGATTCCCCAGGAAGCGAGTTGCGCCGCTTGTGGTCCGACGCGCCCGCCGGCTTCCGCTACCGCGGTAATCGCGGCGGGAACGTACACAGTGCCAGCCCAGAGACCACAAATGGAAACCAGCATCAGAAATGCGTTCACGATGGTGCGGCGGCGCAAGGCGGAGGAAAACAGCGCGGCGATCGGATGCCAAACCGCCCACGTGCGCACGACATTTTCTTTTTTGGTCCAGGCGGCAGGCTCGGTAACTCCGTGCCGCACCCAGGCGAGCAGCAGCGCGGGTAAGCCGCCGACGATGAACATCGCGCGCCAGCCGTAGTGGCTGCCAATGCCGTAGTTCGCGAGCGCGGCGAGAAAAATGCCGACGTAATATCCAGTGTGCATCAGCCCCGCACCGACGCGGCGGCGACTCTCTGGCCAGGCCTCGGCGACGAACGTTCCGCCCATCGCCCATTCCCCGCCAATGCCCACCCCGGCGAGCAGGCGTAACGCGGCAAGTTGCCACACGTTCGTGGAGAAGGCGCTCAGGAAAGTGAATACCGAATACCACACGATGGTGAGCATCAGCGTGCGGACACGGCCGAATTTGTCGCCGATCGGTCCCCAGAGAAACGCCAAACCCCACCCGACCAGGAATAACGCGAAGAGCAAGCCTCCGTACCACCCGATGTTGCCCTTAGTGGCGGCAATGCCCGAACGCGGGAGCAGCTCGCGCAGCGACGGTACCAGGACGAGCGCGTAGACGAAGGAGTCCATCCCGTCGAGCGTCCATCCGCCCCAGGACGCCCAGAAGCCGCGAATTTGATTGCTAGTGAGGGGTTCGGGCAAAACCTTGGCGGGGTAATTCGCTTCGCGCGCTGCGGTATCGTGCATGACAGCGGGACACTATACCAATCCAATAATTTTGGGTATCTAAATTATTTCGGTGAAACGGGCGTCGTCACCGCGCGCCACTGCGTGGCAAGAATTGAAACGGACGGGGATTTCGGCCGCGCTCGCTCGCGAAGACAGTCAAGTTGTCGCTAGACGATTGTTGCAGCGAATGTGGTAGACTCCGCCGCCAGTTGGCCCGGGGCGGCGGCGCCCTCGATCCGGCGAATCGGTAAGCAGGCTTTGCACGCCGCCGGATTGTTTCGTTCGTTGCGACTTCGCTACCGTCGCCGTTCGAGTTGGGCGCGACGTCGCATGCCGCGTGGTAGGAGGAGGACTAAGCATGGCAACTTCCGGTTCGAACCCGCCGCGCGCGGAATCCGCCAAGGCAGCACGCCCATCGGGCAAAAAACCCTTCTATCGCAGTTTGTGGGGACAGGTGCTGGTGGCCGTGGCCATCGCGATCGTATTCGGCTACCTGAAGCCACACAGCGCTGTGGCGATGAAACCGCTCGGCGACGCGTTCATCCGGCTGATCAGCATGATTATTACGCTGGTGATTTTTTGCACGGTGGTCACGGGCATCGCCAGCATGCAGGACATGAAAAAAGTGGGGCGCGTGGGCGGCAAGGCGCTGCTGTATTTCGAGATCGTGTCCACGCTGGCTTTGTTGGTTGGCTTGGTGGTCGGCAACGTGGTGCACACCGGCGCGGCGTTCAACGTGAATCCTGCGACTCTCGATAGCAAGGCGGTGGCGGGCTACGCCGACGCGGCGAAAACGCAAAGCGTGACCGATTTCATCCTGCACATCATCCCCACCACGGTGGTGGACGCATTCGCCAAGGGCGATATTTTGCAGGTGGTGCTGGTTTCGATCCTGTTCGGCTTCGCGATGTCGGCGATGGGCAGCCGCTGCAAGCCGTTGCTGGAGGTGTTCGAGTCGCTCACCCGCGCGGTCTTTGGCGTGATCAATATCGTGATGCGCTTTGCGCCGATTGGCGCTTTCGGCGCGATGGCCTTCACAATCGGCGCTTACGGGATTGCTTCGCTGGGGCCGCTGGTGAAGCTGATCGCTACGTTCTGGATCACCTGCATTCTTTTCGTGCTGATCGTGATGGGCGGAATCGCCTGGGCTGCGGGATTCAACATCATCAAATTTCTCCTCTACATTAAGGAGGAGATTATTCTTACTTTGGCGACCAGCTCTTCGGAACCGGCGCTTCCGACGCTCATGGAAAAATTGGAGCAACTGGGATGTTCCAAGGCGCTGGTGGGATTGGTGGTGCCTACGGGCTACACGTTCAATACCGATGGCAGCAGTCTCTACATGACGCTCGCGGCGTTGTTCGTCGCCGAAGCCACCGGCGTTCATTTGACGCTGGGACAGCAGCTGGTGCTTTTTGGCGTCGCGGTGTTAACGTCGAAGGGCGCCTCCGGAGTGCAGGGCGCGGCGTTCATCGCGCTGGTGGCAACTTTGAAAGTGATCCCGACGATCCCGGTGGCCGGGATGGCTTTGATTCTGGGAATCGATCGTTTCATGAGCATGTTCCGCGCGACGGTGAACATGCTGGGCAACGGAGTGGCCACCGTGGTGGTGGCGCGCTGGGAACACGAACTCGACCCGGCGCTGTTGCGGCGTAACTTGGCGTCGCCGGACGCGTGGCGAAAGCAGGCGGCCATCGCCGCGGAAGTTCCCGGCGCACCCGAGTAGCACGCACCCGCGCGCTATGCCCTAGCAGCACAATCATCGAAAGCTGATACGTTCGCGCTTACACCAGCTCGAATTTTAATTCGCCCAGCTTTTCCAGGCTGCAGGCAATCTTATCGCCTGGCTTGAGCCACACCTGTTTGTCTTTGGGCTTGCCCTGAATCACTCCCTGCGGCGTGCCGGTGAAAATAATGTCGCCAGGCCTAAGCGTGATGACGCGTGAGATGTAGCTGATCATCGTGCGCGTGTTGAAGATGAAGTCGCTGGTGTTGGACGACTGGCGCGTTTCACCGTTCACGCGGCACTCGAGCTTCAGGTTGTCCGGGTCAATCTGGTCGGCGGTAACCAGATACGGGCCGATCGGCGCGAACTGGTCCGGCGTCTTGCCCACCATCCACTGGCCACCGGTTTCCAGCTGCAGGTCGCGGGCGGTGAAGTCGTTGCCCGTCGCGTAGCCAGCCACGTATGAAAGAGCGTCCGCTTCGCTGACCATCTTCGCTTCACGGCCGATCGCGATTACCATCTCGACCTCGTAATCGAACTTCTTAGCATAATCCACGGGTAATTTGATCGTCCCATTATGGTGATTCAGCGTCGTATTGAACTTGTTGAATAACACCGGCTGCTTCGGGATCGGCGAGCCAATCTCCAAGGCGTGCTGCCGGTAGTTTAGCCCTACGCAAATAATTTTTTCAGGCCGAGTCACCACCGGGCCGTACTCCAGCCCGTCTTCCTTCAGGAATACCTTCTGCGTCGCCTTCGATTTGGCAGCTGCGTCCACCAGTGCGTTCAGGCTCGGTCCGTCTTCATTTTGCAGCAATTCGTCAATGGTGCCTGGCGCATGCATGCGCAGGATCTTCGCGGCTTCGACTACGTCCAGCACTCCTCTTTCGTTCTTCACG
>Ga0070733_10001415_pt1 | contig 17901 bp, 19 predicted proteins | sample Coa_R1_9_FD_66450 | JGI IMG/M metagenome (GOLD analysis project Ga0070733, IMG submission 66450) | Surface soil microbial communities from Centralia Pennsylvania, which are recovering from an underground coalmine fire - Coalmine... | ecosystem: Environmental > Terrestrial > Soil > Unclassified ... | reverse complement strand
GCTAAAGGTGAAGCAATCTTGCGGGAGCGGAACCAGCGCTGACCCAGCACTCCCAAAAAGATGGGGAGCAGAAATGCCCCCATGCCAAAGGCCTGGAGGATCAAATCGGAAAACAGGGCCCCAACCATCCCCACCCAGTTACGGGCAGCGCGTGAGCCGGTCAGCACTGAGGCGCTGTTCAGGGAAGGATCGAGCGGCGAATAGGACGCCAGAGCAAGAAACAGGAGGAGCGCGGAGACGCACAACAGAAACCCGATCAGCTCATTGAGCCGCCGGTTGTTGGTGGGCGTGAAAATCGGATTGAAATACTTCATGGGCGTATTTCGTCACGCAGAGACACAACCAGTGCGATGCGACTACGCCAGAGCTCTTTAATTATGACAAGAACGGAGGCTGGGCACAACGGAGGATTTCCCTCCGGTACCCAGAATGACAAACACAACCTGCGGTGGTGGGGAGGGAAGAACACCTGCCCGTGCGTGGGGCCACGGGACTATTGCAAATGCCAGGCAATCGCCAGCCCGATGACAATGATGCCGGCGACAATCCGGTAGAGGATAAACACCTTCAGGCTGTTTGATTGCAGATAGCGGACCAGCCAGGCGATGGCACCGTATCCGACGAGCGCGGAAACAAGCACTCCCACGAGAAAGGGAGCATGCATACCAGGAGGAAGACCTTCCTTCTTTAGGTCGTGAGCTTTCAGCAAAGCCGCACCGGCGATGATGGGGGTGGAAAGCAGGAAACTGAAGCGGACGGCGGCTTCACGGGTCAGGTTGCGGAACAATCCGGCGGTAATGGTCGCGCCAGAGCGGGAGACGCCGGGAACCAGTGCGGTGGCCTGAGCGCAGCCGATAATAAGGGCGTCGGCGAAGCTGACGCCGGTAAGGGGCTTTTTGAGTTGACCGGCCTTTTCGCCCCACCACATTACCAGGGCCACCGCGATCAGGGCGCCGGCGATCAGGTAAATATGCTCGCGGAAATAATCTTCGGCCGAGTGCTCCAGCAATTTGCCGGCAATGGCGCCGGGAATGGTAGCGATGGCCAGAAACCAGAGGAGTAAACGTTCCTCCCGCTGTTCTGCCGGAGTCAGGCTCTGCCCGGCGTCTCCGGCTTCCGAGAATCGGACTACTTTGCCGCCCAAGGCTGCGCGAATGATCTGAAACCAGGTGCGGCGAAAATAAAACAGGACGGAGAGCAGCGTGCCAAAATGCAGGGCGACGTCGAAGGTGAGTTCGTGCGCTGGCGATAGCTCGTTCCAGCCGAGCAGGCGGCGGACGATGATCAAGTGCCCGGAACTGGAAACTGGGATGAATTCTGCGAGACCCTGAATGATGGCTAGGACTACTGCTTGATAAATCGGCAAGGTTGACCCTCTCCCATCTCGGTAACGAAAGTTCTAAAAGTATCTCAGAAAACAGCGACAAGGTGGCTGCCAGGTTTGGTACTGATTGCGGGGTCGGCTGGGCAGGGTATCACTCCGCGTTGCCGTAGGTGGGCACGCCTTGCTGGATGAGGTAGAGCAGGCGCTGGGCACGCGCAGCCCAATCGCCCTGAGATGCCTGCGAGGCTCTTTGTGCCAGCGCGATCGCCTTCACACGGGATTCCTCAGACTTCTTGGGCTGGTCTTCGGTTTTGTAGATCTCGATCAGCACAGAAAGCCGCCAGGCGGCATCATACAAGGCCTCGGCGACGGCGGGGGAATTAGGACGGTCTTTGGCGTACTTTTCGTACATCTCCGCTTCTTTCTCGGGGCATTTCGAAGCGCCCTGCCAATCGCCGCACAGCTTATTGTCGATCAAATGAAAGGCGGCGAGGTCCGCCCACTTGGTTCCCTTATACTTCTTCATCACTTCCTCGAAGTAGTCTTCGTTCATGCCCTCGCGCAGGTAGGCTTCTTTTTCGTGCGCAGAGGGACGAGACATCACGTCGACTTTTTCGATTTGCCAGCGGATATCAGCGGAACGATACATGGCTTCGCCGGCAATCGGCGAACTGGGGAAAAGCTGGGAGACTTCGTAGTAAAGGCGGAGTGCGTCCTGGGCGGCGCCGCGGCGGCCGTGACGCTGGCTGGCCTGGTCTTCGGAGTCAACTGCTTCCCCGAACAGAATCATGTCGCCGTTGGGAGTAGAAGACTGTACCACCCCTTTGTCGAGAATCCAGCCGGTGAGAACACGATCCTGGGTGAGCTGAGCTTCGACGTTGAGCCAACCAGGGCTGGTTTGAATGACGGCTACTTCACGGCCGCGATCGACCTCACCCAACTTGGCCGAAGTGGCATCAGGTGAAACATAGATGGTGCCCACGCGCATCATGGCGCCGCGGATGACGGCGGCGGACGGCTGCACGCTTGCGAACAGCAGGGTCAGTAAGGCAACTGCGGACTTCAAGTTCATGGCCTCAACGCTCAGCGGTAGCAAACTACGTCTCCACGGTACTCGGCTGTTTGAGTTCTTCCAGCAGTTGCGGATCGATATTGCCGCCGCTGATGACCGCGACATGCAGACGGGCCTTGGGCAATTGCTCCCGGTGAAACAAGTACCCGGCAACGGCCACCGCGCCACTGGGTTCCGCGACGGTTCTGGGATCGGTGGCCAACAGCCGTACGGCCTGGCGGATCTCGAACTCGCTGACAGTTATGATGTCGTCCACGTACGCGCGGATGTGTTCAAAATTAATGGGGCCGATACTTTGGCTGCGCAGGCCATCGGCGATGGTACGGGTCGCCTGTTCGGCAGAGGACTCGGTAATCTTTCCGGCACGGAAGCTGGCTTGCGCATCGGCCGCAAGCTCGGGTTCGACCCCGATGATGTTGACGGAAGGCTTGCTGAGTTTAACGGCTGCGGCAACGCCACTGATCATGCCTCCGCCGCCTACCGGCACCAGCACGGTCTCGACGATCGGCAGATCTTCCAGAATTTCCAGGCCGATAGTGCCTTGTCCGGCGATGATTTTCTCGTCGTTGAAGGGCGGGATGATGGCGTAGCCTTGCCGCTCGGCAAGTTCTTCGGCGCGCTGTTGGCGCTCCACACTGCCGGGCCCGACTAGAATCACCTCCGCGCCAAGGGCCTTGGTAGCATCCCGCTTGAGCGCAGGCGCATCGCTGGGCATGACCACGACCGCGGTCACGCCCATAGCCCGCGCCGCATAGGCAACCCCCTGGCCGTGATTTCCGCTGGAGTAGGTGATGACCCCGCGATCCCGCTCCTCTTTAGATAGTGACGCAATCTTGTTGTAGGCTCCCCGGAGTTTGAAAGCGCCGATGGGCTGCAGGTTCTCCGGCTTGACGAAGAGCCTGCGATCGTCGGTACCGGACTGGGGTTGGGGGAAGCACGCCTCGATGAGCTGAGTTCGGACAGCAATCCCCCGCAGGCGGGCCTGAGCTTCGCGAATGTCGGAGAGAGTGACCATGGTTGACTATCGCTGTAGCGGAATGTTTCCAATGATATAACATGCTGCTTGACTCCGCTTTCTCTGCCTCTTACCCTTGAGTCTATGGAAGTGCACTTGACTCCTGACCAGGAAGCGTTCGTCCGACATGCCATCGAGACGGGTCGGTTTCACCGTCCCGAGGACGCGGTGGCCGAGGCGTTGTCGCTGTGGGAGGAAAGGGAGCGAACACGCGCAGAGATTTTGGCATCTGTTGACACAGCAGAAGGCTCCCTGGCCCGTGGAGAAGGGCGCGCTATCGCGCCGGAGTCCATGAAACAACTGGCCGATAATGTGAAACAGCGCGGCCGCGCCCGAGTTGCCGCCGAAGCGTCCCCTCGCCGCTGATGTCGCACCGGGTAGCGCCCCAAGCTGAAGCCGAACTTGATGGCATTTGGTACTACGTCGCAAAAGAAAGCGGCAGCATCGAAATTGCCGACCGGCTCATTGATTCCATCACTCAACGCTTTCTGACCCTGTCCCACAACCCGCGTCTTGGACGCCAGCGCGACGAGGAACTGCGTCCCGGCCTGCGCAGCTTTCCCGTTGGTGAGTACATCATTATCTACCGCATTGAGGGTGAGGACGTTTTGATTCTTCATGTGGTTCGAGGCAGCCGGGACATTGAGGCGCTACTGGGTTAGGGGAGATCCCGCCCCAGCACCAGGCCCCGGCACGCGTTTCAAACCTTACTTTTGTGGGCAATCGGCGGGTCTCAGTCCGGGCTTCGGACGAAATAGAACACAAAGGCCAATACGCAAAGAACGCGGGGCCAGTACTTGACAGGAACGAAAAACAGCGAGTCTTGCTCGCGTAATAACGTCTTTCTCGTTAGAGGTTGGACGCCAATGGAATCTTGCCCTTCGCGCCGAGACAACCGCCATACAAGACCCGCAGCAAGTAGGAAGGCTGCGAGTTTGGGCCATCCGTGCTGCTGATAATACGTCTTGTCATGGTAGAAGAACCTCGTTAGCGACTCGCTGATGAGAAGACATCCAAAGGCTATGATCGCCACGAGATATCCGCGCCCGCGCCAGATAATCATATAAATTAAATACAGTCTTAGCTTATCGCTTACGCCGATGACCTTCCCGTCTAAGACGGAACAACAGCTCAGATCTCCAATATCACGGGCATGATCAGCGGCCGCTTTTGCGTCTGCTTGGAAATATAGCGCTTCAAGTCGGCGCGGATCTTTTCTTTAATTACGCCGTAGTCGGCCTTTTCTTCGTCGCTGGAAGCTTCGAGCGTCTGCATGACCAACTGGCGGGCGCCGTCGACAAAGCCGTCTTCTCCCGGCTCAAATCCGCGGGTCACGATTTCCGGCGAGGTCTCGACCCGGCCGGTTAACTTGTTGATGGCGATAATCGGCAGAACGATGCCGTCTTCGCTCAAGTGGCGGCGGTCTTTGATGATGAGATCTTCAACGACATCGGTGCGGGAGCCGGAATCGATGCAGACGCGGCCCACGTTCACACGGCCCGCTTTGCGCGCGCCCAGTTCGTCGAATTCGAGAATGTCGCCGCTCTCGATCAGCATGACGTTGCCGACGGAACCGTGCATGGCGGCGGCCATCTCGGCGTGCAGCTTCAGTTGACGATACTCGCCGTGAATCGGAATGAAGTACTTGGGTTTCACCAGACTGATGATGAGCTTGAGTTCCTCCTGGCTGGCGTGGCCGCTGACATGGACCGGGGGGAACGATCCGTCTTCGTAGATGACGTGTGCCTGGCGGCGGAAGAGGTGATCGATCATTCGGTAAATCGCCTTCTCATTCCCCGGTATGATCCGCGAGGAAAGCACGACGGTGTCGCCTTTTTCGATTTTCGCGTGCTTGTGATTGTCCACGGCAGCGCGGGACAAGGCTGACATGGGTTCGCCCTGGGTGCCGCTGATCAAGACGCAGACCTTCTCGGGTGGAAAATTCTTCATCTCGCCGGGGTGGACGAGCAAGCCTTCCGGAATTTCAATGTAGCCCAGGTCCTCGGCGATTTCGGCCGAACTGTTCATGGAACGCCCGACGAAAACAACTTTGCGGCCGTGATTCCACGCCATTTCTACTGCGAGTTTGATGCGGTGGATGGACGAAGAAAAACAGGAGATGAAAAGCCGCCGCTCGGTGCGCGCGAAGACTTCATCGAATTTGCGGCGGACCGCGCGCTCGCTGGGAGTGTAGCCTTTGCGCTCGACATTGGTTGAATCCTGAAACAGCGCCAGCACTCCATCTTTGCCATATTCGGCGAAGGCGTGAAGGTCGAACAGGCGATTGTCGGTGGGAGTGGCGTCAACCTTGAAGTCGCCGGTGTGAATGATGACACCCAGCGGGGTGTGAATGGCCAAGGCAACGCAATCCACCAGGCTGTGGGTGACGGGGATGGGATGAATGGTGAACGGTCCGACTTTGAAGCGCTCTCCGGCCCGAATTTCGCGCAGTTCGGCGTCATCGAGCAGGCCGTGCTCCTCGAGCTTGTCCTCGACGTAGGCGAGGGTGAACTCGGTGCCCCAGACCGGCACGTTGAGTTCGGAAAGGATCCACGGCAGGGCTCCGATATGGTCTTCGTGGCCATGCGTAAGGATAATGGCGCGCACCTTCTGGCGATTTTCGGTGAGGTACGAAATGTCGGGAACGACTATGTCAACGCCGAGCAGTTCGGCTTCAGGGAACATGAGGCCGGCGTCGATGACGATAATGTCGTCGCCCCAGCGGACAGCCATGCAGTTCATTCCGAACTCGCCGAGGCCGCCCAGCGGCACAATATGCAGTTTTCCAGTTGGCATTGGGAATCAATTGATGCTAGCACAGGTCTTTGGGACGCAGTGCCAAGTGACGGGTACCGAGGATGGCAGCGGCTGTTCTGCGATAATGGCGTTATGGCTCGGCAGATTCAACACTCATGGCTGCGGCGGCGGGCGGAAGCAGGTCTTCGTCGCGGCTTCGAGCGCGCGTATCACACGGTGAAAGTCGACCCGGAAAAGTTTCTTCTACAGCTGCGCGCAGCTTATGGTTTGCCGATCAGCAGTTTTCAGGGACTCTACTCGGTGGATTTGCGCCTGCTGGACGATGTGGCCGCGCGGATCATCGAAGGCGGAATGAAGGTAGCGGCGATCGAGGGTGCGGGGCTGGGCCTGGGAGGGATTCTGACGCTGGTGCCTGATCTCAGCATCCTGGGAGCGATCACGCTGCGAACGATTCAAAAGCTCAGTTTGGTTTACGGGTTCGAATACAACACCGAAGACGAGATGGCGGAACTGTGGATTGCAGTGGCGACCGCGGCGGGAGTGGACATCAGCAGGGAACTGCTGGAGAAGGAAGTCGTGAGTCGCTTTGTCCCTCGGGTAATTGAGCGGATCGCCGCACGGGCCAGCGCGGAGGCAGTGGAGAAATGGTCAGGACGGCTGATTCCACTGACCAGTTCGGTGATTGGCGCAGGGCTGAATTATTACTTTGTGCGCGCCTGGGGCGAGCGGGCGAGGAAGCATTTCCGGGAGCGGCATTTGGCGATGCGGGGAAGGTTCAAGGAGAGCCAAGAGCTCTTGTCCTAAGGCCTAGCGTAACCAGTCTTCGAGTTCGATTCGCTGATCGGTCTTATCGTCGCGATATTTCACAATCACCGGAGTGTACAGCGAAAGGTTCCATCCGGCAGGGGAGCTTTTCTTCACTGCTCTTGATCCCGGCACGACAACGGCATTTTCGGGGACTTCGAGCGGAGAAGCCTCGGTTGCTTGGTAAACTTCTCCGCGAATTAGATCGTAGAGCGGTGTGGAGCGGGTAAGGATGGTTCCTGCCCCCAGGACGGCTCGCGCCCGTACGACCGTTCCTTCGTAAACGCCGCAGTTACCACCGACAAGCACATCGTCTTCGACGATAACCGGGGAGGCGTTAACCGGTTCGAGGACTCCGCCGATCTGTGCCGCCGCACTCAGATGAACCCGCTTGCCAATCTGCGCGCAGGACCCGACCAGGGCGTGTGAGTCCACTAAAGTGCCTTCGTCGATGTAAGCGCCGACGTTGATGAACATAGGCGGCATGCAGATTACCCCCGGCGCCACGTAGGAACCGACACGGATGGAAGATCCTCCGGGCACGATGCGCACGCGATCAGCGACGCTGAAACGGCGGGCAGGGAAGGTGTCTTTGTCGACAAAGGAAAGCGTTGAGCCGTCGTCCATCTGGCTGAGTTCGCCGAGGCGGAATCCGAGCAGAATGCCTTGCTTCACCCAGACGTTGACGGTCCATTTGCCGGCAATCTTCTCAGCAGCTCGTATCTTGCCCTGGGTCAGCTGTTCGCGGAAATCGAGGAAAGCCTTGCGAGCTTCGGGATCGCGCTCGATCTCGCCGAGAGACGAGAGGCGCTCGATGGCGGATTTGAGGGAGGACATGAAGGCAGAAGTATACAAGAGCAACGCGACGAAAACCTTAACCACAGAGCGCACGGGAGGATCAACGCGAACCGCGCGATAAGTTCAAACGCACTTGCACTCGCTGCGGATCAGCACGTTGGCCATGCTGTGCGAAGCGTTGCGGGCTTCCGAAAGCGAAACATATGGCCCGTGCCAGCGTGAGTGGTCAGCGTCATGGCCCGCGGGGCGGCCTTTGCCGTGATTGCACTGGCCGCAGGTGGAGCGGTGCAGGACGATTTTGTGCGGTCCGGCCAGCCAGTTTTCGTAGATAAAGAAATTTACGGCGTCGGACTGCGCGCCGCTGGGCTTGCTGATGAGGCCAGCGTCGGCGGCGATTTTCTGCAGCTTCGAGCGAGTGTCGCGGCGCATGGGTAGCATCGGCAGGCGGTACACTTCTTCAATCTTCCCCATCATCGCCAGAACTGCCTTCACCGGCATCGGGTTGGACTCGATGAAGTTAGCCTGCATCAAGGCCACGAATTTGCGGTGGATGCTGCGGGCGGTGATCCAGTCGTTGTTCAGAGCGGCGCGGGTCATGTCCGCCATTTCGCGGGGAATTTCGTTGGAGGCAACGGAAACAATTCCGACTCCGCCCAGGGCAATCACGGGGAGCGTAATGGCGTCGTCGCCGGAGAAGACCAGGAAGCGCTCGGGCACGGCGTTGCAGACTTCGGCGATCTGCGTCATGTTGCCGCTGGCTTCTTTCACTCCCAGAATATTGGGCACCTCCGCCAGGCGCGCCAGGGTTGCAGGTTCGATGTTGGCTCCGGTGCGGCCGGGGACGTTATAGAGAATCAGCGGCTTATCCACAGCGTCTGCGATGGCGTGGAAATGGCGGTACTGGCCCTCCTGCGTGGGCTTGTTGTAATAGGGCGAGGCGGTCAGGATGAAATTCACACCGGCGCGGGCGGAAACTTCTTTGGCTTTGGCGACGGCGTCCTGGGTCGAATTCGAAGTGGCTCCAGCGACGATGGGCACACGTCCGGCAACAACTTCAATGGTTATATCGATGACCTGGAGCCACTCGTCGTGAGACAAGGTCGGAGTCTCGCCGGTGGTGCCGCAGGGAACGAGGAAATCAATGCCAGACTCGACTTGCCAAGTTACCAGATTGCGCAGGGCAGGCTCGTCGATGGAGCCGTCCTGACGGAATGGAGTTACCAGCGCGGTGCCACATCCTCGGAGTTCCATAAGATAAAGATAACGCGAACTGAGTGGGACGGAAAGTGGGTGGGGCTCGTCCCTGGTGGGCTGCCGCATTGAGCATGATGAAGCGCTGCTAAACCCAAAGCCGGAGTTCCTACAGTTCCCGCCAGACATCCTTAAAGTCGAAGAAGCCGGTCTTGCCGGCGAGCCATTCGGCGGCACGGACGGCGCCTTCGGCAAATCCGCGGCGGGACTTGGCATCGTGGCAGAGATAGATCCGGTCGGCAGAAGAATCGAGGATCAACTCGTGCATGCCGACTACATCGCCTTCGCGGAACGAGGTGACTTCCAGTTCGGTACCGGAAGCGGCATGGATGATCTCCTGCATCATGGCGGCAGTGCCGGAAGGAGCGTCTTTCTTTTGGGCGTGATGGCGCTCGAAGATTTGTCCCGAGTACTGATGCTGTAGCGCGGCGGCAGCGGTGCGAGCGACATCAAAGAACAGATTCACCCCGACGGAAAAGTTGGCCGCATAGAGGAAGCCGGTTCCGTTTTCTTCTACCATCTGTCGAATGCGCGGGAGTTCGTTGTACCAGCCGGTGGTGCCGAGGACCAGGTTCTTCTTGTTACGTACGCAGGCCTCGATGTGGGACAACACCACGTGCGGAGTGGTGAAGTCGATGACCAAGTCTTGCGAGGCCAGGCGGGCGGCGGTCAGAGCAGAAGCGTTGGAGTTGTCAGCGGCACAGAGAACAGTGACTGCGTGACCGCGCTCACGGGCGACTTCCGCCACCAGGGAGCCGGTTTTGCCACGACCCAGGATGAGAAGCTTCATGGTCTCGAGAACCTTTTACCACAAAGTGCACAGAGGCACACGGAGAAGAACTTACGCGAAGACCTCCGGGTCCAGATCCGAAAAAAATGTTTTGTGCAGCCGCTGAATCACTTTGGGAACGTCTTCTTCTTCGATCACAAAGGTCAGATTGATCTCGGATGCGCCCTGAGAAATCATGCGAATCTTGACATCGGAAAGCTCGCCGAACACCCGGGCAGCGATTCCCGGGGTCTCGCGCAGGTTCTCGCCCACCAGGCAAACGATGGCTTTGCGGCCCTCATATTTTACGTCGGCCAGCTTGGCGAGGTCGGCGGCCAAGGCGGGGATTGACTCGTTGGAATCCACTGTGAGCGAGACGCTGACTTCTGACGTGGAGACCACATCAACAGCGACGCGATGGCGGTCAAAAGCTTCAAAGATGGAGCGTAGAAAACCGTGCGCCAACAACATGCGGGGTGCGGCCACGTCGATAATAGTGATGCGCTTCTTGGCGGCAATCGCCTTGAAGAAATTGCGGCAGTGCGGGACGCGGGCTGCGATGCGTGTGCCTTCGCACTCCGGGTTGCGCGAATTCAGCACGTGGACGGGAATATTTTTCTGGATGGCAGGCAATACGGTGGCTGGATGCAGGACCTTGGCTCCGAAGTAGGCTAACTCGGCGGCTTCGTCGAAACTGATCAGCTTGATGCGGCGGGCGTCGGGACAAATGTTGGGGTCTGTGGTCAGCATGCCGTCTACATCGGTCCAGATTTCGATGCGTTCCGCGTTGAGCCCGGCTCCGACAATGGCAGCGGAATAATCAGACCCGCCGCGGCCGATGGTGGTGGTGACGCCGGCTTTGGTGGCGCCGATGAAACCGCCCATGACCGGTACTTTTCCCGCTGCAATCAGAGGCTGTACTTTGGCTTGCAGACGCTCGTTGGTTTCATCAACACGGGGCGCGGCCCGGGTGTGGGCGTTGTCTGTGACGATGCACTCGCGGGAGTCGACCAGCGTAGCCTCGAGACCTTTGGCCGAGAATGCGGCGGCGATGATTTTGCTGGAGAGAATCTCGCCGTAGGCAGCCACGTGATCGGTGGTGCGAGGGGTGAGTTCGCCGACGGCGGCAATGCCACGCAAGAGTTCATCCAGAGCTTCAAAGTTGGCTTCCAACTCGCCGTGGAAATGGGTAAACATCCCGGTATGGAGTAGTTCGCCGGCAGTCATGTAATGACGCTCACGGAGGCCACGAGAAAGTTCGATCGCGGTCTTGCGATCGCCTGCACCAGCAGCGCGGGCCATGGTCAACAACTGGTCGGTGACTTTAGCCATGGCGCTCACCACGACGACCGGTCTTTGGGCGAGGCGGCTTTTGACGATGGTGGCGGCCCGGGCGATGGCGTTGGCGTCCTGCACTGAGGTGCCCCCAAATTTCATGACGATCGTCGGTGCGGGCGTCATGAAACCCGCCTTCGCCGCAGATCAACGGGGACGAACGCGGATCTAGCGTCATGGCACGCCGCAGTCTTCAATCGAGGTATCCCCGGACTTTGAGGAGTTCCGCGTTCAGGACGGCGGCCCCGGCGGCACCGCGAATGGTGTTGTGGGAGAGCACAGTGAATTTCCAGTCGAGCACGCTGCACGGGCGCAGGCGGCCAACGCTGGCAGTCATTCCGTTGCCTGCGTCCACGTCGAGCCGAGGCTGCGGCCGGTCAACATTTTGGAGGTAGCGGACTGGCTGCGCAGGGGCGCTGGGTAACTTCAGTTCTTGCGGGTCGCTGCGAAACTCATTCCAGGCGGCGATGATCTCCGCCGTGGCCGGCTTCTTCTTCAACTTGATGGAAACGGATTCAGTGTGACCGTCTTCGACCGCCACCCGATTGCAGTGCGCGCTCATGGCGAAGGGTGCGGGAACGAACTTCGAGCCGCCCATCGTCCCCAAAAGCTTCAACGTTTCCTCCTCCATTTTTTCTTCTTCTTTTGGAATATAGGGGACCACGTTGCCCAGAATGTCGAGCGAGGGCACGCCGGGATATCCCGCGCCACTAACAGCCTGCATGGTGACGGCGATGACGGTCTCGATGCCGAATTGTTGCAAGGGAGCCAGTGCCATTACCAAGCCGATGGCTGAGCAGTTGGGATTGGTGACTACAAATCCCTTCGATTGGCGGCGCCAGGCCTGACACTCCAGCATTTTGATGTGGCCGGGGTTGACTTCGGGAATCACCAGAGGGACATCACTCTTCATGCGCAGCGCGCTGGAGTTGGTTACCACGGCGTGTCCGGCGTCAGCGAAACGCGGCTCCATCTCAGCCGCGATGGCGGCATCCAGAGCGGCAAAAATTACCCGGGGCGCATTTTCGGGCTTGGCGGGGGAAAGGATCATTTCCGAGACTGCGGCGGGTATAGGCGTTTTCATCCGCCAGCGGGCGGCATCTTTATATGGCCGGCCCTCGGAGCGATCGGAAGCGGCCAGCCAAGCCACCTCGAACCACGGATGGTGTTCCAGCATCTGGACGAAGCGTTGTCCAACGACACCGGTTGCGCCCAGGATCCCTACAGGAATTCGTGTCGGCATGATTGCTTTGAATTTTATAACAGGGCGGGGGAAACAGGCGGGAAGCCGGGTTCGAGAAAATTCATGATTTCCGGGCAAAGTGCCGATAGAGCATCCGAGGAGTAACTATGCCGGAACTGCGCCAAAACTACTTCACCAAGGAATGGGTCATCATTGCGACCGAAAGGGCCAAGCGGCCGGAGGAAATGGTCAAGCACCGCGAGGTGAAAGAAGTTCCCGCATTCGTGGAAAGTTGTGTGTTTTGCCCGGGGAACGAAGGCAAGACTCCGCCGGAAGTGATGCGGGTTCCGAGCGATCCGCAGGAGAAGTGGCAGGTCAGGATCGTGCCCAACAAGTTTGGGGCGCTGAACCGCGAGGCCAAGCCTGCCCGCGTCATCCGGCGCTCTCACCGCACTATGGAGGGTTTCGGGGTGCACGATGTCATCATCGATACGCCTGACCATTCACACGTCATGGCCCTGATGCCATCCGGCCATGTGGCCAATGTGCTGCGCGCCTACAAATCACGCTACGACGCCCTCAGCCACGATCCGCGGATCGCACACATCACCATGTTCAAGAACCATGGTCTGGATGCCGGCGCCAGTCTGGAGCACCCACACTCGCAATTAGTAGCTACTCCCGTGATCCCCAACCAGGTGCGGGAAAGGTTGGAGGAGGCGTTGCGGCACTACGATGAATTCGGGGAGTGCATGCTGTGCGAGGTGATGCAACAAGAGCTAAACGATCCGCAACGTATTGTGATGGAGACGGAACATTTCGTCGCCCTGGAACCGTTTGCTTCACCAACACCATTTTGTACCCACATATATCCGCGGCGGCACATGGCAAGCTTTGGCGACATCAGCGCCGCTGAGATTGCGGACATGGCCCATATTTTAGGGACGGTCCTGGCGAAGATTCATCGAGGATTGGAGAATCCGGACTTCAATTACACCATCCGCAGCGCGCCCGCCGAGTGGGCAGGGGTAAAATATTTCCACTGGTATCTCAGCATCATTCCGCGTTTGACCCGGGTGGCGGGATTTGAGCTGGGGACAGGGATGTTCATCAATACAGTTTTGCCCGAGGCGGCAGCCGAGTTTCTGCGAAATGTGAAAGTAGAGCTAGGTGTAGGAGCAGGCGGATAAACTCCATTTAATCGCGAGGAGAGATTTCAGTTCCGAAGGAATACTCGTTCAAGGGGCCAAAGCGCTTCTTCTCGGCATAGACACGCCAGCGCCGCCACACGATCCGCAGGCTAGCCATGACCGGGATGGAAAGATAGACTCCCAGCACGCCTGCGATCTCACTGCCCGCCAAGACCCCGAAAATCGCCGCCAGGGGATGCAATTCCATGCTCTTACCCATGATGCGCGGCGAGAACAGGTAATCCTGAATCAGGCGCCAGATTGCCAGAAAGAGCAGCAACATCACCCAGTGGTGATAGGTCATCAAGAGCGCCACTCCGAGGATGACGACAGCAGCCACCAGGGGTCCGACGACTGGGATAAATTCCATGATGCCGCCGGCGGTGCCCAGAACCAGGGCGTAAGGAACGCGCATCAGGCCCATGACGGCGGTGTAGGCGAGCAGGGAAAATACGGCCAAGGTGAGCTGGGCGCGGATGAAATGCGCCAGCATGCGGTTCAGATCCTCACGCACGCCCTCCCAGAATTCACGCTGTGGGCGGGTCTGCACAAAACCCAGTCCGACCTCGCCAAACGCGCGACCATCTTTGAGCAAAAACACTGCCAGGATGGGGACAACGATGAGCAGCCACGATTCTTTCGCCGCCTCCGCAACCCGCACCCCAATACGTTGGGCGATGGCGACGAGGTCGTCGCGATGGCGGTTGAGGAAGGCCTGAGCCTGTTCGATCGTGGTAGCACTCCAGCCGCGTTCCTGCCCGATGGTCACGGCGATGTGGCCGGAACTCACTTGATCGAGGAGTTGGGGCATGGCGTTACCCAGACGTTGCGCCTGGCGGCCGACCTGCGGTCCTACGAAAAAGAAGAAAGTGATCACCAGAACCAGCAGCAGGAAATAGATGACGCCCACGGCGACAGCGCGACTGTGGGTCCATTTTTCCACGCGCGACACGGCAGGATCGACCAGGTAAGCGAAGAACACAGCAAAGAGAAAGGCGATCAGCGTGTGGCGGGTAATATACAAAAAGCCGAGCGCCAACGCGAACAAGAGCCCCGTGGTCAGAACCCGGGCCGCGCGTGCGTCAGTGAGAGCCACTTAGTCTCGCACCACTTCCGTAGTGTTGGCGGAGTCCACAATACGTTGCAACTTCAGAGTATCGTCGAGCCAGAGAACCCAGTCGCTGGATTCAGTTTTCAGATCCAGGCGGATGAGTTCGTGTTCCTGCCCGTGCAGTGTAACCTTCTCCCTGCCGGAAAACTGGAGGCTGACCAGCGCCGAGGCACGAGCATGAGCATTGAGCGTCCCCATTTGCGCCTTCTCTTTTAGCGGGCAGTTAACGCCGCCTTTTTCCTGCTTGCAACTGGTAGCGAGGTATTTCCAGGCTAGGACCTCACGTTGAATGAAGAAATAGTCGTCCAGGATATTGGTGGAGGTCGGCAGCAGGAAGGGCTGTTCCTTCGGTTTATCGGTTGGATTGCTGGAATAGTGCTCGGTCAGGAGGTCCTGGCTGGGAAGCAAGGTGGCCTGAGACTGCCCGGGACTGATCTCTTTCCATTCGTAACTCTTGAGTTCACCGCCCGCGGTGAGCAGCAGTTCTGATGTCTGTTCGGCCTGCTCGGGGCCGGCCTCGGTTTTGAAACGTGACGTGATCGTGCTCCCGGTGCTGCTTTGGTGGATGGAGAAGGTCTCGGTGGCGACTCGCTTCCCATTCATAAAAACGCCAAAGGAGCCGGAATCCACGGTCTGCCCGGGAGCTTCTTTTTCGGGAGCCGCGGCCCAGGCGTTTGCGGCCAGCAGCGCGCAACCGAGAGCGCTCGCCAGCCAGCGAGCTTTGCCGGCAAATCCGACCGAGTGTGACTTCATTCCAAACTGATTCTGCATGCTACCTCCGCCGCAATGCCATCGATCTGCTTGCCCGTGGTGTCAATGCGGCACGACGCTTTCAGATACGAAGACCTGCGCTGCTCATAAAGCTCACGAAACTGTTTCGCATCCTGCAACAGAGGACGTTCCCGCTCTTCTTGCCGGCAACGGCGAAATAGTTCTTCCACCGTGCCGTCCAGAAAAACAACCTGCGCTCCCGCGCTTTCAAGCAGGGCAACGTTGTCGGGCTGCGCGAAAGCCCCGCCGCCCAAAGCTACGATTCGGGGGGCGGCGCCCGGTTCACCCATAAGCTCGCGCAGGGCGGTGTTCTCCAGGCGGCGAAATTCTGCTTCACCGCAATCACGAAAAATCTCGGTGATCGACCGCGCGGTATGGGACTCTATACGATCGTCCAAGTCCTCAAAACCCCACCCCAGACGACGGCTGAGGCTGCGACCCACGCTGGTCTTGCCGGCCCCCATGAAGCCCACCAGAAACACTACTTTGTGGCTGCCGGGTTGTGGCATGAATGCACTATTCCCAGGATCGCGCTTGCCTTTCAAATGCCGCGGACCACACCTGCCGGGACCAGTTTTCAACGTTTCTTGAGGTGGATTTTACCACTGAAGGAAAGCAACTTGACGGTAGAAGCAGCCTTCCCCATGGTACCTGCGAAGGCACTCCCTGCGCGGGAGACGAATGAGGAATGAGCGGGATGCAAGGGAAAGTCGTTCTCGACTTTACCCTGGACGGAACTGGCAACCACGTCGATGGAGGCATACGAAGGCGCCGTGGCTTCGATGTCGCCGGTGTGCGTCATCAGAGAGTATTCCCCTCCGCCCCCGAAGTCACCGTCGTAGTGAATCCAACCGCTGGTGGAGTTTACCGAAACTAACGGACCGTTGACGGAATTCAACGCCACATCGCCGCTCACCGAGGTGATTTCCACATGCCCATCACTGATATTGGTCAGAGTCACGGGGCCGTTCAGGGTCTTCACATGAACGTGACCCTCGCTGACGTCGCGCACGTCGACGGTGGCAGTGTTGCCCTCCATGATTAAATCTCCGTGAAGTTTTTCGGCGCGCAACGGGCCGCTGGTGGAGCGCAGAGTCACACTGGCATCGGGCGGAACCAGGACTTCATAGTCAACCCGCCCAGTGGTGGTGTCTGCTCCCGGCAGCAAATGGGATACGACGGAGACGTGATTGCCGCCCTGGTTCTGGTCAACTTCGACTTTGTCGGAATACAGTATGGCATTCACCTGTACGTGATTCCCGATGGCGGGTTTCACCGAGATGAGTCCGTAGGGATTGACGATGGAAACACTGGAGTGGCGGCGGACCTTGAAGTGGTACTGTTGGTGGACCTCGCTGGCTAAAGCAGCTGTGACCATGAACAGTATGACAAGCGAACTTGTGGAAGCACTACTTCTCCGCATACCTGACATCTCCCCGATCCAGCCACGCGCTGCATGGCAGCCCCATCGTCCACTTCATTATGGCAGAGAACGCGCCATTGCGATCTCGTAAACCATGGCCCTCTGTTCGTAAGCATTGGTAAGATACTGCTGGGCAATTTCATCATTGGGATTACTGCGCGCCGACGATTCGGCATCGCGGATGTAAGCGTCTACTGCCCGCAGGTTGCTGGCGTAACCATCCCGAAGTCCGGGGGAGCGCGCGGTCACGGCGCTGAGCAACTGATCGTCCTCCGCCACTGCCGGGCTAGTTGTTCCGGGTTGGGCGGCTGGCTCCGAGGACACGTTTCTGGCCAGAAGTTGAGAGGCGCCGCCGCGATGTTCACGCAGGAAGAAACCAGAAACCAGCAAAAGCGCTGCCGCTACCGGCACCAGCCATCGGAGCCGCCAGCCCGCCGACCGCAGGACGGGACGGTCTATTTGGGCCTGACGAATCAGGCCCTCCTGGCGTAACGTGAGTTCAATGGAATTCCAAACTCGTGGACTAGGATCTTCGCTGGATTGAAGAAGCCGTGCCTGCTGCGCGATGGTATCCAGATCGGAAACCAGGTCCCAGCAGTGGGAGCACATCCGCAAGTGCTCGTCCGCTTCAAAACTACGGCCGCCCTCAAGCTCCGGCAAGACCCGCTCAAACTCTTGACAGGTCATACTACCTCTCTCCCGTTACCGCGTTTGTTGGGCTCCTCATGGCTTCGTGGCTTTTTCAGCTCTGCTCATCTTCAGGAGTTCCCGTAACTTCATTCTTGCTTTATGCAACTGCGATTTGCTATTGCCGATGGAACATCCCACCAAACTGGCAATCTCGTTATGTTCGTAGCCCTCGACGTCATGCAGCAGGAAAACCTGCCGGTAACCCGGGGGCAAGTCCGCGACCGCGCGCTGCAATTGCAGGCGGTCGACGGACCCTGACAATCTTACATCGTCGGCGCCCGGTTCCTTGCGGGGAGATTCCTCGTCGGTTTCGAGGGTGTCTTCCAGCGGAACCACCGCCAGACCCTTCTTGCGTAGCTGCATCAGCACGACGTTCACTGCCATGCGATGCAGCCAGGTGGAGAAGGC
>Ga0070733_10001413_pt1 | contig 17928 bp, 12 predicted proteins | sample Coa_R1_9_FD_66450 | JGI IMG/M metagenome (GOLD analysis project Ga0070733, IMG submission 66450) | Surface soil microbial communities from Centralia Pennsylvania, which are recovering from an underground coalmine fire - Coalmine... | ecosystem: Environmental > Terrestrial > Soil > Unclassified ... | reverse complement strand
GGCGGCCCGCGCAGGCCATTCAGATAAAACACCGCCAGCAGATATTGCGCTTCAGCGTTGCCGCCGGCAGCGAGGCGCTGGAGCGTTGCGGCGGCGGTCGCGAAGTCCTTGAGGCGGATCGCCGTCTTGACGGGGTCGAGGGGATCGGCAGGGCGTGCGACCGGGAGAGCGGCACCGCTCGCCAGCAACCCGAGCCACGCCAGTGCCCACTCAGGCCGTGCCATGCTTGGTCTCGACGTTGATGCCGATGCGCTTGAGGAAATCCGAGGGCAGGACGCCGCCGGCGCTGACGATGACCGCGTCGTTGCGCACACTGACGGTCGCGCCTTCCTGCTCGATCGCCACCTTCTCCGACTCGATCTGCTTCACGTTGGACTTCATCAGTACCTTGAGGACGCCGCCGTTGGCGGCATTCTGGATGCGATCGCGGTTGCGCGCTTTGGCGCGATCGAAATCGGCGCCACGGTAAGAGAGCACCACTCCCCCGCCACCGGACTCGGCAATGCTCGCAGCGGCCTCGAGCGCGCTGTCGCCGCCGCCCACCACCAGCACCTGCTGACCCGCATACTGCTCAGGATCGATCAGGCGGTAAACGACCTTTGGCAGCTCCTCGCCGGGCACGCCGAGCTTGCGGGGTGTGCCGCGCCGACCGATGGCGAGCAGCACGCTGCGTGTCGGATAGCTGTTCCTGCTCGTCTTCACCGTGAAGGTCTCGCCATTGCGGGCGATGTCCTCGACACGCTCGCGATAGTTGATCGTGACCCCGGTCTTGCGCTCGGCCTCCTGCCAGAATTGCAGCAACGCCTCCTTGCTGGTCTGGCGGAAGTTCACCTTGCCGAGCAGCGGCAGCATGGCAGGGGCGGTCATCACCAGCTTGCCGCGGGGATACTGGAACACGGCGCCCCCGAGGGACTCCTGCTCGAGCGTGACGTAGCGCAGGCCCTTGGCCTTGGCGGTGAGGGAGGCCGCGAAGCCTGCCGGCCCCGCCCCCACGATCACCAGATCGAGGGTGCCGTTGCCACCGCGGCCGCGGCGTGCGGCGATCGCCTCGACGGCCTGGCGGCCCTGCTCGAGGGCGTTGCGGATGAGACCCATGCCGCCGAGCTCCCCCGCGATGAACATGCCCGGCACGGAGGACTCGAAGTTCGGCGACACCAGGGGGATATCGACACCGCGGCGCTCGCTGCCGAACACCAGGGTGATCGCATTCACCGGACAGGCCGTCTTGCAGGCGCCGTGGCCGATGCAGTCGCCCGGACTCACCAGTACGGCGCGCCCGCCGATCAGGCCGAGGACCTCGTGATGCTCCTGCTCCGGGCATGCCTTGAGGCACGAGCTGCAGCCGATGCAGCGCGTCGGGTTGATGAGCGGGTGGAGCGAGGCGGGCTCGGCGGCGCCGGTCTTCTGCTGGGCGACGACGCTTCGCCGCTCGAGCCGGCGACGACGCAGCACGTGCCACACGAGCAGCAGCACGCACGGGATCCCATAGACGAGGTAGCTCAGCGAATCCAACTTCCAACACCGCCGTCCACTTTGCCACACGCCGCCCGTGCAGCTGCCGCGGACCCGAGACTGCCCAACCCCCATTCAACACGGCGCGGGCGCACCAGGACTGTGAATGCACTCACAGGACCCGGTGTTGTTACTGTCTGCAAGTCAAAGTAACACAGTAGACTTTTGTGACGTAATAGCCGGGAGTTCGGGCTCCTTTTGTCTGCATCTGACGACAAAAATGTCGTGCGGCGGAGACATGAGGAGAGTGTTGGTTTCAACGTGTATTGTCACGTGGGAACGCAGCGCGCCGCATCGCGGCACGTAGGAATCTTGATGGTCTCACTCACTTTTATAGCCGGATTCCTCACCGGGATTGCGGCCTGTGTGCTCTCGGTGTGGCTGCGGCGGATCGCTGCGCGGCGCACGCTGTCGCGCGGCTATCTCTTCGCGGCCGCAGTGCTCGCGATCTTCGTAATGGCCGCCGGTGTGCTCTACGTCACACTCGGGGCGCGCCATGCTTCATCAGGGGTCACCGCGACGGGCTCCGCCCCAGGGGGCGCCTCGCCCGCCTCGCCCGCTGCGAAGTCCATGCAGGAGGCGGTGGCCGGCCTCGAGGCGCGCCTGGCATCCGGCGGCGGCAATCCCGGGGACTGGGAGCTGCTCGCGAAAGCCTACGACTTCCTCGGCCGTCCGGAGGATGCAGCGCGCGCCCGACAGCACCTGGCAAGTCCCACCGCCACACCCGTGAGTGAGATGAGCCCGGAGGCGCTGATGGCGGCGGCGGCCGCGGCGGGCAATGCCGCCCACCCGCAGACGCCTCCCCCACCCGCTTCGATTCCGGGCGCGACGCTCGAGGAGCTCAGGCAGCGTGTGCACGAGCACCCCCGGGACGCCGCCGGCTGGCTGGCCCTCGCCGAGGTCGAGCGCGCCGGCCACGACAACGCCGCGGCACGCGCGGCGCTCGAGCGGGTCGTGGCACTGCACGGCATGACGGCGCAGTCCTGGGCCGACTACGCCGACGTGCTCGGCGGGCTCGCCGGTGGCTCGCTCGCCGGTGCCGCAGGCGATGCCATCGATCACGCCCTCGCTCTCGATGCCGCCAATCCGAAGGCGCTCTGGCTCAAGGCGAGCCAGGCACACGAGCAGCGCCGCTTTGCCGATGCGCTCACCTGGTGGCGCAGGCTCCGCGCGACGCTCCCCCCCGGCTCACCCGACCTGAGCATCGTCGACGGCAACATTGCCGAGGACACTCAGCTCGGCGGACTCGCCCCCGGCTCGATCAGGAAATGAACTGAAGGACCAGACCCCCCATGTCAGGACGCGCACGACAGACCGAAGAGCTCGACGACTCACCCGTGCAGGTGAGTCATCGCGGCACGCAGCCCGGCCGGGCGACACGCCCCGCGGCCACGCCCCTCGCTGGCCGCGCCGCCGCGCCGGCTGCCCGCGCCCCGCTCGCGGCCCCCCGGAGCGGCGCCGCGCGAGCTCCGAAGGCGCAGGCACCGGCCGCCCGCCTGCTGACCTTCGATCGCCTGTTCTTCGCCGCGGCGGCCCTGCTGCTGCTCTTCGGGCTCACCTCCTCGACCGAGCGCTATCTGACACCGACGCGCGGGGTCGGTTACGCGCTCGGCATCATTGGCGGGAGCCTCATGCTGCTGCTGCTGGTGTATTCGCTGCGCAAGCGCTGGAGCTGGCTCGCCTTCCTCGGCTCGACGCCGTCATGGTTCCGTTTTCACATGGTGCTCGGCATCGTCGGGCCACTGTGCATCCTCTATCACGCCAACTTCAGCACCGGCGCGACCAACAGCAACGTGGCGCTCTTCGCCATGCTGACCGTCGCGGGCAGCGGCTTCATCGGCCGCTATTTCTACGCCCACGTGCACTATGGGCTCTACGGCCGCAAGCTCGAGCTCAGTGACGTGCGCGCCGGCGCCGAGAAGCTCCGCAGCCTCTCGGGCAACATGAGCTTTCTGCCCGAGCTGGTGGGGCGCATCGAGGTATCGGAGCAGCGGCTGCTCGATGCCGGGCCGCATCTGGCGCTGCTCGGTTTTGCCAAGCCGCTGGTCGTGGCGCTCGCGACGGTGAGGGAACGCTGGCGGCTGCACCGCTATCTGCGCCACGCCCTGAAGGCGGGGGCGCGCGCCGATCGTGTCCTCGCGGCCGAGCAGCGCCGCCTGATGCGCGCGGCGCGCAGCTATATCGACCGGCGGCTCGCCGCCACCAAACGGGTCGCGGAGTTCGCCGGCTACGAGCGACTGTTCTCACTGTGGCACGCGCTGCACATTCCGCTGATCTTCATGCTGATCATTGCTGCGGTCATTCATGTGATTGCAATCAACGTCTACTGACACCGAAGGGCAGATGCAGGGGGGGCGATGGCAAAGGTTGCTGCTGACCGGAGTGCTGCTGGCGCTGTTGCCGGCTGAGCGGGCTGCTGCCGTGAATCCCGAGACGCTGCTCATGCCCGGCAAGCTCTCAGCTGCCCACGCGAAGTACGAGGAGCGGTGCACGAATTGTCACGACCGCAGCAACAGCGGCCGGCAGACGCAGCTTTGCCTCGACTGTCACAAGGACATCAAGGCGGATATTGCCGGCCAGCGGGGCTTCCACGGGCACGTCCCTGGCATGGCCGGGACGCAGTGCCACGCCTGCCACACCGAGCATCTGGGCCGCGGCGGGGACATCGTCAAGCTCGTGCCGGAGCAGTTCAACCACGACCTGACGGACTACCGGCTGCGCGGCGCCCATGCCGACCTCGCCTGCGCGAGCTGCCACGTTACCGGCAAGCCCTATCGCGACGCGCCCCGCGACTGCCTCGGCTGCCATAAGAAAGAGGAGCCGCACGAGGGGCGACTGGGGCGCGACTGCGGCTCCTGTCATGACGCGAGCGCCTGGCGCCACGTGAGCTACGACCACGACAAGACGGCCTTCCCCCTCAGGGAAAAGCACGCGGAGCTCCCCTGCGCCGCCTGCCACTTCGGCAACCGCTACAAGCAGACGCCGAAAGACTGCGCCTCCTGCCACGAGCCGGACGACGTGCACAACGGCGGGCGCGGCGCCAAGTGCGGCGATTGTCATACGCAGAAGTCATGGAAGACGCAGAAGTTCGATCACGAGAAGGAGACCGGGTTCGCGCTGCTCGGCGTGCACAACCGAATCGCCTGCAACGACTGCCACCGGAGCGGCAACCTCAAGGACAAATTGCCGAAGGACTGCTTCGGCTGTCACCAGGGAGAGGACGCCCACGCCGCTCGCATGGGCCGGGAATGCGGGAAGTGCCACGGGAACGAGCAGTGGAAGCCCTCGACCTTCGACCATGCGCGCGACGGCCATTGGCCTCTCGAGGGACAGCACCGGAAAATCGCCTGCGAGGCCTGCCACACCGCGGTCGTCGCGACCCAGAAGCTCTCGAGCGAGTGCCTCTCGTGCCATCGCCCGAACGATGTGCACGGCGGCAAGCTCGGACGCCGCTGCGAGGAGTGCCACAACCCGAGCGGCTGGCGCAGCAGCGTCAGCTTCGATCACGACCTCACGAGCTACCCGCTGGTCGGACTGCACGTGGCGGTACCGTGCGAGCAATGCCATCTGACCCGCCAGTACCGCGACGTGGGCAAGCAGTGCAGCGACTGTCACGGGGGGGACGATGTGCACAAGGGCAAGCTCGGCAAGGACTGCGCTCGCTGCCACTCACCCAATGGCTGGAAACTCTGGGAGTTCGACCACGCGAAGGAGACCGGCTTCGCACTCAGCGGCGCCCACGGCCCGCTCGCCTGCGAGGCCTGCCACCGCAAGCCCCCCGATGAGGTGAAGCTGCGGCAGGACTGCCTCTCCTGCCACGCAAAGGACGACGTACATCTGGGCCAGTACGGCCGTCAGTGCGAGCGCTGCCACTCCACGGTGACGTGGAGAGGGGCGCGGGTGCAGTAGGAGCCACCGTGCCGACCCGCCTCGCCCCATGTCCCACGCTCCACTTCCGGTGTCGGTGGCTGCACGCCGCCCTCGGCGCACTGCTCCTCATGCTCGCGCCGCTCCCGGTGGCGCTCGCGGCCCAGGCGCGCAGCAACTTCGATCACCTGACCACGGGCTTCGAGCTCCTCGGGCAGCACCGCAACCTCCCCTGCGAGGCCTGCCATGCCAATGCCATTTTCAAGGGCACGCCGACGCAATGCGGCGCCTGTCATGGCATCGGTACCGCAATCCGCGCCACCGCCAAGCCGGCCAACCACATCCTCTCGACCGATCAATGCCAGAGCTGCCATACCCCGTGGGCCTTCAATCCGGCGGTGGACTTCGACCACACTCAGGCCCTGGGGAGCTGCTCGACCTGCCACAACGGCACGATGGCGCAGGGCAAGCCGCCGACGCACATCCAGACCGATCTCGAGTGCGACGCCTGCCACAACACGCTCACCTGGGGTGGCGCGGCCTTCACCCACGTCGGCGTCACGAGCGGCTGCGCCGCCTGCCACAACGGCGTGAACGCCACCGGCATGCCGGCGACCCACATCCCGGTCGACACGCCCCCGGGTGCCCCGACGCCGTGCGAGGGCTGTCACTCGATCACCCAGTTCACCACCTGGGCCGGCACCGTGATCAATCACGCCTCGGTCACCGCGATGCAGTGCCAGACCTGTCACCAGACCGCGGCCTATCTCGGAATGACGCCGAGCACGAACACGACGGCCGCCGATTCCCGTCCCAACGCGACGCTCGATGCGAATCACCCGACGAGCGGGGACTGCGGGCAGTGCCACACGACGGTGTCGTTCGCGGCGAGCGTGTCACGCCCGGCCAACCACATCCCGACCAGCGCGCCGTGCGTGCAGTGCCACACCACCGGCAACGATGCGCAGTACTCCGTGACCGGCACGCACCAGGGCGTCACCGGATGTCTGAGCTGTCACGGCGCGGGAGTCGGCCCCTTCGCCAACATCACGATCGTCTCCACCCCCGCCAATCACTTCCCCATCGGGGCGCTCGATTGCAACGGCTCGGGCTGTCACACGACGGCCAACGTGAATCCGGGCGGCTTCCTTCTCGGCACCGCCAACCTCACCAGCCCAACACTCAGCGTGGCGGGACACGCGACGGTGGCGACGGCAGTCGCCGCCTGTCAGACCTGTCATGAGACCGCGCCTTACGTCGGCATGATTGCGAGCAGCGCAGGGGCCTGGGGGGACTCGCGCCCGACGGCCTACGATGCGTTGCATCCGACCACGGGCGACTGCGGCGCCTGCCACACCACCGCCCCGACCTTCGGTCTCAACACCACGGCGGGCATGCCCGCCAACCACATCCCGACCACTGCGCCCTGCGCGCAGTGTCACACCACCGCGGGCAACTACGCGGCCTATTCGCTCACCGGCACGCACCAGGGCGTCACGGCGTGTCTGAGCTGTCATGGGCCGACGGTCGGACCGTTCGTCAACGTGACGATGGTCACGACGCCGGCGAACCACATTCCGATCGGCAGCCTCGACTGCAACGGGTCCGGATGTCACACCACCGCCAACGTCAATCCCGGTGGCTTCAAGCTCGGCACGGCGAGCATCTCCTCGCCGACGCTGAGCGTCGCGGGCCACACGACCATCGCGGGCATCGCTGCCTGCGCGACCTGTCACGAGACGGCGCCCTACCTCGGCATGATTGCAAGCACCGCGAGCCTTGCGGGGGACTCGCGCCCGACCGCGCTCGATGCCAGCCACCCGACGACCGGCGACTGTGGCAACTGCCACGTCACGACCCCGACATTTGCCTCTGACCTCCTGCCGACGGCGCCGAAGCCCGCCAACCACATCCCGACCACCGCGGTCTGCGCCCAGTGCCATACGACCGCAGGCAACTTCGCCGCCTACTCCGTCACCGGCGTCCACCAGGGCGTCAGCGGGTGCGTCTCCTGTCACGGGCCTTCGGTGGCGACCACCTTCATCAACGTCACGATCGTGACCACGCCGGCGAACCATATGCCGATCGGCAGCCTCGACTGCAACGGCTCGGGCTGTCACACCACGGCGAACGTCAACGCCGGCGGCTTCAAGATCGGTGCCGCGAGCATCGTGAGTCCGACGCTGACGGTGGCCGGGCATACCACGGTCGCCGCGGCGGTGGCGGGATGTCAGACCTGCCATGAGACCGCCCCTTACATCGGCATGGTGGTGAGCACCGCGAGCCTCGCCGGCGACTCGCGACCGACCGCGCTCGATGCGGCTCATCCCACCACCGGGGACTGCAACGCCTGCCACACGACCACACCGACTTTCGCGGGCAATCAGACCGGGGGCGCCAAGCCGTCGAACCACATCCCGACGAGCGCCGCCTGCGCCCAGTGCCACACCACGGCCGGCAATTACGCCGCCTACTCCGTGACCGGCACGCACCAGGGTGTCACCGGCTGCCTCACCTGCCACGGGCCTTCGGTCGCGACGACCTTCGCCAACGTCACGATCGTCACGACGCCGGCGAACCATATGCCGATCGGCAGTCTCGACTGCAACGGCTCGGGCTGCCACACCACGACCAACGTCAATCCGGGCGGCTTCAAGATCGGCGCCGCGAGTGTCTCCAGTCCGACGCTGACGGTCGCCGGACATACCACCGTCGCTGCGGCAGTGGCGGGCTGTCAGACCTGTCACGAGACCGCCCCTTACATCGGCATGGTGGCGAGCACCGCGAGCCTCGCGGGTGACTCGCGTCCGACCGCCTTCGATGCGAGCCACCCGACGACGGGCGACTGCAACAGCTGCCATACGACGACGCCGACTTTCACGAGCAACGTGACCGCAGGCTCCAAGCCCAGCAACCACATCCCGACGAGCGCAGCGTGCGCCCAGTGCCACACGACGGCGGGCAATTACGCCGCCTATGTCATGGGCGCTACCGGTCACAAGGGCATCACCAACAACTGCGCGCAGTGCCACGCCTATGGCCTGAGCTTCTACAACATGGCGCCGCCGACCCTGAAAGAGCCCGCCTCAGGTGCCACGGGCCACATTCCGGCCGTGCCGCCCAACGGCACCACGGTGGTCGCCTGTGAGCTGTGCCATTCGCCCTCGGCGTTCACCACTTTCTCCGGCACGGTGATGAAGCACGCCTATGTGGTGTCGATGAAGTGCATGGCCTGCCACGAGTACAACATGGCCTGGCAGACCAACTCAGGGGTGCAGCTCTGGACACGGCCGAGCCCGAGTCATCATGCGGGGCAGGACTGCAACGGCTCGGGATGTCACACCGCGCGCGACAAGCTCATGTTGCGGCCGGCCACCCGCACGCCGGTGAGCGTCGTGCCCGCAAGGGCAGGATCGGCGACGGCGCCGCAGACCGCCACGGCCGCGGCGGTGACCGTTGCTGCGACCTTCAATCACGCCACGACCTCCGGCGCCGCCTGCGTCAGCTGCCATAGCGCGGCGAACGGCAGCGGCAAGCCCGCGAGCCACATCGCGACGACCAACAACTGCCAGAGTTGCCACACCACGCTCGCGTGGCTCCCGGTGCGCACCGTCGACCACACGCAGGTCACCGGCACCTGCCTCAGCTGCCACAACGGCGCCGTGGCCACGGGCAAGCCCGCCCGCCACGTGGCGACGAATGCCGCCTGCGACCGCTGTCACACGACCAACGCCTGGATGCCGGCCCGTTTCGATCACGCGGGCATCGCCCCCCACACCTGCACGAGCTGTCACAACTCGGTCCAGGCGATTGGCATGGCGCGCACCCACATTCCAACCACGCAGCAGTGCGATACCTGCCACGGGACGCTCGCCTGGTCGCCCGCCCTGGTCGACCACTCGGCCTTCACGGGGGCCTGCGCGGGCTGCCACAACAACAATGGCGCGGTCGGCCTGACGCCGGGGCATTTCAGAACACACCTCGACTGCTCCACCTGTCACAGCTACCCGCAATGGAGCCTGGTGCGCTTCCGCCATACGAGCGGCGCCTACCCGGGCGATCACGCGCCTGCGCTCGCCTGCAGCGCCTGCCACACCGGCAACTCCGAGCAGCTGCCGTGGCCGGCGCCGGCCTATCTCGGCACGTGCGCGGCCTGCCATGCAGCCTCCTTCAAAGCGGCCGCGCATCCGAAAACCGTCAAAGGCCAGCTCTACACGGTGAGCGAGCTCGCCAACTGCAGCGGCGCCTGCCACGTGTACAGCGATTCGAATCCTCCGACCGTCGTCAGGAGTCTGCCGGGACCTCATCATCGGGTCGTGGATGCCACGTTCAAGCACTGAGAGCCGCTGGTATCCCCTGCTTCTGGCTGCGGCGGCGGCGCTCGGCGCGCCGGCCGCTCCCGCACAGGTCACCGCGCTGGGCCCCAATCGTCTGGTGAGCGTCATCGACGTGGCTGCGCACGATGACCAGGTCGATGTGACCATGGTCTTCAACTGCTCGATGCGATTCCTGAGCAACCTGCCGGCGAGCGAGGGCCGCGTGGTGCGCATTCAGCTCGCACCGCTTCCGGACTGCGGACTGAGCCCGGTCGCGCTGATTCCGACCGAGACGCCCCCGCTCCTCGGGGGCGCCGCGTTCGTGAGCATCGCGCGCCTGGAATCGACCGCACCCGGGCAGGTCACGCTCACCATCGAGTTCCGGCAGAACGAGCAGTTCGTGATGGCTCAGGGCGCCGATCCCCGGAGCCTGCGATTGCGGCTGCTCCATCAGGCGCGCCGTGCGGCAAAGGTGATGATCGGGCAGCCGGATGTCGTGGCCACATTCGCACTCAACCTCGACTCCGAGCCCAAGCCTTTCACGCAGGCGGACATCGATCTCGCCCACGAGCGCCTCAAGGCGCCGGTCTATGTGTCCGAGACGGTGGTGCAGGAGGAGAAGTGGTACCGGCTGCGCGCCGGACCCATCGAGCGCCGCTCCGATGCCGAGCGACTGCTCAGCCTCGCGCTGCGCGACTATCCGCGCGCCTGGCTGGCGATCGGCGACGATGCGCTCACCACCGCGGTCGAATCGGGCGGCGCGCCCGGCGAGCCCCTGCCGCCCGTCGAGCGCATGGGAAGCGATCCTGCGCTGCCGGCCGCGGAGCTCAAGTCGCTCCTCGGCGAGGCGCGCTCGGCCCTCGACAAGCATGACTACAGCCGCGCCATTACGCTGCTCACCAAGCTCCAGCGCCAACCCGAATTCCCGGATAGGGCGAGCGCCCAGGAGCTGCTGGGACTCGCGCGCGAGCGCGCCGGTCAGCTCGCGCATGCCAAAGCCGAGTACGAGGAGTACCTGCGCCGCTATCCGCAGGGCGAGGCGGCCGAACGCGTGGCGCTGCGCCTGAGGATCCTGCGCGCAGCCGAGGCCCGGGCCCGCACCGGGCGCGAGGCGCAGGCGCAGGCACGCGGCTGGGAAGTGAGTGGTGACTGGTCGCAGCTCTTCCGTTACGACGGCTCGAGCATCAGTAACGGCCCTCCGCCCCCCAATACGCAGTCGGTGCCCCTCGCCTCGACCGCGACCGCGGAGAACGCCGTTTTCAACGACCTCGACCTGCTGGCGCGCCGGCGTGGCGAGAACATCGACTGGATCGCGCGCCTGAGCGGCGGCTACGACAAGAGCTTCCAGTCGAGCGCGGCAGCGCTCGGCAACCCGACCCGTGTCAGCCTCGCCTCGCTCGAGGTGCTCGATCGGCCGCTGGGAGTGCTGGGGCGCGTCGGCCGGCAGGTGAGCGTCGAGGACGGCATCCTCGGGACCTTCGATGGAATGTTTCTGTCATGGCAGTTCAAGCCCGCCTGGTCCGTGAATGCCGCGGCGGGGTACCCGGTGGAGCAACTGATCCTCGCGCCCCAGACCCAGGAGCGTTTCGAGACGCTGGGCCTGCACGTAGCACCGCCCGGTGCGCACTGGGATGGAGGGATTTTCGCGAGCACATCGGAGTTTCAGGGCCTCAAGGACCGCCAGGCGGTCGGCCTCGAGGCACGCTATGTCGGAGGGGCGGCATCGCTCGTGACCGTCGTCGATTACGACACCTTCTATCACTCGCTCAACACCGCAAGCCTCATCGGCACGCTCCTGCTGCCCGCGCGGTTCAACGTGAGCTTCGATGCCGAGCGGCGCAACTCCCCGGTCCTCACGACGCGCAACGCGCTCGTCGGCCAGACCTTCACCGACATCGTGCAGCTCGAGCAGGTGTTCACCCAACAGCAGATCTACCAGCTGGCACGCGATCGCACCCCGATCACGTCCGACTACAGCGTGACGATCACCCGCCCGCTCGGGCAGCGCTTCCAGCTCACTGCGATCGTGACCGGCACCGAGACCGCCGCAACGCCCGCATCGGGCGGCGTGGCCGCGGTTGCCGGAACCGGCATGCTGCTCGACTATCAGGCTCAGCTCGCCGGCACCGACCTCTGGCATGCGGGGGACTTCAGCGTGGTCACCCTGACCACCGGCAACACGGAGATCGGCCGCATCGATTCGATCGCCGCCACCAGCCGCTTCCCCATCGGCGGTGCGTGGCGCCTCGGCCCGCGCTTCACCGTCGATCGCCTGACGGCGCTCAGCGACGGCAGCCAGGAGACGACCTACATTCCCTCGGCGCTCCTCGACTGGACTCGCGGGCGTTGGCTCTTTCAGCTCGATACGGGCGCCGAGCTCGGGCGCCGCCAGGCATTCCTGCAGCTCGCCAATGGCACCTTCGTGCAGACGCAGAACACCTCGCGCTACTATATAAGCCTGTCCTATCGCGTCACCTTCCAGTAGTGAGCCGTCGTGTGCGCAACAGGCTAGCGCTCGCAGCACTCGCGGCGTTGCTCCTCGCGCCGGCGCCGCGCCTGGCGCGCAGCACCGACCTCGCCCCCCGCGAATACCTCGACCAGGAGACCGCCGCCACCGTGACGGTGGTCGCCGAGCCCCTGGTCTTTGCCTATGCGCGCACCGAGCTCGCCGCCAATGCCCGCGACTATGTGACGCTCGCGGCGGCGGCCGTGAATCGCGGCGGCAAGGTTGATTTCGTCGGCATCGCCTATTTCTGGTCGACCGTCGATCCGCGCATGCGCACCGACCCCCTGCCGACGCCCGAGCCCCTGATCATTCAGGCCGACGATCGCCGCATCGAGCTCAAGCTCCGGGGGCAGTCGGCGCACGACGCGGGCATCGGCGTGCCGGCGCATGCGCCGCCCGGGCCCCCGGTGACCCCGAACGTCTACGGCATCGATCTGCCGACGCTGCGCTTCATCGCCGCGGCGCGCCACCTGACGCTCCTCGCCGACAGTCGCGGCACTCTCCTCAGCTACCGCCTGTGGGGCGATCAGCGCGCGGCGCTGCAGGCCTTCGTGCGGCGCATGAGCGGTGAGGACTGAAGCGCGCTCATCGCTTCAGGCTTCCTGCCCTCTCAGGCCGACCACAAGAGCGGAAAGAGCGGATGCTCCATGGGCGCTCCGGGCGGGAGCTCCGCGGCGAGGCCGGGGAAATCGGGCGAGGTGGCCCAGCGGCGCGGCGCGTGGCGGATGTCGTCCCCGAGGAGGCGCACCGAGAACACCCGGCGGCGCCCACCGGCGCTCACCCCCGGGGCGGCGTGCAACGTCAGCATGTGGAAGCACACGGCATCCCCCGGCTCGAGCGCCCAGCCGAGGATGCGGTAACGCGTCGGCTCGGCTTCGATATCGGGGAGCTCGGCGAGCGACCCTTGCGGAAACCATTTCGCCTCGCGCGCGAGGAAGGAGCGTGGCATGAGCCAGGGACCGCGGTGCGAGCCTGCGACGAACTCGAGCGTCGCCTCGCGCGCCACCGGGTCGGCCGGAATCCAGAAACTGCAATTCTGCCAGCCGTCGATGTTGTAGTAAGGCTGGTCCTGGTGCCAGGGCGTGCGCTGGCGGGTACCGGGCTCCTTGGTGAGCATGTGGTCGTGATAGAGCCGCGCGGTCGTGCTCTGCATGAGCTGCGCGCCCGCCACCCCCAGTGCGGACTCGAAGATCACGCGTCGATAGCTTTCGTTCTCCTGCCAGGAGCAGAAGTCCTCGATGAAGAAGCCAGGGTCCTCGCGGCTGCTCGCCACCTTGGCGCGCGGGCTCGGCTGCGCGAGGTTGCGATCGATGCCGGCGCGCAGCAGCTCCACCTCCCGCGGCCGCAGGAGCTGCCGCAACACCACGGCCCCGTCGGCCTGAAAGGCTGCGACGTCCTGCGCCGTGACGCGTGCACCGGAGCCCCGTGCCACCACGGAGATGCTCACTCCCTCAGGCGCAGCAGCTGCCGGCAGCTCCTGAGGAAGCGCTGCCGGTCCGGCTCCGACTCGATCTCGGCGCCGAGCAGCACGATCAGCGACTCGGGCCCGGCGGCGGTGGCGGCCGCGCGCTTCACCAGGTGCCTGGCGAACGGACCTATGTATCCGGCCAGCTCGCTCTCCAGACGGTGCAGTTGCGCGGCGTCGAGCAGCATGGGCACCGGACCGGTGCTCGCGGTGCCCGGAGGCATCGCGTAGCTCCCGGAGGTCGCAGCGGCGGCCGCCGGCGCTTCGGTCCGCAGCAGCGCACGCAGGTACTCGGCGAGCCGTGCGAAGTGCGGCTCGATCGGCGGCGGGAAGGCGTCCAGCCAGTGCTGGCTGCTCAGGAAATACTCGAGGCTGTGCGAGGGCAGCACGTTCTCGATGCGAAACGGCAGCACCGTCACGCGATGATGCACGGCGCGCTCGACCTCGCGGCGCACCTGGGGCGAATCATTGGTGTTGGACGAGAACACCAGCACCATGACACGCGCCGCCGCGATCGCCTCGACGATCTCCGCAGCCCAGTCGGCCGCCGGTGTCACGTCGCGCGGTGCGATCCAGCAGTCGATGCCGGAGCTCTCGACGCGCCCCACGACGCCGAAGGCAGGCTCGCGATCGGCCTGGGAGTAGCTGACGAACACCGGGCGTGCGGGCAAATCAGATCTCCAGAAGCTTCATGGCCTTGTCGAGGCTCTTGCGCATGCGGTTGAAGGCGCGCCCCAGGGCCGCGATCTCGGCGCCGCCGCTTGCCGGAAACTCCGCGGCACTGCTGTCGCCGACGCTCAGCTGATCGGCGATCCGTGCCATATGGCGCACCGGCCGCACCACCAGCAGGTACATGACGAGGTTGACCACGATGAGCAACGCGACGAACACGCCGCTCAAGGCCAGGAGAAAGGCCCGGAAGGCGCCGCTTGCCGCCGCTTCGGCCGCCGAGATCGGCACCGAGACGACCTGCGCCCCGATGACATCGTCCGCCTGCCAGCCGAAGCCGTTGTTGCTGCCGTAGCGGGCCACCACCGTGGCGGGCGCCGCCGCTGCGGTGCTGTGGCAGCCGAGGCATTCGGGTTTGGCACGAATGGGCCGCGCGAGGTACAGCGAAGGACCGAGCGGCGTGTCGCGCTCCCCGACCACCTCGTGCACGGCCGGGTCGTCGCGAAACCGCCGGATGATGTCGGTTTCCCAGTCCGTGGCGCGGTCGCGGGGGTTGGTCGGATTCAGGGTCGCCTCGTGATAGGAGTAGTCGCGGCGGCTCTCCTGGACGCGCAGGAAATTCTCGGTGGCGGCGTAGGCGGGGACGCTCTGCGGCAGAAACTCGCTCTGCATCTGCGTGTGCAGGAGCGGTGCGATCTGCTTGGCGGTGTAGTCGCGCACCGCCAGAGCACTGTCCATCATGAGTCCCGCCTCGGTGCGGATCTCGCGCTCGGCATTCGCCTGAAGCACCGCGCGGCAGATGAAGCCCGTGAGGGCTGCACCGAGCGCGAATACGGCGATCAGCGCCAGATTGATCCGAACCAGCAGACTCATCGCAGCTCTTCCCCCGCCGACTCCCCTCGGGCTGTTACGCCGCCCGTTGCGCAGGCCAAAGTAGTGGATCGCGACCGTCGAGTGCAACTACTACCCAAGGGGTAGGTTGTGGCAGCCGGGGCGCGGGCCTCACAATTCGCCGCTGTGACGCTGCCAAACGCAAAGTTGAGCCGGAATTCCCCCTTCATGGTCGGAGTCTCCGGCCACCGCGATCTCGATCCGGGAGACAGCGCGCGCCTGCGCGAGGCGGTGACGGACTTCGTGCAGCAGCTGAGGTCGCATCTGCCGGATACGGAGCTGCGGCTCATCGTCGGGATGGCGCAGGGGGCCGACCTGCTGGTCGCCGAGACCGCTCTCGGCCTGGGTGTCCCGGTCGAGGCCGTGCTTCCGATGCCGCTCGAGAGCTATGCAGCGGATTTCGACGCGCCGACGCTCGCCTGCCTGCGCGAGCTCCTGCGCAGTCCGCAGGTGCGCTGCGTCGAGCTCTCCGCCCAGCGCGCGACGGCGGCCAGCCCCGGCCCGCATTCGCGCGAGCAGCGTGACGCCATGTACGCCAATCTCACCGATACCCTGATCCGCCGCAGCAGCCTGCTGCTCGCGCTCTGGGACGGGCGCGGCTCACAGCTTCCGGGCGGCACGGCGGACACGGTACTGCGGTACCTCGGGGTGCGTAACGATGAGAACCGCGAGGCCGATACCCTCGAGTTCGTCGAGTCCGATGCCGAACTCGAGTCGGAGTCCGAGACGGCGCCGCGCCTGGTGTACTGGACTCCCGCGGCTCGCAGCGGCAGCGGCGGCGGCTCAGCGCAGCGTACTCCGTGCTATCTGGTCGGGGCCGGCGAGAACGTGCTGCAGATCCTGCGCACCATGCCGGCGCGTCTCAAGCACCAGCTGGCCGAGCTCAACGCCTACAATCTCGAGTATCAGCAGCTCAGTGCCGCCGCGCGGCTTGCGCCGGCGGAGTCGCTGGCGGCCTCACTCCCTGCAGGGGTGGTGCTGCCGCCCGAATCGCTCCTCGAGGACATCGACCTGCAGTACGGCAAGGCGGATGCGCTCGCGATCCATTACCAGCGCCGCTCGGACCTGCTCTTCGACCTGTTCGCGTTCATGGCCTTCGCCATGGGCGTCGCCTACCTCATCTATGACAAGCTCACCGAGTCACGACTGCTCCTCATGGCGTACCTGGCTACGCTCCTCACCAGCCTCGGCGTCTACTACGTCCTGCAGGGCAAGCGCTGGTTCGGCAAGCACCTCACCTACCGCGCGCTCGCCGAGACGCTGCGGGCGCGTTTTTACCTGCGCCTCGCGGGCGCGGATCAGCGCATGGATGCGGGTGAGGTGCTGGCACTTTCGGGGATCGAGCGCTTCCAGGGCTTCGGCTGGATCGGCTTCGTGCTGAAGGGCATCGAGGTGGACCGCGTCGATCCCGACCGCAGCCTCGAGACCGCGAGCGTCGAGCAGGCGTGGATCGAGGGACAGTTCCGCTACTTCACCCGCAAGGTGGCACAGCTCGAAGGGGCGAGCCGCCGCGTGAAGCACATGCGGCACTTCCTGCTGGTCGCGATCCTGATCGTGATCTCGCTGCTCTTCGCCTTCGGTGAGCCGCTGCACCGCATCGACATGGGACTCGGCGTGCCGGTGAAGAACATCCTCACCTTCTCCATGGGCTTCATGGCGGTGCTCCTCGGCGTGTGGGAGCTGCACCAGGACAAAATGGCGACGCGGGAGCTCCTGTGGCAATACCGCAATCAGCTCAGTCATTTTGCGCGGGCAAAGACGCAGCTCGTGCGCATGGCGAGCGCCCGGCGCCGCAACGACGTGCTGGTCGCGCTCGGCAAGGACTCACTCATGGAGAGCTATCTGTGGGCCATCCATCGTTACCACCGCGAGCACGAGCCACCTGCCGCGTAAGGTAAGATCCCCGCCAGCCACTCACCCGCGCGGGGTAATCCATGATCTTGCTGCTGGCACTGATTCCGGCGACCGCTCTCACCATGGCGGGCTACGTCGTTCTCTACGTGTCGAAGCGAAACGAGGGAGCCTTGAGCACCTTCGGCCGCTGGCTCGCCTTCTGGGCGTTCACGCTCGCCGCGCTCGTAGTCCTCGGCGGCGTATTTGCCGCCGGACGCATGCACCGGGAAGGACCCCGCGGATTCTGGAGCAGGCACCACGGGTGGAGCGAGGAGCGGCGCGACTTCGATCGAGGCGAGCGCCCGGAGCCGGGCGCGCCGCCACCCGGCGCCCCCGGCGCGGATGTATCGCCCCAGCCGCCCTCCCCGGCACCGAGTGGCGCTAAGTAAGAGGAATATCGTCTAAGTAACTGTTTCGCCAAGGACCACGATCGTGACAGAAGGGCCCGCACCGAGCCGCCGCCGCGAGCGCTCGCGCGCACCGCGGTCCACGGGCCCCACCCTTGGCCCGCTGCCGCGGCTGGCGAACTCCTGGCCGCCGCTCGAGATCCTCACGACCGAGCAGGTCGAGCGGATTCTGCTCGCGGCGTTTCGCGTCCTGGAGGAGGCGGGGCTCGAGATCCGCAGTCCCGCCGCGCGCGCGGTCTACGCCAGGGCCGGGGCAATCATCGACGAGTCCACCATGATGGTGCGTCTGGGACGCGACCTCATCGAAGCGCAGCTCGCGCACGCCCCGCCGCGCTTCCTCCTGCACGCGCGCAATCCCGAGCGTCATCTCGCCGTCGGCGACAACGTCGTCAACTTCGGCCC
>Ga0070733_10001412_pt1 | contig 17938 bp, 14 predicted proteins | sample Coa_R1_9_FD_66450 | JGI IMG/M metagenome (GOLD analysis project Ga0070733, IMG submission 66450) | Surface soil microbial communities from Centralia Pennsylvania, which are recovering from an underground coalmine fire - Coalmine... | ecosystem: Environmental > Terrestrial > Soil > Unclassified ... | reverse complement strand
GTTCGACATGCCCACGCCAAGCAATCCTCCGATCACCAGCCCGCCCGGCCACCACGCATGCGCCGCGTTGAGTTTGGCGGTCTTTTCCAGCGGATATAGCGAGGCGATCAACGGATTCATCACCGTCTCCACCAGGCCCCAACCGACGCCCGCCACCACGGCCCCGATCCAAAGCACCGTGTAGACCTGCGCGCCGGAAGCGATGTTGCCCGCAAACGCCATTGTCAGCATTCCAATCGACATCAGAATGCCCGCCAGCGGCAACAAGAAGCCCATACCGATCACGTCCAGCAACGGGCTGCTGATCGCGATGGTGATCGCAAAACCCAGGAACGGCACGCCCAGCACGCTGGCGATCATTTCGGCCGAGTGGGCTTTGTCGACCGGGTCGAGGAACGTCCGCTGAAGATCGGAAGCAGTGTTGGCGCGGATGGCGTTGGCCATTCCGGCGGTGCACAGCGCCAGGCTGCTCACCACGAACAAGCGAGTCTTGTTGTAGACGGTGGTTTCGGTGATCGCTGTCGCACTCACGATGGCACTTCCACCCAGGCATGGCTCCGGCTGCTGGCCAGCTCCGCTTCCAGGATCACCAACTGGCGCAGGCCGTCTGCGAACTCCGGATATTCCGGCTCGGCTTCTGGTTCTTCAATCGACTGATAGAAGCGGCGGAAAACCTGCTTGAAGGTGTCGTCGTAGCCTTCGCTGTGCCCGCCGGGGAGATCCGCATAAGATCGCGCGGCTTCCTTCATCAAAGACGGGTCCTTGATGATCACCTGGTTGTTGGTGTTGCGATTGCCGATCCACAGCTCGTCCGGCCGTTCCTGATTCCACGCCACCGAACTCTTGCTTCCGTATATTTCGATACTCAGGCAGTTCTTGCGGCCGGCGGAAACCTGGCTGGCGGTGAACGCGCCGCGAGTCCTCTCAATCATCCTGTCACCCATCCGGAACATCACCGCGCCGAAGTCCTCGGTCTCGATGGCGGTCAGGTCATATTCCTCCGGAGCCAATGTCTTGCCAGCGAAGGTTTCGATATCTCCACGAGGGCGCTTGCGCGTTTTGTGAAACGTCTGCAAATCGGCACAGAGCGAGGTGATGCGCAGCCCGGTGACGTGCTCCGCCATGTCGCACCAATGCGACCCGATGTCCGCCATCGCACGCGACGGACCGCTTTCAATCGGATCGATCCGCCAGTTCCAATCGGTATCGTAGAGCAACCAGTCCTGCGAATACGTCCCCTGCGCCACTAGGATCTCGCCCAGATCCCCGGCCTCGCGCATCCGCCGCATCTGCTGCACCATCGGATAATAGCGTAGGTTATGACAGGTACAATTGCGCAGCTTTTTCGACCGAGCCAAGCCCGCCATCGCTGCGGCTTCGCCGCTCGAAACCGCCAGAGGCTTCTCGCACAGCACGTGCTTGCCGGCCTCGAGCGCAGCCTTGGCCAACGGGAAATGCACGGCGTTGGGCGTGCAGATGTGGACCGTTTTCACTGACGCGTCGGCCAGCATTTTGCGAAACGCCGCCTCATCGCGCCCGCTCACATTGATAACTTCGACATTGCCCAGCCGGCGCAGCGCCTCGGTATGGACTCGGCCCATGAATCCGCTTCCGACCACCGCGGCTCGCATGGTTGTCCCTAAACCCACCAAGCCGCCGATGGCTGCTCGCGGGGAACGATCTGCTTGAGGAACGCCGCCGCCCGGCTCAGGCCTTCTTCCGCCGACAACAAGCTGTCCTCGTGTTCGATCGAGAGCACGTTATCGTAGCCAAACATCCGCAGCGTCGAAACAAATTCGCGCCACCAACTCTCGCCGTGACCGTATCCACAGGTGCGGAAAATCCATGCGCGATTGCGTTCATCCGTGTACGGCTTGGTGTCGAGCACTCCGGTCAGAGGCAGATTTCGAGCGTAGATCTGAGTGTCCTTGGCGTGCACGTGGAAGATGGCATCGCGAAGAACTCGAATCGCCGCAATGGGAGCGATTCCCTGCCAGAACATGTGACTCGGATCGTAGTTGCAGCCGACCGACGGCCCCGCGATCTCGCGCAGCCGCAACATCGTCTCCGGGCTGTACACCACAAACCCGGGATGCATCTCGATGGCGATTTTCACGCCGTGATCTGCCGCGAACTTCGCCTGTCTGATCCAGTACGGCTCGACGACTCTGTCCCACTGCCACTTCAGCACTTCCAGATAGTCCGGAGGCCATGGGCACGTGACCCAGTTCGGATGCTTCGCCTTCGGAGAATCCCCTGGGCAACCCGAAAAATCGACCACCACCGGCACGCCCAACTTTTCCGCCAGCCGGATGGTCTTTCGGCTGACGTCCTGATCGTGCCGAGCGCGGTCGCGATCCGGATGCAGAGGATTGCCGTGACAACTAAGCGCGCTGATGGAGAACCCGTGATCAGCCAAGGTCTGCTTGAAGGTTGCGAGCGCCGCGCGGTCGTCCAGCATCGACAGCTTGCAGTGCGCATCCCCGGGATAATTGCCCGTGCCCAGCTCGACCGTGGCGATATCGTGCGCCTTCAGCTTTTTCAAAACGTCGGCCAGCGGAAGCTGAGACAGCAGTGGAGTGAAGACGCCGACTCTCATTTAAATTCCACGATGATAGCCCGCTGGCTTCCCTTCACCAATGTTTCGGTGTGCGTCCTGTCCCGGGAATTGTATCTGACCGTGCCGAAGGAATAGTCGTTGGTCACGACGTCACCCGACGGAGTCGTCGATTTCAGCGAGCCGTCCTTCAGGTACGTCACCACGACATCCTTGTCGTGAAAATGCATCGGGGTTGCCACTCCCGTGGTCCACGTGTAATCCCATACGATCACGCGCTTGGTTTCCAGCACTTTCTTCGATCCCGGCCGCGGAAACGCATTCGGATATCCGGAAGTGTTTGCCATTGGCGGGACAGTGTGATCCTTCAGCTCCACCACGATCGTGCGGCCGTGCATCGGCGGAGTGCTGCCCTTGCTCCCCAGCGACGCGGAGCCATCGGCCAGCTCGATCGCCACGTACTCATTCGCAAACGCCCGCGGAGACGCCGTATCCCACACGCTCACGCGCTCATTGTCGATTATGGGCTTACGCGCGTCCGTCTTCGGAGCCGAGGGAGCGACCGATTGAAACAACGTAACAGTAAGGTACAACGCTGCGCTGGTGCTAATCATATCTCGACCATTGTATAGCGCCCGCACCCCGCTCGGCAGCGTCACACCCGCCCGGCACTAATAGTGTCTTACTGCGCTTTTTTGACTACGAACTCGAGCGGCATCCCGCCTACATCCGCCGTGAGCTTGATCTGATCGCTTGCGACCACGCCCTTGTAGTCCAGCTTGAACGGCATCCCGCCGAAGTCGAGCGTGACGGAGAAGGAGATGTTCGCGCCATCCACTTTTCCATCGGCAATCTTGATGTCCATGCCGTCCATGCCCTGCATCGAACCGGTCAGAGTCGCGCCATCGGCCTTGAAGGTAAAGGCAACCGGAAAGTCTCCACCCGGCGTCGAAACAGAACCACTCCACTTGCCATCCACAGCCGCCGCAAACGTCGAAACGGCGACGAACAAGAATCCCGCTACCAGAGCCCGCAATCTCATCACATATCCCCTTTCAAAGGAACTTTCTCGATTATATCGCTCGCGCCGGTCCGTCCCCGCTCTACTTCTTCGGCGGGTACCTTTCGAACGACTTCTTCACCATGTTGTCGAGCTTCGCTTCCACCTGCGACGCATTATCCTTTTCTTCCTGCGCGATCGCACGCCACACCAGCGACTGGGTTTTGGGATCGCGAAGGTCGATCACCAGCGTCCCTTCTGTATACGGAACCCGCACCAATCTTGTTCCCCACCAACCCGCGGGGTACGCCTCCAGCTCCGCCTTTCGCACTGCGCCGAACGTGTACCGGATGTTGAGGTCGGATTTTCCGGTCCCCGCGAACTCAAGTCCCTTGGCGCTAAGAAACTTCTCGATGTCGGCGTCGATGCGCTTGCGCACCAGTTCGCCGCTGAGCGCTGGGTTCTTGCTGTTCAGCCGGGCCTGGCGGATCGCGAAGGTCTTGTATTGCGAGAAATCCACGGCTTGATCGAATTGCATATCGATCTTTTGTGCGAGCGCTCCGGCGGCAAACAGGAAGGCAGCGGCGATGACTCTCATATGTGCTGAATCTACCATAGATTCCCTCGGCGCCCGAGCGCCCGGAATCGTCGTGTTGCCGGCGGCTAACCAGAGGCGATAAACTTCGCTCATGCCGATCTATGAATACGAGTGCCGGCGCTGCGGACATCGTTTTGAGTACTTGGTTCTCTCGTCTACTCCCGCCGCGAAGTGCCCCTCGTGCAATAAGAAAGATCTGGAGCAGCTGATCTCGCTGAGCGCCGTAAGTTCGGAAGCAAGAAGGCAAGCCAATCTCAGCGCCGCGCGCAAAAGGGCCGACATCGTCCGCAGAGACAAGCAGCATGAGGACCACAAGCACCTGCACGAGCATTTTGAGGATCACATGCCCCCGCCGCAGCCCAAGAAGAAGAAGTGAAACGGTACTCCTCAGAGCTACTGCGCCGGCTTCGACGCGCGGCCCGATTCACTTAAGTCGTGATGCAGCACGTAGGATGTCTGCGTCGGAACGCTGTCTTTAAACGTCACCTTCAGCAGCACCTGATAATATCGAGGCATCTGGCCCGCGGCGTTCCTCATCTTCCCGACCAGCTCGCCGGCGCGAACGGCATCCGTAAACCACTGGACCGCTCCCAGCCGGCTTGGAGTCCGCATGCTGGTAAAACTGGTCACATCGCCCGATCCCGCAGGCCCAGGAACATGCGTGACGATCGCATACAGCTCGCCGGTCTCGGAGGCATTCTGATATTGTTCGGGATAGACCGCAAGCTCGCCCGACCCCGGATGCGCGTTGCGTATGCCGCCTCCAGGCACATAGTCAAGATCGATCGCCGCCGGCAAACCGTTGAAGCGATCGGTAAAGAACACGGACGCTCCCACGTAAATCACGTTGTGGCTGGCGAGCTGCTGCCACGAAAGATCTCGCACCACGGAAAGAGAAAAGGCAGGGACGCGGGGGCCTAGAAACCGGCCCAGAAGAAATGCGGCGCTTAGCTCGCCGACTGGCGCATAATAATGACTCAGCGTCATCTCCGGATTGCCGAGCAGCTTGCGGATTTCACCGATTCGCGCAGACTTCTCGATGTCCGCCCAACTGTTCAGGTTCATCTCCCGATACACGCCGTACCCGGCAAACTGCACAAACGGTGGATCTTCAATCGCTAGGATGACGGGTCGCTGGGAAGCGAGAAACGGCTCCCAAAGCTGCTCTAGACCAGGCGTCCACATGGAACGGAACACCGCGGACTGCTGCTGCTCACGGCGAAGCTGGACCGAGGCAACAGCCGCCCAGGCAACCGCAATTACGAGCGCTGCGGCCAACCCCGCGATCAAAAAGCGTTGCGTCGCCTTATGCGGAAGAACCTCCCCGGGATCCGCGATCGCCGCGGCCGGCAGAGGGCTAGGTGTCACGCTCAGCTTGAAGTGCCCCTTGGGGATTTCCACTACATAGGGATCGTTCAAACCCTCGGAGCGGTAGAATTCCGCCAGCTTATGACGCAGCCTCCCCACTTGGATCCGCACCGTCGAATCCTGCCTGGGATCATAGTCCGCGGGTTTACCGAGCCCATCGATTCCAACCGAGTATTCCTTCAGTTGATCCGCATCTCCAGCCGCAAGCCGGTCAGCCAGGAAGCGCAATAGCTTGCGAAGCGCTTCCGCGCTACGAAACGTCTCGCTCCGCAGGATGCGGTCGATTTGCGCTTCAGTCGCTTCGCTCAAATTGGCCGAGGCTAAATTGTTCAGCGGCATCACGGGGCAGCTCAGCAGCTTCCAAGGCTATTCGAAAAACTCCGCAGTTTCAAGGGGGTTAACAAAAGGGGTTAACCAGGAAAGACACCGGATACGGGTTCCCGAAGGGCGGTGAGTCACCGCTGGAATCTTGTGCGAGCTGGGGGTTCGTGCTCTTATTTATATGTTGTACTGTGTGGCTTCCATGAAGAAACCCGTCATCCTGAGCAGTTTGGCGCTCCTCGTCGGCGTGATGGCACACCATCCTGCGGCCGCGCAGCAGCCCCTGCCGAAAGCGGCGAAGCAGAGCCAAGCTCCGCAAACGGCTTCCTCGGAACGCGCATTACTCGACCAATATTGCGTCACCTGCCACGACGACGAACAGAAGACGGCCAATCTCTCCCTCGAAAAGCTGGATCTGAGCACCGTCGGCGACCACCCCGAGCTGTGGGAAAAGGTGGTGCGCAAGCTTCGCGCCGGCCTGATGCCTCCGCCGGGAATGCCCCGCCCTCCCTTGGCCCAATACGAGGGACTCCGGGACTTCCTCGAGGCCGAGATCGACCGCAAAGCGGCCGGCCGCACGAATCCCGGTTCCATCGTGCTTCATCGTCTCAACCGGACCGAGTACGCCAATGCCGTCCGCGACCTCCTGGACCTCCAGGTCGACACCACCACGCTGCTGCCCCCGGACGATTCCGCCCGAGGGTTTGACAACGTCGCCGGGTCGCTCACGATCTCCCCCACACTGCTGGAAGCCTACATGACGGCCGCGACCAGGGTGGCCCGCATGGCCGTCGGCTACTGGAAAACTCCCACGGAATCGGCATATATCGCGCCCGGCGACACATCGCAGAATCAGCACATCGAGGGCCTGCCCTTTGGGACTCGCGGCGGAATGCTGGTGCGCCACAGCTTCCCGGCCGATGGCGATTACAAGTTTTCAGTCCAGAACTTCGGGCTCGGCAAGTATGTCCCCGGCGAGCAACTGGAATTCCTCATCGACGGCGAGCGAGTCCATCTGACCGATTACGTCGGCGTCGGGCTGACCCAGGGAATGTCTGGCGACAACGACGGAGCCATTCAAATTACCATCCCTGTGAAGGCCGGAACGCACATGGTGGGCGCTACGTTTCTGGCCACCAACTACCGTCCCAGCCTGGACGTGATCAAGCAGTACGAGCGCAAGTCGCTCGAAAACAATAGCATCCCGCAGTTGCAATACTACCCGGCCATCGGCCTGATGAGGATTCAAGGACCGTTTGAGCCCACCCGTCCCGAAGACTCGCGCAGTATTCGCAAGGTCTTCACATGCCGGCCATCTGCGGCCGCACAGGAAGAAGCCTGCGCCAAGCAGATCCTTACCACGCTGATGCGCCGCGCCTATCGGCGTCCCACAACTCCCGACGATCAGGAGTGGGTGTGGGGCTTTTACCAGCAGGGCCGGCGTGACGGAACTTTTCAGGACGGAATCGAGCTGGGGCTGCGGCGGATCCTGGCCAGTCCGCAATTCCTGGTGCGCGCGGAACGCGAACCGTCGAACGCAAAGACCGGCCAGCCCTACCGCATCACCGACCTCGAACTAGCCTCGCGTTTGTCTTTCCTCCTTTGGAGCAGCATTCCGGACGACGAGTTGATCAATCTGGCAAACCAGGACAGACTTCACACTCCGGCGATTCTGGAGCAGCAGGTGCGCCGCATGCTCGCCGATTCCAAATCTCAGGCGCTCATCGAAAACTTTGCGGATCAACTGCTGTACCTGCGGAATTTACCTGCGACTTCGCCGGATGGAGTCTTCTATCCCAATTGGGATGACGAACTGCGCAAGAGCTTCCGGCGCGAGACGGAAATGCTCTTCGAGAGCATCCTGCGCGAGGATCGCAGCGTCGTCGACTTGTTGACCGCCGATTACACGTTTCTGAATGAGCGGCTGGCCCTGCACTATGGCATCCCCAATATTTACGGCTCTCAGTTCCGCCGCGTGACGCTCGGGCCGGATCTGGCCTACCGTCGCGGGCTTCTGGGACAAGGAAGTTTCCTTTCGGTCACCTGGGTGCAGAATTTCAGGACGTCGCCGGTCAAGCGCGGCGTGTGGGTGCTGGAGAACATTCTGGGCACTCCTCCTCCGGAACCTCCGCCGAATGTTCCGCCGCTGGAAGACAGCAAGGGTGGCCCGGAAAAGATCCTCACCTTACGGGAACAGATGACCATTCACCGCAAGAATGAGCCTTGTGCGAGCTGCCATAAACTCATGGACCCGATCGGGTTTGCGCTCGAGAACTTCGATGCGGACGCAAAATGGCGAACCAAGCAGGGTGGCGATGGTGGAGTTCCCATCGACGCATCCGCCACTCTATGGGATGGAACCAAAGTCAACGGACCTATCGAGCTGAGGCAGGCGCTGCTTCACTATTCGCCCCAGTTTGTGCGCATGATTACCGAGAAGCTGATGACCTACGGCACCGGCCGAGGGGTCGAATACTACGATATGCCCGTGATCCGCGCGATTGTGCGCGACGCGGATAAGGATCATGATAAGTTTACGTCGATCCTGATGGGCGTGATCAGGAGCGCCCCATTTCAAATGCGAACGAAAGCAGAAGAGGAGACCAGATAAATGTTCATCACCAAAAAACACGTTCCCCGGCGGACGTTTTTGCGCGGCGTGGGCGTGACATTGGCGCTGCCGCTGCTCGACTCGATGGTGCCCGCGCAGACGCCTTTAAGCAAGACAGCCGCGAGTCCGGCGAGGCGCTTCGTCGGAATCTGGCATCCGCACGGAGCGGCGCCTGGGTATTGGAGCCCGCAACAGGAAGGCGCCAACTTCGACTTTTCGTTTATCACCAAACCGCTGGAGCCGTTCCGCAATCGCGTGGTGCTCATCACCGGGCTGGACATGCCGGAGGCCATGGCCACCGAAGAAGAACCCGGTGGCGACCATGCACGCGGCGCAGTCTTACTGTCCGGCGCCCACCCAAGAAGGAACGCGGTGAGCCCTTATCTGGGCGTCACCATCGATCAATTGATCGCGAACAAATATGGCCAGGACACGATCCTGGGATCCATGCAGCTCGGGGTTGAGGATACCGGGAACTTCGGCAACTGCAACTGGGGTTATAGCTGCGCATACACGAACTCGATCTCCTGGACCTCACCCACCCAGCCTCTTCCGACCGAAGTAAATCCGCGCGTGGCCTTCGAGCGCATGTTCGGCGATGGCGCAAGTCCGGAGGAGCGGCTCTCGGGCCGAAAGCAGAACGCCAGCATTCTCGATTCGGTCACGCACGAAATCTCTTATTTCAAGAAGGATCTGGGCGCGGGCGACAAGAGCCGGCTTGACACCTATCTTGAGAACATCCGCGAGATTGAGCGGCGCATCAACATTGCGATGAACAAGACCGTGCAGGAACCGTCCGCCGAGATTCCCTTCGGCCTGCCGGAGAGCAAGCACGTCCACTACAGATTGATGTACGATCTGATGGCGCTGGCCTTTGAGGGGGATCTCACTCGCTCTATCACGATGATGTTAGGCCGCGACCTTTCCGGCACCAGCTTCCCCGAATCCGGTTTCAATGGAGGCTGGCATGGATCGTCGCACCACGGCGACAAGCCCGAGAACGTGGCCAACTACGCCAAGATGAACCGCTATCACGTGCAGAACCTGGCATACTTCGTCGAGAAATTGAAGAATATCCCGGATGGCGACGGCAGCGTTCTGGATCACGTGCTGATTTACAAGGGCAGCAACATGGGCAATTCGCATCGGCACGCGCATGTGAAGGTGCCCGTGATCCTGGTCGGCGGCATTGACGGCACCTTCAAGGGAAATCGCCACATCGTCTACCCGGATAACAAAGAGCGGACCTCCAATATGCTCTTGAGCCTCCTCCATCTGTATGGAATTGAGCGGGACAGCATCGGAACCAGCACGGCTCCGCTTTCGATCGCGTAAGTAACATGAAGCTGGTTTTTTTAGCGATGGCAGCCGCTTTTGCGGTCACACCGGCAGTTGCACAACTATCCGGACGAGCCACTCGGCCGCAAGTGATTCGGCCCGACGGTCCGGTGTGGCAAGTTATCCGCAAGCACTGCACCGCCTGCCACGGCATCGACGATTACGCTTACTCGGCACTTGACAGGACCGGCTGGCAGACGCTCCTCGAGACCAAGCATAAAGACGGCTCCGCTGTGCTTGCGGAAGAGGATCGGAATATTCTGCTCGATTGGCTCGTGTCTAGGTTCGGCCCGACTACGAAGCCTTTTCCGCGAACCTACATTCCTCCTGAGATCACCACATTCTTTTCCGACCCCGAAGCCAAGAGGCTTCTTGACAGGGCATGCACTTCGTGTCACGCGTTGGACCGCGTGGAACAAGCGAGGAATCCGGAAGAGCGCTGGCGCGTCATTGCGGTCGACATGCGAGAGCGCGGGGCGAAGCTTACCGACGAAGAACTGGAGCGCCTGGTCGAGTGGTTGGGGAGAGTCTGGGGCACCAATCAAGACAAGTGAGCAGCCATATGAAACTCACCGCCTCACTTCTCCTGACTGCCGCGCTGGCGATGGCGCAAACGCTCGCCAGTTTCACGGCGACGACCGACAACGTCGTCACCGGTCCCGATTCTATAAGGATTGATGTGTTCCGCTGGTCCACCGATGCCGAACGCGATCAGTTGCTGGCGGCGTGGAATCTGACGGCTCCGGCTGCTCCAGCAGGACGCGCCGGGGGTGGCGGTCGCGGCGGCGGCCGCGGTGGCGGACGTGCAAATGCTGCCGCGGATCCAGCGCCCGATCCAGCTGCGGTTGATAGTGACGCAGCGCCCGCGCCGGCAGCGGGCCGGGGTGGACGTGGTGGCGGGCGCGGGGGACGAGGCGGCAGTGCGGCGCCTCCGGCCATCCCTCTGACCCCGGAACGATCCTTAGCGGCAGCGCTGGGCAAATTTCCCATCGTGGGACACCTGTGGTCGTCGGAAGTCGCCGGATATTCGGTGCGCTACGCGGCGAGGTTCGTGGAGCCGGACGGCGGGGATCGCATCATCCTGATCACCGACCGGCGTTTGGGCGCTTGGAACGATTTGTGGAAACCCACCGGAACGGACGCGGCTACCAATTACGAATTCTCGCTGGTTGAAATGCACCTGAATTCGAAAGGCGAAGGCGAGGGGAAAGCTTCCCAGACCGGAAAGGTCACCGTCGATAGCACGGAAAAAACGCTTGCATTAGAGAACTTTAGCGCCTTGCCGGTGATTCTCAGGACCGTCAAGCGTGGAAAATGAGATCGAGGAGATAACACATGGGCATGAAAAGCGGATTCCTGTGCGGGGTATGGTTGATTTCGACCACGTCGCTTTTTTGCGCGCCGGCGAGCGAGGTAGCGGACGCGGCCATGAAGGGCAACAAAGAGGCCGTGCGTTCCCTGGTGCAACAAAAGGCGAATGTCAATGCTTCGCAAAGCGACGGAACCACGGCGTTGCATTGGGCGGTGCGCGCGGACGACCTGGAAACCGTGGATCTTCTGATCCGGGCAGGCGCGAATGTCTCGGCCGCGAACCGCGACGGCGCCACGCCGATGCTTCTCGCCAGTGTGAACGGGAATGCCGCCATGCTCGAAAAACTCATCAAAGCCGGTGCGGATCCCAACGCACCCTTGACGAAATACGGCGACACCGCGCTGATGATGGCCGCGCGAACCGGGAAAACCGACGCGGTCAAAGTGCTGCTCGATCACGGGACGCAGGTAAACGCGAAGGAGACCTGGGGCGATACCAGCGCTCTGATGTGGGCCGTTTCCGAGCTCCATCCGGCCGTCGTCAAGATGCTGATCGATCACGGCGCGGACGTAAATGCCCGGTCAAAGTTTGTGCCGTCAACCACCGGCCGCGGCTTTGAAGGAACGACGCCCGTGGAGTCTAAGCCTGACCAGCCCGCAGAAGAGCATGCCAGCGGTTTGCTGACCCCGTTGATGTTTGCCGCTCGGGAAGGCAGTTTGGAGTCCGCGCGCCTTTTAGTTGCGGCTGGCGCGGATGTGAACGCAATCGACGGTGACGGGAAGGACGTGCTTGGCCTCGCGATCTTCAACGGCAATTACGACCTGGCGTCGTTCCTGATCAACAACCATGCGCAGGTGAATCATCCCGACTCTCAGGGGTTTACGCCGCTGTTCTGGGCGGCGGATCGCCGCAATATGGAAACGCCTCCCAACTTCCCCTGGATGGTGACCACCGATCCCCTGCCCCTGATCAAGAAGCTGCTGGACGCCGGGGCCAACCCGAATGCGCTGGTCAATAACACGCCCAGGGCGCGCATGCGCGACGGCTCGCCGCGGATTGTTTACGCCACCGCGATCATGCGCGCGGCATTCTCAGGCGATCTGGAGCTGGTGAAGCTGCTGCTGGCTCATGGCGCCGACCCGCACATCGTGTCCAAGGACAAGGAGACCACGCTGATGGCGGCCGCCGGAACCGGCTTCATCAACGGCTACAGCAAAGGAAGATCCGCCGGCGAAAGGCTGGAAGTGGTCAAGCTGCTGGTGCAGCTCGGGGAAGACGTGAACGCGGCCGACAACTACGGAATCACACCCCTGATGGTCGCGGCGAACATGGGCGAGATGCCGATCATAGAGTTCCTGATCGACAAGGGCGCTGACCTGGGAGCTTACGATCTGGGCAAGAAAAACGATGGCGCGTTCGGTTCCAGCATCGAGCCGCTGATGCCCATCGACTACGCGATCGGCGTCGGGACCTTCGTGCCCAATAACGCGGTCATCATTCACCCGGACGCCGTGAAGCTGATGAGCCGGTTGATGCAGGAACGGGGCATCAAGCACACCACCTCGGAATGCACCTTGCGAGGCTTCACCTGTTCCGGCGCCAACGTCGATCCCAAGACCGCCACGCCGGCCGAGATCGCCAAGATCCGAAAGATCCAGACCGGATACCAGGTCGACGGCATCACCGGAGGCCTCGCAGTCAAGGATCAGGACAAGAATCCGAAGTAGTTTACAGGCCCAGACGCTTGTCGAGCTCGGCGGTGATGGCCGCCAACCGATCCGGATTGTGCAACAGGTTGCGGACGCCTTCGGCGCCGTAGCTGGCGTAAAACGTCTCGATGGCTTCAAGCGACAGCCCGTAGGCGGCGATCGCGTGATCTGTGTCGAGGCGGGACCAATCCTGCCCCAGGTTCGCCAACCGGGGCAGCTTGCCGTCCTTGGACCATTCGGCGAGCTTCGCCCGCAACTCCGAAGACACCTGATCGCCGGAAAGGCGTTGGGCCAACCCCTCCTGCAACCAGGCCGGCCACTGGCCTGTCAGCGTAAGGCAAGCATGCGCGATTTCGTGCGCCAGCGCGCGACGCGCCGCGGGGTCCAGCGCCGAGCCCTGTCCCGACCCCGGCGCGACTGGAACGCGAATGCGTCCGTCAAACTGGCCCCCGCTCCACTCCGCCGCGCTGGTGGTCTTGCGATACGCTTCCGGGCTCTGAGCGATCGCGACAATTCGTTCCTCCGCCACGCAGCCCAGCTCGGCCGAGATGCGCGCAAACTCGCCATCGAGGACCGCGACCATTTCGCGCGCCGTATCGGCTCCGATGGCCCCGGATTCATAGCGCAATGCGATACGGATTCCGTACAACCGCGCCGAGCTCTGATCGTTCTTATTCTCCTTCTCGACACGCTTGTACAAGCTCTCTAACGCCGAGTTCGGTTGCAGATCCAGCGACTCGCGCCAATACCCCAGCGCCTTACCGGAGTCGTCGGCCCGCCAGGCGGCAGCGCCGGCCAGCGCCAGCAGTCCCGGATTCTTGGCGCTGCGGGCCGCGGGTTCGATCAGGTGCAAAGCCTTTTCAGGCTGCCCGGATTCGAGCAGCTCCGCCGCCTGATCGACTAACCTGGATTGCTGGCTTGCCTCCCCGGGTCGAGGCGTGGGCGACGTGGGCAGCACGGCGTTCAGAACCTGCCGCACGTCGACCCAAGCGGCATCGCGCAGACCCTGATCGAAAGCGTCCAGCCCTTCGAGCGCGCTGGCCGGGACGTAGCCGCTCAGCGTGTTGCCGTTCACAATACCCGCAATCTTATAGCAAGGCGTGGCCTCTCCAGAGAGCGCAAACCGGATAGTTACCTCCACGCCGGCAGGGAGACTCGCGATGGTCTCCGCACCCGGATCGCAGGCGGTTCGTAAGGGGGTTTGGTCCTGCTTAACAGAAACGGCGAGAAGCAGGAGAGCGATAAGCGCCGCCATGCCTAAATGTACGGCACTTACCGCAGAAACACTCTCGGGCGAACACCTTAATTAGAACGTGAAGCGCACCCCAAGCCGAATAAGCCGGGGAAAGTTGGTCTGGCTGGTGATCACACCAAACGTACCAGGGCTGCTGATGTTGGTGGAGGGCGAGGCGAACAGCACCGTGTTGGTCAGGTTGAGCGCCTCGGCCCGGAACTGGAACTTGTAGTACTCCTTGATGGTCACCGACTTGTAAATGGACGCGTCAAGGTTGAACAGTGACGGTGAGTACACGTTGAGCCGTGGACTGACATTTCCGAAGGAATAGGCCGGCGTGGGCGTAAAGGCGGCAAGGTTCAGCCAGTCGTTAATCCGCTGGTCGGGCGATCCCGGAGTGAGCGCGGAGACACCAGTCGCGGTCGGATATTGGTTGCAACCGTTGCATCCCGTATTGGAGTTGGTCTGCGATACGGCTAACGGGACTCCGCTGTGGATCAACTGCTGCCCCTGAATCGACCATCCACCCAATGCCACATCCAGGAACTTGTTGGCGTTGGGCAGAAGCAGTTTGCCTTTCCCGACAGGGAGCGCATACGTAAACGACATCGAATAGCTGTTGGGCTGATCGTTGGCGGATCTGGTCCATGCCTGCTGGAAAACGGGCGCGTCATAGTTTTGCGGCGTGCCGAGCGACATGTTGCGGGACCAGTCATACGTCGCCAGCAGCGTCAATCCATTCCGAAACCGCTTCTGACCCTTGATATAGAACGAATAATAAATCGCGTGACCCATGTTGGTATTTAGACTCACGCCGGTGTACTCCGGATATTGAGTCAGCAGGTTGTACTGCGCGAGGGTCTTGCTGCTTCCCAGAGCGACCGTGTTGGGAGCGAACCCATAGAACGGATTCGTAACTACTTTGCTTAGTCCGGAGGAGCCCAGAGCAAAGTAGCTGGGGTTCAACTGATCGAGCTGAAGCGCATAGGGCTGACCCACAGTATGGGAGCCGATGTAGCCACCGGAAATCGTTGTGCTGGTATCGATCTGGCGCTGGATATCGAAGGACATCTGCTCGACATACCCGGCGGAACGGTCGGCCGGATCCGTGGCGCTGATGGTTTGGCCGATGGATGCGAGCCCGCCCAGGGTGTTCCCCGCCGGCTGGGTCAGCCCGTTGGGGTAGGGATTGAGCAAGCTTGCATTGGGCGTGTAATTGTTGTTAATGGACGTGATAATGTTCGTCGTATAAGAGTAGCCCGTGGCATTTTGAGCGTTGAACGATTGCGGGATCCAGAAGATGCCGTAGCCGCCACGAATGACGGTTTTAGAATTAATTGAGTAAGCGAAGCCGAAGCGCGGGCCCATCTTGAGGCCCAACGGATTGCCGGCGTGATTGGGGTTACCATTTACACCCGCGTATTGCGCTTCGCCCAGAAGAGTCAGGCTGGGGACGCTCGCTTGAAGTGGATTCACAGCGCTCAGGTTGGCGTCGATCAGGTACTTGTTGTTGACTTCGGCCGGGTTGGATTCGTGTTCCCCACGGAAGCCGAAATTCAAAGTCAGCTTCTTCGTGACGCGATAATCGTCCTGGATATAGAACGCGGAATAGTGCACATAGTCGTTAAAAAAGGTCCCCAGGGTGAGGCTGCCGCTGCCGGGGTCTCCAAGCAGCATGCTGGCCAACCCGCCGCCGGTGCCGAGCACGGTTTTGGTGGGCGTCTGCGACGTGAAACCGGAGGTGAAGCCGAAACTGCTCGGCCCTTGGGAGGTTTGGGAGGCGTTGTGGATCGATCGAAACTCTCCGCCGGCCTTCAGGCTATGTTTTCCTATTTGCTTGACGATGCCGGCGTTGACGCTTTGGGAATAGTAGACGGTCCAGCTGGCTGTGCCGCCGCCGTAGGAGGTGAATTCTCCCGTCGAGATGCTGGGAAAGTCCGGATAGTTGGGCGTCAGTCTGTCAACCGCGGCGGGGAAGCCAAGCTGGGTCAGCCGGAAGCCGTTGCTGATGTTAGGATCGAAGTCCGGGAATCGGTTTTGACCGAAGCGGACGGTCAAGACGGTGGTCGGGTTCAACGTCGCCGTTGCGTTGGCCTGGGCTGCGTCAACGTGGCGATAAATAAGGGTTTGCCCGGGGGTCGCGACACTATTGGGGAAGGTCTCGTTGGACGGCTCCGTGCTTCCGTAGTGCAAATAGGATGCCGACGCCTTTAGCCATGTAAAGAACGATTGATCCAGCTTGAACGTTCCTTGATCCGCTCGGTCTTGCGTTCGAACTGTATAGGTATAATTCGGCTGGCCGTAATACGTGGTCGGTCCGTTCGGTAGCGGATAGAATGACGCCAGATTCAGCCCGATCTGACTTAGCTCGCTCAAGGGAATCTTGTTCCCTTGGAACGGAGTTCGCGCGCCGGTGGTCAGGTTTGTGCTCAGCGGATCATACATCACTTGCGAAAGTCCGCTCTTCGTGGTCGAGAGACTCTGCGAGAAATCTCCGGTGCGTTCGAGCGCTGTCGGCACGGATAAGGTCCCGCTGGCCGCGTCGAACTGGCGGTATCCTTCGGTTGCGACGTAAAAGAAGGTCCTGTTCCTGCCGTCGTAGACATGCGGAATCCGGATTGGCCCCCCAAGGGAGTCGCCATAGTTTTTGAACGGCTGATCTGGTTTTGCCTGGCCGGCCCGGTTCGCGAAGAAATTATTGGCCAGCCAGTCCGTTTCCTGGATGGTGCCGAACAACGAGCCGTGCATCCGGTTGCTGCCGGAGCGCAGGGTCGTATTGAAGGTGCCGCCACCGGTGCGGCCCATTTCCGCGTCGTAGGTATTGGCCTGAACCTTGACCTCCTGCACCGCTTCTTGAGTCGGAATAATCACCGCGCGGTTGGTGGAATCGGAAATCGCGATGCCATCCAGAGTGTAATTGTTGGTCTGCGTCGGGCCGCCGGCGATGGAAAGCTGCGACGAGCCGCTCTGATCTTCCATGCGATCGAACTTCGGGTTACCGGTCCAGACGACGGCTTCGCTGAGCCGCGCGAGTATGAACGGATTGCGGCCCAAATTCGGCAGATCCTCGAGCATCTGCCGGTCCAGAACCTGGCCCGTGGAGGCCTCTCCGGTCTCCAGCAGCGGTGTCGAGTCCGCGGTCACGTTCACCGTCTCCGACACCTGGCCGAGTTCGAGCTTGACGTCTTGCACGACAGTGGTTTGCGTAGAGACGATGATGCCATGCTGGTCCAGCTTTTTGAATCCGGGGGCTTCCACTTGCAACATGTACGTGCCGGGGTTGACGACCGGAAACGAGTACTCGCCCTGCTGGTTGGTGATGGTGCTGCTGGTGACACCCGTATCTTCCGCGATCATCGTGACTTTGGCGAGAGGCACGATGGCGTCCGCGGAATCGCTGATCCGTCCCCGCAACGAGCCTTGGAAAGCCTGCGCACACGCCAGCGCGGAAAACAGCACGAGAAGAAACAGCTTTCGCATTCGATCTCCTTTTTTAGAACGTTACTTTGGCTGAAAGTGAAGCTTGTTCAAAAAAGCCGACGAGGGCGAGAGGGAATAGCCTTTTAGTTAAAACGCAAACAGGAGCATCCTCAGACAGACTGGGGATCGAGAAACCGAAGCTGAGGTGCCATTTAGAAGATTCGATAAAAAGATGGCGGACAGGTGCGCCACCTCTTACGGAGAGAATCGCCTTTCCAGCAAGGAAGCCGCAAACGGAGGGTTATCCAAGGAGCTTACAGCTTGGGAGGCCGATTGTCAATGGTAAAAGAGCGTGGTGATGTAGGCCAGCGATTCTGTCACCCCATAACGGGCCAGCGATTTTGTCACCCGCCGAAAGGAGAGGGTGACATTGAGTGAAAAGCAATTGCAACGGATCAAGGTGGTGGAGA